>JACXTT010008880.1_pt1 | contig 13843 bp, 9 predicted proteins | sample 9270951 | NCBI WGS metagenome assembly JACXTT01 (sample SAMN15532306, study PRJNA645909) | rock metagenome | isolation source: weathered quartz diorite | place: Puerto Rico | collected 2017-06-21 | reverse complement strand
AGGTAGCGCTGCCGCCCTTGCTGGGATTGCTGCTGTTCATCGGCATCTGGGCCTTGATTGCCCAGACCAGCGGCGGGCGCCTGCCGGGACCGCTCAAGACCTGGCTATCGGCGGTGGAAGTTTTTTCGCACCCTTTCTACATCAAGGGACCCAATGACCAGGGCATTGGCTGGAACATACTCTCCTCGCTGCAGCGTGTCGGCATCGGCTTCGGTCTGGCTGCGCTGGTGGGTATTCCCATCGGCTTCCTGATCGGACGCGTGGCTTTCCTGAACGCCATGTTCTCGCCGATCATCAGCCTGCTGCGCCCGGTGTCGCCTCTGGCCTGGCTGCCGATCGGCCTGCTGGTATTCAAGTCCGCCAACCCGGCTGCCATCTGGGTGATTTTCATTTCCTCGATCTGGCCGATGATCATCAACACTGCCGTCGGCGTATCGCGGGTCCCACAGGATTTCCTCAATGTCGCCAAAGTGCTCAGCCTGTCCGAGTGGAAGGTGATGACCAAAATCCTTCTGCCGGCCACCCTGCCCTACATCCTCACCGGCATCCGTCTCTCCATCGGCGTGGCATGGCTGGTGATCGTCGCCGCGGAGATGCTGACCGGCGGCGTCGGCATCGGCTTCTGGGTCTGGGACGAGTGGAACAACCTGAACGTCGAGCACATCATCATCGCCATTTTCATCGTCGGCATTGTCGGCCTGCTGCTCGAACAACTGCTGATCCTGATCGCCAGGCGCTTCAGCCACGAATACAAGGCCTGATATGGGTATCAACACATGAGCATCCACACCGATAAATTTGTATCGATTGAAAACGTCGGCATGGAGTTCGACACCAAACGCGGGCGCTTCGAGGCCCTGCGCAATGTCAATCTCACCATCGATCAAGGGGAGTTCATCGCCCTGATCGGGCATTCCGGTTGCGGCAAGTCCACCCTGCTGAACATGATTGCCGGCCTGCTGTACCCAACCATGGGCGCCATCATCTGCGACAAGCGCGAAATCAAAGGCGCCGGACCCGACCGCGGTGTGGTGTTTCAGAACCACTCCCTGCTGCCCTGGCTGACCTGTTTCGACAATGTCTATCTGGCGGTCGAGCGCGTATTCGGCGAGGCGGAGGAAAAGCCCAAGCTGAAAGAGCGCACCAAAAAAGTTCTGGAACTGGTTGGCCTCAGCCACGCCGCGCAAAAACATCCCGATGAAATTTCCGGTGGCATGAAGCAGCGCGTCGGCATCGCGCGCGCCCTGTCGATGGAACCCAAGATCCTGCTGCTGGATGAACCCTTCGGCGCGCTGGACGCGCTGACCCGCGCACGCCTGCAGGACGAGCTGATGGGCATCGTCAAGCAGACCGGCAGCACGGTGGTGATGGTGACGCACGATGTCGATGAAGCGGTGCTGCTGTCGGACCGCATCGTGATGATGACCAATGGCCCCTCGGCGACCATCGGCCAGATAGTCAAGGTCGACATTGAGCGGCCTCGCGATCGCCTCAAGCTGGTGGCGCATCCACGGTACATCGACTGCCGTCGCCAGGTGATGGAGTTCCTGTACCAGAAACAATTGCGGCCGGCGGCCTGAGTTGGCGATGAACGAGACCCGCTCCACCTGCCCATACTGCGGCGTCGGCTGCGGGGTCATCATTGAGCATGATGCGCGGGCCATCAGCGGCGTGCGCGGCGATCCGGAGCATCCGGCAAATTTCGGCAAGCTGTGCAGCAAGGGTTCGACCCTGCATTTGACGCTAAGCCCGGTGGCGCGCGCCCTTTATCCCGAGTTGCGCACTGAACGCGAGGCACCACGCCAGCGCGTCGCCTGGGAGGCGGCACTGGACTCCGCAGCGGAAAAATTCGCGCGGTGCATTCGCGACCACGGCCCGGACAGCGTTGCTTTCTACATCTCCGGGCAGCTGCTGACCGAGGACTATTACGCCTTCAACAAACTCGCCAAGGGGCTCATCGGCACCAACAATGTCGATACCAATTCGCGGCTGTGCATGAGCTCGGCCGTGGCCGGCTACAAGGCCACCCTGGGCGCGGATGCCCCGCCCTGCGCCTACGAGGACATCGATGCCGCCGAATGCATTTTCATCGCAGGCTCGAATACCGCCTATGCGCATCCCATCCTCTATCGCCGCATCGAGGAAGCGCGCGCAAGAAATCCACAACTGAAATTGATCATCGCCGATCCGCGCCGCACGGAGACTGCTGCGGAGGCCGATCTGTTTTTGCAGATCAAACCCGGCAGCGATGTGGCCCTGTTCCACGCCATGCTGCATGTGATGGTCGCGGCAGGCCTGATCGACGAGGACTTCATCGCCGAGCACACCGATGGCTTCGCCGCCCTGCGCGACACGCTGCGCGCTTATTCGCCGGAGCATGCGGCCGAATTCTGCGGCGTGCCCGCCGCCGATATCGTGAAGGCCGCCCACTGGTTTGCAAAATCGGAAGCCACACTGTCGCTCTATTGCCAGGGCCTCAACCAGTCCGCCAGCGGCACCGACAAGAACGCCACGCTGATCAATCTGCATCTGGCCACGCGCCATATCGGCAAGCCGGGCGCCGGCCCTTTCTCCTTGACGGGCCAACCCAATGCCATGGGCGGGCGCGAAGTCGGCGGCATGGCCAATCTGCTGTCGGCGCATCGCGATCTCGCCGACCCTGCACATCGCGCCGAGGTCGCCCAACTTTGGGGCATCGACTCGGTCCCGTCCGAACCGGGCAAGAGCGCGGTGCCGATGTTCGAGGCCCTGCATGATGGCCGCATCAAATGCCTGTGGATCGCCTGCACCAATCCCGCGCAATCGATGCCCAACCAGGCTTTCATTCGCGAAGCCTTGCAGCACGCCGAGTTCGTGGTGCTGCAGGAATGCTATCGCGACACCGAGACGGCGACTTACGCCGATCTGCTGTTGCCGGCCACCACCTGGGGTGAAAAGGAAGGCACCGTCACCAATTCCGAACGCCGCATCTCACGGGTGCGCGCGGCCTTGCCCGCACCGGGCGAGGCGCGGCATGATTGGCAGATCGTGGTCGATTTCGCGCAGGCCCTGGGAAAGAAACTTGGCAGCAATGGCGCCGCGAAACTTTTCCCCTACACTTCGCCAGAAGATATCTTCAACGAGCACCGCGAATCCACGCGCAGCCGCGATCTCGACATCACCGGCCTCAGCTACGCAAAACTTGAAAGCGAAGGGCCGCAGCAATGGCCTTATCCGGAATCTGCGAGCAGCGGCAAAACGCGGCTGTACGCCGACGGCATTTTCCCGACCGCTAATGGCCGCGCCCGCTTTGCCGATGCGCCATTCGTCGCCGTCGCGGAAAGAACATCGCCGCGATTTCCGCTCAGCCTCAATACCGGCCGCCTGCGCGACCAGTGGCATGGCATGTCGCGCAGCGGCCGCGCCGCCCAGCTTTACAGCCATGCGCCGCAGGCGCTGCTGAGCATGCACCCCGCCGATATCGCGGCGCGCGGCTTTGCCGATCAGGAACTGGTGCACATCGCCAGCGCGCGCGGCAGCATCACCCTGCCGATCGAAAGCTCGTCCGATGTCGCACCGGGCAATGTGTTCCTGCCGATGCACTGGGGCAGCCGTTTCCTGAAAGGCGATGGCATCAATGCGCTCACCACCGGCGCATTCGATGCCCGCTCCCAGCAGCCCGAGCTGAAGCATGCCGCCGTCGAAGTCTCCGCGGCAGATCTGCCCTGGCGCATGGTGGCGATGGCCTATGTCGCGGCCCCGCATGAAACCCTGGCGGCCCTTTCGCAGTCCTTCGCGGATTTCGATTACGCGGCCTGCGGCTTTGCCGGGCGAGAACAGACCGCTGTGGTGTTTCGCGCCGCGGCGAATGCTGCGCCAGCCCCGGCCATCCTGAAAGCGCTCGACGATCTGCTGGGCCTCAGCCATGAAGTGCTCAGCCTCAGCGATGCCTCGCTCGGCGTCGAGCGCATCGCCCTCATCGACAGCGGCCAACTGATCGCCATGCGCCTCAGCGGCGACATAAGCGGGGCCGACTGGATGGGCGAATGGCTGGAAAGCCGCGCCGATATTGGGCCCCTGGCCTGGCGCGCACTGGCCGGCGGCAGCGCGCCGCCGCAGGGCATGGCCAGCCGCGGGCGCATCGTCTGCTCCTGCCATAACGTCGCGGAAAACGAAATCGCCGCCTGTTTTACCGCTGGCGGCGATGTCGCCGACGCGCAGAAAAAACTCAAATGCGGCAGCGGCTGCGGCTCCTGTGTGCCCGAGCTGAAACGGCTGGCATTGAAACTCCATGCCGGCGTCAAGCTTGAGGAGCTGGCGGCATGAATCAGTCCATCAAAGGCAGGGTGTTCCTGATCGGCGCCGGCCCCGGCGATCCGGAGCTGCTTACCTTGAAGGCGGTGAAAGCCATCGCGCAATGCGATGTGCTGCTGGTCGACGAGCTGGTCAACCCCGTCGTGTTGCAGCATGTCCGAGCCGATGCCCGCATCATCCCGGTCGGCAAGCGCGGCGGCTGCAAATCGACGCCGCAGCCATTCATCGAACGCATGATGCTGCGCTTTGCCAGGACGGGCGCCATCGTTGGCCGCCTCAAGGGCGGCGACCCATTTGTGTTCGGCCGCGGCGGCGAGGAAATGCTGACCTTGCGCGCCGCCGGCATCGCACTCGAAATCATTCCCGGCATCACCGCCGGCTGTGCGGTACCGGCGGCCCTGCAGATTCCGGTGACGCATCGCGATTTTTCGCGCGGCGTGACCTTCATCACCGGACATACCAAGAACGATGAGCCCCTGAATTACCCGGCACTGGCGGGAAGCGACACCACCCTGGTGATTTACATGGGCGTAGCCAATCTCGGCTTGATTGTCGATGGCCTGATGGCGGCGGGCATGCCTGCTGCGATGCCGACCTGCATCATCCAGAATGGCACGCGCAATAACCAGCGCCATGTCGTATCAACTTTGGACAACATTGTTGCCGAGACCGCTGCCGCCAACATCGGCAGCCCGGCCATCGTGGTCATCGGCGAAGTGGTGTCGCTGGCCAATATCCAATCGCTGTCGTCTGCGGAATTTGCCGACGAGGCAGCCGCATGAGCAGCAAACCAAAGCTGGTGGTCGTCGGCAATGGCATGGCCGGCATCAAGACGCTGGAGCATTTGCTGACCATCGCCCCGGATCTCTACGACATCACGGTGTTCGGCAGCGAGCCGCATCCCAATTACAACCGCATCCTGCTCTCGCCGGTGCTGGCCGGCGAAATGGCGGTGGACGATATCGTCATCAACGATCGCAGCTGGTATCGACAGCATGGCATTGCTCTCAATACCGGCAAAACCATTATCAAAATTGATCGTCGCAACCGCACGGTCACCGCCGATGACGGCAGCATGGCCGCATTCGACCGCCTGCTGCTGGCGACCGGTTCCAATGCGGTCAGGCTGCCGATACCCGGCGCCGATCTCAAGGGCGTGCTGAGCTATCGCGACATCGGCGACACCGAGGCCATGATCAGTGCATCCGCTTCGCATATGAATGCGGTGGTGATCGGCGGCGGGCTGTTGGGACTGGAGGCGGCCAATGGTTTGTCGCGACGCGGCATGAGCGTGACAGTGGTGCATGTTATGCCCTGGCTGATGGAGCGCCAGCTTGATGAAGAAGCGGCGCGCACCCTGCAGCGCGCCCTGGAATTGCGTGGGGTGCGCTTCAAATTGGCGGCATCGACCAGCGAAATTTGCGGCAAGGGCGGTCATATCACTGGCCTGCGCTTCAAGGATGGCAGCTATCTGTCGGCGGATTTGCTGGTGATGGCCGTCGGCATTCGCCCCAATGTGTGGCTGGCGGAGAGCTGCGGCCTGCGCGTCGATCGCGGCATCGTCGTCGACGACACGCTGCAGACTTACGACCCGCGCATCTACGCGGTCGGCGAATGCGCGGTGCATCGCGGCGTCAGCTATGGCCTGGTCGCGCCGCTTTATGAAATGGCCAAGGTCTGCGCCACCCACCTGGCCCAGGTCGGCAGCCATCGCTATCTGGGCTCGGTGCCGTCCACGCGCCTGAAAGTCACCGGCGTTGAAGTATTTTCCGCCGGCAACTTCATGGGCACTGCGGGCAGTGAATCCATCGTGCTGCGCGATCCGCAGCGCGGCGTGTACCGCAAGCTGGTGATCGAAAACGAGCTGTTGATCGGCGGCGTGCTGGTGGGCGATGCCACGGCGGCTTCGCAATATGTGGACCTGATCGCCAGCAAGGAAAATATCGCGGCGCGGCGGCGCGAATTGATGTTCCTGCAATGAATTTCCGGATGAACCCGCAATGAGCAAAACATGAGCAAGATGGACGATTTTTCCGAAACGCAGAAAAAATATCTTGAAGGCTTCTTCGCCGGGCAGAACATCGCGCGCGCCGCCAAAGGGACAGCCGCGGGCGCTGCTGCCGCCGACAACATCCCCGCCGGCCCCGAACGCATCCACTTCGAAGCCCGCGCCAAAACCCTCGGCGCCGGCGGCAAGCTGGTCGCCGAGGAAGAGGCCAAGGCCAAAAAGAGCCCCTTTGATATGTGGGACGAAATCAACGGCGCCGCCGTCGAAAACCGTTTCCCCAAAGGCACCGATGTTTTCCTGTGGAAGTATCACGGCATGTTCTACGTGGCGCCGGCGCAGGACAGCTTCATGTGCCGCATGCGCATTGCCGGTGGACAGATGAGCGCACATCAATTGCGTGCTGTCGCCGACCTGGCCGACAAATACGCCGGCGGTTATGCGCACATCACCACCCGCGCCAATTTACAGATCCGCGAAATCGCGGCGGCCAATCCGCCGCATATCCTCAATGGCCTCGCCGATGCCGGACTCACCTCGCGCGGTGCCGGCGCGGACAATATCCGCAATATCACCGCCTCGCCGACCGCCGGCATCGACGCCCAGGAACTGATCGACACGCAGCCGCTGGCGCGCGAGATGCATCACTACATCCTCAACCATCGCGAACTGTACGGCCTGCCGCGCAAATTCAATATCGCCTTCGACGGCGCCGGCAAGGTGTCAAGTGTGGACGACACCAATGACATCGGCTTCTCCGCCGTACAAGTTGGCGAAGGCAAAGGGGTGCCGGCCGGCGTGTATTTCCGCATGCGCCTCGGCGGCATCACCGGCCATCATGATTTCGCCATCGATGAGGGCGTGCTGCTGAAACCCGATGAGTGCGTGAAGGTGGCCGATGCGGTATTGAAAGTGTTCATCGAGCATGGCGACCGCACCGACCGCAAGAAGGCGCGCATGAAATACGTGCTCGACAAATTCGGCCATGAGCGCTTTCTCGAAATGACCGAGGAAAAACTCGGTCGCAAGCTGACGCGCTTCGCGCTCGCCGATTGCGAGCCGCGTCCCGGCATCGCCAAGCATGGCCATGTCGGTTTCCATGCGCAAAAGCAGGCCGGCTTGTTTTATGCCGGCGTGGTGCTGCCGGTCGGCAAGATGACGGTTTCGCAGATGCAGGGCCTCGCCGATATCGCCGACCACTATGGTTCCGGCTCGATCCGCCTCACCGTCTGGCAAAACCTGATCATCAGCGATATTCCGCAGGACGATATCGATGCGGTCAAAGCCGCCATCGAAGCGCTGGGTCTGGCCTGGCAAGCCTCCTCGATTCGCGCCGGGCTGATTTCCTGCACGGGCAACAAGGGCTGCAAATTTTCGGCGTCCGACACCAAGGGCCATGCCATGCAGATCGCCGACTATGTCGAGCCGCGCGTCACCCTCGATTCGCCGATCAATATCCATCTCACCGGCTGCCATCATTCCTGCGCCCAGCATTACATTGGCGATATCGGTTTGATCGCAGCCAAGGTCGATGTGGCCGGCAGCGACGATCAGGTCGAGGGCTATCACCTGCTGGTCGGTGGCGGTTACGGCGAGGAGCAGGCCCTGGCGCGTGAAGTGTTCCGCGATATCGCCGCCGATAAAGTGCCGCTGCTGATCGAGCGCATTCTGGCCGGCTATATGTCCAAACGTCAAAGCGCCGATGAAACTTTCCAGCAATTCACAAAACGCCAAAGCATAGAAGAACTCAATACATTATGGGCGGCCGCATGATGAATCTTCTTCCCGATACCGCGCCGTTTTCCGAAGCGCAGCGCGCCTGGTTGAATGGCCTCATCGCCGGCATGATGAGTCTGGATATCGCCGCCTCGGCCACACCGGCGCCCGCGGTTGCGGCTTCCGAACCCGAGGACACGCCCTGGCATGACCCGGCGCTCTCGCTCGATGAGCGCATGGGCATGGCTGAAGCCAAACCTCTGCGCCTCAAATTGATGGCCGCGATGGGCCAGCTCGATTGCGGGCAATGCGGCTATCTCTGCAACAGTTATGCAAGCGCAATCGCGAGCGGCGCCGAAAAAGATATGGGCAAATGCGTGCCCGGCGGCAAGCCCACCAGCAAAATCATCAAGAAGCTGCTGGCGGAAAATCCCTTAGCGGATCAAGGCCAAACCCCAGCATTGGCGGGCTTTTCCAGCCAAAATGCCTTGGAAAGCCGCGCCAATGCTGGAGTTTCGATTTTGGATCATGAGCCGTCGCGCGAGCGCCCAGCCAGGCTGAAACTGCTGCGCGGCGATCTGCTCAACCGCGGCGAGGCCGACAAGGACACCCGCGGCATTGTGCTCTCGCTCAAAAATTCCGCGCTCGCCTATGAAGTCGGCGATTCGCTCGGCATCTGGCCAACCAATAATCCGGACGAAGTCGAGTTGATCCTTTCCATCCTGCGCGCCAAGGGCAACAAGACGGTGACCCTCGACGGCGAAGCGCTGCACGCACGAGAAGCTTTGACGCGCAAAGTGAATCTGCGCGAAGTCACCGCCGAACTGTTTGCGCTGATGGCCGAACATGCGACGCTGGATTTCGAAGCGCAGCGCCTTGCCATGCTGGCCAGGAATGACGAGCGCGCCGGCGAGTACGGGATCCACGATGTGTTCGACACACTCGTCAAATTCCGCTCGGCGCGCCCGCCCATCGGCCAGTTTGTGCAAACGCTGTCGCGACTGCAACCCCGGCTGTATTCCATCGCCTCCTCGATGAAGGCGCATCCGGAGGAAGTGCATCTCACGGTCGGCGTGGTGCGCTACGATTTGAATGGTCGCCGCTATCAGGGCTTGGGCTCAGGCTTCTTCGCCGACCATTTGCAGAAAGGACGACCGGTTCCCGCTTTTGTGCAAAAGTCACATGGCTTCCGCCTGCCTGCGGACAAAACGAAACCCGTCATTATGGTCGGACCCGGCACCGGCATCGCTCCCTTCCGCGCCTTCCTGCAGGAACGCGCCGTGACAAAATCGCCCGGCAAGAACTGGCTGTTCTTTGGTGCACAACATGCCGCCACCGATTTTCTGTACGAAGCGGAATTGAAAAAATTCGCCGACGAAGGCGTTCTGACCAAACTGAGCCTGGCGTTCTCGCGCGACCAATCCGAAAAAATCTATGTGCAGCATCGCATGCTCGAAAACGCCGCCGAGATCTGGACCTGGCTGAACGAAGGCGCGTATTTTTACGTCTGCGGCGATGCCAAGCGCATGGCGGCGGACGTGGATCATGCGCTGACGGAAATCGTGACCGCCGAGGGCGGGATGACGGCGGAAGCGGCGAAGGCCTGGGTGAAGACGCTGGCGGCGGAGGGGCGGTATTTGCGGGACGTGTATTGAGCTTTTCCCATTCTAACTCGCAAACATCTAGCCAGAGTCCCCCACTCAAATACCCACTCAGGCACCATAAAAGTGATGCTGGCCGCGACTCTGAGTTTCAGTGGCGCTACCTCACTTGAGGCGACAAAACGTCCCTTCGCATTAGAGCCAACCAGTGATATAGCGCCATTGGCGTGAACAAATTAGCAGGACATTGAGCTTGCCATCCGGTAAAGCCAGCCCTTGAAATATCGTATAAAAGATATAATATATGCGTTTTTCAACAAAACTTTGTTGAAAATAAATTTTAATATGGACTTTGATCATGTTGCTAAGCTATGCCTTTTCTAATTTTCAGTCCTTTCTTGAGCGGACAGAAGTCTCATTTCGACTGGGCGGCAAGGTCCCACAAACATCTTGGTCAGCCAATGTGGAGTCGGTCGGTCGCATTGCGAAAGTAATGTCAGTGATTGGCCCGAATGCCAGCGGCAAGACAGCCCTTGTAAAGCCAGTCGCGTTTCTCGCTTGGTTTATTTCGAGTTCATTTCATTCGATGCCAGGGAGCTCGATCCCAGTGCAACCACACTTCTCAACACCATTGGAACCGATCGAGTTTGAAGCTGACGTTGAATACGATGGTAAGTTATGGCGCTACGTATTGCGCCTTAACCCTGGTCTCGTGCTTCACGAGGCGCTCTATGTTAAGCATGAGAGGTTTAAGTATGTCTTTGTCCGTGACTGGGACAAGGAAACATCGACCTATCTCGTAAAACAACAGGACTTCGGCTTCGCCCCTGCTGAAGCCCGAAAAGTACGGCCAAACGCATCGCTAATTTCGACGGCTGCACAGTACGGTGTTCCATTAGCAATTGAGTTAGCCAAGATACGAATTCAAACAAATGTTAACGCTTGGGGCAGGCAATCAATCTTATCTTCGTTGATTGATGCCGCGGCAGGATATTTCGGCATAAATGATCGACATCGAATCGACATGAGTCGATTGCTGGCATCTTGGGATTTAGGTCTAAGCGCCGTCGAACTGAAAGAGGTGTCTCTAGGAAGCACAGAGGGGCTTCAAATCAAGCGATGGCAACCTTTTGGTATTCATTCGGTACATGGAAAGCGCCACGAATTGGAGTTTGTGCATGAATCGAGCGGGACTCGCGGTGCCTTTGCACTACTCGCACTTGTGCTTCCAACACTGGAAGCAGGTGGGATTGCCGTCATAGATGAATTTGAAAATGATTTGCATCCGCACATGCTCGCCCCCATATTGGATTTGTTCGCAAACCCCCAAACAAACAGACGAAATGCCCAACTCCTTTTTACTTGTCACGCGCTTGAGGTGTTAAACACTCTACCAAAATCCCACGTCACGCTAGTCGAAAAAAATGCGGATTGCGAAAGTAGTGCGTGGCGCCTAGATGCTGTTGAGGGCATTCGCAATGATGACAATTTTTATGCAAAATATATGGCAGGCGCTTATGGAGCGATTCCAAATTTATGACTCAGGGTCCGGGGATGCGGGCGAAGCGGTTCGCCGTCCAAACAACCGTGCTATTAGTGGGGGAGGGATACGCCGAGGTAGCATTCCTTAAACACCTAAAGTCGCTATACGTTACTCGTGGGAACGGCGTAAGCGTCCAAATATTCAATTCATACGGCAAAGGTGCTGCAAATGTTGTAAACGTCGCAGTCAAGCACTCACAAAATGCTACTTATGATAGAAAAGGCGCTCTGCTGGACACAGATACAGATTGGACCGGAAATGTCAGCAATGTCGCCAAGCGAGCAGGAATTGAAGTAATTGCATCATCACCTTGCCTGGAGGCAACATTGCTCAGAATTAAGGGCATCAGCAGTAATGCTGCCACGTCTTCAAAATTAAAAAAGCGCATTCAACAAGAACTTGGGCTACCCGCAAACGACAAAAATTTATACGAACGACAATTCGATAGGGCAACACTCGAAATTGCTCGAGCGCGAGTCTCTGAACTAGATAGCCTCATCAAGTTAATTAGCCCCTAATTCCCGCAACTTACGAACCCGACTGCTCGTATTGCATCATTTGTTATCTTGCTGTTATCTGAGCGCTATTCTCAAAACTGAAACGAATAGCAAACACCCAGCCTCAAAATCTGCGTCAGCTCGTCCAGCGCCGTCCGGCACTCGACCAACAAATTCGGATCCGCCAAATCGGCATCGGCCAGCCGGTCGCGGTAATGTTTTTCCACCCAGGCCGTGAGCTTGCCGTACAGCGCATCGCTCATCAGCACGCCGGGATTGACGGCACGCGCCTCGGCCTCGTTCAGCTCCACGCGCAGGCGCAGGCAAGCCGGTCCGCCGCCGTTGCGCATGCTTTCGCGCAAATCGAAAATCAGCAATTCCTGGATGGGCGTATTCATTGCCAGCAGCTTTTGCAGGTACGTCCAGACGCGGGCATTGCCGCGGCATTCCTCGGGCAGCACCAGCAGCATTTTTCCGTCGGCGCGCGTCAACAGCTGGCTGTTGAACAGATAGGTGGATACGGCATCGGCCACGCTGACGTCCTCATTGCCGACTTCAATCACCATGAAATCGGCGCCGAATTTTTCGCGCAACTCGGCATAAGTGGCGGCCTGGTCGAGGAAAGCCTGTTGGTGGCAGAACAGCACATTGCCATTGCCGACCGCGATTACATCGTTGTGGAACACGCCCGCGTCGATCACCGCCGGATTCTGTTGCGCAAACACGCTGCGCGCCGCAGGCACGCCATGCAGGCGCGCCACCGCCTGCGAAGCCTCCAGCATTTGTCGCGCCGGAAATTTCTGCGGGGCCGGTGCGGCGGTATTGAAACCGGTCGCGCCGTACACAAACAGCTCGACACCCGGCTCGCCGTAGCTGCGGCAAAAACGCGTATGGTTTGCGGCACCCTCGTCGCCCATTTGCGGGCAGCCCGGCAACGCGGCGTGATGTGCAAAATGCCTGTCGCCGGGGAACATGGCTTTGAGCAGGCGGCTGGTGGTGGGATGTTCGATGGAGCGATGAATCTTGTTATTGAGATTGGCGGCGGTGAAATGCACGCGACCATCCGCGGTGTTCGCGCCGGGGCTGACGGTGGCGGCATTGGCGGCCCACATCGAGGAGGCAGAGCTGGTCGCGCCCAGCAGAAGCGGCGCCTGCTGGGCGACAGTTCGAATCACCTCCGCGTCGCTGCCGCCAAACCCAAGTGCGCGCAGCGTCGCGACGCTGGGCCGTTCCTGCGGCGCCAGCACGCCCTGTTTGAAGCCGCGATCATGCAGGGCTTTCATTTTTGCCAGGCCCTGCAAGGCCGCCAGCTTGGGATTGGCGACCGCGCCCTGGTTGATGCTCGAGGCGATATTGCCGAAGGAGAGGCCGCTGTAGTTATGCGTGGGGCCGACCAAGCCATCGAAGTTGAATTCAGATGCGCTCATAGTTTCAATCCTGGGCTGAGTTTGTCGGGCAGGACCACGGTCTCGCTTTCGAGGGAGGCTTGCGGATAGGCGCAGTAGTCGGCGGCGTAATAGGCACTGGCGCGATGGTTGCCGCTGGCGCCGATGCCGCCAAATGGCGCGGCACTCGATGCGCCGGTCAGCGGGCGATTCCAGTTGACGATGCCGGCGCGGATATGGCGTTCGAACTGCGCGTACTGCCGGCGATCATCCGACAGCAATCCGGCGGCGAGGCCATAGCGTGTGGCATTGGCGATGTTAATGGCTTCATCAAAATTGCTGTAACGGATTACCTGCAGCAAGGGACCGAAGAACTCCTCATCGGGCAGATCGCCGACGCCGCTGACATCTATGATCCCCGGCGACAGCAGCGCAGTGCCCTCGATTTGCAATTTCATTTGCAGCAGCGGTTTCGCGCCGCGCGCCAGCATGGCAGTTTGTGCGGCGAGCAATTTCTGCGCGGCGGCAGCGCTGATGACGGCGCCCATGAAAGGCTGCGGTTCGGCGTCGAAGGCGCCGGGGATCAGACGCGCGCTGACTTCGACCAATTTTTTCAATAGCGCGTCGCCCTGTGAACCCACCGGCAACAACAATCGCCGCGCACAGGTGCAACGCTGGCCTGCCGAAATAAACGCCGATTGCACAATGTGATGCACCGCGGCGTCCACATTGCCCACCTCGCCGACAACGAGTGCGTTGTTACCGCCCATCTCCAGCGCCAGAATTTTATGTGGCTGGCCGGC
>JACXTT010008879.1_pt1 | contig 13845 bp, 10 predicted proteins | sample 9270951 | NCBI WGS metagenome assembly JACXTT01 (sample SAMN15532306, study PRJNA645909) | rock metagenome | isolation source: weathered quartz diorite | place: Puerto Rico | collected 2017-06-21 | reverse complement strand
GAACCGCTTGACCTGCCTGGCGAAAACGCAGGGGCGACCTGGTCACCGCAAAACGACGACGGCAAATATGAAGGCCCGATCACACTGCGCCGGGCGCTGGCTGAATCGAAAAACGTCGCTTCCGTGAAGCTGCTACGTGCAGTAACGGTGCCTTATGCCCACAACTTCCTCGGCAAATTCGGCTTTGACCTGGCACGCCACCCCAAGAACCTGACATTGGCACTGGGCACGGGTGCCGTGACGCCCTTGCAGATGGCCGGCGCCTACGCCATCTTCGCCAATGGCGGCTACCAGATCGCGCCCTACTTGATCGCTAAAATCGTCGATGCACAAGGCAAAATCATCAGCGAAACAAAAGCGCCGGCAGTGAACGAAGAAAGCCGCCGCGTGCTTGATGAGCGCAATGTCTTCATTATGGACAGCATGTTGCGCGACGTGACTCGCTACGGCACCGGCGCGGCAGCGACCAAACTGCTGGGCCGCACCGACATCGCCGGTAAAACGGGCACCACCAGCGACGCCATGGATGGCTGGTTTGCCGGTTATGGCAGCAAGGTGGTCGGCGTGGCGTGGATGGGTTACGACGATCCCAAGTCCCTCGGTGGCAAGGAATTTGGCGCCACGCTGGCCATGCCCATCTGGATCGACTATATGCGGGTGGCCCTGGCCAACCGGCCGCAGCTTGACCGTGCCGTGCCCGAAGGTGTCAGCCAGGTGAATGGTGACTGGATCTTCAACGAATATGCCGATGATCCTACGGTGCGCAGCATTGATCTCGATGCGGAGGAAGAGGAGGAAGCGCCAAAGCCACAATAACGTAACGGGTGGTTTCATGTCATGGGCTTGTCATGTTTGGCTTGTATTGTCGCGGGTGTCCAAATATGGGCACCACTCAACATCTAAATAGAGAGATTCGACATGAACAAACTGATCGTCGCAATGATCGCCACCCTGGCCGCTACCTCCGTTTTCGCTGCCGACCCAGCACCAGCTGCCAAAGCTGAAGCCAAGCCAGCCGCCATGTCGGCAGCTGCCAAGGATGCCAAGGCAGAAGCCAAGCCAGCAGCCATGTCGGCCGCCGCCAAGGATGCCAAGGCAGAAGCCAAGCCAGCTGCAGAAGAAAAGAAAGAAGCTAAAGCTGCCAAGAAAGCAGCCAAGGCAGAAAAGAAAAACGCTGAAAAAGCAGAAAAGAAAGACGCTGCTTCGACCGCTCCAGCCGCTTCGAAGTAATTAGATTGGTGGGCGCTTGCGGGTGATCTTCTTGTAGAAGCTTTCCAGTTCGCGCCCCACCAACTCCTGCCCGTTTTCGATCACATAGTCCTGGAAGGCCGCCGCCACTTTTGGAATTGGTTGGTCGGACAGGTGCATGATCTGCCAGTCCGCTTCCACCGGATTCTCCTTCATCGGCAACACCTTAAGCAATCCCGCTTCAAACTCCAGCGAACACGCGTGCACCGACAGGAAGCCCAAGCCCAGGCCTGCGGAGACCATGCGCTTGATTGCCTCATTGCTCGACACCTCTGAGCCGAAATGCAGGGTGTGGCCACCCTCCTTGAGCAAACGCTCAATCGCCGTCCTTGTGCCAGAACCGCGTTCGCGCACCAGCAGGTTTTCGCTCAACACATCCTCCAGGGTCACGCGCTTCTTTTTCATCAAAGGATGATCAGGACTGGCCACAAAGGCCATCGGGTGGCGGGCAAAGCGCGCCGCATTGGTGCGCAGTTCACGCGGGGGCGTTCCCATAATGGCCAGGTCGATCTCGTGGCGCGCCAGCATATTGATGATTTCGGCGCGGTTACCCACTTGAAGCTTGAGCCGCACGTCCGGCCGCTCCAAAGTAAAAGGCACCAGCATGGGTGGTAGCAGGTGCTCGGCCGTCGTCACGGCGCCGATCCGCAAGGTACCGCTGGTGACGCCCTGCAGCGCCGCCAATTCGTCCGCCGCCTGGCCCCACAAATGCAGGATGCGCTCGGAAAACGCCACCATCACTTCACCAGCGGCGGTGAGCTGGATATTGCGGCCAACCTTGCGCGTCAGCGCCATACCGGTAATGCCCTCCAAGGTACGCAATTGCAGCGAAACAGCCGGCTGGGTGACATGCATTGCCTCGGCTGCCCGCGACACGCTCTCATGGCGGGCAACGAGCAGCAGGGATTGAAGCTGGCGAAAACTGGCATGGTACATAAGCTCAACCTTATTAATTGTGAAATAAGTTTAATTTTTCTTTCCAATTATAGAGCCGTATAGTCATCCATTACTGCTGATGTCCACATTTGGAGGGTTTCGCAATGGCGGTCGATGTGATCTTTTTCGGTCTGGACGGTGTCCTGTTCGACACCGAGGCTTACCATCTGGAGGCCTTCAATATGGCCTTTGCCCAGGCGGCATTGATGCTTCGATGGGAACTGAGCGACATGCGCAAGGCCCTGCGGATCCACAGCAGCGCAGGCGTCATGGCCGCCCTGGCCAAATTGCATGGCCCGCGCCGTGCCCGTGAACTGGCGCTGGAATTGGACTCCCTCAAGCAGCGCGCCCTGCACCAGCTGCTGCTGCGCGCCCGGCCTGCCATCCTGCCCGCTTGTGCGCGCCTGGTTGACGACGCCCTCCAGGCCGGCTGCAAACTGGCCATCTTGACCGAAACGGCAGCGGCGACGACAGCCGCACTGCTCGAACAAGCGTTTGGCGACGATGTGAACGCCAAGTTTGCGGTCGTTTCCGGCGGCGCCCGAATGCAATCCACCGCTGGTGCTGGCCCTTATACCCTAGCGCTGCACACCATGGGAGTCGAAGCCAGCAATGCAGTGGCGATCGACACTTCCCCGACTGCCCTGCGGGCTGCGCGCGCCAGCGGAATATTGACCATATCGGCCTGCCCGAACGACATCAATGATGCGTCCATCTCTGGCGCGGACCTGTGGTGCCCACAGTTGCAAGAATTGCGCGATATCGTCCCGCAGAAACAGCAGTTCGTCAGTTTTAAGGTTTTGAGCCGCTTTTCGTGTCAAAATATCATGCATGAAAAGCCGGCTTTCCTGAAAACTCCCCATGCCATTTAATATCGAGCAAAAACTGGTCATCGGCGTCGCTTCGTCCGCCTTGTTCGACCTGTCCGCCTCGCACCAGGTCTACCTCGACAGCGGACCGGAGGAATACCGCAAATACCAGGAAGCGCACCTCGACACCATCCTCGGCAAGGGCGTGGCCTTTCCCTTTATCCGCCGCTTCCTCAACATCAACCAGCGCTTCCCCAAGCAGATGCCGGTCGAAGTGGTCCTGTTCTCGCGCAATTCGCCGGAAACGGGCCTGCGCGTCATGCGTTCTATCGCCCACTACGGCCTGGATATTTCGCGCGCTGCCTTTATGACGGGGAGGTCCCCCTATACCTACCTGCCCGCCTTCAACGCTTCGCTGTTCCTGAGTGCGAATGAGGAAGACGTCAAGCGGGCCATTGCTGCCGATTTCCCTGCCGGCCTGGTGCTACCGTCCCAGGTAGACGATGACGACAATGACGTGGAGCTGCGCGTCGCCTTCGACTTCGACGGCGTGATCGCAGACGATGAATCGGAAGCGGTCTACAAAAAGAACCTGAATATCGCGGAATTCGACGCCCACGAGACGGAGCGCGTGGCCATACCCCACCGCCCCGGCCCCCTGGCCGACCTGTTCCAGAAGCTGGCCCAGTTGCAGCGGCTGGAGGAAGAAACTGCCACGATCGACCCCGGCTACAAGAAGATTTTGACGGTCGCCATCATCACGGCCCGCGGCGCCCCGTCGCATGAGCGCGTGGTGACCACACTGAAGAGCTGGGGTGTTTCGGCCCACGAAACCTTCTTCCTCGGCGGTATGAAGAAATCGCGGGTGCTGTCCGTCTTCAAGCCCCATATTTTCTTCGACGACCAGCTGTCCCATTTGCAGCCCGACGGGGGCACGACGCCGATGGTGCATGTCCCCTTCGGCATCAGCAACACAAAGGGGCCGGCGCCGGCGGCCTAGGACCGCTTCGACTATAATGGGGCTTGCCATTTTCGCCTCGTTTCTGCATGTCCCTTGACCTAAAAAAATCCCTCCCCAAAGCTGGCCACCGCTTCGCCCTGCCCACCCTGTTTGGCTCTTCCGATGCCTATGCATTGGCCCAGGCTGGCCTGGAGCTGGCCCAGCGCAGGGAGATGCTGGTCGTCTTTGTGGCCCACGCCACGGATGGCCAGCGCCTGCTCGAGGAAATCAAGTGGTTTGCCAACGACAAACTGCGCTGCAACCTGCTGCCGGACTGGGAAACCCTGCCTTACGACGCCTTTTCGCCCCACCAGGACTTGGTGTCGGAGCGCCTGGCGACCCTGCATGAAGTCCAGAACAGCCAATGCGATGTGCTGATCGTCCCGGCGACAACGGCCCTGATGCGCCTGGCGCCGCCCTCCTTCCTGGCGGCCTACACCTTCTTCTTCAAAAAAGGCGAGAAGCTCGACGAAAGCAAACTGAAGTCGCAGCTCACACTGGCCGGCTATACCCATGTGTCGCAGGTGATGTCGCCCGGCGAGTACTCCGTGCGCGGCGGCCTGATCGACCTGTTCCCCATGGGTTCGGCCCTGCCTTATCGCCTTGACCTGTTTGCCGACGAAATCGAATCGATCCGCACCTTTGACGCCGATACCCAGCGCTCGATTTACACCGTCAATGAAGTGCGCCTGCTGCCAGGCCGCGAACTGCCGATGGATGAAGTGGCGCGCACCACCTTCCGCAGCCGCTGGCGCGAGCGCTTTGAAGGCGATCCGTCGCGTGCCGTGGTCTACAAAGACGTCAGCAGCGGCATCGCATCGGCCGGTATCGAATACTACCTGCCGCTGTTCTTCGACCAAACGGCGACCTTGTTTGACTACCTCCCGCAGGCTGTCAGCATGGCGCTGGTCGGCGATATCGAACAAGCCATCCGTCGCTTCTGGATCGATACGGAATCGCGCCACCGCTTCCTGAAGTCGGACCGCGAGCGCCCAATCCTGTCGCCAGAAGAGCTGTTCCTCAGCGACGAGCAGTTCTTCACGCTGGCCAAACCCTTCGGGCGCTGGGTGATAAGGCGAAAAGCCGAAGGTGATACCGACACTGAGTCCCAAGCGGATTCGTCGCTCGATACCAATCTTGTTGAACATGCCCCCGCTGACGAGTCCAGGCTGACTGCCCCCATCCCAAACATCGCCGTCAACCGCCGCATCGAGGACCCGCTGACCAATCTGCGCGCCTACCTGATGCAGACGGACCAGCGCGTCATGATCTGCGCCGAATCGAACGGCCGCCGCGAGACGCTGCAGCAGTACTTCAATGAGTACGACCTGTCGCCTGTGCTGGTGGAGGGCATCGAAGGCTTTATGGCGACGGACGCGCGCTTCACCCTGGGCGTATCGCCACTGCAGGCGGGCTTCGAACTGCTGGCCCAGCAATGGATCTTCATCACCGAAACGGAACTGTACGCCGGCTCGGGCCGCCGCGGCGGCAAGAAGAAGCAGGAAGCCGTCACCCAGGTCGAGTCGATGGTGCGCGACCTGTCCGAGCTGAAGATCGGCGACCCGGTTGTCCACGTCAACCATGGCATCGGCCGCTACATGGGCCTAACCAGCATGGACCTGGGCGAAGGCGAGACCGAATTCCTGCACCTCGAATACGCCAAGGACACCAAGCTGTATGTGCCGGTATCGCAGCTCCATGTGATCTCGCGCTATTCCGGCGCCTCGCCCGACGACGCGCCCCTGCATACCCTCGGCTCCGGCCAATGGGAAAAAGCCAAGCGCAAAGCCGCCGAGCAGGTCCGCGACACTGCCGCAGAACTGCTGAACCTGTATGCACGCCGCGCGCTGCGCCAGGGGCACTCGTTCGAATACTCAGCCCACGACTATGAGGCCTTTGCCGAAAGCTTTGGCTTCGAAGAGACGCCCGACCAGCAGGAAGCGATCAGTAACGTCATTAAGGACATGACTTCGGGTAAGCCGATGGACCGCCTGGTCTGTGGCGATGTCGGCTTTGGCAAAACGGAAGTCGCCTTGCGTGCCGCTTTTATTGCCGTCATGGGCGGCAAACAAGTCGCCATCCTGGCGCCGACAACGCTGCTGGCAGAGCAGCATGCACAGACCTTTGCTGACCGCTTTGCCAATTGGCCCGTGCGCATTGCCGAACTGTCGCGCTTCCGCAGCGGCAAAGAGATCAATAACGCCATCAAGGGCATGGCGGACGGTACGCTCGATATCGTCATCGGCACCCACAAGCTGCTGTCCAAGGACGTGCAATTCACCCGCCTTGGCCTGGTCATCATCGACGAAGAACACCGCTTCGGCGTGCGCCAGAAGGAAGCCCTGAAGGCCCTGCGCGCCGAGGTGGACGTGCTGACGCTGACGGCCACACCGATCCCACGTACGCTTGGCCTGGCGCTGGAAGGCTTGCGCGATTTTTCCGTGATCGCCACGGCGCCGCAAAAGCGCCTGGCCATCAAGACCTTTGTGCGCGGCGAAGACAGCTCCACCATTCGCGAAGCCTGCTTGCGTGAGCTCAAGCGCGGCGGCCAGGTCTACTTCCTGCACAATGAAGTGGAAACCATTGGCAACCGCATGGCGATGCTGACAGAGCTGCTGCCGGAGGCGCGCATCGCCGTGGCGCATGGCCAGATGCATGAACGCGACCTGGAAAAGGTCATGCGCGATTTTGTGGCGCAGCGCTTCAATATCTTGCTGTGTACGACGATTATCGAAACCGGCATCGACGTCCCGACGGCGAACACCATCATCATGCACCGCGCCGACAAATTCGGCCTGGCCCAGCTGCACCAGCTGCGCGGCCGGGTTGGCCGTTCGCACCACCAGGCCTATGCTTACCTGATGGTGCACGACGTGCATAGCCTCACCAAGCAGGCGCAGCGCCGCCTCGACGCCATCCAGCAGATGGAAGAACTGGGTAGCGGCTTCTACCTGGCCATGCACGACCTGGAAATCCGCGGCGCCGGCGAAGTGCTGGGCGAGAACCAGTCTGGTGAAATGATGGAGATCGGCTTCCAGTTGTACTCGGACATGCTCAACGAGGCTGTCAAAGCGCTCAAGGCAGGCAAGGAGCCGGACCTGGCGGCGCCGCTGGCCACCACGACCGAGATTAACCTGCATGTACCGGCCCTGCTGCCGGCCGACTTCTGCGGTGACGTGCATGAACGCCTGTCCATCTACAAGCGCATGGCCAACTGCAACGACCAGGGCAAGGTGGACGACATCCAGGAAGAACTGATCGACCGCTTTGGCAAACTGCCCGACCCGGTCAAGGCCTTGATTGAAACGCACCGCTTGCGCATCATCGCCAAAGGTGTGGGCATTGTAAAGATCGACGCCCATACCGAAGCGGCCAACCTGCAGTTCATGCCCAATCCACCGGTCGATTCCATCAAGATCATTACCCTGATCCAGAAGAACCGGCACATCAAACTGGCGGGCCAGGACAAGCTGCGCATCACCGCCAGCATGCCGGACCTTGTAGCGCGGGTGAATCAAATCAAACAAACCATCAAACAACTCACTGCCTAAGACCAGCATGATGAATCTGATCCTACAGGGGCCAAGCGCCAACGCTTCCGCACTCAATCAGCTAGCCAGCGCGAGCCAGGCCAGCAAGCTTGTGCAACTGAAAGAGCACGCGGTCCGTTGCGAAGGCGTAGAACAAGATGCAGTGCAGCGCGCAGCCATGATTGAAGCGGCCAATGCGCAGCAAGTGGATGCCACCTATATTGCGCCGGGCCGCAAGCTATCGGATTTCAAGTTGGTCGCCATGGACATGGATTCGACGCTGATCACCATTGAGTGCATCGATGAGATCGCGGACATGCAGGGCCTGAAAAAAGAAGTGTCCGAAATTACAGAGGCGGCCATGCGCGGCGAGCTCGATTTCTCCGCCAGCCTGACCCGCCGCGTCGCGCTGCTCAAAGGCCTCGATGCATCGGCGCTGGCCCGCGTGTATGACGAAAGGCTGCAAATCTCCATGGGGGGCGAGGCCATGCTGGCCGGGATCAAGGCTGCTGGCCTCAAGACCTTGCTAGTGTCCGGCGGTTTTACCTTCTTCACCGACCGCCTCAAAGATCGCCTGGGGCTGGATCACACGCATGCGAACCAGCTCGAAATCGTCGATGGAAAGCTGACGGGCCGCGTGATTGGTGGTATTGTCGACGCCGAGGAAAAAAAGCGCACGGTTGAACGTGTCTGCGCGTCCATGGGCATCAGCACCCAGCAGGCGATTGTAATGGGCGACGGCGCGAACGATCTGAAGATGATGGGAATCGCCGGATTGTCGCTCGCTTTTCGCGCCAAGCCGGTGGTGCGTGCGCAAGCCAGTGTGGCACTGAATCATATGGGCCTTGATGGCCTGCTCAATATCCTTGACTAAGAAGGTGAACAAGATGAATGACGTCGTTAGCGGAGACAATGCAGTCCAACACGCGCAGTTTGCACGTATGCTGTACCTGGTTCACGGCTTGAGCTTTGTCTTTACGCTTGGTACGCTTTCATTCATCCTATTGATCATCAACTATGTGAAGCGTCCTGACACGGCGGGCACGTTTGTCTACAGCCACCACAACTGGATGATCAATACCTTTTGGATTTACTTCGGCCTGTGCTGCTTGGCCTGGGTCTTGGTCTTCACCATCATCGGCCTGCCATTGGCGCTAATCCTGTTCGGCTTTAATTGGCTCTACACGGCCTATCGCCTGATCAAAGGCTTCATGGAGCTCAATGTCAGTCGCCCAGTCGGCGACGCTTAAAGCTGTGCGAGGGCCTGCTCGATGTCCGCAATCAGGTCCTGCGTGTCTTCCAAGCCCACGTTGAAGCGCACCAGCGTGCCGTTATCCTTCCACTCTTTGCGGATCATTTGCATCCGGTAAGGCATGACCAGGCTGTTGGCCCCGCCCCAGCTGTAACCAATCTTGAAGAGCTTGAGCGAGTCGACGAAGCGGTCGGTTTGGGCTTCGCTGTATTTGGCGTCAAAGATCACTGAGAACAGGCCGCCTGCGCCAGTGAAGTCGCGTTTCCAGAACTCGTGGCCGGGACAGTCTTCCAGCGCCGGATGCAGCACCTTGCTGATTTCCGGCCGCGTTTTGATCCAGGCTGCCACCTTGCGGGCGCTGGCATCGTGGGCTTCAAAGCGCAGCTTCATCGATGGCAGTCCACGCAATACCAGGTAGGTGTCGTCCGCCGATACGCCCAGGCCAAGGCGCATATAGGCAAGGGCCAGCTTGTCGTGGATGGCGCGGTCGCGTGTGACGAGTGCGCCCATAAGCACGTCGGAGCCACCGGACTGGTACTTGGTCAAGGCCTGCATGACGATGTCGGCGCCAATGTCGAAGCCGCGCAGGGCGAGGCCAGCCGACCATGTGTTGTCGAGGGCGACCACAACACCCTTGTCGCGGGCCGCCTTGCAAATGGCAGGCAAGTCCGGCACTTCCATCGACACCGAACCGGGCGATTCGGTCCAGATCAGTTTCGTGTTCGGCAGGATCATGTCGGCAATGCCGCTACCGATCATCGGATCGTAGTAGCGGGCCGTAATGCCAAAGGCGCTGCTGAGCCATTTACCCAGCTCACGGTTGGGGTTATAGACATTGTCCGGCAAGAGGACGTCGTCACCGGTACTGAGCAAGGCAAAGTCCACCATGGCGATCGCAGCCAAGCCGCTTGGGGCCAGCAGCGTGTATTTGCCGTCCTCCAGCTCGGCCAGGCGCGCCTCCAGTGTGAAGGTGGTCGGCGTGCCGTGCAGGCCATAGGTATAAGCGTTCTTGTCTTTCCAGTCACCCGAGCGCATGGCGGCGACGTTCTTGAACAGCACAGTTGAAGCGTGGTGGATCGCGGTGGGGAAAGCGCCGAAGCCTTCCGGTGCCTTGTAGTCACTATGGATGACGCGTGTCTGCTGGCTTTTCTTCATTGGCGGATCTGGTGTTCGCGTGGGCACAGAGTGCCCACCCTACGGTTATCTGGCGGATCGTGTGTTCGCGTGGGCACGTCGTGCCCACCCTAGGTTTCTATGGTTCGCGGGTTGCGCAGCAACCCGCCCTGCTCATTGCGCGACGCTAGCCCAGAGGTCGTGCGCGTCTGCTTTGGTCACGATAACGTCGGCAAACTCACCGACTGCCAACCTCTTCGCGCCAGGAACGAGCGACTTCTTGATGTGGACGACGCCGTCGATTTCCGGTGCATCGGCAGCCGAACGGCCAATGGCACCAGTCTTGTTGGTTTCGTCGATCAGCACACGGATCGTCTTGCCGACCTTGGCTTCGAGGCGCTTGCGCGAAATTTCTTCTTGCAGCAGCATCACACGGCCGCGGCGCTCTTCGCGCACTTCTGCTGGCACGGGATTGGGCAGTGCGTTGGCCGTAGCACCTTCAACGGGCGAATAGGCGAAGCAGCCGAGACGGTCGATCTGCGCCTCTTTCAGGAAGTCCAGCAGGTACTCGAATTCCGCCTCCGTTTCGCCAGGGAAGCCGGCGATAAAGGTCGAACGGATCGTCAGGTCTGGGTTCATGGCGCGCCATTGCTGGATGCGCTCCAGGTTTTTTTCGCCGCTGGCCGGGCGCTTCATGCGCTTCAACACATCGGGATGGGCGTGCTGCAGCGGCACGTCCAGGTAAGGCAGCACATGGCCGCCCGCCATCATCGGGATGACGTCGTTGACGTGCGGGTATGGGTAGACGTAGTGCATACGCACCCAGGCGCCGTATTGCGCAGCCAGTTCGCCCAGTGCACCAATCAGCTGGGTCATATGGGTCTTGACGGGTTTGCCGTTCCAGAAGCCAGTGCGGAACTTGACGTCTACGCCATAGGCGCTGGTGTCCTGCGAGATGACCAGCAGTTCCTTGACGCCGGCCTTGAACAGGTTTTCCGCTTCCAGCATCAGGTCAGCGATCGGGCGCGATACGAGGTCACCACGCATCGATGGGATGATGCAGAAGCTGCAGCGGTGGTTGCAGCCTTCGGAAATTTTCAGGTAGGCATAGTGCTTTGGCGTGAGCTTGATGCCTGCCGGCGGTACCAGGTCGATGAACGGTTCATGCGGTTTTGGCAGGTGCTGGTGCACCGAATCCATCACCTCGCCAACAGCATGCGGACCGGTCACGGCCAGCACCTTCGGGTGCACCTTCATAATGATGTCGTCACCGGCCGCGTCTTTCTTGGCGCCCAGGCAGCCTGTCACGATGACTTTACCGTTTTCGGCCAGCGCTTCGCCGATGGCGTCGAGCGATTCCTGGACGGCCGCATCGATGAAGCCGCAGGTATTGACGATAACAAGGTCAGCGCCGTCATAGGACTTGGCGGTTTCGTAGCCTTCTGCACGCAGCTGGGTCAGGATCTGTTCGGAATCGACCAGCGCCTTCGGGCAGCCAAGCGACACAAAACCTACCTTCGGCGCAGCGGCGCCAGGCTGGGTAGGAAGGGAAATGCGACGGAGTTCAGTCATGATAGGGAAGCAATAGGCAATCTAATGCGCTATTGTACCTGAGGGAAAGCCCTTCGGGCTTTACATAGCAGGATGCCGGCGGATGATCCCGATTCGGGTACGGGACCGGACGGTGGGCACGGTGTGCCCACCCTACGTTTCTTGCCGAGGCCGATTACTTTTTGTCCGTTGGCGGGAACGGGAAGGCGCCGAAGATGGATTTGCTTTGGCTTTGCATCTGTTCCTGCATCTGCACGAACAGGTTTTTGCTCTGGTCGATGTAATTATTCATCATGCCCTGCATCATCGGGCCCTGCACATTCATGAACTGGGTCCACATTTCCGGGCTAAAGGCCTTGCCTTCGATGGCACCCGTTGCGCCATTCATGAACTTGCTTTGAATATCGGTAAAGGCCTGGACGTTCTTTTCCAGGTAAGACCCCATCATGCCCTGCATCGCATGGCCGTAGTAACGGATGATCTGCGACAGCGCCGTGCTGGTGAACATCGGCGCGCCATTGGCTTCTTCTTCCAAGATGATCTGGAGCAAGATGCTACGGGTCAGGTCTTCATTGGTCTTGGCGTCGACAACCGTAAATTCATCGGCATCAAGAACCAGTTGTTTCACGTCGGTCAGGGTGATATAGGAACTGGTCTGGGTGTCATACAGACGGCGATTCGGATACTTCTTGATCAAGCGTTCGGTACTTTTTTTTGCGCTGCTCATTGTCAATCCACTGTATTGCGCCGCAGCGCATTCATTACCCAAGCGAAACAAAAGGCGCGTCTCGAACCGCCCTTTGGCCTTCCATTTTTTGCATTATAGAGGGAATACTCGAAAAATAACCAGATTCCCGCCGAATCAGAGGTTTTATTGCAACGCAACTTTTCGATAGAAATCGGGGCCGAAGCCCCGTTCTAATTCGCCGTCCGGTACAGGCCAGGTCCTCAATCGGCGCGAACCTTGACATAGCGGCCCGGGGCGGGCTCGATGGCCTTGTGGGTGGCGTTGCCCGGTTTGGCCTTGGCTTTGACCTCTTTGCCGCCGTGCTCAGCCAGGAAAGCGGCCCATTCTGGCCACCAGCTGCCCGGATGCTCGGTCGCGCCTTCGAACCACTTGTCCGCAGGCAACGGTTTGCCCGTCTTGGCCTTGTCATTGGTCCAGTAACTGCGCTTGTTCTTGGAGGCCGGGTTGATGACGCCGGCGATATGACCCGAGGCGCCCATGATGAAGCGGTTGGCCTTGGGCTTGGACGGGTTCAGGATTGAGGTCGACGCATAGGCGGCCGTCCAGGGCACAATATGGTCTTCGCGCGAGCCGTAGATAAAGAACGGTGCGTCAATCTTGCCCAAATCAAGTTTCTCGCCAGCAATTTTCAGCTTACCCGGCACCTTGAGGCTATTTTCCAGGTAAGCATTGCGCAAGTACCACGCGAACATCGGGCCAGGCAGGTTGGTGCTGTCCGAGTTCCAGTACAGCAGGTCGAACGGCGGCGGTTCCTTGCCTTTGAGGTAGTTGGACTGCACATAATTCCACACCAGGTCGTTGGGACGCAGGCTGGAGAAGGTGGTCGCCAGGTCGCGGCCCGGCATCAGGCCGCCCTTGCCAAGGGTTTGTTCGCGCATGGACACTTGCTGCTCGTCGATAAACACGTCCAATACGCCCGTGCTGGCAAAGTCCAACAGCGTGGTCAGCAAGGTGACACTGGCAGCCGGCTGCTGGCCGCGCGCAGCCAGCACCGCCAGCGCGGTCGACAGGATCGTGCCGCCCACGCAGAAGCCCAGCATATTGAGGGTGTCCTGTCCCGAAATGTCTTGGGCGACACGGATGGCGTTGATGGCGCCGTCTTCAATGTAGTTGTCCCAGGTGGTCTTGGCCATCGACTGGTCCGGATTGCGCCAGGACACGAGGAAGACGGTGTTGCCCTGGTCTACGGCATAGCGCACCAGGGAATTTTCTGGCTGCAGGTCCAGGATATAGAATTTATTAATGCAAGGCGGCACCATCAGCAAGGGACGCTCGCGCACATTGGCCGTGGTGGGCGTGTACTGGATCAGTTGCAGCAAGTCGTTCTCAAACACCACAGTGCCCGGCGTCGTTGCCACATTGCGGCCCACTTCAAACGCCGACTCATCCGACAAGGAAATCCGGCCTTTCTGCATATCGCCCAACATATTGACGAGGCCCTTGGTCAGGCTCTCCCCTTTGCTGTCGATCATCAGTTGCTGTGCTTCCGGATTGGTGGCCAGGAAATTGGCAGGCGACATGGCATCCACCATCTGCTGGACAGCGAACACAATTTTTTGATGCTCACGCGCAGGCGCTTCCACTGCTTCGGCCAGCGCATTGAGGAACTTGGCGTTCAACAAGTAGGACGCCGCCTGGAAACTGGCCATGGGATTGGC
>JACXTT010008878.1_pt1 | contig 13846 bp, 21 predicted proteins | sample 9270951 | NCBI WGS metagenome assembly JACXTT01 (sample SAMN15532306, study PRJNA645909) | rock metagenome | isolation source: weathered quartz diorite | place: Puerto Rico | collected 2017-06-21 | reverse complement strand
GGGAGGTCGAACTCCGGCCAAAGTGAAAGCGACGAGGCCGCCCGCCCGCAGCCAAGGTCCAGCACCCGAATACCTGGACGCAGGTCCAGCGCCTCGGCCAGCCACTCGGTCAGCCAGAGAGAGTTGCCCCCACCGCTCACACTGGCAATGACCCACTCCGGGTGGTACTTCGACGAGCGAGGGAACCGACCCGAGACTAACCACTCCTCTACTGGCATGTGGATCTCCACAGACTTTTCATTTTGATTTCTGCGGCTTTTCAGCCACTGGCCAAAGGTTTCGCACGGTGTCTCACACGTGCTGCTTTTGCAGGTGTGCGCAGTGAGCTAACAACGCAGAGATGGCAAAGCCTACCATCTCTGCGCTACCCGTGGGTAATCGTGGAGAGTTCCTGGAGGTGCCCAGCGTCAAGTAGGAAGGGAATTAACTGCGGCTGCCTACCCAACAACTGTCCTCTACGACCAGAAGCGATCTTCTGTCTGTTCGTCGCCTTGGAATTCACGGAACTCAGTGACTTTTTCATTGGCAAGCCGCCATACATGCACTTCCGGGAAGGCTGCGGAGCGACCCTTGCGTTCCGCTTTAACAGTCACGAGCGCTACTGCTACGTCCTCCTCGGCAAGGACATGATGAACCTCAATGCTAAAGATGCCGCCGGAAAGTTCCATCGTGTGTTTGAAAAATCCGACGACCTGGTCGAGGCCCTTGTAATCGCCCGACAAAGGACTGTGACCCGGCACATGCCAGGTGATCGATGGGTCGAATGTCTCAAGGACGGCAGGGATGTTGCCCTTGGCGAAGTTGTCGTATGCATTACGGATGATAGTAGCGTTGGTCGTGATCATCGCTCCTCCATAACTCGGGATCTTGCTTTGTCCAGAAACCGGATGCGTAGCAACGTTATCTTCGCGAGTGCTCACTCCGAAAGTATAACATCTAAAAAGAAGGGTAGGTTCCAGAAGCGGTCAACAGAGGCACATACACGTGCAGCTTGTGCGTGTGTATGTTTGAGGAACTTCGGATGCGGGCAACAGGAACGGCAACGTGTCTGTAGGGGCGTCCCGATTTTCCCAGTCATCTAAACTCGCCGCCCAGGACAGGGCTGAAGAGAAAGTCGTGAAACTCACCCTTCAAACCCTGCAAGCGTAGCAACGTGACGATCTGTGCCCAGTGGCGGATTTCGTGCATCAGGACATGGATAACAATCTTTCTGGGCGTTGCTCTCAGGGAGTGATTCACAATCGTGAAATCTTGTGGGGTATCCCAGTCCTGGGAGGGGAACGTTAAGACGAATTCCCGTAGATCGCTTCGGCTTTGTCGACCAAATTGAAACAGCGCCTCGCTATCGTCAATTGGAATCGAAGCTGGATCAGTTAACGGTCGACCAGAGAGTCTGTCAACATAGCGTTTCTCGGCGGAAAAGATGTGCCTCACCAATTCGCCGACGGCTTGAAAGCGGCCATCTCCATGGGGCCCAGCACTAATCCTGAGAGCGTCCCCACCGTGCTGCCCGAACCACTCCTGCCATTTCTGGCGTTGCCAATCGGTGTAATCCAGAAGATCGTCCAGAGTTAGATCAACCGGCATTAGTAACCTCCACTGCCTAGAATTGTAGCGTCAGCCTAACTTTGCACATCCCCAGTGTCGTCTAAGGAGGAGAAACCCTCGGTCTCATCTGATCACGAGGCACTAGAAGATCAGCAAACGGGATCAGCGTCCTCCATGCACCCATTTCTGCAATGGGTCCAGACGGGGCAATAGGAACCACACGCCTGAAAACAGGCTGACCAAGGCCATCGCTAGCAGCAGGCTCAACCAGGTATTAGCCAGAATCACGTGCGCAATCAGATAGAAATCTAATCCGATCCCCAACGTTAGTGGGGTCATCGCCCAGAGTAACAATCGGCTGGCTAAAGTCAAGAGACTCTCGCTGACTTCTAGCGGGCCGGTTTGCCGATGATAGGCTGCTGGGGCCATGACCAAGGCGCCCGCGATCGCCACCAGACCGAGTGCGAGGAAGTGGAGCCGTTGCTCAGTCGCAGTGAGGCGATCCCCAAAACCGGCACTGAAAACGGCAATCAGTTGAAAGCCAAACAACGCCTGCACGCCTGGAAGCACCATGCGACATTCTTCCAGCAGGTGGGTCACGGCTTCGTCAAGTGACAACTCTTGTTTACGCTCAGGTTCCATCAAGGTGTCCTTTGCGCAAATTAGTAAGTTCTCATCTCGATGGCTGATACACTCAGGCTTCGACTTCAGTGGCGGCCCGCCAGAGGCCGTACCGTCTGCAACGAGGTGTCCGCGGCTTAGGAGACGATTGAGAATTCTCGCCGGTACTTGGCCAATCCGGAAACACCCTGCATTTTCGCTCGGTCCAGAACTAACAGCATAAATACATCGTCGGATACTTCCCATTCGCACTGGATTCCATGAGTGCTGGCAGGCCTGAAACCGAATCGGGGGCAGTAGTTTGCGTGGCCTAGAACGAGGATGAATGGGCAACCTGCGTTCTTGAGTTTCTGGTTTCCCGCTTCGACCAGTTTGCTGCCGATGCCCCGGTGTTGTTGCTCTGGAAGCACTGCCATCGGTCCCATAGCCGCCCCTGTAACCTTGCCGCCGACAGATATCGGGCTGTACATGATGTGACCTACCACTTCTCCATCCAGTGTCGCCACGACGGAGAGCAGGACGGCGCCGTTAGACCTCAATTCATCAACGATCCTGCTCTCCAAATCTTGGCCGAATGCGCGTTTGTTCAGGTCAAGTATAGCTGCGACATCAGCGGGGCGCTCCTCACGAATTCCGATCACACAAAACCTCTTAGGTACCTAGCCGCCCACGCTCAGCTGCCCACCTGCTTTTCACCGATCGGTGCAACATCTCTGCAGTTGCTTTGAAGAAACTAGTAGTTCACTGGATCAATGGTCTTCGATCCCCTTGGGATAGCGATCGGCCACCAGATTCAGTCTGACGTTGTGTTCAAGGAGTGCTTTCACGCCGGCGAGCACCAGTGAAAAGCCCTGAGTCGAGTCGGTGGCCTGTTTCACCAACTCGTCCCCGTCGCCGGTGAAGCCGGAGTTCGTGATGCTGACGAACGTGGTGCCATCCTGCTGGGATTTGAAGATCCATTCTACGGTTGTGGGACTGCCGTCACCCGGCCACTCAATAACGATGCGCTTGTTCGGTTGGACTGCCTTTACGGTGACCGGGACCGAGATCCCATACATCTCCCAATTCCATTGGACTTGTTTGCCGGCCTCGAGCCTTCCACTGCTCTTGGTAAACCAAAACTTCGTGGTGATCTCGGGGTTGATGAAGGCCTCGAACACCTCTGCGACGGGTTTGCGGATCAGCATCCCGGTTTTTACGATCGGCACTTGCTTCAGTTGGAGATTGTTCATACTGGCTCCTTTGAAAATCTCCTCCTCGGAGGGGCAGAAGGCGTAGCCTTCGGGGGTGTTCTAGTTCGGTCAACCCACCCCTGCACCCCTGAAGCTGTGAAAAAATTGAATGGGCCCCTCACCCGCCCTTCGGGCGCCCTCTCCCCCAGTGGGGCCGAGGGAGTTACTCTAATTTTTTCTTCCCCTCGCCCCCATTTTCGGGGGAGAGGTTGGTTGGGCTGCACATCAATTTTTTCACAGCTTCCCCCTGATAGGAGGGGAATAATTTTCATTGCCCACGCTGCCGCGACGAGCCATGTGTGGCTCCTCTGAGAATGGCTCCCCTCCTTGCCGGAGGCGCATAAGGAGGGGCTGGGGAAGGTCAGCTGGTCCAACCAACGACCCGTGCGACTTGCTTCCCTGATCACAAGGGATGGTCAAAAAGCTCAAGAACTTCGTCGTTTGCCATACAAGGCACGCAACTCGTCTTTAGCAGCTTCGAGACTGGCGGGTCGTTCCTTGGACAACCCCTTCCCAGCCCGATTGATATAAAAAGTGAGCATCGACATTGCCGACCGAAAGGGATCGGCCTTGCGACGGCGACTGCGTTCGGCCGAGCGCTTCAGCGACCGTGCAATGCTACGTGGATCACCCTGGGAAAACACGCCCTTTTCCAGATCGAGTGCGTTGCTGGTCTGTGTTACGTGCTGACTCCAACGCTCTTTCTTGTTTACTGCCATTGTTCATTCCCTCTACCCCTGACGCCTGAAGCGTCCTCCTCTGTATGAGTGGGCACGGCGTCTGGAATATCTGTAATCACGGCAGCTCTTGCTGCCACCCATATTTCCATACTGACACGATTCTATCGGAAACGGAACGGGTTAACGACTGCTGACGGGCGCGAAGCTAAACGTACGAAGTGGTCGGCCGAAACCGGCGGGTGCCCAACAGGGATGGGAGGTTGTTCACCGAGTTGCCGTACTCTTCTTTGCTCTCTCCAAGCTCTGCTTTGCTCTAAACTTCACAATTTTGCTTATCAAGTCGAAAGGAATGGATTTATCTAATGGGAACTTTAGGGTGCCCTTTCCACTTCCATAAATTGACAACTCCTTCTTGAATCCCTCGATTCCTCGTGGTGCAGGGTAAAGCCCCACATGTTTCTTGTAAGCAGCAAAATAGATCAGATATTTGCCTTGCAGAGTGAAAGTCGGTATTTGATAACTGATGGTTTCTTCCGCGTCTGGTACAGCTCTTCGAATTGTCATTCTTATCTTTTCAAGAATCTGTTGAACATCATCCGGGAATCTTGCGATGTACTCATCTATATCTTTTGGCGCAGCATGATTACTTTTCATAACGTCATCCGTCACAATTGAAAAATAGTCCGAACCGGAACCATCGTTACCTGCTGCGTCCTAGACTCCCACGAGGCATAGCTTGCGAGCACAGCTTATTGATGAGAGCTAACCGGCCTTACGGCGGTACCGTCGGGTCCGCTGAACCGGGGCTAAGGCATAGCTGCATGTGAAGAATAGGAAACGGATTTCCTAACGAATCTAGTTCCGAACGGCCAAATCGGCGAAACCCCAGGTGCTCATAGAAGGCGACGGCAGATTCATTTTGCTCATTCACGTCAACCAAGTTGGCACCAAGCTCATCGATTCCGAATCGGACCAAGAATTTCCCTGCGCCGTGGCCTCGATGATCTGAATGCACAAACAGCATCTCGATCTTCGATTTTTCTACTCCGAGGAAAGCAAAAACCTTTCCCTCTGGATCTCGAAGACAATAGATTGGGGAGAAGTGAGAGAGCGACTTCTTCACTAATGGAATAAGCATTCGGATGTTGGACTCGGTCAGAAAATGGTGTGTTGCTCTTATCGAGGACTCCCAGACTTGGAAGAGCCCGGAAACGTCATCTTCAGACGCTTTGGTGATCTCGTAAGAAGTAGGTTGCAAGCTGTCCTCGTCGTCGCGCTCGCTCACGTAATCGACCTTAAGAAGACTGAGGTTGCTCACGTCAACTTGAATTCTTGATAACGCTCGGGTGCGTATCGAGTAGCGATCAGGCCGGTTGCTTCGTCGACATTGATTGGTTGCACCAGTACGCCTTCCTGCCCATAAGGTAGGTACGCTTGGCATCGACCCGACGGGGTGATGAGACTTGTCGCCGATTCCTGGAAGCGCAAAGCATAGTTGACGCTGGCAAAGTAGATCGTATTTTCGATGCCACGCATCATCATCGCCTTCTCATAGTAAGGCGCACTGGCCGAACCCCACCGGGTCAGGCAGAGACCTGCTTGATTACTTCCTGTGTGATGGGGGTGAAAAACAATCTTAGCCCCCCGCATTGCGGCCCATCGGACCGTCTCGGGATAGCGCCAGCCCTCGTGGCAAATCACCACCCCAAACTTTGTGCCGTTGATCTCGAAGAGTTGCCGGGTACTACCGGGTACGTAGAACTGATCCTCGCTCGGATCCAGTTGGTTCTTGGTTTGGTACCCCTGAATCTCGCCCCGGGCGCTAATAACAAAAGCAGCGACCTGCCGGCCCGTGTCAGTGAGTCTTTCCATTCCGAGAATTGTGGCCACTCCATACATTCGAGCCCACTGCGCCACGGTCTGGAGTGCCTGTTCCTGCTGCATCCTATCGAAGGGCAGTACTTCGAAATCCTGTCCGCGCAAACCGGGGAGATAAGCTTCAGGGAAACATACGATCTCCGCGCCCTGGGCCGAAGCTTCGGACAGGAGCCGCTTGATCCTATTTAGGCCGTCATCAAGTGAGAAGGCAACAGCAGGCGATGCCAGAGCGATGATCATAAACGACCTCCGAGAAGAAGGAATTGGACATCTCGTGCTCGCGCGCGTCCAAGTCAACACCACCCCTGAAGCATTGAAAAGATTCCCGTCCTGGCAGGAGCTCAGCGCCTTCAGTGGGCCGCCAGTTTAACAACGGTTGGCCAAATGCACCCGTAAGACTGTAACGTAGCCTTAGGCAAGTTAGCCGTTACGGATTTGCTGAATTGCCTCATCGATCCATTCTATCTTGATTGACCGCTTGCTGTGAGTGGCTTGGACGTTCTGTTTTGCTGATTCCAGCACCTGAATCGCCGACGGATGACCCAGGGCCACAATGCCGTCCAAGGCGTTCTTCCAAACTTCTGGGTGATTATCGTCGAGCGCCTCGGACAGAAATGAGATCGTTTCGGGCACCCGATGTTGCCAAATGATCTCAACAAGGGTCGCGCGGACAGTTGGTTCAGCTTCAGTCCGGTAGGCGTTGACTAAGATGGGAATGATGGCATGGTCGGCCTCAATGAGGCTGTGGTAAGCGGCTTCCCAGTCGCGGGCCTTCAGTCTTTCAAGGTTGCACGCTGCATATGAAGGCAAGTCCATGGATGACAGTCAACTCCAAGAAGTGTTGGTCGCCGGCTATGGCAGCATACCAGCGGGCACTGACCAGCGATAGAGTTCGATTTTCAGTCTCCCGGCGATGACTGCCGGGTCAGTGTCAGTCAGAGCCTGTGCCTCGGTCAGGGAGTCTAGCTTGAAAATGAAGACACCACGGCGATCGCCATCGCCAAAGAAAGGGCCGGCAAGGACCAGCTTGCCTGCCTGGGCCAGCCTGCTGATGTTGGCCATGTGCCCTTCCTGGATCCTATTGGTCTCTTCGGTCTGCTCCTTCGTCCACTTCGGCCCGTGAACGAGGAGGCCGAAGATGTAGCTTGACCGTGTCAATGGCGTCTCTGCGGGTCTGATCACATTTCGCGCGGCGTACCAGGACAGCACCTCCGCCTTCAGAGTCCCGGCTTTGACGGCAGGGAGTGACTCGGCCGTCTGCCGGGCCTCTTCAAGAGACTCGGTCCTTATGACCAGGATCTCGCGCAGGTCACTTTCGCCCAGTACCTCTCCCCATAATGCCAACTTGCCACCTTTAATGAGACCCTCCACATAAGTCTGTTGTTCCTCGCCAATCTGCCCGGAGTGGTCGGCTACCTTCAAGTCAGCCGATAGCCTCAAGAACACCATCTGCATTTTGCCCATGTCGTACTCGGGCTTTTGTTGGGCGAAGCAAGCGAAGGTACAAGCTAGAGCGATCAGCAGGGTACCCGAAAATTGAGGTAGCAATTTTCTCAAAGCTCTCCTCCAATTTTTCTAATAATAATTTTGCTGGCACCAGGGAGCCGGATGTTAGTTTTTGAGTCAATCGTCGTATTGCCGTGCGCGCCGATATCGCAGGCATTATCGCAACGAACGCCAACGTCATTCAGGAAGCCCTAGGCATCACGCTTCGCCACCAACGTGCTGTCCTCTGTTTTCTCCGAGATCCTGTGGCTTGATGTTGTCAACTCAATTCCACTTCACCTTTCGGCGTCTTGAGTATTACTGCAAGTCTGACCCTTTTCGCCTTTTTCACGTTCGCTTCAATGCCGAGCTCTTTCAGCATTCTAGTCACATCCTCAGGACTCGGGTGTTCGATGTTAAAGGACACAAGTTCACAGCCTTTGGGCGCATCGAGCGATGGATGCGATGAATCGGCAGCCCACTCGATGAAGAATGGAATCGGTTGAACGTCCTGCCGGCCGAATTTATTCAGCACTCCAAGGGTCTTCCATTTGAGCACTGTGCCATCGGGTCTTGCGCGAGAACCGTCGCGTGGGCCAAAGATTTGATAACCGGCGTCGTGAGCTTTTTTCGCCATTGCGTTAATGTCCGTGGTCGCGGCCGCCCAGGTGATTAACTGGGGCTCGCTAAGCGTTCGCACATCAATGTGAAAGTTGTAAGCGGGCTGCATGGGATCCGGCGCGATGATTTCCAGATACTGTTTGCTGCCGAGCGAGATGAGTACGTTCCGCGTGCCGGCACCCGGGTGGCTTCCTCCAATGACAGCTTTGATGCCGGTCTTTTTCTCCATCCAGCTAATTCCGTGATCGAGATCAGCCACTCCGAGGAGCAAATGATCGACAGCAGCACTTGCAGATATCAAGCTGCCTTCGGCTCTCATTGTCTCTCCGAATAAACATGCTAAGCCCGTGGTTCCGCATAAGCGGAACAACTCACGCCGACTCGTTATGGGTGCGTCCATCAGCGATTCTTCTTGGCTCTATGCCTGCTCACCAAGCCAATCCTGCTTGTGCTGTGATTTACCGAAGGGGTACCTCCATCGCGTTTGGAAGGTCCGGCGCTATCGAAAGGCTCTACTTCTTCTGGGCAATCTGAATGAGATTACCGCACGTATCGTCGAACACCGCCGTTGAGACAGGTCCCATCTCCACCGGAGGTTGGGTGAAATGAACCCCCGCGGAGCGTAGGCGCTCGTATTCCGCGTGTATGTCGTCGACGGCGAATGACGTGAACGGAATCCCGTCCTCCACAAGAGCTTGTTTGAAGGGCCCGACGGCGGGGTGGCCGTCTGGCTCGAGCAGCAGTTCGGTTCCGTCCGGATCTCCCGGGGCCACAACGGTCAGCCAGCGGAATTCACCCATTGGGACCTCGGTTTTTTTGACGAAGCCGAGAACTTTGGTGTAGAAGTGCAAAGCCTTGTCTTGATTATCCACAAAGACGCTTGTCACCACGATCTTCATTGGTCAGCTCCTTTTCCGACCCGGCTTCAGCCATCGTGCAACAATGGCCTTGAGCGGATAAGTATTAAGATAATGAAATTTGTACTTGCCTTGCCGTTCGGTCGTTACGAGGCCGGCCGACTCCAGCACGTCGAGGTGCTGCGAGATCGCCTGGCGTGTCAGCCCTAAGCCGTGCTTCATCGTCAATCGCGCGCATAGTTCAAATAGCGTCTGGCCATCTCGCTCGTGCAGTTCGTCGATGATTGCTCGTCGCGCCGGAGTGCCGAGGGCTTCGAAAACATCGACCATGCGAACGATCATAGGCAAGTGGCTACTTGCCTGTCAACTTTTTTCTTCCGAGCTCGCGCCGCGCTCAAGCTCCCCTCAATGTTCCGGCTGAGTACGACGGTGGCCGGTCGAGTCAGGCGCTTTACTTTTCGGATTTCACCAGGCCGGTGGCCGGTACAGGTGCTGGGCAACGAGACCAATTGCGCCGAGGATTAGCGGGGAAGAGGCTGGTGCTGGCGATGCCCCATGAGGAAAGCGCGCCCCACAGGAGAGACAGACACGAAGACTCCGGCACCCGCCTGGTGCTCCTGCTTGAGGAAACCCCTGGAGTTGGCTTCCTCCCATACGGGGAGTCGTGGGCACGACGTTCGCCAGGCCTCGATGACTTCCGAGTAGGGCCGCGAGTCGGGACCAATCCACTCGAGAAGGTCAAGGATCAAAGCGTCAACGGGATCGGACATAGACTCCTTCTCGCCAGTAATCTGCCGGCTCTGCCAAACTTGTGCGAATAGTACCAATAGTGTCCATAAAGGGAAAGTGGGAAACGGGCCGACGGTCAGGCACTAGCCGTTCGCCGCTGCCTTTGGCCGCGATTTGGCTGGCGCGGTGTTGAGCCATCTCTCATGGTGTGCCTCCGCGCGCAGCTCGAGCGGAACCACCCAGGAGTGCTCGACCTATCGTGATCGGATGAGACAACAGGGTGAAGAGCCGGCCGATGCCCACCGGCTCGCGGAAAAGCCCGAGCTGACGGAGCACGAGGGCACGGTCGTAGTAGATGCGCTCACCTGCGAGTCGATCGTCGGCATCGAAGGTGTAGATCCCGCAAAGCGGAAATTCGAGGCGGCGCCCCGTGGCCGGCAGCCCGCGCCAGGGGCCCAGGTGAGTCCCACGAATGGTGACCTCCAGGACGACGCTGTCCTGGGCAATATGCCACTGCTTGACTTCGATCGCCAGATCCGGCAGTGACCGCAGAAGTTCCGTGTAGTAGGAGCGCACGCCGTCGCGACCGGTGCGGTGGTCGTCCCAGGGGTCGTCGTCGTAGCGCGCGTTCGCTCCGAACGTAGCCATCAGGCCCACCAGATTGTGCAGGTTCTCACAGCGGACATGCTCCTCGACGACTGCCCTGCGCGCCCGAGCGCGCTCTGGCCCGTTTGCTTGCATGCTGCCCCCCTTTCGCACAGACTGGAACTTGCCTCGTCACCGATTTCGGCCGGATGATAAACAGGACTAAAGGCCATGATCAGCAGAGACGCCTTGAGATGTTGAAACTAATCGAAGCGCTCGCGGGACGCGCTCAGCTGCCTTGGCATGGCCAGGCAACGCTGGTTGCTTTACTTCTTAGTGAATCGTTTGAGCTGTGACAACACGCATTTCCAGCGCCCATTTTGTTTCACAAAAATATCTGTTGAGCGCTCCTGCGTCGTGAAATCCTGCCCCATGAATTTGCCTTTGGTTCTAGTCAGCGTCGTGACAACTGCAGCATCCGTGTAGATGCGGATTCCAACCTCATCGGATTCCATCATTTCGTGGGTCAAAGCACCTGACTGAATCACACTGAGGAACCGCGCCCTGTCAATTATGCTTCCATGTGGATCAATGATGACCCAGTCATCAGCCAGGAATTGTCCGATTGCTTCCACATCGCCTTTGACGATGGCTTCTGCGAATTCCTTTTCCAACTGCAATAATTCTTCGTGCATCTTACACGCGTCTCAAGCTCTATTGCTGCTAACGCCCTCCTCTATAGGTAACCTGACTGTGAACGTGCTGCCTTCTCCTAGCCTGCTCTCCACATTGATGTCACCCCTGTGTCTTTGAACAATGTTGTAGGCAGTCACCAGTCCTGATCCCATCTTCACCCTCGAGCCTCTGTCAGAAAAGGTGAAGTTGAAAATTCTCTTTAGCTTCTCTGGAGCGATCCCCTTGCCGTTGTCAGAGATCTGAATGTGGGCGAAGGCGTCCTTTGTGAAAGTCTTGATGCGGATGGTACCGGGGCCTTCGATCGCTTCGGTTGCATTTTGCATTAGACTCATGAAAACCTGATTCAATTGTCCTGGGAAACAGAACATCTCGGGGATCTCATGAAACTCCTTGACCACCGTGATTCGGTCTTTCAGCTCGCCTTCCAGCAGCGTCAGGGTGCTCTCCAGCCCTTCGCGCAGATTTGCCTTCTGGTACTCCGCTTCGTCCAGCCGGGCAAAGTTTCTTAAACTTCGAACGATGTTGGCGATGCGACCGCCGGCGGTCGCGATGAGATCGGTATTCTCTTTGAGAATCTTGAACACTTTCTGATACCACCCGTTGATAGAACCATCTTCGAGTTGTTTGCCGTCGGCAAAGAGGCTCTCCATCCTATTGACGCACCGAGTCACCACATCTGTCGCACTCTGGACCGTCCCTATCGGGCTGTTAATTTCGTGGGCAATACCGGCTACCAAGTTTCCCAAAGAAGCCAGCTTCTCTTGCAGGATCAACCGATCCTGCATCTCCCTCCTCTCTTCACTGATTCGGAGCAGCGTGCAAGCCATCCCCGTGTGCAACGCATAGATAGTGCCGAGGGTGCTCAACATCGCCTTGTCGGTCTCCTCCACGGGAGCCATGGCAAACAACAAAGCGCCAATGGTTTTTCCTTTCCCTCTCATTGGGAGAACGAACAGCATGTCGGGATCATCCTGAAGAAGCCATCGGGTGAAGTGGCTCGTCTCTCCTACGCCCGGCTGACGAGGGCTCCTGATCCACTGAGCATTTTTTTGTGCCAGCGCGCGCTTGAGATCCTCTCCTTCTGGGGTGAAGTGAGAATCGGCCGGTTTGTGAAAACTCCCCTGTGCAAACGTGCCGGCAATCTCGAAGCCGCCTTCCACGCAAAGCAAGATTCCCATACGGCGGAATGGGATGAGCCAGCGGACATTTTGACAAACAGATGGCCAGAGCGTTTCAAAGCTATCTTGGCTGGAGAACGCGAGCACCCCTTCATAGAGCGTTCCCAACGTGAGGCTACTGATGGAAACCTGAAAACTGCTGGACTTTTCCGGCGGTCGAGATGGCTCATTCATGCCGATGCCTCTTCGCGGGTTGCCAAATGTCACTCAACTCGGCCCAAGTGTTGAGGAAACTAGCAAATGTCACGATCATCGCGACTTCTTGGATTTCTGCGCTACTCAAGCCCTAATCTCGCAAGGATTTGAAATCTTCGTCAGAGATCGACTGGGATTCACGTTTTTACAGCAAATTCGACGACTACACGCTGGCACTGAAGAGAGCTTAGCGCGGCACCTATCGTTACCGTGTCGATCAGTTCCGGAGGCACTCCCAGGGCCTGTAAGGCGTAGTGTGAGTCACCTTACAATAGCGGCAGATTTTGATGGTCGAAACCCTGACCATGACTTTCAGCCGGGCTATTGCCGGAGGAGTCCCGATTTGCTCGGATCGGGCATCTTCTCCTCCGCCAGCTTTCACGCCGAACGTTCTTCCCCATCCACGAAAATTCCGCTTACCTCCGCCCAGCTGTTGAGGAAGTTGGAGCACGCAGCTACCATGACCACCTCCATAATTTCACCGTCGCTTAAGCCGTGATCGCGCAAGGCTTGCAGGTCTGCATCGGTGATCGATCGAGGACTCCGCGCAGTCTTGAGGCCAAATTTAAGGATAGCGCGCTGAGGAGGAGGAACATGAGCCAGATCGGGATCGCCCGCGCAACTTTGAATCACTTCCCTGGGCACTCCCATGCTCTCCAGGGCATTGGTGTGCGCGACCGTACAATAGCGGCAATTGTTTTGCATGGCAATTGTCATGGAGATCATTTGTTTTACGGTCGGAGGTAGCACTCCCTGCAAGAAGATTCCTCTAACCAGTCCCCACGTAGTTGCCAAAATGTCCGGTCGCGCGGACTGAGCGGTAAACCAGTTGATCGGGGTGTCTGCCCCCAAGCCGTGCTCCACAATTTCCTTGTAGAGACTTCCGAGTGTTGGGTTGTCGGCCGGATCCCTCACCTGGTGAAATCGTGACATCGTTCATCTCCTCTCAGAATCTGCCTCTGGTTCTCAGAAACCCCACTTTGAGACCGGGAGCTTCGTAATGGTATAACCAACTCGCCAGCTTCAGTTAAGCAGCTTTGGTGGTTTCGCTCTAATAGGCTATTATTTTGTGGATGACCGAGAAGGTAACTGCGTCAGTGCCCCGCGGCGGGCAGCCGGAACGCGGCCATCTGCTCACTGTTACGGACCAACAGGAGGTCGCCAACTAGTACGGGATGGTTCCAGGTCTTTCCTTCGATTGCCGGGAACCGAGCGAGTTCCCTGAACTGGTCCGGGGTCGCCCCGACCAGCGCCAGTTCGCCCTCCTCCGACAATACCAGCAGCAAATCCTGGTCAGGCAATAGGACGAGCTGGCCGCCGCCGTAACGTCCACCTTTCCACTTGCGTTTGCCATCCTCGAGATCGATGCAGGCGAGTATGCTGCCGTCGAAGCCGAAGGCATGACCCTTGTGAACGACGAAGTCGTTGAAGTAAGGCTTCAGTCCGATTGACGTCCACCGCTCTTCAGCCCTCCATCCGCCGGGCCCATGCGCGACCGCAAGGCGGCGCGTGCCGCTGCTTTCGCTGACGCTGATTAAGAC
>JACXTT010008877.1_pt1 | contig 13846 bp, 11 predicted proteins | sample 9270951 | NCBI WGS metagenome assembly JACXTT01 (sample SAMN15532306, study PRJNA645909) | rock metagenome | isolation source: weathered quartz diorite | place: Puerto Rico | collected 2017-06-21 | reverse complement strand
TGCCAAGCCGGAATGCGATGATCTGGTCAAACGCGGTGAAGAGCTGGGCAAGTCCCTGTCCCGCATGGCCGCGTCCGAAGATTTGACGGTGGAACGCGCACGCGCGCTGATGGGCGTTTGCGGCAAATTCGCCGAACGCACGGCAGAGTTTGCTGGCAAACAGGGCTCCATCCTCAGCGACATCATGATGGCCCAGGACTTTCAGGATCTGTCCGGCCAGGTGATCAAGAAGGTCATAGACATCATCAACCGCACTGAACTTCAATTGGTTCAGTTGTTGGTGGACAGCGCGCCCAATCAGTTGGATAAACCCGTTGAGGCATTCACGGGTGAGACCCATCAGTTGCAAGGCCCGCAAACCACAGAAGCCGCACTGGCACAGGGCGATGTGGACGACCTGTTGGCCTCACTGGGCTTCTGACGCCAGCGGCAACTGCATTTCTATGTGCGGTATGCCCACCTCTTCAAACACGGCTCCGCAGGGCACAAAACCCAAGCACGCGTAAAAGCCTTGCGCGCTGCACTGGGCGTGCAGCATGACCTGCCTGTCGCCACGGCGCCGGGCCTCATCCACCAAGGCCAGCAACACCTCACGCCCCAGCCGCGTGCCGCGCAACCCGCGGCTGACCGCCATGCGGCCTATACGGGCCACGCCCGGTGCATGTTGAACCATGCGACCACCCGCGACCGGCATGCCCAGTTGGTTGCTCAGCAGAACATGCACGGCCTGTGCATCAGCCGCATCCCATACCAGGCTGGCGTCAATACCTTGCTCCTGTACAAATACGGTGTTGCGCAACGCCGAAGTCTTTGCCTGCACCAGGTCCCAGTCGCCTAACACTTGGCGCGTCATGGCATCGCCCGCTTCAAACGATGCCAGCACCGCGCGCAACGCTTCGGGTACGGGCTGGGGACTTTGCTCGGTCAGCCCGGTGTAGACATAGACCATTTCGCCCGTCACGATCAGTGTGTCGCCACAAAAGATGGCGGCCTCAAACAACATCGACGAGTTGCCGACGCGGGCGCAGCGGATGCCAACCTCCAGCACGTCGTCAAATCGGGCCGAGGCATGGTACTCCAGCGTCGCCTTCTTGACAAAGATGTCGCCCCCCAGATGTTTCAAGGCGGCTTCATAGGGCAAGGCCATGGCGCGCCAGTAGTCCGACACAGCGGTGTCCAGGTACATCAGGTAGTGGCCGTTGAAGACGACCTTTTGCATATCCACTTCGGCCCAGCGCACGCGCAGGCGGTGCCAGCATCGGTAAGCGCTTCGTTCATGTGCTGCCATCAGTGGATCTCCTTGAATGCCCTGGTCAAAGCCCGTGCGGCATCTGCGTGGGCCTGGGCGGCCTCGGGAATGGCGCGGCCCATCTTGATAAATTCATGCACCACGCCACGGTAGATTTCCAGGTCCACGGCAACGCCGGCCATGCGCAGCCGATCAGCGTATTGCATGCCTTCGTCCACCAACGGGTCCAGTTCGGCCAGGCCCAGCCAGGCCGCAGCGACGCCGCTCAGGTCGATTTGGTCGCCAGCTGCATTGCGACCGTCCAACGGTGCAAACCGCCAGTCTTCGCGGTCGGCAGCGCCGCGCAGGTAATGGCCAAAAAAGTAATCGATGTTTGTTGCCTCCAACACGAAGCCGCTGGCAAATCTGCTGTGGGACTCACTGGCCTGGTGTGCTGCCGTGCCCGGGTAGAACAGCAGCTGCAAGGCCAGGCGGATGCCAGCGTCGCGCGCCAGAATGGCGCAGACGGCGGCCAATGTGCCACCGGCACTGTCACCGCCAAGGGCCATATGGGTTGGTTGCAGATTGCTGCTGGCGCCGTGTTGGGCCACCCACTGCACCACGTCCCAGCTATCGTTCACTGCGCTTGGAAACTTGTGCTCGGGTGCCAGCCGGTAGTCCACCGACAACACCGCACAGTGGGCCTGTTGCGCCAGTTGCCGGCACAGACCGTCGTGCGTCTCTATGTTGCCTATGGTGAAACCGCCGCCATGAAAATACACCAGCACCGGCAAGACCTCCAGACTGGGGGCCACCAGGCGCACGGGCACAGCATATCCTTCGCTGGCCGGGATGTGAAAGTCCTCCACGCGGGCCATGGCTGGCTTGGGCAGCTCCAACATGTCGGCGCCCTTGGCGTAGGCAGCCCGGGCCTGCTCCGGGCTCACGGTATGCATGGGTAGCTGCTTGGCGCGGGCCATACGGTCCAGCACGCCACGCATGGCTGGGGTCAAAAGGTCTCTTGGGTTACGGGGGTGACTCACGTTTCGATGGCTTGTTGTTACAGTGCAAGCTTTCCATCCTACACCGCAGCACACCATGGCCTTCATCTACTATGTGACACAAATCCAGTTTGAATACGGTGCCGTTCGCCTGCTGAAGCAGGAATGCGAGCGGGTTGGCATGACCCGCCCGCTGGTGGTGACGGACCAAGGCGTCAAAGCAGCAGGTGTACTGCAAAAAGCGCTGGACGCCCTGCCCGGCCTGCCGGTGGCCGTGTTTGACCAGACACCTTCCAACCCCACGGAGGCCGCTGTGCGTGCGGCTGTTGCGGTTTACAAGGCCAATCGGTGCGACGGGCTCATTGCCGTAGGTGGCGGCTCCGCCATCGACTGCGCCAAGGGGGTTGCCATTGCCGCCACGCACGAGGGGCCGCTGACCCATTACGCGACCATAGAAGGCGGCTCGCCGCGCATTTCCGAGCGCGTGGCCCCGCTCATCGCGGTGCCCACCACCAGCGGCACCGGCAGTGAAGTGGCGCGTGGCGCCATCATCATTGTGGACGATCACCGCAAACTGGGGTTTCACTCCTGGCACCTGGTGCCCAAAACCGCCATCTGCGACCCGGAGTTGACACTGGGCCTGCCACCCAAGCTGACGGCCGCCACCGGCATGGACGCCATAGCACATTGCATGGAAACCTTTATGGCCCCAGTCTTCAACCCGCCGGCCGACGGCATAGCCTTGGACGGCTTGCAGCGCGGCTGGGGCAGCATTGCCCGCGCCACACAGGACGGCCAGGACCGCGAGGCCCGCCTCCATATGATGAGTGCGTCCATGCAGGGCGCCATGGCATTCCAGAAAGGCCTGGGCTGCGTGCATTCGCTGAGCCACAGCCTGGGCGGAGTCGACCCACGCCTGCACCATGGCACGCTCAATGCCATGTTCCTCAGTGCCGTCATTGCCTTCAATGCCCAGGCTCCATCCATGCAAAAAGACCAGCGCCTGGCGCGCATGGCCCACGCCATGGGCCTGGCATCGGCCGACGACATAGGCGCAGCCATCAAAGACATGAACAGCCGCCTGGGCCTGCCCAGCGGCTTGGCGGAGATGGGCGTCCACGCGTCGCAGTTTGACGCCATCATCACTGGCGCCTTGGCTGACCATTGCCACAAGACTGGGCCAAGGCTGGCCTCGGCGGATGACTACCGGGCTATGCTGGAAATGTCGATGTAAGGTACTGGAAAATCTGCTCCACACCTTGCTCCGGCGTGCTCAGCGCTATATGCAACTCGGGTGCAAGGGGTGGTTCATACGGGCTGTCTATACCTGTAAAGTTCTTCAGCTCACCGCGGCGGGCCTTCGCGTACAAGCCCTTGGTATCACGCCGCTCACACTCCTGCAGTGGCGTGTCGACAAACACTTCAAAAAACTCCCCGCCGCTGAACAATCCCCGTGCCGCGTCACGCTCGGCGCGAAAAGGCGAAATCAGGCTGACCAGCACAATGAGCCCGGCGTCCGTCATCAGCCGGGCAACTTCGGCCACACGGCGGATATTTTCCACCCGGTCCGCTGGTGCAAAGCCCAGGTCCCGGTTCAGGCCGTGGCGCACATTGTCGCCATCCAACAAGTCGGTGTGTTTGCCTGCGGCGACCAGGCGCTTTTCCACCATATTCGCCAATGTGGTCTTGCCGGCGCCCGACAAACCGGTGAACCAGATGCAACGCGGTGCCTGGTTCTTTTGTGCCGCGCGGGTCAGTCTATCGACCGATAGGGATTGCCAGTACAGGTGGGACATCTAAATGGCATGCACCTGTGTCAGATCCGGCCGTTGCAGCCAGGCGCCGAACTCGTCGGCCAGCTGGGCACTGGCAACGCAGGCCGTATTCCAGGCTTTGACGCGCCCAGCCAGGTCGTTGCCATAGTGCGTAAAGTCAGTACGGTCCGGCAGTTTGCCATTCGGCAGCTTTTTGACCCATTCGGGGTTGGGTGCCAACAACAGCATATCGTCCAGATAGTGGGTGGCGCGGTGGCGCCATGTAAGCCCCTTGTCCAGCCAGCCTGGCACCACAGCCTTCTGAAAATGCGGGTACAGCACCAGGCCAGGCTGCCGCCCGGACACCACTGTGTGCGCGGCAGTGGCTGGATAGTTCAGATGCAGGTGGTAGTCGGTGATGCCGCCGTCCCAGTAGGCACCGGGTGGCGCGCCGGGTATGTTGTGCACGGCCTGCAGCACAAAGGGAATGGAGCAACTGGCTTGCAGCGCCAGGTTGAAATTGCGCTCGCTCAGGGCCACCTGTCGCGTGCGGTAGTCGTCCGTGCCGAAGGGCAGTGGCACGCACAGTCCACTGTGATCTTCCGCGCGGGTGTCTGCACGCGCCAAAGGGCTGGAAAACACTACGCGCTCCAACCACGCCCCCATGGCCTTGCGGCGCACGGCATTGGTCAAGAAGGCGCCTAGATACCCCAGCGGCGTGCGCAGGCCATGCTCGGTGTGCAAGACATGGCGTCCGCGCGATGTGACGATATGCAGCCGGTAGCGGGCGTGGTGCAGTACCTCGGCCACCCGCCCACCGTAGAAGGCCAGCAGGTTCTTGCCGAACAGCTCGCTGACGTCTTGAGCCCGTGGCCGCTTTTGCCCAGGCGCCAATTCGTAGTGCTGGTGGACGTAGTCGTGTTCCAGGCGGTTGAAGGCATCCACCGGACGGTCCAGGCATGCAGTAGCCATGCGCCAGGCGCCGATGGACGCTCCCACCAGGTCAATCGGCTGTTGCGACTTTGGCAACCATTCGCCAAAAATGAAACGATCCAGCGCACCCAGTATCAGGCCCTTGGGGCCGCCAGCCGCCCCCGCAATGGTGCCAATGTCTTGTGGTTGGAGACCGTTGTTTTCCAAGGCCAGGCGCGCTTTGGGCCCGGCATAGATTTTCAGTGCGTGCATGAAAGTGAGAGACGAAGAAAAAGTCAGCCGTGGGCGGCCCAGTCAAACGGATCTTGTTGCAGCACGGCGTCAATGTCCAGGTCCAACGCGACACCCACGGCGTCCGGAAATGTAACAGCCATGCCACGTTCGTCCAATCCGGCTTCCTTGGCACGGGAGCGCCAGGTCGCCAGGTGGATGACGCCGGCCAGCGGCTCATACACATTGTTCTCAAACGGCGCGTACTGGTGCTCCATGGCGTCCACCATCGGCTGCGGAAAATGCCACATGCGTGCGTAACCGGCGCCGACCGAGGCATAGCAATAGCCCAGTTCGCGGCGTTCCACGCGCGCACGGCGCAAATCCAGCGGCCCGGTGTCCTGGTCCAGCACCGCCATTTCCTGCGGCATGGCCAGATGCATGGCCAGCTCACCCATGGCATGTATCAGCCCGCAGGTAAAGGCCGCCTGCTGGTTCAGACGCACCAGACCGGCCAGGGCACGCGATACCCGGGCGACGTTGAGGCTGTACTCCCAGAACCGCGCCAATTGAATACCGGGTACCGCCTTGGGTGAAGTCACGCTGACTGCCGCCTGGGCCATGGTCTTGACGTGTGCCAATTCCAACACCGCCAGCGCCTCGGAGACGCTGCTGATCTTGCCCGACAGCTGGAAGAAATTGGAATTGGCCAGTTGCAGCAGGCGCATGGTCAGCGCCGGGTCGGTGCTGATCAACTGGTTGACCTTGCGCAAATCAACCTCGGGCCGGTCCACTTCGGACAGCAGCAAGGCCACCACCTTCGGGATACTGGGCAGGTTGAACTGCAGCTCCAGCAAGGCACTGAGTTTCATGGCTTGCAGCTTTTGCAAAATAGAAGGTTCATTGTCGCGCTATTGGTGGCGGACTCGCTGGGGGCCCAACCACTTTGCCAGTGCCAATTGCAACACGTCTATCGCCAAGGGCTTGGTCAAAAAATCGTCCATACCGGCCGCCAGGCATTGTCGGCGGTCGTCTTCAAATGCATCTGCCGTCAAGGCGATGATGGGCGTACGAGCCCGTTGGTTTGCCAACTCCCATTCCCGTATGCGCTGGGTTGCGGTGTAGCCATCCATGACCGGCATGTGCACATCCATCAGCACGACGGCAGGTGCCGTAGCGCTAACAGACTCCGCCATGGCATCTACGGCCTTCTGACCGTTGCCAACCACGGTGAACGTCAAGCCCAAGCGAGCCAGAAACGATTGGATCACCATGGCGTTGATAGCATTGTCTTCAGCCACCAGAATATGCCCCTGCAGGCTCGCGCTGCCGTCCGTGCTCCGGGCTTTGTTGCCTTGCGTCGACTTTGCATCCTGCACAGGCTGCTGCGCGGCCGCCGGGCACACCGGCACTCGGAACCAGAAGCGTGCACCCTGCCCCACCTCGCTATGCACACCCACCTCCCCATCCATGGCCTGCGCCAAGGTGCTGACCAACGAAAGCCCCAAGCCGGTTCCACCGAACTCGCGGGTCACCGAGCTGTCGGTTTGCGAAAATGGCTTGAACAGCAAGTGAATGTTCTCTTGCGCAATGCCAATGCCCGAATCCTGGACCGCGAACTCCAACAGCGCTGTATCAGCGTCTCGCCGCAGTTCGGTGCAGGCAATGGCTACACTGCCACGTGCAGTGAACTTGATCGCGTTACCCACCAGGTTGGACAGCATCTGACCCAAGCGGTGCGCGTCGCCCCGGTAGCGCTGACCCGCCAGGCCCGACCAGCTAAAGCCGAGCTGCAAACCCTTGGCCTGTGCTGCGCCGGAGAAAAGATTGCAGCAGGTGGACAGCAGCGCTTCCAGCTCAAACTCTTTGTCTTCCAGACGCAGCTTGCCCGCCTCGATTTTGGACAAATCCAGAATGTCATTGAGCAGGGCTTGCAGGGTCTGCCCGCTGGTCAGAATCGTTTGTGCAAACACCAGCCGCTCCTGCTCCTGCAGCCCCGGCGATAACAGCAATTGGGCCATGCCCAACACGCCGTTCATCGGCGTACGGATTTCGTGGCTCATGGTGGCCAGGAAGCGGCTCTTGGCCAGGTTGGCAGCCTCGGCGCTGTCACGCGCCTCTTTCAGCCGCTGCTCGCTGGCGGCCAGTTCATTGGCATGCTTGTGCACCACGCGAATGGCTCTGCGCCCTTGCAAGGCATGGGCAGCAGCCAGCGCCAGATTGCTGACGATGGCCCGTTGCGTGGCGTCCAGCTGGCGGGGTTGGCGATCAATAACGCACAGGGTTCCGACCCGGCTGCCATCGTCCAGCACAATGGGCGCACCGGCGTAAAAGCGAATATCGGGCGCCGCGGTGACCAGCGGGTTGTCGGCAAAGCGCACGTCCCGTGCCGCATCTGGCACTTCAAAAAGGTCGTCGCCCAAAATGGCGTGGGCACAAAATGCAATGTCCCGCGGTGTTTCGGAAACACCTGGCAAACCAATATTGGCTTTGAACCATTGGCGCTCGCTGTCAATCAGGCTGATTAGAGAGATCGGCACTCCGCAGACAATGGACGCCACCTTGATCAGCGCGTCGAACTCTTCTTCCGGTCCGCTGTCGAGTACATCCAACCCCCACAGTGCCGCCAATCGGGCAGACTCATCGGCGGGCCGAATGGCTGCTTGCATGTCTAAATCTTGGAAAAGACCTGGGCTTCTTCGAACAGGGGACTCAAATCGCCCAGCCGTTCAATCACCTGGTCCAGGTTGCCGCCAAGCCTTTTCGCCACCTTGGCTGGAAATTCTTCTACCAGGTGGTTGCCAGCATAGCCAAAGTTCAGCTTCTTGCTGATCTGGTTGGCGCCAAACACGCAGGCAATCATGTCGGAGTCGGCCAACTCAGGACCATACTGGTGGCGAATGGTTTCCACCAGGTTGGGGGCAAATCGCCATTTCTCGGCCAGCATGGCGCCGACCACCGCATGGTCCACGCCTATGACATCGCGCACCGCCAGGTGCAGTGAGCTGCCTTTTTGCTGGCTGATTTCCAGCGCCGCATGGAACTCCTTGGGCATGAACTGGGCCAGCACCACCTTGCCAAAATCATGCAGCAAACCGGCAATGAAGCAATCCATGGGGTCGGCGTCGTCCGCCTTCAAGGCCAATTGTTTGGCAATGGCCGCCGTTGCCAGCGAGTGCAGCAAGTACTGCTGACCATCAAAGCCGGCTTCGTTGGTCTTTGGCAACATGCCAATGGCGGCAATACTGAGTGCCAGGTTCTTGATGGTGTTGAAGCCCAGAAACACCACGGAGTGGCCGACCGATGTGATCTGCTTGGGCAGGCTGTAATAGGACGAATTGACAACCTTGAGAATCTTGACCGTGAGCACCGGGTCTTTGTCTATGACTTCGACCAGGTCCTTGGGCGTGCTGTTGACATCGCGCGTCAACTCCAGAACCCGCTGCACGCTCTTGGGAAAGGCCGGCATGCCGTCCACTGCGGCGGCCAGTTTTTTGGCAAGTTCAGGGCTCATGGTTCAGCTCAGTTCAGGGAACAGAACTTCAGTGTAGCCAAATTGTGTGAAATCGCGAACACGCATGGGATAAAGCTTGCCCCACAGGTGGTCGCACTCGTGCTGCACCACGCGGGCATGAAAGCCGTCCACCGTGCGGTCTATGGCATCGCCATACTGATCGAACCCGGTATAGCGAATGCGCGAGAAACGAGGCACCAGGCCGCGCAGACCGGGTACGGACAGACAACCTTCCCAATCATCGTCTTGTGGCGCCTCGCCGCTGGCGCTGCCGTCAAGCGCCAGTGGCGTGATGACCGGGTTGACCAGCACGGTGGGCGGCACGATCGGTCTATCGGGATAACGCGGATTGCGGTCGCGGCTGCCGAAAAGAACCACTTGCAAGTCGACGCCAATTTGCGGTGCAGCCAGGCCTGCGCCGTTGGCGGCGCGCATGGTGTCCAGCAGGTCGGAGACCAGCAGGTGCAAGGCGTCGGTGTCGAAATCAGCGGCGGCTACCGGCTGCGCCATGCGCAAGAGGCGCGGGTCGCCCATTTTCAAAATATCACGTACTGCCATGGTCGGATTCTCCTGCCAATAGTGCGGTCATGGCGGCTTCATCAATCACCGCGACGCCCAGCGCCTGGGCTTTCTCCAGTTTGCTGCCAGCCTCGGCACCGGCCACCACGTAGTCGGTCTTCTTGCTGACGGAACCAGCCACTTTTGCGCCTGCAGCCTCCAGCAGATCCTTGGCCTGGTCACGGCTCAATGTGGGAAAAGTGCCTGTCAGCACAAAGGTCTTGCCAGCCAGCGGCTTGGGCGTCTGCACTGCGGCATCGCCCTCTTCCCAGGTGATGCCGCAGGCGCGCAGTTGCTGTACGACCTCGCGGTTGTGGTCCTGTGCAAAAAAGGTGTGAATGCTTTGGGCCACGATGGGGCCCACATCGGCCACCTCCAGCAACTGCTCTTCACTGGCCTCCAGAATGCTGTCGAGCTTGCCAAAGTGGCGGGCCAGCGCCTTGGCCGTTGCTTCGCCCACATGGCGGATGCCCAAGCCAAACAGGAAGCGGGGCAAGGTCGTCTGCTTGGATGCCTCCAGCGCCGCAACAATATTCAGTGCCGATTTGTCGGCCATGCGCTCCAGGCTGGCCAACGCACTGACGCCCAGGCGATACAAGTCGGGCAGGGTCTTGACGATACCGGCATCCACCAATTGCTCGACCAGCTTGTCGCCCAGGCCTTCAACCTCGACCGCGCGGCGCTGGGCAAAATGCAGAATGGCCTGTTTGCGCTGGGCGCTGCAGAACAGCCCTCCGGTACAGCGGTAGTCGGCCTCGCCCTCCTCGCGCACCGCCAGCGAGCCGCACACCGGGCAGTGCGTGGGCATGCTGAAAATGCTGCCACGCGGTGCGGCCTCGCCAGGCTCGGCGGGCAACACCACACTGACCACTTCGGGAATCACATCACCAGCGCGGCGCACCACCACCGTATCGCCAATGCGCACGTCCTTGCGGCGAGCCTCGTCTTCGTTGTGCAGCGTGGCATTGGTAACGGTGACGCCGCCCACAAACACCGGCGCCAGCTTGGCCACCGGCGTCAATTTGCCGGTTCGGCCCACTTGCACATCAATGCCCAGCACGGTGGTCATTTGCTCCTGCGCCGGATACTTGTGGGCCACGGCCCAGCGCGGCTCACGGCTGACAAAACCCAGGCGCTGTTGCAGGGCCAGGCTATTGACCTTGTAGACCACGCCATCGATATCAAACGGCAACTGGTCGCGCGACTGCCCGATGCGTTGGTGGAATGCTATCAATTCCGAAGCCCCCTGGGCGCATGATGCCTGATCGGCCACCGGCAGCCCCCAGGACTTGAGCGTTTGCAGCATGGCATAGTGGGTGGCAAACTCCGGCCCGCCCTGTTCGGCTGGCGTGACCTCTCCCAGACCATAGGCAAAAAAACTCAGAGGCCGCTGCGCCGCAATAGCTGGGTCCAGCTGCCGCACCGCGCCAGCCGCTGCATTGCGCGGGTTGACAAAGGTCTTTTCGCCCTTGTCGCCATTGGCAATGCGTTGGCGTTGGCGTTCGTTCAATGCCTCGAAGTCGTCGCGGCGCATATAGACCTCGCCACGCACCTCCAGCACGGCGGGTACGGGTGTGACGCCACGCAGCTTTAGCGGAATCTGGCCAATGGTGCGGATGTTCTGTGTAACGTCTTCACCGGTTTCGCCATCGCCGCGGGTGGCCGCCTGCACCAGCACACCCTGTTCGTAGCGCAGGTTCATGGCCAGGCCGTCAAACTTGAGTTCAGCCACATATTCAACGGCGGGGTCGGACTCCGCCAGGCCCAACTCCTTGCGCACGCGGGCGTCAAAGTTTTGCGCGCCGCTGGCCTGCGTGTCAGTCTCGGTGCGAATGCTGAGCATGGGCACGGCATGGCGCACCGATGCGAATTGGTCCAGGGCTTTTCCGCCCACACGTTGCGTGGGTGAGTCCGGCGTCAGCCACTCGGGGTACTGGGCTTCCAGCGCCTGCAGTTCCTGAAACAGTCTGTCGTATTCGGCGTCGGGCACCTCAGGCGCGTCGAGCACATAGTATTGGTGTGCGTAACGGTGCAATAGCTGGTGCAGGGCCTGCAGCCGTTGCTGCTCGGGGCTGATCATGGCGCGCTCCTTGGGGCGTTCGGGCAAAAAGTCAGGCAAACAGGCGCCGTGCCAGCAGTGAGCCTGCCGCCAGGTCACGTTGCTCCAGCGTGTCGTACAGCGATTGCAACTCGTTGCCGATCACATCCATGGTCTGCGCAGTCAACAGTTGGCCGTTGTCATCGGTAACCACGCCGTCCATGGTTTGCGCCAAGGCGGCAGCAACCTCGCGCATGCGGTCAAACGGGCAGGCCGTGCGATCCACCTGGGCCACGTCCAGGTGCAGGGCAATATCGCGAATGGCCGACTGCGCCGGGTCTTCTGCCAAGGCAGCCTGCGAGTCAAAACTCAATATGAGAATGGGGGCCAGACCGTCGGTGTCGGCCGGCAGCACCAGGCGTCCGGGTATGACACCGGCCACAAACCCCAGGCGTGCGGCATTTTGCTGCACGTAGCCAGGGCTCCACGAGGCGTTGCGGGCACGAATGGTAAAACCCAACTGGGCATCGTGCGCGCTGGCAAACTGGTCCAGCTCGCGGGCGCGGGCCACCTCCTCCAGCATTTCCGGAAACTCGGGCGTGGCGCCAATGGTGTCGGCAAAGGCCTGGGTCTTGACCACGAACTCGGAATACTCGATTTCGTTCAGGGCGCCGGAGCGGTTGGCCAGCTGCACACCGGCCTGGAAACCACCATAGCGCTGGCCGGGCACCGGCACTTCCCAGTTCAAGGAGGTCAGGTTGTAGCCTTCAATGGCAAAGGGTTTGCTGCCAGCCCGCCGGGTGGCTGGCATGGCGGCAATGGCCGCTTCGCCCGATACCACCTGGGATGGGCCATCCAGCGCCACCGTGGCAATGACGTCAATCAACGAGTCCAATATGGAACGTTTGGGCACTGGCGGCACGGTCATGGGTTGGGTGTCGCCATCCGCGTCGCCATACTCGGGCTCGCGCCTGGCGGCATTCGCTGCTTCGCCGCCCGCTTCTGGCACCGCCTGGCGAGGCGCATGGCGTCGCGAATTCCAGGCGCCATGGGCCACGATGCCGGCCAAGATCACGCCGCCCGCTATTGCCAATCCAATCTGTAAATTGCTCATAGTGTGTGTTAGGCCAGCTCTGCCATGGTCATGGCGGATTCCATGTCCACGGCAACAATGCGCGACACGCCTTGCTCCTGCATGGTCACGCCAATCAATTGTTCGGCCATTTCCATGGCAATCTTGTTGTGGCTGATGAAAAGGAATTGGGTCTCTTTGCTCATGCTACGCACCAGTTTCGCATAGCGTTCGGTGTTGGCATCGTCCAGCGGCGCGTCCACCTCGTCCAACAGGCAGAACGGCGCAGGGTTCAACTGGAAGATGGCAAACACCAGCGCAATGGCAGTCAGCGCCTTTTCGCCACCCGACAGCAGGTGAATGGTCTGGTTCTTTTTGCCTGGCGGCTGGGCAATGACCTGCACGCCGGAGTCCAGAATTTCGTCACCCGTGATGACCAGCCGCGCATTGCCGCCACCAAACAGCTCGGGGAACATGCGGCCAAAGTGCTGGTTGACCTGGTCAAAGGTGCCCGACAACATGTCGCGGGTTTCCGCGTCGATCTTGCGGATGGCGTCTTCCAGCGTTGCCATGGCCTGGGCCAGATCGGCATTTTGCGAGTCCAGAAACTGCTTGCGCTCGCGGGCGGCGGCCAATTCATCGAGCGCAGCCAGGTTGACCGCCCCCAGTGCCGTAATCTCGCGGTGCAGGCGGTCAATTTCGCTTTGCATGCCCATCAGGCGCACATTGCCTTCCTTGATGGAGCGCTCCAGCGCCTCCAGATCGGCCTGGGCGTCTTGCAACTGCTGCTCGTACTGCTCAAAGCCCAGACGCGCGGCCTGCTCCTTGAGCTGAAATTCGGTGATGCGCTGGCGCAATGGGTCCAGCTCACGCTCCAGTTGCATGCGGCGTTCGTCACTGGCGCGCAGCTTGGCGGTCAGGTCGTCGTATTCGCTGCGCTTGGCGCCCAGGGCTAGTTCGCGCTCGTGCTTCAGCGCCAATGCGTTTTGCAAGCCGGCTTGGGCAGCGGCATCGGTCAGGCGGGTCAGATCGTCGCGGGCGCGCTGCATTTCGGCATGCACGGCGTCGGTTTGCTGGCTCGCCGTGTCAATGCTGCGTGCCAGTTCGGCATTGCGGGCTTGCAGGCTGCGCTGGGCAAACTGGGCTTCCTGGGCCTGGCGTTCCAGGCTGCGTTGCTGCTCGCGGCACTGGCTCAGCTTGCGCTGCACCTCGATGACGCGTTCATCCAACTGCGCATGGCGCTCCTGGCTGTCAGCCAATTGCATGTCCAAGGACTCAAAGCGCCCTTCGGCTGTGACCCGGCGCTCTTGCAAGTCGTCCAACTGGGCTTGCCCTTCAGCCAGGTCGGCGTCCAATTGCGCACTGCGGTTGCGGGCCTGCTCCGCCAACTGGGACAGGCGCAGCGTCTCGACCTGCAGGCCATGGGCCTGGGTTTGCGCATCGCTGGCCTCGCGGCGCACGCTGACCAGGCGTTGCGCGGCGTCGGCATAGGCGGCTTCGGCACGTACCAAGGCGGTTCTGGCCTCTTCAGCAATCAT
>JACXTT010008876.1_pt1 | contig 13848 bp, 14 predicted proteins | sample 9270951 | NCBI WGS metagenome assembly JACXTT01 (sample SAMN15532306, study PRJNA645909) | rock metagenome | isolation source: weathered quartz diorite | place: Puerto Rico | collected 2017-06-21 | reverse complement strand
GAGGATCTGGCGGGCCTCAAAAAGAGAACTTGCGATGCGGGACTCCCCAAACAGCTCACGGAAGTGCTGAACGCCGCCGCACCGGTTTACCGCTCGCATTTGTGGCCCGAACACGATCGCGCCAATCGCCGGTGGATTGCAGCCGTCGCGCCGCTGGTGCGGCGCAGCGGGGTGGACCTGTCGCATCGCCTCGCGGAGATTTATCAAACCGATTGGCCAAGAGAACGCATTCGCGTTGACGTTACGGCCTCTGCAAACGCTTCGGGGGCGTACACGACGCTCGATCCGTTGCGCGTAACAGTCGCCAGCACCGATACCCGAAATCAAGGTCCGGAAGCGCTGGAGATTCTCTTTCACGAGGCGTCGCACGGTATCTCCGACAACGTACAGGACGCGATTTTGCGCGAGTGCCGCCAGCGGGATAAGCCCGTGCCGCGCGATCTCTGGCACGCGCTGCTCTTCTACACCACAGGTGAAATTATTCGCCCCACGGTTGTTACGTCAGATCAGGGATCGCCTAAGATCGGCTATGTGCCGTATGCCGTTCGCGAAGGGCTTTACAAAAGAGGCTGGGAAAATTATCTGCGCGTACTGACCGATTTCTGGCAGCCCTATCTGGATGGCAAAACGAGTTTCGACGATGCCATCGCTCACATGGTTTCTGCTCTTTAGTTCTGGGTTGCACGCTGGAGCCAAGAGGATTGGCTACGCTTTTACAAGCGCTTTAAGCTTTGCTTGTCCGCCGACTACTTCCACAATGTATTCTACTTCCTTGCAATTCTTTTCCTTTTGCAAATCCTTCGTCTTTTTCAGCACAAATTCGGCAAAGCTGGCAGGGGTCAGTTTTCCCATGTCTTCCCCCGCTTTCTGTTTCGCATTCACAAGCGCCTGGTACAGCTGCTTCACCTTTTCGGATTCGCGCTCCGGTTCGGAACAAATCATTCGAAAAGCGCCCGTGTTCGCGGCCTCTGGCGCTCCGGCAGGAGCCTTCCCTGCTGCGTGGGCTCCCGCTTCCGCCGCTTCACGCGCACGCTGGGCTTCAAGGGCTTTCGCCGCGGCGCCAAAATGCCGCTGCGCCGTTCCTTCTTCTTTCTGCTTCAACTTTTTGCGGAAAATATCCTTGTATTTCGCGTAGGTCTGGCTGAGGTTGTTGAACCGGAACCGCTGCCCTGATTTTAGTTCGCCGCCGCGCTCGGAGTAGCGCTTCATAAGCAAATCGATGCGCCATTCAATTTCTGTCGGCGGGCGCTTCCGGCCGCCCCCGAAATACTGGTCGTACTCGATCTTCAGTTGCCGGATATCTTTTTCAATTTGGCCGAGATCTTCGTCAATGGTGGCCATGGGGACGGCGCCTCGTCTAAATATGCTAGGGCCGCGCACAAAAAGGGTCAACGGCCACCATTTCCTGGGATGCACAACCTATACCTGAATAGCGCCCAGCGTTACCTGTACCACCGTACAGGGCACGAATTGCCTCGGCTTTCCCGCTTGTGCTCCAATAGCGGCATGGATGCCCGGCCCAAGCGCGACATCAGCGCGGAGAAAACGGAACTTCTGCGCCAGATTCCAAGTGTTGATGAACTGCTCGCCGGACCACGGCTCGGCGCGCTCCTTCATCGTGTCGACCGCCACCTCGTTCTTGAAGTGACGCGCGCAATTCTTGCGGAAATGCGCGAGCGCATTGTAGAGACACACCCCATTCGTGTCCTTCCTCTGCGCCGCGAAGAGATCGAGTCCGCTATCGCCGACGAAGTTGAGCGCATCCTTTCGCGGTCTTTGGTGCCCGTCATCAATGCCACGGGGGTCGTTCTCCACACCAATCTAGGCCGCGCTCCCTTACTGCCCGCCGCAGCTGAGGAAATCCGCCGGGCAGCAACCCGCTATTCGAATCTTGAGTACGACCTCGAAGCAGGCGCGAGGGGCAAGCGTGATACCCACACTTCGCACCTCATTGAGCGCCTCACCGGGGCGGAATCCGCAATCGTGGTGAACAATTGCGCCGCCGCCGTATTGCTTGTCCTCTCTGCGCTCGCCAAGGGCGGGGAAGCTATCGTTTCGCGCGGCGAGCTGATTGAAATCGGCGACGGCTTTCGCATTCCGGAAATCATGGCCGAGAGTGGCGCTATCCTGCGCGAAGTCGGCACCACCAATCGCACCAAGACCGAAGACTACGAGCGCGCTATCAACGAAAAAACACGCATCCTGCTGCGCGTGCATCCTTCTAATTTTCAGATGAGCGGCTTCACGGACAAACCCGAACTTGCTGACCTCGTCGCGCTGAGCAAGAAAACGAACCTCCCGCTCATCGAAGATCTTGGTTCCGGCTGTTTGCTCGATCTTTCTTCTTCTGGAATTCACGAACCTACGGTTCGCCAGAGCATTGATGCCGGAGTGTCGCTGGTTGTGTTCAGCGGCGACAAGCTGCTGGGCGGACCGCAGGCGGGAATCATTGCCGGCAAAAAAGAGTTGGTGCAAAAAGTCCGTCGCCATCCGTTGTTCCGGGCGCTGCGCGTGGACAAACTCACGATTTGCGCGTTGGAAGCAACTCTCAGCGCTTACTTGCGCGGTGCCGCGGACGAAATTCCCGCTCTTCGTATGCTTCGCGCGAGTTCCGCGGACCTGGTACGGCGCGCTGATAATTTTCTGAAGGAATTGAAGCTGCTACTCCCTCCTTCCGGGGTGAAAGTCGAATTGGTTGAAGGTGAGTCCCTCGCGGGCGGCGGATCGACTCCGGCGCAAAGTTTGCGCTCACCGGTATTTCACATTCGCAGCGAACGCCACTCCGCCGCCGATCTCGAACGGCGCCTTCGCCAAGGCTCTGGCGCCACTCCCGTCATCTCGCGCATCGAAGACGACCACGTCGTCATCGACCTGCGTACCGTCTTCGAAGACCAGGAACCCGAACTGGCACGCGCGCTCTCTGTCGCTCTTCGCCAAAACTGAAATCGTTTCTCTGGGAGACTTTTCTGCTCTCATTCGTCGCTGCGAATGGAAAACTCGTTCGAAAAGAAAAGCCCTTACCCCGGCTTCGTCCGGGCTGGGCGCGAATAAGAGTCCTTCTCGCGGGAATTTGCAACACGGACATCGAAATTCTCCGCGGCTACCATGGGTTTCGCGGCACGCCGGGACACGAATTTGTGGGCGAAGTCGTTGAAGTAGCTGCCGACTCCGGCGTGAACAAACGTTCCTGGGTCGGCTGCCGCGTCGCCGGCGAAATCAACATCTCTTGTGCTGCTCATGGACTGCGTCCTGTCTGCGCCTTCTGCAAACGTGGCCTAAAAACGCATTGTACCCGCCGGACCGTGCTCGGCATCCTCGGCCACGATGGCGCGTTCGCGGAATATCTGTCGCTTCCTCTCGAGAATCTTCACACCGTTCCGAAGAATGTTTCGGACGAACAGGCTGTGTTCGTGGAGCCACTGGCCGCTGCATGCGAAATTCTCGCGCAAATCAAGATTGGGGAGTTTCGCAGCGCCGCCGTCCTCGGCGACGGAAAACTGGCGCAACTCATTGCGCGCGTCTTGCGCACGAAGCTTCCCCGAGTGAAGATGTACGGCAAGCATAAAGAAAAGCTGAACCTCGCCCCTGCAGCCAAAATCGAAACGCAATTGGTTCATGGCGATGAACGAGACCACGTCAAGTTTCGCGATTCGTACTCCCTGCTTATCGAAGCGACGGGTTCACCGACAGGCTTGCGCCTCGCGCAGGAAATGACGGAACCACGGGGCACGCTCATCCTAAAATCGACATTTCATGGCGCAGCGCCTGTCGAAACTTGGCCCATTGTAGTTAAAGAGTTAGACATCATCGGTTCGCGCTGTGGCCCGTTCACAAACGCCATAGCATTGCTGCGCTCGGACAAGGTTGATCCTACTCCCCTGATCACAAAAGTATTCCCGCTCGCCAAAGCACCTGAAGCCATTCGATTCACGCAGAAACGAGGCGTGATGAAAGTTCTGTTGAAGCCGTGAGGAAACAGACATCTAGAGCCGATTAATGCACGACGCAACGCAAGCCGCGCCAAATCCATTGTCGATGTTTACGACCGTCACATTCGACGCGCACGAATTGAGCATTCCGAGTAGTGCAGCGACTCCGCCAAAACTTGCGCCATAGCCTACGCTGGTTGGCACTGCGATCACCGGCACTCCCACAAGCCCGCCGACGACACTCGGCAGCGCCCCTTCCATTCCAGCCACGCAAATAACCACCCGAGCTTCCGCCAATTTCTCTTTGTGCTGCAAAAGCCGATGAATCCCCGCCACGCCGACGTCGTAGAGATGCTCCGCGCGATTCCCCATCGCCTGCGCGGTAAGCAGCGCCTCTTCGGCAACGGGAATGTCGCTCGTGCCTGCAGAGACGACAACGATCAATCCCTTCCCGGAAATTTCCTTGTTCCGCTCAATCGCAATCACACCTGAAAGTGGGTGAAATTTCGCCGCTTTGCTCAAACTTTTGACTGCAGCGTAGGCCTTCGCATCCGCTCGTGTCACCAAAACATTGTGCTTGGAACCTTTTTTCTCGAGCATTGCCCGCACAATCTCACGCACCTGTCCGGGTGTCTTCCCCTTTGCAAAAACTACTTCGGTAAAACCCTGTCGCAGCGCCCTGTGATGATCCACCTTCGCAAAATCCAAGTCCTCAAACGGCAAATGCTTTACCTGCCGCAGCGCCTCATCCGGCGAAAGCTTCTTTTCTTTCACCGCTTCCAAAATTTTCAAAAGCTCGCGCGATTCCATTGTGTTTTGTGCCGCAGCAAATTCTACCATCCTCGCTACTCCGCGCCCTTCTTGACTTGCCTTTCCGGCGCTGCGAGACTGGAATTCTCCGCGCAACATGAGCCAGAACAAAGGACAAGTCGTAACTCTGGGTGTGACCGGCGCCAGCGGCGCTTTGCTCGCGCAAAAAGCGCTGCAGCTCTTTGCCGAGGACGCGCGCATTGCGAAGATTCATCTCGTCGTCACGGAAACCGGGCAGCGGCTCTTTGCGGAAGAACTGAACATAACGAGCGGCGACGTAAAGCAACTTCCCGCCCGGCTCATCGGCAAGTCCTCGGAAAAAATCGAAGTTCTGTCCAATAAAGATGTCGGCGCTTCCATTGCATCGGGCAGTTACGAAGTCGACGCCATGATCGTGATTCCTTGTTCGATGGGCTGTCTCTCCGCCATCGCGAACGGCTCGTGCGACGATCTCGTCTCGCGCGCCGCGGACGTCATGCTCAAGGAAGGCCGCAAGCTGGTTCTTTGCATTCGTGACACACCCTTCAGCCGCATTCATCTTGAAAACATGGTGCGCGCGCAATCCGCAGGGGCCGTCATCATGCCCGCGGTTCCCTCGTTCTATCATCATCCGAAAACGATCGACGACATCGTCACGCAGTACGTCTGCCGCGTCCTCGCGCAAATTGGCTTGCCACAAGACCGGATGTATCGCTGGACGGGCTCGCACTCGCAAGCAAAGAAAGCCGAGGCCTGACGCACCGATGGCCGGCCGCATTCGCACCGTTCTCGAAATGATCAAGTTCGAGCACTCCGTCTTCGCGCTGCCATTCGCTCTGACAGGCGCTCTGCTTGCCGCGCGCTTTACTTCGCACGGCTGGCCGACGCTTCGTCAAATTCTCTGGATTATCGTTGCCATGGTCGCCGCTCGTTCCGCGGCCATGACCATCAACCGCATCGCCGACCTGCGTTTTGACAAGGAAAATCCGCGCACGAAAATGCGCGCGTTGGCCACAGGCGCGCTTTCTGTTTCCTTCGCATGGATTTTCTCGTTTGTGGCCATCGGCGTTTTCGTACTCGCGGCTTGGCAGCTCAATCCGCTCGCACTAAAGCTTTCTCCCGTCGCACTCGCAGTTCTTTTTTTCTATTCCTTCACCAAGCGTTTCACAAATTGGTCGCATCTTTTTCTTGGCTTTGCGCTGGGAATTTCGCCTGCCGCCGCTTGGATCGCCATCACGGGCCATCTCAATTTGCGTATGTTGATCCTGTGCGGCGCCGTTACGCTTTGGGTCGGCGGTTTTGACGTTCTCTACGCCTGCCAGGACGTGGACTTTGACCAGAAAGCGGGCCTCTTCTCCATTCCGAAACGTTTCGGAATTGCTACCGCGCTCCGGATTGCGCGCTTCATGCACGTTGGCGTCGTCGCCTTGCTTGCATGGCTCGCCGCGACTTTCGCGCTGCCCTGGCCCGCGTGGGCAGGCATCGCGGTCGTCGCCGCTCTCCTCGGCTACGAACATTCCCTGGTCAAAGCGAACGATTTGAGCAAGCTGGACGCTGCGTTTTTCACTATGAACGGTTATATTAGTATTTCGTTTCTTTTGTTCTGGGGCGCTGCTGCCGCGCTCTGGCGCGTATGAAACGCGCGAAACTTTCGACGGATTTGAAATGAGCGAACTGCTTCTGACTGACCAAACTTTAAGGCCGATCGCGGACAAAGTCCTCGCCGGCGAGCGCCTCTCTTTTGATGATGGCGTTCAACTTTATCGCTCGCCGGATTTACTCGCAGTCGGCTGGCTCGCCAATTATGTCCGCGAGAAAAAACACGGCAGCATCACCTATTACAACGTAAACCGCCACATCAATCCGACGAACGTCTGCGTCGCGCACTGCAAACTTTGCGCCTTTGGCCGCGATCCCAACTCGCCCGGCGCGTACACTTACGCGCTCGAAGAAATCTACCAGCGCGCCGATGAAGGCGTTCGCCAGGGCGCAACGGAATTTCACATCGTTGGCGGTCTGCATCCCGATCTTCCGTTCGAATATTTCCTGGAGCTAATCAGCGGCCTGAAAAAACGCCATCCACACGTACACCTCAAGGCCTTTACGATGGTTGAAGTACATTACTTTGCGCGCATCGCCAAGCTCACTTTCGAAGAAACTTTGCAGAAAATGAAAGCAGCCGGTGTCGATTCCTGCCCGGGCGGCGGCGCGGAGATTTTTCATCCGCGCGTGCGGCGCATTATCTGCGATCACAAAGTCAGCGGCCAGATGTGGCTGACTCTTGCACGCAAAACGCACGAAGCGGGCTTGCGTTCGAACGCCACGATGCTTTACGGCCACGTGGAAACGGAAGAAGAGCGGGTCGACCACCTCGTCAAACTAAGAGAATTGCAGGACATTACGCACGGCTTTGTTGCCTTTATTCCACTTGCGTTTCATCCTGACAATACGCCGCTTTCACACATTCCCAAGCCCACGGGTTACGACGACCTCCGCAACATCGCCGTCTCGCGCCTCATGCTCGATAATTTCGAACACATCAAGGCGTACTGGATCATGCTCACACCAAGCATCGCGCAGATCGCGCAACGTTTCGGCGCGAACGATCTCGATGGAACGGTTGTCGAGGAAAAGATTTACCACGATGCTGGGGCAAAAACCTCTGAGTTCACGCCGCGCGCTGAACTTGAACGACTGATTCGCGCGGCCGGCCGCACGCCAGTGGAACGCGACACCCTCTACAACAAAATCGACCGTTCCAAGCTTCCGCCGCTCCCATCGGCGACTCCGCCAGGCCTAGTCTCGCTTTCGCTGAACGTTTAGCGGCTATTTCGCTCCCGGCTTATCTGATCGTCGCTGCTTTCTCTTTTACTCGGCTAAGCACCGAAGCCGGCAGTGGGGCGTATCCTCGGTCGCGCGCAATCTCTTGGCCCTGCGTATAAATCCATTGCAGAAATTCATTCACAGCTTTGCCCCGCGCCGGCTCCGAAGCGTGTTCGGGTACATACAGCCATGTAAAACTTGCGATGGGGTAGCTCTCTTTTCCAGGCGGGTTTGTCAGCGAAACCCGGAACCCCTGTACCATCTTGCTATCCAGCGCCGATGCGGCCTCGCCGATACTCTTCGCATTCGGCTTCACGAATTCACCTGCCGCGTTTTTGATCGCGGCTGCCCCTTCTGAAGTTTTATCCACCCAATTCGATTCCGTGTACCCAATCGCTCCTGGAGTATTTTTCAGCTGTCCGAGTAGGTCCTGAGTTCGCAAAATGCTTGCGCCAACGGGCCACTTCGGCGAAACACTCTTGCCAACCTTTGCCTGGAACTCCGGACTCACTTTCGAAAGATACTCGGAAAAAATATAGTTCGACCCTTTTCCTTCCGTCCGATGCAACACTTTGATCGGCAAATCCGGAAGTTTTGTGTCTGGATTCAGCTTCGTAATTTCCGGATCGTGCCACGAAGTAACCTTGCCCAAGAAAATGTTGGCCACAACCGGCCCCGTGAGCCGCAGCCCGCTCTTCGCGCCGGGAACGTTGTACACCACCGCAATTCCGATCAACACCGTCGGTAGCTCCACTACTTTCTGTTTTGAAGCGCTCAACTGCTTGTCGGGAATCGGCGCTTCTCCACCACCGAAATCACCTGTTCCGGCGAGAATTCGCTCCGCGCTCTCCGCAGTTCCTTCCGCCAAATATCGCAACTGCACTCTTGGCTCTACTTTGTGAAACTCTTGTCCCCACGCGAGATAAAGGGGCTCAGGCATACTTGAGCCCGTCGCTACCAGCGTAATTTCTTCTTGACCAAAACCATTTCCGGGGAAAATCAGAGATACTCCGAGAAAACATACAGCGAGCACGTGCAGCTTCGGCCGCGTATTCGCACTCACAGAAGGACTCCTCCTGAGTCAGAATCAAAATTAAATTCGTTCGTCTTATAGTGTTAGTGTACAAACTCTTCGGCTGGAATCTTTTTCGATAGTCCTTGCGTGTGCGGAATAAACTATCGGCGTACCGTGAAACACTTCTCCGAATGAATTTGGGCCGGTCGCTTTTTGCTCTTGATCGGAAACCCTTAAGATTGACAGAACGTCTAAGTCATTTGTGACTGGAGGCGAACGTTCGTGCGGATCATTCTTTTTCTGACCATCTCCAACATCTTCATGACGTTCGCTTGGTACGGCCATCTCAAATACCGCAGCGAGGCTCTCTGGAAAGTTGTTCTCGCCAGTTGGGGCATCGCCTTTTTCGAATACTGCTTCCAGGTTCCCGCAAATCGCATTGGCTCTTTCGAATTCAGCGCCGCTCAACTCAAAACCATCCAGGAAGTAATCACGCTCACCGTCTTCGCCGTTTTCTCTATGACTTACCTGGGCGAGAAGCTGCGTTGGAACTACGCCGCTGGCTTTGCCTGCATTTGCCTCGCGGTCTTTTTCGTTTTCCATAAGTGGTAGTCTTATTCCTTGTTGGCTTTACATAGGAATCTTCGATGAAGCAACTTCGAACATTTGTGCTTTTCGCGATGTCAGCTGTTGTGTTAATTCTTCTCTCGCCCGCAATCGCCACTTCTCCGGACCTCGGGAAGACTCCCCAGGTTCTGCTGCTTCATCGAGTCGATCTCGCGGCCGGAAGAGTGGCGGACTATGTGTCCATCGAATCGCAAATAGCGAATGCTTATCGGGATGCGGCTATTCCCGTCTATTGGGTTGCCCTTCAATCCGTCAGCGGCCCGCCGCACATTCTCTATTTCGATGGCTACGAAACTTTCGCGCAGATTGAAGCAGCCGGTATAACCATTTCCAAAGCGGAACAGTCGCGTTCCGATCTCGCCCGCATGCAATCCGACCTGACCCAGCTAATGCAATCCAGCCAAGCCGTGTTCAGTCTCCGGCGCGAAGATCTTGGCTATCGGCAAGACCGTTTTGACATCGTAAAATTCCGCTACGTCCGCGTAACCGTAGTCCAACTGCGCTCTGGCTTCGAGCAGGATTTTGCTGATGCCATTCGCGCCCTCCGCAAGCCATTTGAAGTCATCGGCAGTGAATCGCCCTGGGCCATTTTTCAGGTTCATTCCGGCATGCCGGCTCCGACTTTCATTGCGGTTCAGCTTTTGACTTCGCTCAAAGAATTTGACGACGCCATCGAAGCCCGGAAATATGAACGCGAAAACCCGTTCGACTTTGGCCGTTCGAAACCAGCTCTTATGCCGAAAGATTCCATCGTCTCGATGGAATCCAACCTTTATTCCGTAAACCTCAAAATCAGCAACCTTCCTCCTGCCAATTCTGCTAGCCTCTTGGGTACCCCGGCTGTTAATGAATCTTTGTACCGCTCTATTCCCGGAATGAATCCAATACGCGGGACTAAAAACAACAGCGCTGAACAAGGGAGAAACTGATATGCAACGCAAAGCATCGGCAGTCTGGCAAGGCGATCTGAGGACGGGCAAAGGCGCTATTTCCACGGACAGCGGCGTCCTGAAGCAGACCCAGTATTCCTTCAGCACACGCTTCGAAAACGGCGTCGGCACCAACCCTGAAGAGCTCCTCGCCGCCGCACATGCAGGTTGATTCACCATGGCGCTATCCGCCCAGTTGGGCGGCCAAGGCATCGTTGCTGAAAAGCTTGAAACCACCGCAACCATTTCGCTCGAAAAAGTCGGCGACGGTTTTTCCATCACCAAGAGCCATCTCGACCTCGTCGCCAAAATTCCCGGCGCCGACAAAGCAAAATTCGATACGGCCGTCAAAGCTGCCGAAACCGGCTGCCCCGTTTCCAAACTCTTCAAAGCGGAAATCACCGTCTCCGCCAAACTTGTTTCTTAAGCGCGTTTCCTTCGCGTCCATCGAAACGAGTACAATGCGCACATGATTCCTGCCCCGGGTGCGTTCGCGGCCGGTTTGGCGATTTTTCTCATCGTCATCTGGGACGCGTTCGAAGCCATCATCCTCCCGCGCCGCGTCACGCGAAAATTCCGTCTCACGCGCCTTTTTTTCAAAGTAACTTGGGGAACCTGGCGCGCGGTCATCTGCTTGATTTCTGCCCGAAAAACGCGTGAGGCACTTCTCGGCTTTTATGGGCCCCTTTCGCTGCTTTTACTCGTCGCAGTTTGGGCAATTGGACTGGTCTTCGGTTTCGGCCTCATGCAATACGGTGCAGGATCTGCAGTAAATGTTACCGGCGGCCATCCAGGCTTCTTGACCGACGTCTATCTCAGCGGCACAACCTTTTTCACGCTCGGTTTGGGCGACGTTGTCCCCCGCACATCCATCGCTCGCGCCCTTGTCGTTTCGGAAGCCGGATTCGGGTTTGGCTTTCTCGCCGCTGTCATCGGCTATTTGCCTTTTATCTACGGCTCCTTTTCCAAACGCGAAGTGGATATTTCTTTGCTCGACTCCCGCGCAGGCACCCCTCCGACTGCCGGTGAACTTCTACGTCGCCACAGTTACAAAAACGGCCAGGAGGCCTTGCACGATCTTCTGAAGGATTGGGAGCGCTGGTCCGCCGAACTCATGGAGAGCCACCTCTCCTATCCGGTGCTGGCCTACTTCCGTTCCCAGCACGACAATCAATCCTGGATTGCCTCGCTCACCGCGATTCTTGACGCCTGCGCGCTCGTCCTCGTCGGCGTTGAAGGTGCCTGCGAACGTCAAGCCGAACTCACCTTCGCCATCGCGCGTCACGCCGTCGTCGATCTCTCGCAAGTTTTCGGCACGCCGCCCCGCGCGCTGCCGGAGGATCGTCTCCCTGTTGCCGATCTTCGACATATCCGCGACATCCTCGCCCAACACGGCATGAAGCTTCACGATGACGAAGCCGCCGATCGCCGACTCGGCGAACTCCGCGCCATGTATGAGCCGTATGTTTTCGCCCTTGCGAGCTATCTCATGCAGCCTCTTCCTGGATGGATGCCGAAGGCAAAGGGCAAGAAAGACAATTGGCAGACAACCGCGTGGGGCCGCGCCGCAGGTGTGGTCGAAAAAGAACACGCCATCGCCGGTGATGATCATTTTTGATTTTCTTAGCGATTCAGAAAATAATCTGCACCAATCAAATTTAGGAGCGGTCTATGAAAGCCATTCGCGTCCACGCCTTTGGCGGCCCGGAGCAACTCAAGCTGGAAGAAATCCCCACGCCGAAGCCGGCCGCAGGACAAATCCTTGTGCGCGTTCACGCCGCCGGCGTCAATCCTTTTGACACCTACATGCGCGCCGGAACCTACGCCGTAAAACCCTCATTGCCTTACACGCCTGGCTCTGATGCGGCCGGCGTAATCGAGGCCGTCGGCGAGGGCATTAAGAAAGTAAAACCCGGTGACCGCGTCTTCACCGCAAACACGCTTACCGGCGCATACGCCGAATATGCGCTCGCCACGGAAGACCAGGTCCGCCCTCTGCCTGAAAAAATCAGCTATTCCCAAGGTTCTGGTGTTTACGTCCCCTACGGCACTGCCTATCATGCACTTCTTCACGAGGCTCATGCGCGCGCGTCCGAAACACTCTTGGTACACGGCGCAAGTGGCGGCGTCGGCACCGCGGCCGTACAAATCGCTCATGCGATGGGCATGACCATCTTCGGCACCGCGGGAACGCCCAAGGGCCGCGATCTCGTTCACCGCGAAGGCGCGCACCAGGTTTTCGATCACACCAAGTCCGGCTACAACGAAGAAATCATGAAAGCCACCGACGGCCACGGCGTGGATGTCGTTCTCGAAATGCTCGCCAACGTAAATCTCTCCGCCGATCTAAAACTCCTCGCCAAGTATGGCCGCGTCATCATCATCGGCAATCGCGGCGAAATCACCATCAACCCTCGCGACTTGATGGCCCGCCGCGCTTCCGCCCGCGGATTCACTCTCTGGGCCTTGACGGAAGCCGAACAGATCGATGTTCTGGCCGGCCTGTCTGCCGGTCTCGAAAACGGAACTCTCCGCCCTGTCGTTGGAAAAGAGCTGCCGCTCAAGGACGCCCCCCAAGCTCATGTTGATATCCTCGCTCCCGGCGCCTCCGGCAAAATCGCGCTGATTCCCTAATTTTTGGACTGCGGCGGCTTGACCCCGCTTTTACAGCGCGAACTTCGCTTCGATGTTCTATACACGATGCAGCAGCCGCTTCTCATGCGAAATGTACAATCCTCATCAAGACCCCCGCCGCCGCTCCGCCCAAAACCAGCCACGCTGAATTCACTCGATATCGCATCGCCAGCACTAGGCCGATGATCCCAATCGCCACGGCCGGCACGTTCACCAACGTGCTTCGCGCAAACTGCCAGCCTACGAACGCCATCAACGCCACCGCGGCGACATTCACTCCATCCAAAAACGCGCCGGCCATCGGCGACTTCCTCAGCTTCGGCAAGTATTTCGCCGTCACTGCCACGAACACGAAAGCCGGCAAAAACATCCCAGCCGTCGCCAGCGCGGCTCCCTTCCATCCCGCTATCACGTATCCCACGAACGTCGCCACGGTAAAAAACGGTCCGGGTGTTCCCTGGCTCACTGCAATCGCATCGAGCAATTGATTTTCAGTCAGCCAGCGCAGCCGCTCTACCAAGTCCGCTCGCAGCAGCGCCAGCAAAACGTATCCGCTGCCAAAGAGCACTGTTCCCACTTTCAAAAAGTACAAAAACACTCCAGCAACGGTTGGCATCGAGAAACCAGCAGCCGCTGCCGTCCCACCCTGTGCCAAAATCCCGCTCGCCGTTTTCGCGACCGCCTGTTTTCCCCCAAACCGTTCCGCCACAATCCACGCCACTCCCGTTCCAATCAGCAGCGCAATCGCCGAAACATTCATCACCGCCAATCCCAGCACCACGATTCCTAGGAACGCCAACTCTTTCGACTTCACGGCAACTCGCCCCAACGACCACACTGCCTGCGCAATCAGCGCCACCACCACCGGTTTTACGCCAAACAGTACCGCCCCAATCTGCGGCGCACTGCCAAACTTCTGATAAGCCCACGCCAGCACACCCACCAGTACCGCCGAGGGCAAAATGAATGAGCAGCCCGCAATCACCAGCCCTGCAAGCCCTCCGCGCAATTCTCCTAAATAAATTGCCAATTCCGTCGAGCTAGGCCCGGGTAACAAGCCAACTGCTCCCATCCGATCCACAAAATCTTCGCGCGACAGCCA
>JACXTT010008875.1_pt1 | contig 13850 bp, 11 predicted proteins | sample 9270951 | NCBI WGS metagenome assembly JACXTT01 (sample SAMN15532306, study PRJNA645909) | rock metagenome | isolation source: weathered quartz diorite | place: Puerto Rico | collected 2017-06-21 | reverse complement strand
ATTGCGGATTCCTTCGCAACATTCGTAACTCATCTCAACCTCGTTCTACTTGCAATTCCGATTCTTGTTCCGATTGCGGCCTTACTTCCTCTGCGCCCTCTGTGCCTCTTCCCTCTGTGTCCTCCGTGTTAAATCTTTTCAAATTCACCGCCTCTGAAATTCCGGCGCGCCCAGCACCAATCCCGCCACGACTCCTATGTCCACGAGCTTCACCGGATCATCCAGCCGCGCCTGCACGATTTGCGGATCCTCGATCTGCTTTTCCAAAGTCTCCACGGTTACTCGCGCCGCTTCTCCGCCAAGGAACAATGTCACCGCGCGGTTCAGCGCGGCTTTTGGATCGGCCGAAGTGTCCAATCCAAGCAACGCCGTCGCGTCCGAATGCGAGCCGCGCACTTTGTTCCCGGCCAGCGCCAGCGAATAATTCAGCCGGTTCAGCAGCGCTCCCGTATTCACCCAAGCTTCGGCTTTGTCCGAATATCCCGTCGGCGGCTGGCATTGATAGAGCGGTTCTCCGATACGACCGACCCATTGCACGAGCGGCATCGGCGTGTCCACGTCCGTTCGCAGCGCGCGCGCCGCCGAAATCACGAGTTCATAAGGCGTTTTAATCTTCGCGCGATACGCTTCGCGTGACCAAAATTCCGGCGAATAAATCATCGTCTTCATCACCGCGCGAATGTCGCCGTCGCTCGAATGAAATGTCTGCGCCATTTTTGCAATCAACGATTGGGGCGGATTGTCTGAAACAAATCGTCGCGCCAGTTTCACTGAAATGAATTTCGCCGTGCTCGGATGCTTCACCAGCAGGTCAATCACTTCTTTGCCGTCGCCCATCCCGCCGTTGTGAATCTTTTTTCCAAGCACGATTTTTGTGTCCGGGTCGTGCAAACGCTCGTCGAACTTGAATTCCGGATTCTGCCGTGGCTTGTCAATCGTCCATCCCGTGAAGCAGCGCGCCACTTCCGTCACGTCTTTTTGCGTGTAGCCGCCGTCGACCCCGAGCGTGTGCAGTTCCATCAACTCGCGGCCGTAATTTTCGTTCAGCCCGCGTTCCTGCTTTTTCTTCTGCCCTTGCTGCGGAGGAGGAGGCGGCCAGCCAAATGGGCGTCGGCGCGCCTGACGTATTGCACGCTCTGCGGCGATTCGCTGCTGCGCGCGCGGATCGGCGCTCAAAAAATTGTCCAGATAAAAAAGCATCGCCGGACTTTTCGCTGTCGCTTCGACCAGATCCTTGAATTTTCCGAGCGTGTGCGGCTGAATCACGTCGCGTTCGTACGAAGTCAAATACCATTTCACTTCGCCCTTTTGCGCGTACACGTTGAAATGGTTGAACCAGAAATCGTCCATAACCTGCTGCAGTTGGCGCTCGCTGTAAATCGCGCGCGTCACTTTCGCCATCGCCAGTTCTTGCACGACGCGCTGCGGCCGCTTGCTGTCGTCCGCAATCGCGCGGGGCACGACGTTCGGATACACGCTCAAACTGTTTCTTCCGCCCGCGCCCGGCGTTGCCGCGTTTCCGGATTCCTGTTTCATCGGCGAGGGAATGTCTTTCATGGATCCACTGTCGTCAGCCGCATCCGCGTTCGTTTGTTGCGCAGCTTTTTCCGCCGCCATGTCCGCGCGCCGCTGCTGCATTTGCTGTTCTTTGAATTCTTCCTTGCTTAATCCTTCTTTTTTCGCCGCTTGCTTCGGCTGCGGATATTCTTCGATCAGTTTCGCAGTTGACACGCGCAAGGTCGGATAATTTTCCAGCCGCGCTTCCAGCGCTTTGTCATCAATGCTGTTCGGATTTAGTTGCTGGTCAATCCACTTCGCAAGCCCCATCTGCTTAATGCGCTCGACGTCGCCCGGTCGCGGCCCATACGCCAACCGGTTCAACGCGTGCTGAATCGCTTCCTCGGGAGACAACTCCGTTATCGGCAAATTCTTCAGCGAAGGATCTTGCTTTTCTCTTTTGTTTCCCGCGCCGGCGGCTAGCGCAGAAGGAAGGTCAATTCCAAATGTGAGGAGAAATGCCAGCGCAACCAGCGACGCTGTTGCGGATTCGAGCGACCAGTTCACGTTCTTGACGTTCACCGCGAAACAATTCGTGCCGCATTTCGCTTTTGTGCGCACCAGGAGCCCGCTCCCTGCCCTGCATCCGCGCAGAGAAATACTTCGCCTCTAGATTAACCCCGTTCATTCGTTCAAGTTGCGCCCCTTGCGGAATATTTCCGCCAACGCGCCACTCCATAATTTATTGAAAGCAGAACGCTTAGCTTCGACGCCGCGAAGCGCTTGGCTCCGCGCCGTACTTTTCCCTCTTCTCTGTTCCTTTTCCTGTGTCCTCTGTGTTAAATCTTCTTCTTCATTCCAGTTGGAGCAGGGTGTAGATTCTCATCTGGCGTGATTCCCTGGGCCGAATTAGTGGACAGCTCACTACAAGAAAACGTCCCGTCTTTCCCCGAATTCCCGAATTCCCGTCTGTCCCCCGTTTCCCCCCGTTTCCAGATTGCACTCCATCGGGATACGATTCTTACGAATGGCTGTCTTCGAAGTAGACACCGGAAAGAGAATCGCCGTTATGCACCAGAGAAAACGCCCTTCTTGGTATGAGTCCTTAGATGATCCTTGGTTGGGCGGGTGGCGCATGCTTTCCTGATTGCACGTGCGAAGTATAGCGCAACTAAGGGTACCAGAGGATGATTCGGCGAGAAGCTAACTATAGCTACGGTGGGTGGCCTACCCTTTGCGGTTTTCGCATTTCGCAAAGGGTGGGTTCTTCATCCTCCCTCTTCAAGACCCCTGACGGGAAGACCGCCGACCTGTTACTCCGACACGTCAAAATCGGCCATGCGGTTCGTGGCCTTTCCTCCGGCGTCATCAATCGCCATCATGACCAGCGTGTATTGCCCCGGCTTCATATCCTTTACCTTCACCATCAGCGCCACCGGAATCATCGGATTCCCTTTTTGAATGAAACTCTCCGCGGAGATACTGCCCGTGGACACCAACTGTTCGTGCGTCGCGCGATCCACAATCACGTATCCAAAGGCGACTTTCGGCGGATTTTCAGAAAGCAGTAGCGGCTCGTAAACTTCCGAGTACACCACCACGTTGTCCGAGCGTTTGAACCGGTTATTTGCCAGTGGATTGATCTGGAATCCCTTCGCCACCAGCGGAGTGCGGTCCTCCAGCAAAACCGCGTCGAGGTCCGCATTCGCGGCAATTTCATCTACACGCTGCACCGAGTTCGAAATTACAACCCCACCCAAGCTCAGTTGTTTTCCATCGTACGAATCAATATGCAGCGGCCATTCCGTTTTGCTGTACGCGTCTCCGCCGGAATTGAGGACCACAGTCATTTTGTAATTCCCCGGCACCGCGTCGAATTGATTCGAATAGTGATAGGGCGTCTTCGAAAACTCTTTCCACTCATCTTTCTCCAAATCCATCTTCACTTGATCGCTGAACCTCGCGCCGATGGACCCGTCCGGCTTGTATGCGATCCCCAACACGCTCAGGTTCGCGTGAAATTTTCCTTTCTCCTTGTCGAAGTGAAAATTCTCGCTGGGAATGTCCATTGCCAGATTGACGCGTGCCACATTTGCAGCCGAATAGAAATACGGCGCCTGAAACGCCGTCTTGGTCGCGCCGGCCGTAGTATCCTGCGCACGCGCTTCCAGTTGTTTCTCTACCGGCGTGCCTTCTAGAACATTCGCGGGCCGCGCGTTGCAGTATCCGGTTCTTGCGCGAACATTCATTCCTCCGTGTGTCATTTTCACTTTTAACGTGTGGCAAGTCCCCTCCGGCGAATCAGGCGGAACATACCCAAGCAAATAAAACTCGTTTTGTTCATTCGCGATTCTCTGCAGCCCTCCGAGCAAATCGTTTGTGTTGAAAATCGTGAACCCGCCGGTTCCATCCGCCAGCGCCTGGAGAATCTGCTGATTCGTCACACCCGTTTCCGGTATCTGCGGGAGAATCGTTCGCGGCTGCGTACGCGTAAAAGGATTGTTGAAGGCGTTCGTATTTACAGGGGGACGCGTTCCCGTTCCGCCGGTTGTTCCTCCCGTTCCGGCACGAGTTCCACCACCGGTACCGCCTTTGCCTCCGCCTGCACCTCCCGTTCCGCCGGTTCCACCACGGCCTCCGCCACCACCGGTGCCTCCGCCCGTTCCACCTGTTGCGCCAGTTCCTCCGCGGCCTCCTCCGCCTGTTCCACCGCCTGTGCCGCCACCTGTGCCTCCGGGACGTTGCGGCTCTGGATAAGAGGCAAGCACAAACCTCGGGCTTGAACTCGGTTTTTCTATCAATCGCGTCGCAGGCACTCCGGCTACGAGCCCTCGCGCATCCAGAGGATAGATTGCTACGTTTGCCTTCGTGCACGCATCCAGCGTCGCGGTCAATTCCGATTCACGCTCGGGGGAAAGCGGAAATCCCGCGGAGATCAGCACAACCATCTTTCTTCCCTGAATGCCGCGCAGGTTTTTTGCCAGCGACCGCAGCGCCAACAACATGGTCCGCGCGCCGTAATCGGCCTCCGCACTTGATACGGACCCTATCCCTGGAACACCGATTGTCCCACCCGACGCGCCATCCACGTTCGAAGCGACTGCAGCGCCTCTTACTCCCGACGCCGCGCGCTTCAGCAAATCCGCATTTGCCGTAAAGTTCTGGCGAATCTGCAGCACGCCCCCAAACTCCACCACCGCCATCAAATTGTTCGGTCCGGCATTTGCGTCGATAAACTTCGTAACCGCAGTTCGCGCAGCCATCTGATCCGGCAATTGCATGGAAGAATTGTCGAAAAAGAGCACCATGTAGTGCTTTTGATTGCTGTTCGGGCCGGCGTTCTGCGAAGTGCCTGCGGAAAAACTCGTCACCGCTTGTTCTTTGTTATCCTCGTAAACCTTAAACTCGCCCTGCGCCAAGTCACGGATGTACTTTCCCTTCTTGTCCGTGACCACGGCATCCACCAACACCAATCTCGATTCCTTTTTGATGACTACGCCTGAGGCCATAACATCTCCACCTGCGGGCGCCTGTCCCTGTGTCGCGGCAGGCGGTGTTGCTGGAGCCGGCTGGGGTGCCGGCTGCTGCGGCTCTTGCGCGCGCCCGTTCGCCGTGGGCGCACACACCCCAAATACGGTCAACCATATTCCCGCCGCCAATCTGATCGCTTTCTCACCGCGCGTTTTCCTGTCCATAAGACCCTCCGCCGTTGCCAACACTGTACAAAACTAGTTTGGAATCACGACCGCTCCGTTCTTCGCCGCCATCTGCTCCCCTTCGGCATCCCTCACAACCAATCGCACCAGGTATGATCCCGGCTTCACATCAAAACTTGATTTCACGTTGATGCCGGACCGCTCTAGTCGTTCTCTCGTTCCATCCAGCAAGCGCATCTCGACAATTTTTTCCCCGCCTGTCACAAAATTTCCATTTTCGTCAAAAATTGCCGTCGCCAGGGTGATGTCATTCTGGTTTCTTCCTTCTGCCTTTCGAAAGCGTAGCGATTTCAAGTCCAGGTGGGCCAGCACCGAGAGTTTCGCCTGCGAAGGCTCCGATTTGAAAAACTGCGTTTGCAAGTTCACGGGAAGGTCACCGATTTCGTCCTGAGAAAAAATCGCTTCCTGGATTTCTTGCTTTGCCGTCTCCACGGGATCCTGCGCTTTGCGCGGTGCAAAATACCCACGACGCGCTTGCACGGTGAACTTCTGCTTTCCGGTTAGCGTCACTTTCAATGTGTGATACGCGCCGTTCAACTTCAAGTTTTGAGGTGAGAATCCGAGGACGTACGAAACAGCGGGCGCGGCCACAGCTTGCCGCAAACCTTCGTCCAGGTCGTTTCGATTATGGAAATAGGTCCCGCCGGTGCCGGCGGCAAATTCATCCAGAATTTCAGACTGCGCTGATTGTGCCGAAGTCCGATAGAGGACTTTGGGTCCGACAACCCTGCTCGATCCTCCTGGCGGATTTGCAATGTCGCCCATCACGTCAGGAGTGTAGAGCCCTCGCACGTCAATCGTATCAATCACGATGTTCGCCCGCGTGGCGCGATCGATGATTCCGGAAGCTTCCGTAAACAATTTCGAAAGAATGAACCCGGGAGAAACAAACACCATTACCCGCTGCCCAGGCATTCCGGCCAATCTGCGCAACGCGTCTTCCATGTGTCGGTACGCGAATTCCGATTCCGCGTCTCCATTGCTCAGCGCTCGCTGCGCCGCGCCTGCGGCAATCGGTCTGGCCATCGCGATCTTCGACATGTCCCCGTTAAAGGCGCAATCGACAGTCTCCAAAGTAGCCACATCCATTGCTTGCTGATCGTTCTTGTTCTCAATCAAGTCCGCCTGATAGTAGCTGACGTCCGGACAATCCCCTGCCCCGCTGACGTGCGCAAAAAAAGACTTCGGAGAGATCCCGTTTAGCGTGCGTTTAATCGCTTCATGGTCACTCGTAAATTCCTGCGTCGTCTGTCCAGACGTCGTATATATCCCAACGCGGTCCGTAGACGCCAAAACCCCAAACAATCGCGTGGTCGCATCGCGGATCGTTACCGCGTCTTCCATCGACATGTGTATATCGTCGTAGAGAATGCCAACGAACCGTTGCGGTAGGGCAGGGGCCGGACCCACGGCCGGCGCGCCTAACGCATCGGCGTTAGCACGCCCACTTTCCATCGCTGTCACAGGCATCGCTCTCGCAGCCGGCGTTTCCACATTGAAAAAGGAGATCACCTGCGGTTTGCGGTCATCCGCTATGGCAAAATCTTCCCGGTGTAGATTCTCAACAACTTTTCCTTGCAGATCGCGTACTACTACGCGCGCCAAAACCAAATTCACCCGGACCTTAAACGTCGCGGGCGTATCGTGTGTCGCCACTTCCGCACTCTTCTGCTCTGGGACGGGAGCCGCCGTCTGAGTGGAGTTTCCGTTCGAAGTATTCTGCGCCGCAGAGGTGCGCGCGTACACAAACACCAAAACTAGACATATGCAAAAAGGAATCCATCGCAAATGAATATGTCCTGGCAGGACGTGCCTTCCTTTATGCCGAATGCGGCTTGCCTTCGGCCGCCTTACATCTGCGCCGGAATACGCCCCAGGTGGGTGAGTCCCTGGCCGGTTAGCCCTGGTGGGCACACATTGTTGCCAGAAATATACGCCTTCGCATCAGGCGTTTCAACGACCGTTCCGAGCGCCATTCCGCGCTTCGGCAAGTTCTGCGTTCCAGGCCGCGCCCATGAAGACAACCACGGCGGACAATTGCATCCATATCAATAGACCGATGACTGCCGCCAGTCCGCCATACACAATCGAATAAGGAACTTTCCGCACGTAATATCCGAATAGCACATCCACAAACCACCAGAGCAACGTCGCAATCGTCGCGCCCGGCAACACGTTCCGCAAGCTGTGCTCTTGCGGCCGGGCAAACCGGTAAATCACCGTCAGTGCCACCAGCGAAAGCACAATTGCGGCTAGTGGAAAAAAAACGGGCCACAATCCGTGAAAAGGATGGCTTGGCCCAAGCTCGCGAGCGAGCCAGTTGCGCAAAGGACGGCCTAGCACGCCCAGAATTGAAGCGGCCATCAGCGGCGCAATCGTCGCAACTAGTAAAAGCAAACCGCGCCATTGCCGGTGCAAGAAACCTGGTTTCTGCGCATCGCCATAAATCGTGTGAATACCTTCCATGATCAGCTTCATCACCTGTGACCCTGCCAGCAGCGTTCCCGCCCACCCCACGACTGCCCATTTCCACGCTTGCGGGGCGCGCCGGATCAAAAACTCCGAAACGATTTGCCGGCTTCCCGGCGGCAGATACCGCGTGAAGTCCGTGACCATGTCCAGCATGTTCGTGCGACTACCGAGCGGGCTCGTTGCAATCGCAACAACAAGAAGCAATGTTGGGAAGAACGCCAGAAAAAGGTTGAACGCAATGGCTTGAGAAATCATGCTGCAGCGAGGAAACACGCGCCGAAACATTTTCAACGCGCGTTTGAGCAGTCGGCTGGCAAGTTTCATCGGCTCGCATTATACCTTCCCTGCATTTTCCTCAAAGCTCTCCTCTGCTTGCCGCGTGCATGCGTGCATCGTAGACTCAAGGCTGGTCCTATGAATTCACTCCGTTCCAGTGTTGCTGCTCTTGTGCTCTTCCTTGCTGCGATTTCTTTCGCCTCCGCACAATCTTCTCCCAAAACAAGAAATCTTTGGAAGTCGGTCCCGTTCGCCATCGTTCATTACAACGAAGACGCACCAAAATCTTGGAATCTCTATTACTCTTCCAAGCGCGGCGTTCTGCTTCTCCGCTTATGGAAACGCTATCTGCTAATTGACCGCAACGCGCAGCAAGTCTTCGACATTGACCCCGAGAAAATCGTGGCTAAGGGTGACGATATCGAATTTTCACTGGAAGAAAATCCCGGGCCACCTGCGGATATCAGCGACTGGCGCGAGCGCGACATCGGCTCTCTTCGCCGACTCCGTTTTCGATTTGGGGAAAAAGGCAACTACCTCGACATTCAGACCCCGCTCAAGGCCAACGGTACTCCACTTTATTGACGCTACGGCCGCGCCGGCCCTTTTCGATAGACTCCGTAAATCCACGGTATCCCGGCGACGCCCGGCTCAATCGCCACTTCCAGGGAGTCGCCCACATGAAATCTGTCGAAATCATCCGCTTCTACCGCCAGTCTTTCCACCTTTCTTCCCGGCCTCCACGACTCGACCACCAACCTCCTGCTCCCGCGCACAATTCCCTTCATGTAGAACGTGGCCCGCACTGTCGCTGGAATGTATTCGATGTTTTTCGGATTGTCGAATTTTCCGTTCACAAAAAGAATGATTGTCAGAATCCACGGCAGCGGAACAAATCCACTGAAAATCCTTTTCAGCGCCTCAATTTCCGCGTGCCGCCGCGCCAGGCGATCCAGAATCACAGCCAGCGCCAATCCAACAAAAAACAGCACGCCAAAAAACACCAGCATCAAATCCAAATCCAACGGAGGAAACACCTGGCTTACATACGGAAAGCACAATGATCCGGCAAGAAAAATAAGCGTCCGGTAGATCAATCTTCTACGGAATACCAATTCGGCGGCGGCGGTCGTCAGGCCGCATGCGGAGCACTGATCTGATTCCCGCACCGCTCCACAATCAAGACACCTAGTCATCGCAAAAAGAATACCGCGTTGTTAGGGCCGATTTCCTGAAAGTTGATTGATGAGCTCTTGAAACGTTTCTTGATGCTGCTCTTCGGCCAACGCTATGGACACGCCCATCCCGCGCCCGGGTTCGACCCGCTTCACAAAACAGTTCAGCTTCACCGGCTTGTCCAGCGTTAATTGCGCAGAAAATCCCGCTCCCACCCAGAGGGGGTCGACGGATTCGATAAACATTCCGTTCGAGCTGATGTCCCGCGTGCGGGCACGCAACACCGTGGAACCCCATTCGATTTCGAGGTCGGCGTGAAACCGGTATCGAGGCGCCCAGCGGCGCTCGAATCTGCGGACTCCCTGATCCCCACTGCCCATAAACCTGGCGAATCCCCCTGCCTGGGTTCCCAAGCCGCAGCGCACGGGCGATAACGCCGCTTCTTATCACAAACAATACTCCCATTTCTTTCATTGCTATACGACGCCGTGCGTCTTTGTTTTGTTCCCTCTATTGCCGGAAACGCCACCGGAAAGTACTACTCTCTGCCTCGCGCGCTCACGCTTCGTTCACGATTCCGTCTGCGGCCCATTCCCCTTTCGCAACCGCCGTTGAATCTCCGCCTGCAAATATCGCCGGAAATTTTCCGGAACTACTCCCGGCGCCGTTAGCTCTTTTAGATCCGAAACCGTCAGCTCCGGCAAATATGCAAGCACCGTGGAAAGAGTTGTCGCCGGTTGTCGCACCAGCGCCAGTCGTACATTGTAGCTTTTTGACCATTTCGTATGTTTCGAAACAGCCTCCACCACGCGTGGCGCAATCTTCGCCCGCGAAAGCGCTTTCAACACATGCGCTTCGCTTAAATTCGAATTGTCCAGCACCACGGTCAACACCTGCGCATGTCCTTCCGCCAACAGCGCCCCCGCCACACGCCCCGGTCCGCGCCGCGCGAGTGTAATTTTCTGCCCCAGCGGCAATTGCGGCAGCCGCGCAATTAATTGCTCCTCCGCATTTCTCTTTAACTCCGGCAGTGCTCCCGCCGTCAGCGTCAATTGCACCAAATCCATCAGATACAAATCGCGCAGCATTCGCAGACTCACCAGCCGAGGCGTGTGCGGATGCAGCACCAGCGCTTTCTTCACCGCATAACTCTTCAAAAGCGGTTTCCGCTGCGCAATTTCCTCAATCAAGTCCCCCGGCAAGTCTTTCCGCGAAAGCAGAAGCGTTACCTGCCCTTCATTCAACGCCGGATTCTCGACCAATTCGCGCAGCGCTTGCGGCGAACCTTCCCGCAAACGCTCCTCGAATTCTGTACTGCGTGTTGACTCCTTGTGTCCATCCGCCTCGCTCATAAACTCAACGCCCGCTGCGCCGCAACTTCCACCAGCGGCGTCCGCAAAATTTCCAGCTTGGCCCGCGGCGCAACTCGTCGTAGCTCCGCGTCCAGCGTCTCATCAAAATAGTTCGACCGCCCGATCATCCCACCGGTTTTTCCAAGCGCAAATTCTTTACCGCCTAACCCCAATTCATCTTGCACACCGGCAACAAATCCCGCGAGATTCTCTGCAGCATCCAGCAGCAACTTTCTCGCAAGTTTGTTTGCCTCATCGGCCGCAATTGCGATCAGCGGAAACACGCGCGGATAAACTTCATCCGCCTCCGCGCCTTCCATCCCGATAAACTGCTCCAGCGACCGCACACCAAGCAACTCCAAAATTCTTACACGCAAATTCTTCGCTTCCTCACTCGACGCGCCCGCAACCTCACTCACCGCGCTTCTCCCAAGGGCAAACGCGCTTCCCTCATCGCTTTTCTTCGGTCCGTATCCGCCCGATCGCGCCACTTTTCCCGCTTCATTTCGTCCAATCGCCGCCGATCCCGTCCCCGCCACGAGCACAATCGCCGCTCGCGTCCCTGCCGCGCTCAGAGCCAAATCCAAATCCGTGCACAACTTAAACCTCGTTCCCGCAAAAAATTCGCCGAGTAACTCCCGCATCGCCCTGGCGCGTTCCGGCGCGGCCACTCCCGCCAATCCCGCGCAAACGTCCGTTACTTGTGTCATTTGCAATCCCGCATCTTGCAAAGCCGCCGTCGCCGCTTCCCTTACTCCTTCCGCCGCCGCTTCCACTCCAATCCGCGACGGATTCGAGGCTCCTCCTCTCCCGCGGCCCAGCACTCGCCCGCCGTCATCCATCAGCACACAATCCGTTTTCGTCCCGCCGCCGTCCAACCCCATTCCGATCCGCATCACCAAAGCATAATAGAACTCGCGTCTCGCTACGCTCCGTTCTTGACGCCTCCCTCCCTCCGCTTCTATCCTCGTCGCACTTCATGCACATCCATCCCCTCGACCTCGTCATCGTCCTTGCCTACCTCTTTGCCGTCACCGCACTCGGCATCTATTTCCGCCGCGGCCAGCAGGATGTCCGCGATTACTTCCTCGGCGGCCGCACTGCGCCTTGGTGGGCCATCGCCTTCTCCATCGTTGCCACGGAAACCTCCACGCTCACCATCATCGGTACACCCGCCATCGCCTACGGCGGCAATCTCACCTTTCTTCAACTCGTCTTCGGCTATCTCATCGGCCGCATTCTCATCGTGTTGCTTCTCCTCCCCAGCTATTTCCGCGGCGAATTCTTCACTGCCTACGCGCTCATCGAAAAACGCTTCGGCCCACGCATGCGCTCTCTCGCAGCCTCCACCTTTCTCATCACGCGCGCCATTGCCGAAGGTGTTCGCGTCGCCGCCATCGCGCTCGTGGTCAGCGTCGTCCTCGGCACATCCGAACGCTTCGCTGTCTTCCTCGTCATCGCCCTCACAATCCTTTACACCTTCGAAGGCGGCATGAAAGCCGTCATCTGGACCGATGTCGCCCAACTCCTCCTGTATCTCGCCGGCAGCGCCATCACTTTCTTCTTTCTTCTCCACCGCATTCCCGGCGGTTGGACCGAAATCACCCAAGTCGCCGCCGTTTCCGGCCACAAACTTCAGCTCCTCGATTTCTCCTTTTCCCTTGCCACCAAATACACGTTCTGGTCCGGCCTCATCGGCGGCGCTTTTCTTACCATGGCAAGCCACGGCACCGACCAAACTATCGTCCAACGTCTTCTCGCCGCAAAAAATGAACGCGACAGCCGCGCTGCACTCATTGCGTCCGGCTTTATCGTACTTTTTCAATTCACGCTTTTTCTTCTCGTCGGCGTGCTTCTCTTCGTCTTTTCTCAGCACACTCCGTTGCTCGCAACCGGTCAGCGCACCGACGCCATCCTGCCCACCTTCCTCGTCCGCGAAATGCCCACCGGCCTCGCCGGAATTCTTCTCGCCTCGATCCTCGCTGTCGCCATGTCCAACGCTAGCGGGTCGCTCAATTCTCTCGCTGCTTCCACGGTTCTCGATTTCTCCCGTCTCAGGGGCCATCAAACCAATCCGCAACAATTTCTCCGTCTCTCCCGCCGCATGACACTCGTCTGGGGCGCCGTTCTGATCGCCTTCGGCCTCGTGTCCTGGGGTCCGCTCCTTGAAGCGGGCCTCACCGTCGCCTCTCTTCCCTTCGGCAGTCTTCTCGGCCTCTTTCTTCTCGGCACGCTCGACAAGAAAGCCAACGGCACCGGCGCCACCATCGGCATGTTCACCGGCCTGGCTGTTATCCTCTGCGTTTGGCGATTCACACCAATCGCATTTACTTGGTACGTCCTCATCGGTTGTGCTGTTACATTCTTCATCGGCAGCCTTATGAGCAGACTCCTGCCTACCCGTCAGCAAGAGCACTCCGCATGAGTGCCTCCGTGCCTGCAAAACGTCTCGAGCTCGTCCGCGACCTCGGCCCGTGGGCTTCCGCTGCCATCGTTGTCGGCACCATGATCGGTACCGGCATTTTCTTGAAGCCCGCGCAAATGGCCCGTGAAGGCCAAAGTGTCGCCGTCGTCTTTGCCGCTTGGATCGTCGGCGCAATTCTTTCCATTTTTGGCGCGCTCTCTTACGCCGAGCTCGGCGCTGCAATTCCCGACGCAGGAGGCGAATACGCCTACTTGAGCCGGGGCTTCGGTTCAATGTGGGGCTTTCTCTTCGGCTGGATGCATTCCATCGTCGGCCGTCCCGCTTCCGCCGCTTCCATCGCCGCTGGTGGAGTGCGCTTTCTAGCGTTCTTGCTCCCAAGCATCGGCGCACCCATCTTTACGTTGCATATTGCCATTCCCGGCCTCACGCATTGGTATAAGCCGTACGATTTCGTCTTCACTTGGGCGCAACCGCTCGCCGTCGTGTGGCTGATCGTCATGACCACCATCAATTACATCGGCGTCAGATTCGGCGGCGCCGTGCAAGTTTTTCTCACGTTCATCAAAATTTTTTCATTGTTCCTTGTGATCGGAGTCGCGTTTCTCGCGCCCAGCGCCTCGCATGCCGCCGACCCGTACTGGCCCGCCGCAATCGACGGAGGTTTGCTCACCGCGTTTCTCGCCGCGCTCGCCGCCGCTCTCTGGGCTTACGACGGGTGGGAAGATTTGAATTTAGTTGGTTCGGAAGTGAAGGATCCTCAGAAAAATTTTCCGCGCGCGCTCGTCGGTGGCGTTGGGTTCGTCGCGATTGTCTACCTTCTCTTCAGCGCCGCGTGTCTTCGCGTTCTTCCTTTTTCTGAGGTCGCCGCTTCTTCTCATATCGCTTCGGACGTTGTCGAACACGTCTCCGGCCGCGGCGCTGCCATCTGGATCACGG
>JACXTT010008874.1_pt1 | contig 13850 bp, 8 predicted proteins | sample 9270951 | NCBI WGS metagenome assembly JACXTT01 (sample SAMN15532306, study PRJNA645909) | rock metagenome | isolation source: weathered quartz diorite | place: Puerto Rico | collected 2017-06-21 | reverse complement strand
CGCAAGCCGCGTCCCCAATTTACGTTCACCGATTTTCTGGGCGGCGCGAACTATGCCGTTACGCCCTCGGACTTGGCCACAATTTACAACTTTAATCCTCTCTTCAATTCCGGCATTTCCGGCCAGGGCCAGACCGTCGTGTTGATTGAAGACACGGACCTTTTCAGCGCAGCCGACTGGAACTCCTTCCGCTCCACCTTTGGCCTCTCAGGCTACAGCGGCGCTTCCTTGACGCAAGTCCATCCCGCGCCGTCAAGCGGCCCCAACAACTGTGGCGCCCCGGGCGTCATCGCTCCCAACGACGCGGAAGCCATTCTCGACGCCGAATGGGCCAGCGCAGCCGCGCCCAGTGCCGCCATCCAAATGGCTGCATGCGCGGACACGCAAACTACGTTCGGCGGCCTCATCGCCATACAGAATTTGATCAATGGCAGCACACCTCCCCCCGCCATCATGAGCATCAGCTACGGCCAGTGCGAAACCGTGAACGGCGAGGCTGCCAATGCCGCCTATAATTCCGCCTATCAGCAGGCCGTCACTGAAGGTGTCTCCGTCTTTGTAGCTGCGGGCGACAGTGGCGCGGCAGGTTGTGACAACAGTGCCACAGACGCCACGCACGGCATCGGTGTAAACGCGTTCGCCTCCACTCCCAACAACGTAGCCGTCGGCGGAACCGACTTCAGCGATACCTATTCCAGCACCAACAACACCTACTGGAGTCTTTCCAATACTTCCACTTTCGGCTCGGCTGTTTCCTACATTCCGGAAACTCCCTGGAACGATTCTTGCGCCGGCTTTCTTCTCTCCAGCTATTTGGGCTACAGCCCTACCTATGGTTCGACGAGCCTCTGCAACGATCCACTGTTTGGTCCGTTTTTTGAAACCACCGTCGCCGGAGGAGGTGGCCCCAGCGGCTGCGCGACAGGAACACCATCCACGCCCGGCGTAGTCGGTGGAACCTGCCAAGGCTGGCCGAAGCCCTCTTGGCAATCGCTGCTCGGCAACCCCAGCGACGGCGTACGCGACACGCCGGACGTCTCGCTCTTCGCCGCGGACGGTCTGTGGAGTCACTTCTACATTTTCTGCTGGTCGGATACGAGGGACGGCGGCTCCGCCTGCACCGGCAACCCTAGCGGCTGGTCCGCAGCCGGAGGAACTTCCTTTGCCTCGCCGATCATGGCGGGCGTTCAAGCTCTCATCAACCAAAAAGCAGGCGGCCCGCAGGGCAATCCCAATCCGGTCTACTACCAGCTTGCCGCCTCGGAATTTGGTCCTAGCGGCAGCTCTGCCTGCGACTCCTCAAACGGCAACACAGTGGGCAATAGCTGTATTTTCTACGACGTTACTTTCGGCGATATGGACGTGAACTGTACCGGCCCAAACTGCTATTTCGCGGACGGTTCCGTCGGCGTGCTCTCTATATCCAATTCTTCATTCGGCCCTGCGTACGGCACCAACGTCGGCTGGGACTTCTCGACCGGCATCGGCACCGTCAACGCAGGAAATCTTGTCAACAATTGGCCGGCTTCTCAGCAGAATCCTTCGTTTTCGCTTTCCGCTTCACCGAACAGCCTGAGCATTATTCAAGGAAACTCGGGCTTGAGCACGATTACCGTGACGCCGCAAAACGGTTTCAACGGTAATGTCACCTTCACGGCGTCCGGTTTGCCCAGCGGCGTCAATGCTTCCTTCATTCCCAATCCAACCAATACGAGCAGTACGCTGACCCTCTCTGCCGGCGCGTCTGCCGCCACAGGAGCCTTTACCATCACTGTGACCGGCACCTCCGGAAGCCTCGTTCACACAACTCAAATCTCTCTCACCTTAACCCCTGCTCCCAATTTCTCGCTCTCGATATCACCCGCGAAACTGACGATCAGACGCGGCAACAGCGGCAACGCCACGATTACGATTACTCCTTCGAACGGCTTCGTCGGCAGCGTGAATCTATCCGTTGGGAGCCTCCCGAATGGCGTGACCGCCGCGTTCTCTCCGAACCCGGCATCCTCGTCGAGCATGCTCACGCTCACCGTTTCCCGCACCGCTTCGAGAGGCTCGTCCAGCCTCACGATCACCGGCGTTTCCGGAAACCTGACCCATATCACTAACCTGACTCTCAACGTTAGAAACTGAACCCGGCCACCGGCTGTAGGGGCACGATAACCTTTGCTGATCGTCTGGATCCGCGGTTCAACTCCGTAACGCAAATAGAGAGCACCTGCAGCTCCATTTATCACTCACTTCAGGCTGATGACATTAGGCGTATGCCCCACGTGTTGCAGTTCCAAGCTGCATACACTGATGGTCATGTGATCGACGACGCCTCGGGCGTTTCAGCTGGGCACACATAATGTGCCCAGCTTTTGTTTCGCGATGCCTCAAAAATATCCTTTTGTTCTCCTAAGGAAATGTGCGCGACTGTACCGGAATTGGCCTGCCCTCACGTCTAAAGGACAAGCCAGCCCATTGGCCGCCGCTGGCATCCGTATATGCCTGGCGCAAAGCATGGCAAACCGAGGAAATTCGCGGATGATCCGCAAAACTAGACTCTTATTGTGTGGACTGCTTTTGGCGACGGGTACGCTGACAGCCAAATCCTCAGTTGCTCAAGACGCCGCTTCCCAAAGCACTCCCGCGCAAGCCGCGGCCCGCGCGCTCGGTACCGTCACCGCCATCAACGGTCAGGTGATTACGCTCAAGACCGACCCGGGCGCAGAAATCTCCGTCACGGTTTCGGAAACCACGCGCCTTCTCCAACTAAAGCCAGGTGAAAAGGACTTGAAAGAAGCGACTCCGCTCACGCTCGCGGACTTGAAGGCGGGAGACCGCGTGCTCGCCCGCGGGGCGGCAAGCGCCGATGGCAAGTCACTGCAGGCAACTTCCGTAATCGCAATGAAACAGTCTGACATAGCCGACAAACAAGCCCACGAACGCGCCGAGTGGCAGCAGCACAGCGTCGGCGGGCTCGTAAAGAGTGTTGACGCAGCTGCGGGAATGATTTCCATCACGACAAACGGCAGCGGCACGCCAAAAGATGTCGTTGTGAACACGACGAAAGCTACAGTTCTGCGCCGTTACGCGCCAAACTCCATAAAATTTGACGACGCAAAGCCCGCGCCAATTAGCGAAATCAAGCCGGGCGACCAATTGCGTGCCCGCGGCCAGAAAAACGCCGACGGCGGAGAAATCGCCGCCGACGAAATCGTTTCGGGAACTTTTCGCAGTATCGCGGGAATTCTAGTGAGTAGCGACAGTCCGACAGGAACGATCACCGTAACGGATCTGGCCACGAAGCAGCCCGTCACGTTGCGGATTTCGAACGACTCGCAATTGCGAAAGTTGCAGCCTATGTTGGCGCAGCGCATCGCGATGCGGCTCAAGGGCACCCCGGCAGAGGGCGCGCCTGGGCCCAACGCAGCGCAAGCTGCGGGGCCGGGCGCTCCCTCTGCCCTCAAGCCCGCGCAGGGCGGTAGGCCGGGGAGCGTAGCTCCCCCGGCCAACGGCGCCGGCGCGAATGGCGCAGGAATGGGTCCGGGCGGAAATGGCCAGGCGCGTACCGGCGATCTTCAACAAATGATTGCGCGCATGCCCGCGGCCTCTCTCTCCGATTTGGTGAAAGGCGACGCGCTCATGATCGTGGCGACGGAGGGTTCATCGACGTCTCCAAGCACCGTTATCACGCTCCTCGGCGGTGTCGAACCCATATTGCAGGCTTCCTCCAAAGCAACACCCGAAATGATTCTTTCTCCTTGGACGCTGGGCGGCGGTGGTGGGGGCGAAGGCGCAACGCCTTGATTTCAAAAATTGACATCCAAAGCGAGCGTCAAAAGAAAAAGGGAGAGCATGGGTTTGGGAACCAGGAAAACGGCGAAGTTTCTTCTCAGTTTGGTGCTGTTGCTCGGAGCAATGGCGTGCGGCGCGCGCGCGCAAGACCCTTCCAGCGCATTGACGGGACTCATCACCGATCCATCCGGCGCCGCCATTTCGAACGCGCGCGTTATCGCCGTTCCCGCCAGCGGCCAGCCCCTGAACGTTCGAACGGGCGCAAACGGAATGTACGAATTCAAGACTCTCCCGCCTGGAACGTACACTCTGCGCGCCGTCGCGAAAGGGTTTCAGCAGTATGCAAAGGCCGGCGTCGTTATTGAAGCCGGCAAACCAATCAGCATAAACATTCAACTCGAAATTGCGGCTCAAGAAGAAAAAGTGGAAGTGCAGGATTCCGGCACGCAACTCGATGTCACCGCTTCGAATAACGCGACTTCCGTCGTTCTAAAAGGCAAGGATCTGGATGCGCTCTCCGACGACCCGGACGAACTGCAGAGCGAATTACAAGCCCTCGCCGGGCCTTCGGCCGGCCCGAACGGCGGTCAGATTTATATTGATGGTTTCACTGGCGGCCAACTGCCTCCCAAATCCTCGATTCGCGAAATTCGCATCAATCAAAATCCATTTTCCGCCGAATACGATCATCTTGGCTTTGGGCGCATCGAAGTCTTCACCAAGCCGGGCACCGATAAATTTCATGGGCAGTTCATGGTGAATGGCAACACCGCCGGCCTGAACGCGCGCAATCCATTTTCGGGAACCGGTCCGCAGCCGGGCTACGACTCCGAAATGTACAACGGAAATTTCAGCGGACCGCTCGGCAAAAAGGCCTCGTTTTTTCTCGACTTCAACCGCAGAAACATCAATGAACTTTCCGTCATCAACACGCCCGCGCTCGATGCAAGCCTGAACCCCATTCAATTCACGGATTCCGTCTCGAATCCGCGCACGCGCACGAGCTTTAGCCCGCGCTTGGATTATCAAGCGAATGCAAACAATACACTGACGGCCCGCTATCAGTACGAGCGCGAGAATGAAGAGAACAACGGGATTGGTTCGTTCAGCCTGCCGACTCAGGTAATAAATAATTTCAGTACCGAACATCAGGTGCAAATCACTGATACCCAGATCGTGAATCCGAGAACGATCAACGAAATTCGCTTTCGTTTTGTACGCGAGGAAAATCGTGGTATGCCCCTGGACTTTACGCCCACGATCAACGTGAACGGCGCATTCACGGGCGGCGGAAATGGTTCCGGAAACAGCGACGACATTCAGGACCGCTACGAATTGCAGAACTACACTTCCATCGTGCACGGAACCCATTTCATAAAATTGGGCGCCCGGCTGCGCGTAACGAAGGAGGTCAATACGCAAACTTCTGGCTTCAACGGCGGATTTACCTTCGGCGCCCAAGCCGTGAACACGCAAACCCTTCAGCCGTGCGATCCGACGCAGGGAGATCCGAACTGCATTCAGCACACGGGCTTGGACGTGTACCAAACCGTCCAACGGGGAATTGCCAACGGCTTGACCACGGCGCAAGTCCGCGCCTCCAGCGGATTGGGACCAACGCAGTTTTCGCTGGTCACCGGAGAGCCGGTCGTGCAAAACACATTCATGGACTTGGGGCTCTATGCGCAGGACGAATGGAAAGTAAGACCGAACGTTTCCCTGTCGTATGGCTTGCGCTTGGAGACGCAGAACGAAATTGGCGCAAACGCAGACATCGCGCCGCGTATCGGGATCGCATGGGGAATTGACGCGGGTCAAAAGGGCCAGCCGAAAACCGTGCTGCGCGCGGGCTGGGGAATTTTCTACGATCGTTTCGGTCAGGATTTGCTTTTGCAGGCGCAGCGCGTAAACGGAATCGTCCAGCAGCGGTTTGTCGTCACGAATCCAGATTTTTACCCAAATCTTCCCAGCCCGGGCGAGCTTGCGGCCTCGACAAATTCACCGACGATTTACCAGGTCGATCCGAATCTGAAAATTCCATACACAATGCAAGGCGGCGTCACGCTCGAGCGTCAACTTTCGAAAAGCGCGAACGTGGCGTTGACCTACCTGAATTCGCGCGGCGTGCACTCATTGCTCGTTCGAAACATCAACGCGCCGCAGGCTCCAAATTTTGACGACGCGAGCCGGCCCCTGGGCGGAACCGACAACATCTATCAGTACGAAGGCGCGGGTATTTTCAAGCAAAACCAATTCATTGTGAACGGCAGCCTGCGCGTCGGAGCGAAAGTGTCTCTCTTCGGCTATTATTCGTTGAGCTACGCCAACAGCGATACGGGCGGTTCGAATAGCTTTCCGACAAATCAATTCAACGTCGCGCAAGATTACGGCCGGGCCGCGTTCGATGTGCGCCACAGACTCTTTCTTGGCGGCAGCATTTCTATGCCGTACCAATTTCGCTTGAGCCCGTTCGTGATTGCGAGTTCCGGTTCTCCCTTCAACATAACTTCGGGACAGGACGCAAACAAAGATTCGATTTTCAACGACCGGCCGACAGTTTCGCAATTCCAGACGGCTCTTTCGAACGCCGCGATCGCGCACAACGTAAGTTTCGAATGTAATGAATCCAATCCGGACGCGATCGTTCCCATAAATTGCGCGACGGGTCCGGGAAGATTTTCATTCAACTTACGATTGAGCAAGACATTTGGTTTCGGCAAGAAGAAAGAAACCGCTTCGAACGCCGTTGGTGGAGGCGGGCCGATGGCCGGTGGTACTTTTGGCCGCCCGGGAGGCGGCGGAGGCCGCGGCGGGCCCGGCGGCGGAGGCGGAAGGGGTGGAGGGCCGTTCGGCAGCGACAGCTCTGGTCAAAAATACAGCCTCACGTTTGCCGTTGCCAGCAGAAATATTTTTAACAACGTGAACCCCGGGAATCCGGTTGGCGTTATCACCTCTCCGATTTTTGGGCAAAGCAATTCGCTCGCCGGTGGGCCGTTCGGCTCGAGTTCCTACAATCGCCGCGTCGATTTGCAAGTTACCTTTGGTTTTTAGTTCCGGTCATTGAGAGGGCAGCGCAGTTCTTGCCGTGCATGGGCGAGTGCGCGGCATTCGAATAGCGCAGGCTTGGACTTTACATCAAACAGTTATATAAGGGCTCTCAAGAAAAGCCGTTATGGCCTCGCCCAAAACTTCCCCGCAATTCGGAACTCATGTTGTGGCCTCCACTGAGCGTCTGACCAGTATTGATGCGCTTCGCGGCTTCGACATGTTCTGGATCATGGGCGGCGCACCATTCGTGATGGCGGCGTGCAAACTTTTTTCGAATCCCTTGCCGCACTGGCTCCCTCGTCAATTCGACCACGTTGAATGGGAAGGCTTCGTCGCGTGGGATTTGATCATGCCGCTGTTCTTGTTCATCGTTGGAGTTGCCATGCCGTTTTCCATTGGCAAACGCATCGCGCTCGGTGAAAAGCGAGCCGAAATTTATCGCAAAGTTTTTTTGCGTGTACTCGTTTTGTGGATTTTCGGCATGATTGCGCAGGGCCACCTTCTCAACTTTGACTCCCACAATCTTCAGTTTTATAGCAACACGCTTCAGGCCATTGCGGCCGGATACATAATTTCCTCCATCGCGCTGGTGGAGCTGCCGCTTCGCGGCCAAGCGATTCTGGCAGCGGCGCTGCTCGTAACGTACTGGCTGTTGCTGGCGTTCGTTCCCGTGCCAGGTCACGGCGCCGGGGTGTTGACACCGGAAGGGAATTTGGCGATGTGGATCGACAAAACTCTACTCGGACGTTTTCAGGATGGGACCAACTATACGTGGATTCTCAGCAGTCTCGGCTTTGGCGCCACGGTGCTCATGGGTGTACTCGCCGGACATCTTTTGCGTTCATCACTTTCCGGTCCGCGCAAAGCGCAATATCTGGCGGCGTCCGGTTTAGCGTGCCTGCTCGCAGGCTGGCTCTGGAGTTTCGTGCTACCGATCATCAAGCACATTTGGACGAGTTCCATGGTGCTTTGGTCCGGAGGCTGGTGTCTGTTGCTTCTGGCTATTTTTTACTGGCTGATTGATGTGAAAGGTTATCGGCGATGGTCGTTTTTCTTTGTGGTCATCGGCATGAACGCGATTGTCGCGTACATGGCTGCTGAAGTTCTCCCGATGCTTTCGTTGAGCGGAATTTTCTTCGCCGGACTCGCAAAACATCTCGGCGCGTTTGGCGAAGTTCTGCTTACCTTCGGAGCACTCGGAATTCTCTGGCTCTGTCTTTACTACCTCTACCGCAATCGGCATTTCGTTCGCATTTAGCATTGATAGGTCTGGGCAATATTAATCCGGGTCATTCCATTTCGCGGCTCGCTTTGGCCCAGGCGTCTTGGATTCCGCGGGGAATACATTGTGCTGTGGCGGTGGCATGGGAGCAGAGCCCATGCGGTCTTGCCAAAGGGCTTTGTTGAGAAGGGCCGTGTCCACGGCGTCGACGTGCTTGAAGTCGAGGCTCTCTCCTTCTTTCCACTCCTGAGTGTTCATTTCGTAGATGAGGCCGTTGATTTTGTTGCGATAGTCGGCGATGAAGGGCGGTTGCGTGCCCGGGCCGGAGAAGAGCGGAGCCATGGCGGCGGCGCGAGAGTCGTTGCTGTTCATGGGCGGAACACCGAGGAGCGATTCGATCGTGCGAACCATGTTAATCGTCGTGTAGAAAGTGTGGTCGACGAAGGGAATGGCCGCGGAGTTGTGCGCCTGCGGGAGCGGGGAATATTTGCTGATGACGAGCGCGATGCTGCGATGGGAGTCCACGTGGTCGGGGCCGTCTTGCGCGTCATCTTCGAGGATGAGAACGGCGGTGTCGTCCCAATAAGGACTGTGGGAGAGCGCGTCAATGACGCGGCCAATGGCGAGGTCGTTGTCGGCAACGCTGGCGGCGGGGCGCGGCTGATTTTTCGTAAGTCCAGCGGTGTGGTCGTTTGGCAGGCGGAGAAGGATGAACTGCGGCATAGTGTCTTTGCCGGAGTTTCGGGCAGAAACGAATTCGCCAAATTCATTTAGAAATTCGTCGGCGCGAAGCTGATCCGGATAAGCGACTTCAAAATCGGGGAAGAGCGGATCGAAGTGGCCTCGGAGTTCGACTTCAGCCGCAATGTTTTTTGCGATGACGGGAATATCCCAAGGATAAGGACTGGGGCCACCGCGCGTGTCGCCGACATTTTTTTCGAGTGGTTCGTCCTTTTTAATGACGGTGCGATTGCAGATAACACCTGCAACTTTGGGCGGACCCGAAGTGGGCTTTTTGCTTTCTGATTTGGCGTTGCACCACTTGGTGACAATGTATTCGCCGTAGTGACGGTAAGTGACACCGTGCGCGGCGAAATTTTTCCAGAGATAGCCGCCGGTGGGCTCGCCTGCGTCAGGGAGATTGTCGTCGGCGGAAATGCCATTTAGTAGAGTGCCTTCGGAATCGTAGGTATGTTCGGCGCTGCGGTAGCCGATGGGCCAAGTTTTTGCGATGTAATCGGAAATGGAGGCGGACGTGGACCAGACGTGGCCGTCGCCGGAAACGTCGCCGCTGTCGTAGAAATTATCGAGAATGCCGAACTGTTTGGCGAGTTTGTGCTGGTTGGGCGTTATGTCTTCGCCGTACATGGTGAGCGAGGGGTCGCAATCGCCCGTGCCGAGGTCGCCGAAGACCTGATCGAAAGTGCGATTTTCCTTGATGATGTAAATGACATGGCGAATTTTATTTTCGCCTGATGCGAATTGAATCTTGTCCGAGTTGCCACGAAGAGAATTGGACGCGATGGTCTGTTTTGTATAGTCCGCGAGATTCGAGGGAAGATCGGCAAAGGAAATTTGCGCGAGTGAGCCATTGATGCGAGCCGGAGTGTAAGGATATTCGGGTGAGCCATCGGCATTTTTCTTGCGGGGAATGGGATTGGGACCGGAGCTGCGGCCTTTTGCCGTGGCGATAAGGAGTTGGTTTGGCGCCGCTAGGACGACGGTCGGATACCATTCTGTTGGAATGAATCCGGGTTCCGATTCTCCCGTAAGGGCGAACACGGAAACGGAATCAGAGATGGCGTTGGCGGAGAAGAGAAGCTTCTCGTCAGAGGAAAGAGAGAGCGATTGCGGGTCGCTGCCGCCATAGGTTTGGCCCGGTGGTTTCGTGGAGAACACGCGAGAGGTTTTGAGTGTGCGAGCGTCGAGGGCGACGATTTGATCGCGATTGGTGAGCGCAGCGTAGAGAATCGAGTCGTCGTGGTTGAGGAGAAGAGCTGTGGGGTGAGAGCCGCCGGCAAGAGGTGCGGACGGCTTTTCGAGGGGAATGATTTTTGAGACACGGCCCTTGAGGAGATCGAGTTCGGCGATGGACGAAGCGTTCCAGAGAGAGACGAAGCCGCGCTTGCCGTCGTGAGTCATGACGGTGGTGTAGGGAAGCGAAGCGGGAATACGCTTGAACGTGGAAAGATCGAAGCGGTGAAGAATTTTGCCGTCGGACGCAGCGAGTAAGATGGCTTCGTCGGAATTGTTGCACGCGACGAGAATGCTTTCGACTCCGGCGACGTTTGCGACGCTGAGGCCCGCGGGATAAGTGACGTCGGCAAATTCGTTGCGGCGAAGTTTGCCTCTCGGAATTATTTTACGGGAAGAAAGAGGAAGAAATTTTTCAGGCGAGACGCGGCCGTTCTCGAATTTGTAGACGGCGATGCCGTTTCCGGTGTCCCCAGGCATTTTGCCTAGAGGATCGGTGAAGGAGGCCATGGAGGCGTAGAGGCGATGGCCGTCGAGGCTAAAGGCGAGGCCGAGAAAAAAGGATTGATGAGCGTCGTGGGCGAGGCGGTCGTCGGGGAAATCGGTTAGTTCGTTGGTCTCGAGGTTGAGAACGGTGAGCGATTGCTTTTCGTCCGAGGAGTAGGAGCCGAAGCCACTGTGGAGGAAGACAGCAAATCTGTTATCGGGCGAAAGCGCAGCAGCAGTGGGGAGATTGTTGATGGGGCGAGGATGGCCGGGGACTTCTGTGAGAATGCGGCCGTTGGGCAGGTTGACCGGGGTTTGCTGGGCTTGCGAGGGCAGGGCGATCAAGAGCATTGCCAGAGTCAGGGACCAGCGGGAAATACGAGCAAGTCGTGTCATGGGAGCAATATAGTTGCGTTTTATGGATGGAATGTAAACGGGAAGGACGAGGAGAGGCGGTATGCGGAAGAAGAAGAAAAAGCTGGATGCAGCGACGGAAGCGCGGCGGAGAGCAAGGAAGGCGGGGGCAGCGCCGGGCGGAACGCGAGTGATTCCGGACAAACGGAGGAGGCCAGAGAAGCACAAGAGAGATTGGATCGCGGAAGTGGCGGAGTAAGGTTTCGTTTTGGGACTCATTCTGAGTTACCCGCTCCCTCCTGAAGCCTTTGGAGGGTACACCCCCGCCATTTTTGGCAAAGAGTGCGGAAATGATTGAAGACAGGGAGGTTGTTTTTTGCACTTTGGAAAGAGAGTGAAAGAGCGACGGGAAAAATGAAAGGAAGGGTGTACCCCGGGTGTCTTGCGCAAGAGTGCGCAAACGATTGGAAAAAATGGAGATAAGGTACGGGCTCGCGCAAAAGAGAGTAGAGATTATGCACGCATCGCAAAATTCGCCCGAGGCAAGAAGGAGTGAATGAGAAGGACAAGGGGCCCATGCCACTCCCCGGGGAGTTTGTATGAGCATTAAAACAGGGAACTTGCGCGCAGAAGCGTTTGCAAGAGTGTGAAAGAAAAGGACTTACGAGGAGGCGTTTAGGCGGGAATTGTTCGAATTGGAATTCGTAACACACTAGCATTATAGCAGGTATTTACCAAATGTCAACCGATATTGCAGAGGAAATGGATGCGGAATCCGGACTACACCCATCTTATAAATGCCTCGAGTCCCCGAAGCCTAATTCTGACCGTCTCACTTTTGTGGTTCAACTTCCGGATTGCCCGTCACTCGGGAGTGAACTTTTTCCGAAGCCACTTATGGACATTCACTTTGTTGTGCACAATCCAAGAGTAGCGTTTTGGGCAGGATAACCGAGTCAAGGCTACAGGTTCGCGCCGAAGGCGAGAAGTCGGCCGTCGCAATCCTTCACTACAAACTCACGCGACCGCCATGGCGTGTTGGCAAGTCCACGCGTGAATTCCACGCCGCGAGCTGCATACTCAGCGTAAAGAGCGTCCGCATCCTCAATGAGTAGGTACGCGTCGAGCAGTTCGTCCGAATATTTGCCGGGGTTTGCGGTGGGAGGAGCGGCACAACGGAAATGAATCTTATGCTGGTCGCGTGCAACGATGGCGTAAACGGGCGGGTCCTGCCAGGTGCCCAAACACTTGAAGCCAAGCTTATCTCTGTAATAGGCAAGAGTGCCGGGCATGTCTAAGGTAAAGAACTGAGGCGCGATCTGACGAATCATGGGCAAGTCTACTTCTTACACGTCCGGCCGGAAATCATAGAAGACACGAATGAAATTGCCATCAAGATCGGCGACCAGAAACTCGCGCAGCTTCCACGGTTTGTCCTCGGGTTCTGAAACGATCTTCGCGTGCGCGGCCTTCCACTCTTCGAACAGTTCGTCTACCTCGGCCTTGCTTTCGAGATTGAGCCAGAAAAGGATAGGGCCTGTGTTGCCGTAGGAGTCCCTGAATGGGCGATTGGTGATAAACAGTCTGCAATCCCCCCTTGAGATGCCGGCAATGCCGCCTTGCTCGTCGCCCCAATCGAACGTGAAGCCCAGCGTGTTGACATAGTAGGCAGCTGCTTTGTCAACGCTGACTGCGGGGATCTCTGGGACAGCAGCAGGGAACGTCATGCGGCGAATCGTAGCACGAGCACGCGGCCTGGGCCCAGGAATATGAGGGTGAGTTCGAGCTATCAGTTTTGGCCATCGGCCGTGATTAACAGCAAAGTATTGAGCAATCCGGTCTATTGCCGCATGGTCGGCAATGCTGAAGTTGGAGCTCGCGTTGCGAGTCTCAACCTCTCAACTGAAGGATTGTCCGTTAATCATCGGTTGTCAGTGCCCGCGTGAAGAGAGTCTGATTTGAAACAAAAATGCGAGCCCGTCCGTATAATCTAGGGAATTTCGCCCTGGGGATGCCATTTATGATCTGGAAGATTCTTAAATACATCGGGGCAGCGATCGCCTGCTTGGTCATTGCGGCGATGTCGTCTGCGCTGCTCTATAGAAAATATCTTCAACACCAGAAGGCTGAAGAGCGCGCCATTCGTTCACCCAATGGCATCGACAGTCTCGAGCCTGTGCGAATCGGCGGTATTGACCAGTGGATCGAAGTGCGGAGCCAGAACATAAATGACCCGATTCCCGACATCCGGCTCATGAGCTCCCGCGGAAGTGCTTTTGTAAGAGGAGGTCATCGTGAAACGCGAACGCATGCTGCAAGTCGCCCTGGGACTCTTGGGCCTCCTTTATGTCGGCCTGATTTATCCGCTGTACACCGATCTAGCGCATTCCAAATGGCTTCTGGAAATGAAAGGCGAATGCGAGCCGATGTTTGTTAGTTGGTTTATCTCGCTTGGCCCTTTTCTCCTGCTGGCTGCCAGAAAGCCGTCGTTGCACCGCTCCCTGATTGTCTTCGCCGCCTGCCAGAGCCTGGTCCACGCTTCGGTAATGACCATCCAAACTGTGGAAGCATGGAACCACGGCGTTCATCGGGATTTTACGGATGTTGTCATTACGGGTCTCATCGGGGGAATTTTGCTAGCACTCTCAATGGAAAGACGAAAGCAGAGCGCGCTCGTTACCCAATAACTGCCAAGACATCTTTATTTCACTCAAGACAGCGGCTTTGGGTCGTTCCTTGGTGGATTGTCGGCAAACCTTCCCTTGCGCGGATTATGGAAGGATTGCCCGTCATACATCCAAAATAGGGTTTTGCGCAGAGTGCGTGTAACGGACGGATTTCAATCAGTGTTCGCCAAAAGAGCACATCGGCTCAAATCTGTCCACAAAAGCGCAAGACCATCCCCAAGTGAACTTATGGGAGCTAATCTACGTAAGGATTCACAATGAATGAATGTTCATCGGAGGCCTGTCGTGATCAACCG
>JACXTT010008873.1_pt1 | contig 13851 bp, 13 predicted proteins | sample 9270951 | NCBI WGS metagenome assembly JACXTT01 (sample SAMN15532306, study PRJNA645909) | rock metagenome | isolation source: weathered quartz diorite | place: Puerto Rico | collected 2017-06-21 | reverse complement strand
GAAAGTCATGAAGAACTACCACGAACTCGTGGACGAGGGCCGGCGGGAAATTTTCAAGATCGAGATATAAACCTGCCGCGTTTCACTCAGACGCCGGTATAACTTCGCCGCGTGGCGAAGTTATACCGGCGTTGCTATATCTTCCGCAGCGCCTGCTGAAAATCCCGTACCAGGTCTTCCACCCCTTCAATTCCAACCGAAATCCTGATCATTCCCGGCGTAACGCCGTGGCTCTTCAGCTCGTTTGAGTTCATGTTGATGTGGGAGGAGTAGACCGGAATACTCACGAGCGTCTCCACTCCGCCAAGCGACATCGCGTTGATTGCAACCTTGAGATTGTCGCACACGTTCACGGCCGCCTTCACGCCCCCCTTTACCTCGATCGTTACCATCCCTCCGAATCCCGACATCTGCTTCTTCGCCAGCTTGTGCTGGGGATGCGAGGGAAGGCCGGGATACAGAACGCGCAGAACCTTCGGGTGCTTCTCGAGGGCCCTTGCGAGCGCCATCGCATTCTCGTTTTGTTTTCTGACGCGCAGCTCAAAGGTCTTGAGACTACGGTTGAGAAGAAACGCTGCAAATGGGTCGGCGCACCCCCCGAGATGTTTAGCGAGCCCCTTGACCCTGTCAATCATCGCCCGCTTTCCAACCACGACTCCGCCCATGATATCCGCATGTCCGCCGAGATATTTCGTTGTGCTCTCGAGGATCACATCGATGCCGTGCTTGAACGGATCCTGATTGACGATTGTCGCAAACGTATTATCGATGATGACCGTAAACTTCCTGTGGAATTCTTTTTCCGCCCGGCGGGTCAGCCGGACGAGCCTGTCGATATCGACGAGGCGCAGCGTTGGATTTGTCGGGGTCTCGAAATAGACGACTTTAGTCTTAGGGGTGATCAGATAGAGAAGGTCGTCAAGGGACACCGGGTCGAGGTGCTTTACCGCGATCGAATATCCGGGGAGGGTGTCGCGAAAGAATCGGTACGAGCCGCCGTACAGGGCGGGGGTGCTTACGATCTCGTCGCCCGCGCGGCACATTGAGAGGATAGTCGTGGATATCGCCGCCATGCCGGACGCAAAGAGAGCCGCGGCATCGCCCCCTTCCATCAGCGCAATGCGGTCTTCCACTTCGTTAACGGTGGGATTGTGGTACCGCGTGTAGACGTAGACACTCGGGTCGCCGTGCGCAAACCGGATGGCATCCTTCGAATTCTGGAACCGGTAGGTGCTCGTCTGGTAGATTGGGGTGTTGACCGGCCCCTTGAAAGCGTGCAGGTGCTTTCCGTGGATGGCCGTTGTCGCAAGTGAGAGTTTACTGCGCTTGGTTCTTTTCATTCTTTGCTCATTCGGGTAATTCTCTGCCTGTTAGCGGGCGCAGGTCTGCGCTCGTCCGCCGTCGATGCTGAAACTTCCCCCGGTGATCCAGCCTGCGCGAGGAGACGCCAGAAAGAGAATCAACTCGGCGACTTCTTCCGCGGTGCCGACGCGGCCAAGGGGATGCGTGGTCTTGCTGTGTTCGAGGAATGTCTTGTATGCGTCTTCGGCCATTCCGCCCGCTCTGTGAAGGTTCGTGACGACTACTCCCGGGTTGACTGCATTGATTCTGACACCTTTGGGACCGAGCTCGAGCGCAGCGCAGTGCGTCAATTGATCGACCCCGGCTTTGCTGGCACAGTACGCCAGGACGTTCGCGAAGGAGCGAATGCCCGTGACGCTCGAAAGGTTAACGATATTCCCCCTGCGCTCTATAATAGAGGGGAGGGCAAGCTGGGTCAAACGGAAGAGCGAGCGCACATTGATATCAAACATCTTGTCCCACTGCTCGAGGGTCGTCGTCTCGATCGATCCTCCTGCTATCGTGCCCGCGGCATTCACGAGGACGTCGATACCTCCGAAGCGCCCGGCCGTCTTTTTCACGATCCGGAGGCGATCCTCCTCGTTCGTCACATCCGCGGGGATTATTTCCACGCGTTCCTTCGGGATCGACGAGGCGATCGATTTCATCTCACCCTCCCTCCTGCTCACCAGCGAAACGGAGGCTCCGCGCTCAGCCGCCATGAGCGCAATTGCCCGTCCGATGCCGCTTGAGGCGCCGGTAACGATAAAGACTTTCCCCGAGAATTCGCCCGTCATCTCCCCGGGGTGGAAAGTATCTTGGTTCTCGCCCTGTGGAAGACTCCGTCGAACATGTGTTTCGTCAGTTTACCGGTGAATGTGTTTTGCTGGCTGGGGTGGTACGAGGCGATCAAAAACTGATTCTTGTTCAACACGACCTCCTCGCCGTGGCTGAATTGGGGCCGTCTCGGAAGCGAGGTAATCTCAAGCTCCCGGAACACGTTAAGGACGGTATCGAAGGCCACCTTTCCGAGCGCCACGATGACACGGACCTTCTTGAGAAGGCACAATTCCTGGATTAAGTATGGCCTGCAATTGCGCAGTTCGGCGGGTAAGAGCTTGTTCTGCGGAGGCGCACAGCGGGCGGACGCAGTGATGTAACAGTCGATCAGGCGGAGCCCGTCGGCGGTTGAGGTGGATGCCGCCTGACTGGCGAACCCATATCGATGGAGCGTTTCATACAACCAGTCGCCGCTCCTGTCTCCGGTAAACATCCTGCCGGTTCTATTTCCGCCATGCGCGGCAGGGGCCAAACCCACAATCAGCAACCGCGCATCGGGATCGCCCAGGCTCGGCACCGGTTTGCCCCAATAGACAGAATCCCTGAATCGCGCAACCCTGTCACGTGCAACCTTTTCCCGCCATGCCACCAGCCGGGGGCACGCCCTGCACGCGACGATTTTCTGCTGAAGCGAGTCGAGCTCTGGCCTGTTCATTCCAGAAATTGCTCGCTGCGCTCTTCGCGGCTGGGTTCGAGATTGTTATCATTCATGAGCCGTGCGCAGGCGTTCCACCGGAGAATCGCGTCGTCGTTTCCCTTCGGCCGTGTCGACTCCGCCTTCTCGAAAAGTTCCATCGCTTCACGCAGCCATTCGTAGGCATGAGCCCTGCTGCCCGGCATCCGGCGGCTCAGGACAGCTTTGGCGCGGCGTTCACAAATGATCCCGCCGTAATAAGCGCGTTCATACTCGTCGCGCAATCTAGGCAGAACCTCCCGCGCCAGTTCAACCTCGGAGAGATTCCCCTCACCGAACTGATCCGTTAGGGAGAGGAGCAGAACGACCTGCGCCGTCCGGTTCGCGGGATCTACATCGAGTATATCCCGGCATATACTCTCGGCTTCTCTCGGCTCGTTGAGCAGACGATACCGTTCAGCTTTTTCCAGGGCCGCGGGAATGGCTTGTCCGGACAATCGTTTAAGCGTAATCATGTTGGTTCCCCTTAGCGCATGAAGAATTGTAAGAGCCTTCGGAGCGGGTCGTAAAAGCGGTCGACAACCCGTTCCTTCAGCGGTATGATCGCGTTGTCTGTGATCGTGATACCCTCCGGACAAACCTTCGTACAGCATTTCGTAATATTGCAGAGGCCCACCCCCTGGGCCTTTTTCAGCTCCTCCAGCCTGTCCTCGCTGTCGAGAGGGTGCATCTCGAGCGAGGCCACGTACACGAAGTATCTGGGGCCGACAAATTTCTCGTGGAGATGGTGCTCCCGCAGCACATGACAGACGTCCTGACAGAGGAAACATTCGATGCACTTGCGGAATTCCTGAACGCGATCGACGTCCTGCTGACCGATCCGCCAGGTCCCGTCTGGGGCGTCGGGAGGTCTGGGCCGGAACCGCTTGATCTGTTTCTTCACACGGAAATTCCACGAGACATCGGTTACAAGGTCTTTGATGATTGGGAATGTCCGCATCGGCTCTATCGTCGTCGGCTTTTCGAGGTCGAGATCGCTCAGGCGTGTCATACACATTAGCCTGGGATTGCCGTTCACTTCCGCCGAGCATGAGCCGCACTTGCCGGCTTTGCAGTTCCAGCGGACGGCCAGATCAGTTGCCTGCTCTCCCTGAATCTGGTGGACGGCGTCGAGGACCACCATTCCCTCCGAAACCTTCGTTTCGTACTGCTCGAATCTGCCGCCGCCTGGATCACCGCGCCAGATCGCAAAAGTCGCTCTATCCCTCACTTCATTTCCTCGATAATCGCCTTTAAGTCGGGTCTCATCTCCGCTACCGGCTCCCGGAGCGTCACCATCCGCCCGTCGCCGTCTTTTCGAATGACGATGTTCAATTTCCCGAGGGCCTGATTTTTGTCCGGAAAGTCTTCACGGAAATGAGCCCCACGGCTCTCCTTGCGCTCGAGCGCGGCGAGCGTGATCATTTCGGAAACCGTCAGGAGATTCTCCAGGTCGAGCGCCGTGTGCCAGCCGGGATTGTACTCGCGGTTTCCGTTGACGCGAACTCTCCTGTGTGCATCGCGAAGCTTGTGAAGCTCCTTAAGCGCCTGAACCATTTCTTCCTCTCGGCGCACAATGCCGACAAGCTTCTGCATCATCTCCTGGAGCTCAGACTGAACCTGAAAAGGGTTTGCGCTCCGCGGACCTCCGTTCGGCTCAAACGGCTTCAGCGCCGCTGCCGCGGCGAGCTCGACTTCCTTCTCGTCGATTGAACACTCTCCCTGCTCCCGGGCGAACCCGGCTGCAAACTCCCCGGCCCGCTTTCCAAACACAAGCAGATCTGAAAGCGAATTACCGCCAAGCCGGTTCGCTCCGTGAAGGCCTGCGGCGCACTCGCCGGCGGCAAAGAGCCCCGGAACCGTCGACATCTGCGTGTCGGCGTCAACCCGGACACCACCCATGATATAGTGCGTCGTCGGCCCTACTTCCATCGGCTCGCTGGTGATATCGATATCCGCCAGTTGCTTGAACTGGTGATACATGCTCGGCAGCTTTTTCTTGATCGTCTCGGCTGCGTTCGGCAGTTTCTTTCCAATCCAGGAAATATCGAGGAACACCCCGCCGTGCGGGCTTGCCCGCCCCTCCTTGATTTCGCGGACGATGCAGCGGGCAACGTGATCGCGGGTGAGAAGTTCCGGCGGCCTCCGGGCGTCCGGGTCCCCCTGCGTGTAGCGCCACCCCTCCTCCTCATTGTCGGCAGTCTGATTCCTGTAGAGCTCCGGAATGTCATCGAACATGAATCTGCGGCCCTCCTTGTTCAGGAGGATCCCCCCCTCTCCCCGAACGCTCTCCGTAACAAGAATCCCCTGAACGCTTGGCGGCCAGACCATCCCGGTCGGGTGAAACTGGACGAATTCCATATCGACGAGGTCTGCCCCGGCGCGATACGCAAGCGCGTGGCCATCGCCCGTATACTCCCAGCTGTTGCTCGTGATTCTGTATGCTCTCCCGATCCCTCCGGTCGCGATAATGACGGCGGGGGCGTGAAATACCTTAAACCTCCCTTTCTCCCTCTCGAAACCGAATGCGCCTGAAATCCGGGCGCCGTCTTTCAAAAGCGTGGTAATTGTGCATTCCATATGGACTTCGATGCCCTGATGGATGCCGTAGTCCTGGAGTGTGCGGATCATCTCCAGGCCGGTGCGGTCGCCGACGTGGGCAAGCCGAGGATACCTGTGTCCTCCGAAATGGCGCTGGAGAACCCGGCCGTCTTTGGTGCGGTCGAACAAAGCGCCCCATGCCTCCAGCTCCCGGACGCGATCCGGGGCTTCGGTTGCATGAAGCTCCGCCATCCGCCAGCTGTTGAGATACTGTCCCCCCCGCATGGTGTCGGCGAAATGGACCTTCCAGTTGTCCCGCTGATCGACGTTAGCGAGCGCGGCTGCTATCCCCCCTTCTGCCATTACGGTGTGGGCCTTCCCCAAAAGTGACTTGCATACCAGGCCTACTGAAACCCCTGCTGCTGAAGCCTCGATGGCCGCCCTCAGGCCCGCTCCGCCGGCGCCGATCACGAGGACATCGTACCGATGTGATTCAAACTGCGGCATCAGAGAATTCTCCAGTCGATCAAGATGCCCATTGAACAGAGACGGACGTACAGATCGGCGAACGCGACGGAGAAAAGACTCATCCATGCCCAGACCATGTGCCGCCGGTTGAGGCAGCTCACGCAGGCATACGATTGCAGCCGTATGGATCCGCGCGAGAGCTGGTCGCGGGACCCGCCGATCAGATGTCGGAGGGAGTGACAGCCGAGAGCATATCCCCCGAGGAAGACCACATTCGCAGCAAGCACGAGCGTGCCGACCCCGATGCCGAACGTTGCTTCGCCGGTGACCGGATCTGTAAACCGGAAGGCAGCGACAACGTCGGTCGCGAGAATCACCAGGAACGGCAGCGCGACGTAGAGGAAATAGCGATGGATATTCTGCATGATCAGAGGGAATGAGTTTTCGCCGCGGTACGAACCGCGCGGCTCGGCGACAGTGCACGACGGAGGATCGGCCCAGAAGGCCTTGTAGTAGGCACCCCGGTAGTAATAGCATGTCAGACGAAAGCCCCCGGGCGCCCAGAGGATGAGAAACGCCGGTGACCACGGGAGCACACGGGGCCACCACCCTGGATGAGCTCCGAACCAGCTTCGGGGCGAGTCTCCGAAGAGCTCCGGCGAATAGAACGGGGAAAGGTACGGGCCAAATGTGTAATGACTCCCCTGGAACGCCGCCCACGTTGCGTAACCGACGAAGGCCGAAAGGCCGATGAAGGTCGCCAGCGGCTGGAGCCACCACAGGTCGCGGCGCTGCGTAAGGGCCGCGCGTTCCGGGATCGGGGGCTTCTCCAATTCGGGGGGACGAGTTATGATCTGAGGAATCTTGCCGGATGGACCGTTCTCACCGGCCGCCGGTGATGTAATTTTCGAGCTGCTTGATCGTGAACTCCCGCTCGGAGATCAGCACCCTCACCACATCGCCTATCGAGATAACGCCGAGCAGGTTGTCGTCTTCCAGTACGGGCAAATGGCGGATGCGCTTGCTCGTCATCAGGGCCATGCACTCCTCGATCGAGTGGCTGGGACGGACATAGAGCACCTCTTCGGTCATGATTTCTCTCACCGGGATCGTCTTGGACGCCTTCCCCTTGAGTATCACTTTCCGGGCATAATCACGCTCTGAGAAAATCCCCACCAGCTTTCTCCCGTCGAGAACGAGCAGCGCCCCCACGTTCTTTTCGGCCATAAGTTTCAGAGCATCATAGACCTTCATGTCCGGAGGGACCGACCAGGTATCGGCCCCTTTTTCCTGCAGTAGTTGGCTGACTGTTATCATATTTGACGCCTCCTGATTAAAGGGTTTCTACGATTTCATCGTGGCAAAGAGCTTGTTGAGACTCTCTTTCGCGTCTCCGAAGAGCATCATGCATTTCTCATTATAATAGAGTTCGTTCTCTACGCCCGCGAAACCGGGGCGCATACTTCGCTTGAGGACGATGATTGTCTTTGCCCGATCGACCTCGAGGATCGGCATCCCGTATAGGGGGCTGTTCTTATTGCTTCGGGCGGCGGGGTTCGTCACGTCGTTGGCTCCCACCACCAGCGCGAGATCGGCTTCCGGAAAGTACGGGTTGATCTGCTCCATTCCAAACAGCTGATCGTACGGAACGTTCGCCTCGGCGAGGAGCACGTTCATATGACCCGGCATCCGGCCCGCGACCGGGTGAATCGCATACTTGACATCGATACCGCGCTTGATCAATTGTTTGGCCAATTCGGCTACGCCGTGCTGCGCCTGTGCGACCGCCATCCCGTATCCGGGGACGATGATGACCGACCTGGCCCCGTCAAGGAGGGACGGGACCTCGTCCGCCTGGATGCTCCGGGTATTCCCTCTGGCGTCACCTCCCACCCCGGCTCCCTCCTCTGCCGAGACCTTGCCGAATGCCCCGAACAGTACGTTCATCGGGGAGCGATTCATCGCGCGGCACATCAGAAGCGAAAGGAGTAGGCCGGAGGTTCCGTCGAGTGAGCCGGTGATGATCTGGATCTTATTCATAAGAACGAATCCCATCGACGCATCGGCGAGGCCGCCATATGAATTCAGGAGCGCGATCACCACCGGCATATCCGCGGCCCCGATGGGCAGAACCAGCAGGAACCCGAAGAGCAATGCAAGGCCGACCATCACCTGGAATACCAAGGGAGCCCCCGGCGTGAGAACAACGAAGATCAGACTCGCGATGATAACCGCCAGCAGACCGAGGTTAAAGACGTTTTGTCCCCGGTATGTGAGGGGATGGCCCGGGAGGAGGCCCTGCAGTTTCGCGGCGGCCATCAGGCTCCCCGTGAATGTGAGCCCGCCGACGACCACCTCAAAACCGAGCGGCGTCATCACGACCTTGTCGAGCACGCCGGCGTGGCGAAAATATTCGGAGACTCCCACCAGGCATGCCGCAAGCGCCCCGAGTGAATGTGAGAGTGCGGTTCGCTGAGGCACGGCAGTCATCGGGATGCGCAAGCCCATTGTACCGCCCAGAACCGACCCGATGACAAAACCGATCCCGATCCAGGTGTAGTTGACAATTTCGTGGTGGAAGAGTGTGCCGATAACGGCCAGGAGCATTCCGCATGCGGCGAGGAGCATCCCTCTCCGCGCGTACTTCGGGGAGCTCAGCCCCTTGAGCCCCAGGATAAAGAGAGCGGCCGAGACGATGTAGGAATACTGCAACACTGCTGTGGGCAGCCTCCCCTCGGCCGGCGCTCCGGGTGTTCCGGCTTGAGGCCGCATCAGGTAATAGACACCTGCTGCCGCGATGAGAACTATGAGGACAGCAGCTCCCCGGCGCCGGGAAGCACCATGTTTCTCGCCGGATGCCTGATCTTTCGTAGTTTTGAACATTTTCAACATGCGGTCCGTGATGAGGAAACCGCCCACAACGTTTGTCGTTGAACATGTCACGGCGACGAATCCGAGGGCCGTGCTGAGGGTACCGTAGTTGGCTCCGGCGACCACGAGCGAACCGACGAGGGAAATTCCCGCGATCGCGTTGGTGGCGGACATCAACGGGGTGTGAAGAAGCGGAGGTACGCGCGTGATGACGTGATAACCGAGGAAACCGGCGAGCATGAAGATATAAAGCCCGATTTCGAGCTCGGTCGTCATGCGTTCGGATTCACCCTTTGTGTGACCGGCTGAGCCGGCGCGGACAATCCCAGGGCTTGCCGGACCTGCGGGTTCGCCACCTCCCCCTTGTGCGTCAGGAGAGTATCGCGGATTATCTGATCTTCAAGATTCAGGTTGATCTCTCCGTCCTTGATGAGATTGAGGAGAAATGCCGTGACATTCCGGGCGTACATCTGGCTTGCGTGGTAGGGTACGCTCGCGGATAGGTTCAGAGGACCGATAATGGAGACTCCGTGAACCTCAACCGTCCGTCCGGCCTGGGTCAGCTCACAGTTGCCTCCCGATTCGGCCGCGAGATCGATCACCACCGAACCCGGCCTCATCCCTTCGACCGCGGCGGCTGTGATCAGGAGCGGAGCCTTTTTGCCGGGGATCGCCGCCGTCGTGATGACAACGTCGCTGTCGGCAACCGCGCGGGACATCAATTCCCGCTGGCGCCGGTAAAAGTCCTCCCCCATGTCCACCGCGTAGCCCGACCCTGCCTCGGCGTTCTTGCTTTCCAGCTCGAGTTCGAGAAATTTCGCCCCGAGACTTTCAACCTGCTCTTTCACCGCCGGCCGGACGTCGTACGCCTGAACCACCGCGCCGAGTCGGTGGGAGGTGGCGATCGCCTGAAGGCCGGCGACGCCCGCGCCGACGACCAGAACCCGGGCAGGCGTGATTGTGCCCGCCGCAGTAATCATCATAGGGAACATTTTACCGAGAAGTCCCGCCGCCATCAGGACCGACTTGTAACCCGAGATCGATGCCATCGAGGTGAGGGCGTCCATGCCCTGGGCTCTGCTGATGCGGGGAAGAAGTTCGAGGGCAAACGAGGATAATCCTCTTGCGGCGAGCTCGCGCACCGCCTCGAGCGCGCCGAGGGGGTTGAGCAAACCGATAAGCGCCTGGTCGGACCCCGGCAGATCTCTGTCGGTCCTTTTAGTCCCGGGCTCGAGGCCCCGAACCTGGACAAGGGCTTGGACCATTGAGAGAAGCCGGGCCCGGTCTGTTGCCAACCGGGCTCCCTGTTCGAGATAGGCCTCGTCAGGGAATCCCGCCGCCGCACCCGCGCCTCTCTCAATCGCGACTTCCACTCCCGCTTTCACGAGGAGAGGCAAAACTGTGGGCACCAGGGCAACCCGTTTTTCCTGGAGGGAGACTTCGCAGGGAATTCCGACTACCATCGTCGATTGGGGAAGGGGAGGGCCTCCGCGCCGGAGATGTCGCAAAGTGTCGGATCGGGGCCGCTCAGCCGGCGGCCGGAGCGGACTCCGTTATCGATTTCATTCAGAGAGCAATCGGCCCAAATCATACTCTCCTGGATGGTGATACCGCATTCGACCAGAGTGGCGATTCCGGCTGAGGAGGAACACCTCAGCGAATTGATCCGGAGAGGAGTTCTTCCCCGGGAAACCGGATCAGTACCGGCGGACCTTCTTGTCGATCCTCGTCGACCATGCATCGATGCCTCCGAGAAGGTTCTTCACATTCTTGAACCCCTTCTCGTAGAGGAACTCGACTGCCCTCTGGCTCCGGCTGCCGTGGTGGCAGTGGACGATAATTTCCTTCGCGGTATCAAGCTCGGTGAACCGTTTCGGCAGTTCGCCGAGTGGAATAAGCTCTCCGCCGATATTGGCAGTGCGGTACTCCGAGGGTTCACGGACGTCGAGGATGAGGGGCTTCTCTCCGCGGTCGAGCTTCTCTTTGAGCTGCTCGGGCGTGATCTGAAGCGACTTCATGTCGTACGTCTTATCGATTGGCGGCTCCTTGAGAAATCCAAGGTTGTACTTTCTCACGAGCTGGAAGCGCGGGGGCTGGACCGGAAGGTCGGCGGTGACCATCTCGACGAATTCCCTCTGGGATTTTGCCTGAAGCGCGGGGTTGAACCGGCGTTCGAACCCTATTGTTGAACTTGGCTTTGGACTTATCGCCTTGCCGCATGAGGAACCGGAAAAATGCGTCGGATAGATCTCCACCGCATCGTTGAGCGGCAGCAATTTACCCCAGATGCTCTCATAGAGAAGCTCGCTGCTTCCGTCGAGATCGGGCCTGCCGGTATCCCCGACGAAGAGCGTGTCTCCGGTGAGCGCAAGCCACGGCTCCTCGCTTCGCGTCGTGTCGCTGACCAGAATCGTCATACTGTCGCGCGTGTGTCCCGGAGTGTGCAGCACTTTGAGAAGCACATTGCCCATCCTGATGACCTCTCCGTCCTTGACGCCCTTCACGGGGTACCCGGCGTCCACCGATTCATGGAAATGGACGGGGGCCCCGGTGGTCTCCGCGAGCCTGCGCGCGCCGGAGATATGGTCGGCCTGCGCGTGCGTTTCGAAGATGTGGGTGATCGTCATTCCGTGGTCCGCGGCATACTGGAGGTACGGCTTGATCTCATACTGAGGATCGATGACGGCGCAGGCATTCATCCGGGTGCAGCCTACCAGGTAGGAGAGGCACCCGCCTTCTTCGTGGCGGAACTGTTGGAATATCACCCGCTAGCCGGTCCTGCTCTTGAGCCGCTGCAGCGCGTGGGCAAGCGCCGTGAGCTCAGCTTCTTCGCGGGTCATCCCGTCTGTGCGCGAGATGGTGGCGCCGGGGTCGATGTTCGCGATGTGACAGTGGTAGTGGTCGCCGATCTTATACGAGGTCACGTTCACCAGTAATCCTCCCAGCTCTCTTTTTTCAACACGGAATTCTTCTGCTCCCGGCATGGTCAGGCCCCCCTCTCGACGGGGGCCGCAACCGCGTTGCCCCACTCGGTCCAGGAGCCGTCGTAGTTTTTCACATTTGGATATCCGAGGAGATACTTGAGCACGAACCATGTGTGGCTCGAGCGCTCGCCGATGCGGCAGTAGGCGACCACATTCTTGTCGGGCGTGACGCCTCTGCCCTGATAGAGGGCCTCAAGGTCCGCCGGATTCTTGAACGTCCCGTCTTCATTGCATGCGAGTCCCCACGGGATGCTTTTCGCCCCCGGGATGTGGCCGCCGCGCTGGCAGGTTTCGGGAAGGCCGGGCGGCGCGAGAATCTTTCCACTGTACTCATCCGCGGAACGCACATCAACGAGCACGGTAGCGGGAGACTTCATCTCGTCTTCGACCTGACGCCGGAATGCGCGGAACATTTCGTTGTATGTCATTGCGCGATAGGACGCTTGCTTCGCGGCCGGCGAATCCTTCGTGAGGTCGCGTCCCTCAGCGAGCCATTTCTTGCGTCCGCCGTTCATGATGCGGACGTCCTTGTGGCCATACATCTTCAATTGCCAAAATGCCCAGGCGGCGAACCAGTTATTGTTGTCGCCATAGAGGACAATCGTGGTATCGTTGCCGATGCCGCTTGTGCCCAGCAGACGTTCGAGGTCTGCGCGGCTGATGATATCCCGCTGGATGACATCGCATAATTGGGTCTGCCAGTTCCATCCCACCGATCCAGGGATGTGCCCTTCATTGTAGGCAGCGGTGTCGACATCAACCTCCGCAATAACGACACCCGAGTCGTTCTTGTGCTGATCCACCCACTCGGTTGAAACAAGGACATCAGGATTGGAATATGATTGCATGCATTCTTCCTCCTTCCGGCTTGATGATGAGGGTGATAGTGCGGTGTGAAGAGATCGGGGTCACCTGCCGGCGGTGTGAGCCGTCCGGGTCACGCATCTGGCAGATCACCCGGCTCAACTAATCAATAAAAGAAGTTGTTCTGATAAATGCAAAGGGAATTCAGGAGCAGCCGGTTCTTTGCGCCGGTTGGCATTAATTTCTTATATTAAATCAGGCTCTAATGAACAAAATTCTTCTCATCGCCGTCCTCACGGCAGCGGCTTCCGCTCCGGCTCTCTCTCAGACCAAGGCCACCGATATGCGATTCCGGCTTGCGGAGAGCTATGAACAGAGCGGGGATTTTGAGACCGCGGTAAAGATCTACGAGTCTCTGTACGCCAAAGATTCGTCGAGCATGATCATTTTTGAATGCCTCCGGCGCGATTACCTCCAGCTCAAGCGATACGATAACGCCGTATCCCTTCTGCAGTATGTGATACACAAGATGCCCGACAACATCAGCCTCCTTTCGGAACTTGCCTCCGTCTATATGTTGAAGTCCGAGGAGGCGAAGGCGGATTCGGTCTGGGAAAAGGCGATCGCGGTGGATACGAAGCATGAGACAACCTACCGGCTTGTGGGAAGCTCCATGGTGCAGAGCCGCCAATTTGACCGGGCGGCTTCCGTCTATAAACGCGGGCGTGTCGCGGTTGGCGACGCTCAGCTGTTCACCTCCGACATCGCCTATCTCTATTCCATCATGCTCAAATATCCGGAGGCGACGAGGGAATATCTGAATCTGGTCAAGCAGAACCCCAACCAGCTGGGATTTGCCGAATCGCGCATCGCGGCGTACACGGGCCGGGCCGACGGCCTGAGCACGGCGACTCTTGCAGTTGAAGAGGCGGCGAAATCCGAGCAGCAAAATCTTGTCTTCCGGCAAATGCTCGCCTGGCTCTATATGGAGGGCAAGCATTACGATCGGGCGTTTGAAGTCTACAAGGTCATCGACGACCAGGGGAAAGCGCAGGGGCACGAGCTCTTCGGATTTGCTTCACGGGCCCTGAATGAAAAAGCGTACGCGGTTGCCGCAAACGCATTTGCCGGAATTGTCGCAAAGTATCCGAAGTTCGAGCAGATGGCGATGGTAAAATTCGGGTATGCGCGGACCCAGGAGGAGCTCGGCTCGGAAAGCGATACGCTCAAACTCTTTGGCGGAGTCAGCCCTTTCCCGTCGAAGTCGCACACCGAAGACGAAGGCAAACAGCTCTATGGCGCCGCGATTGCGGCGTACGAGCAGGTCAT
>JACXTT010008872.1_pt1 | contig 13853 bp, 12 predicted proteins | sample 9270951 | NCBI WGS metagenome assembly JACXTT01 (sample SAMN15532306, study PRJNA645909) | rock metagenome | isolation source: weathered quartz diorite | place: Puerto Rico | collected 2017-06-21 | reverse complement strand
GTGAAGTAATTCATGCTGATGGTGGCGAGCTCAGAAGGAGGGAACTTGGCTTGATGCCGCTCGTGTGCCACCATGCCGGCTTCGCGAGCACACTCCAGAAACACCGGCAGTTCCACGAGGTACTGGTCCGAAAATCCATGGGTCCCGTCGTAAGCGACTGCGGGCGTCTTATCGAGATTCGCCATTGTCAATTCTGGAGGAAGCGTATGCAGCTCGAGGGCAAGCAACCCAAACCGGCCGACATACGGCGCCCAGCGCCGCAAATGCCGAACCAGGTTTTCTTCCAGTTCATCGGCGGGAATTTCGTCCCCCAGGTGCGCGAACGCACCGCTCGATTTCGCCGCCCGGGTTCCTCGAACGTAGTCGGCAGGCGGGAGGTAGGGGCGATTGTGATCCAGGAATGAGCGAACGTGCAGCAGATCGTGAATATCGTGCCCGAGTTTTTCCAGATCACCCGCCAACTGCGCGGGGCGATTGATGTCCCCCGGAATCACGTGAAACACGGGAATGTCAGCCTTTCGCAATTTTTGGGTGCTGATTCGCCGTGCAACCTTGTTGAAATCCACACCTACTAGCGTCAAGGGATGCTTGTCGAGCATGCCGCCACGCGCAGTGCGGTTCTTTACCACGGAGTATAAGTGTTCGAGAAGCGTTCCGTCGCCGCAGCCCATATCGCAGATGCCCCGCGGCTGCGATTCAACGGGTCGATTGAAAATCTCAGTGACGATTTCCTCGAGCTTCTTGAAATACGTCTTGTGTGCCCCGCCGCTGCCCCACACGTTGATGGCGCGGTTGACGAACAGCTCCGAGCCGCTCTCATCCGTGCGCGGAATGCGCGCATTACCAAAGAGCAGCGAACTCACGACGGTAAAGAGCGGAAGGTAAGAAACCGTCACTCCAAACGCGTTCGCGATTTGAGCCGCATAACGCCCGCACGCGGTAAGTCCGACGCGGTTCGACTCGCGCAAAATCCAGCCTTGCGTACTCATCAGATCACATAAGCAGTTGAGGCAGGTTTGGTTCGCGGCGATGTTTTTGAGCTCTACGGGGCCGCGCTCGAGCTGTTCGAACACTCCTCCTCGTGCCAGCGCCACCATTGCCGGACCGATGAGGACACCGTCCAGATGCGTTCGAACTTGCTCCTGCACCTTGGCCGCAACCGGGTCACTTCCGGCCTCAATGCCCCATCGCTCTCTGGCCCTCGGAACCAGCACCTGGAGTGACGGAGGCATGGAGCGCTGTGACTTGCTGAACAAGAAATCCTCAAGAAAGACAGCCATGGGAAGAAAGGAGAGCACTTCGCCGTACAGACGCGGAGCGATTTCAAGCGCCGCCTTTCCGTCGTCCGACAACACGTATGGCGCGGTGGCTCGGTTGCTGCCATCGGGTTGCTTTAGCCACCCACAAGAACAGAGAAGCCGGAGCGCCACGTGAAGATAGCCGCGGTTGGCATGGGTTTCTTGGCAAACCCGGTCCAGGGTCGCGCCGCCAGATGAGGCGCCCAAGAGGTCAAACACGCGCCGGTCCCACAAAGCTTTCACCGTCGGCGCAACGACCAATCCAGCGAGTTGGCCAAAGACGCCCGCCCTCACCGCAGCCTTTTCGGCGGGGCTCGCATCCGCCTCTCCGACGACAGTTCCCTTGGGGCCGATCTCCATGGCTGACAAATCCTCTAGAGTCGCCCTTCGAACAAATCTCGTCCATCCACCAGCGCGCGCATCTTGCGATCCACGACGCTGCGGTGCAGCATCCAGAAGCCGCAGTCCGGGTGGATGTATCGCAGCCGGTCCGGCCCCAGAGTTTTCACGATTTTTTCAATGCGCGAAGCGATGAGGTCTGGAGTTTCCACTTCATTGTCTTTGATGTCGACCACTCCGATTCCCAAGCCGATCTTGGCGTCCAGATCAGAAAAGTACGGCAGCTCGTCATAGCCTCGTCTGGCAAATTCCAGCACCAGATGATCGGCGCGCAGCGCATTGAGGAAGGGAAGCAGATCGCGCCAAAAACCTCGCATCATCGGCTGACCGCCATAGTTCCCGAAGCAGATGTGCACGGCTTTCTCGTTCAGCACACCATCGAGAACGTGGTTGATCGCTTCGGCCGCCCAGGGCGCGTCCTCCGGATTGCCGATGATCGCAGCCTCGTCCAGTTGCACCGTGTCCGCTTCGATCAATTCGAGTTGCCGGCGCAGAACCTCCGCAATTTCCATCGCCAATTCGCTTACGTCTTTGTAGTAGCAATTGGTCAACATTCTGGCGAGCATGTGCGGTCCGGTGCACGTGAATTTCAACGGGGACTTGGTCAGCCCGCGCACAAACTCATAATCCCGCGGCAAGTTGAGTGTCCCCTCGCCGATCGAGTCGATAACGACTCCGGCGGTGAGCAGGTTGTAGCCGGAGGCACGGTCGGCGCGGAATCGCTCGACGTCGGAAAGCGAAAACTGCTTCCGAATCCCGTCCATCCGCGAGACAAAGTAGTCCACCATGCCATTCGTCTCGGGATTATTGGGGTCAAAACGCATCAGCTCGCCGTCGGTAACGAGGTCCAGACCAGCGAGTTCCTGCGCCTTGAAGACGACCATCAAAGCGTCACGCAAAACCTGGCGCGAAGTATCCCCCACCATCCACGAGAAGACGGGGTAGCTGCCCACGACTGTAGTCTTGATGTGCATATTCGCTATTTCATTATCCGGGTGCGAGGTACACTACTTCCAAACTTGACGCGCCGTGTCCGACACAAGCCACAGCTTCGCCCACTGCTGCTCTTCAGTCAGGAGATTCCCTTCCATCATCGACGCAAAGCCGCACTGCGGGCTCAGCGCAAGATTCTCGAGCGGCAAGTAGCGAGAAGCCTCCTCGATTCGGCGCTTTAGTGTGGCGGCATCTTCGAGCTGCGACAATTTACTGCTCACGAGGCCCAGGACCACGATTTTTCCTCGCGGCACAAACCGCAGCGGCTCGAAAGTTCCTGATCGCGCGTCGTCATATTCCAAAAGGAATCGGTCTACACGAAGCTGGTTAAACATTTTCTCCGCGATGGCGTCGTATCCGCCCTCCGCGTACCAATGGCTGCGATTGTTCCCGCGGCAAAGGTGGATCGCCAAAATCACACCGGGGCGCCGCGCGGCATCGAAACAGGCGTTGTCCGCCTTGATCGATTCGTCCAGGAGAGCGTCAGGCTCTATCTTCATCTCGGTGCGAATCCAGTCACGCCACTTGGGATCCATGAAATAGCTATACCGCGGAGCGTCGATCTGGACGTAAGTCACGCCCTCCGCTGATACTTTGGCGAGTTCATTCTTCATGATCTCGACCACGGCCCACTGCAACTCGATGTGGTTCTTGTAGACCTTGTCGGTAACGCCCCACTTAAACGAGATGGCCGGAAATTGAGTGGCGCTCGGCAGCGTCATCTTGATCGCGCCGGGGCTGTGCTCTGTCATGAACGCGACCTCGTGTCCCGTCAGCCGCTTCACAGGCCGTAGCTTGGCGTTCACGATGCCAGTCACACGCGCAACCACCGCCGCTGCTTGGGTCTGGCCTGCATTCCAGGTCCGCGAGACAGAGTCGCCGAAATCAAAACCCTCGACTGCGTCGGTAAAGTCGCTCATGAAGTTGCTCCGCCGCAGCTCGCCATCAGTGAATATCTCGAATCCCAATTCCTTTTGCTTGTCGAGCACGCGAAGGATGTGCTGATCCTCGACCTTGCGCAGTTTCTCCGGCTCGTTCGCCAGCTTCTTGCGAGCTTCCAGCAATTCCGACGGGCGAAGAAAGCTGCCGACTTGGTCCGCCCGGTAAGTTTTCGAAGATGTTGCCGCTTTCTCTGTGCTCATGAGCGAAATTCTCCGTTTGAAGCAGAATCCTTTTGAAATCCCGGTCGCGGAAATGGAAGAGTGATCTAGAACGCAATCGCGTTTTGAACGCTTCCGTCCCGATTCACCTTCCAGGGCTGAATGGCGTTGAAATGGCCCACGACCGTGCCAGTCTCTTGAAGAAATTGCGGCTGAACGCGCCAGAATGCCGCCACCTCCGCCACCGTCGGCTGAACCTCGTCCTGATCGTCGGTAGAGCGGGACTGAAGCACCGCTTCCTGGCCATCCCATTCCCACGCAAATCCAAATCGCGTGTGCGCCTTGGGGTAAACCGCGCTCTGTATTTCTGCGTCTTTCCAGCTGCGGCCGCCGTCGGTGGAAACTTCGATCTTGCGAATGGCGCCTCCTCCCGACCACGCCAGCCCCGAAATTTCGTAAAAACCTGGGCCAGATAATTTCTGTCCCCCCGACGGCCGTGTAATTACCGATTTCGGTCCAAGCTGCGACTGGAACCATCTCGCCTTTCCATCGATCCTCAAACTGGGATACTTCGTCGTTTCCCGCATCGCCATCACCGGCTCGTCCACAACCTTGACTCGCCTCAGCCACTTCACATTGTTGATGCCTTCCCATCCGGGTACGAGCAGGCGCAACGGATAGCCTTGCTCGGGCCGTATCGCCTCGCCGTTTTGACCGTAGGCGACCAGCATGTCATCCATGGCCTTTTCGATGGGGATGCTTTTGGAGTGTTTTCCCTTTTCCGCGCCCTCCGCCACGATCCATTTCGCGCCTGCCTGGACACCGGCCTCCTTGAGCAGCAGCGAAACCGGAATCCCGGTCCATACGCTGCAACTGGTTAAGCCATGCGTGTCCTGCGCGTTTGCATTGGCCGCCCGACGAATCTCTCCCGTGGGTCCAGTTGGGGCGCTATTGCCATTGCATTCCACAAAATGAGTCCGCGAAACCGATGGCAATCGTTTCAAATCCTCGAGCGAAAAAATCAGCGGATGATCCACCATGCCGTGAATCAACAACTTGTGTTCTTGAGGATTGATGTTCGGCGGATCGTAGCCATGGGAAACGATGTAATGCAGCGCCGGCGGCGTCAGGATCCCAATGGAATCCTGAAGAGGGGTCCGGAATCCGAAGTCTTTGTGATAGTCCGGCGGGCTCGTGGGCTGAGGCCAGGTGCCGAGAGCGCCTGTGCGCATGGACGTCTCGAATCGAGAGCGCTCGCCGTAAGCGTGTAGGTCCTTGGCCGGCATTTCCGTTGTTTCGGCGCCCAGTGCCTCGCCACTCGCGATTCCGATCCCACCAAAAGCCAAGCCCGCCAGCAGGGAACTATCCTTCAGAAATCGTCTCCGATCAGGCATCTTTTCCATCGTCCGTCTCCTTCGGTCAGCTCCTAGACACCTTCCGCTTCCACAGGTCCCAGTCCTTCGGGAACTCCTGATTCCCAGCCTCGGCCAAATGCGCCTCCTCCGGCGTGAGAGTCTCGATTTTTCTGCTGCCCGCCTGAAGATGCAGTTCCGCGTTGATCTTGAGGTACACGCTGCGGCCAACCGAATGCATGATGCTGTTCCCCACAGTGATCCCGCCATGCCCGCGCATCAGCGCCGCCGGACGGTCGCCCAGCGTCTGCGCCAAGGCCTTGCCCTTCGCTGCGTCGTTGATCAACATGTTCGTCATGCCAAAGGATTTGCGAATGTCGAACGTAGGCAAGCCCGTGCCGATAAAGCCTCCCATGTGATAAATCGGCAGGAGAGGCTCGTTGATGGTTCCCATGAGCACAACAGTCGGCGCGTGCGTGTGGACGATCGACTTTACATCGGGTCTCACCCTGTAAATTTCGCTGTGGATCCAGCGCTCGCTATAGAGCTTGCGCGTATCGCCATTCACGGGAACGCAGTCAAGGTCCAACTCGACGATATCGGCTGGGGTCACCAGGTCAGGCGCGAGCCATCGCGATATGAAAAAACGGTTCGGGCTCGCCGGATTGCGCACGCTCACGTGCCCGTAACCGTCCACCACTCCTTGATCCTGCAGGATGTGGTTCGCCGTCACCAAGTCAGCCAGTAGAGAGGCCTTGTCCTGCGGAGCCTCCTGCGGCTCCGGCTCCAGCTCCAACGGGCCGGGCTTAGGCTGCGCCTCCGCTCCTTCCGAAGCGCCGAGCAATGCGCCAGTCAGGAACAGGCCCGACCCCGACAGAAAGCCACGGCGCCCGAATCTATCCTTGCGGGGATGAGTTTTCTCCATTGAAATCTCCTTGGCAGCCGTGGACGGAAATCTCCGTCGGCACCCACACGCGGAGAATTTCCACCTCTCAAGTTTAGCTGCATTTTATGCGATACACCGGTCGCTCGCTCATGTCAATCACGGATTGTGCGCGATTATCAGCGCGGAAAGTCTTGACTTCCGCGTCCCCCAACACGCGGAAAAGTAGGCTATGCTGACCGTGGCTCGACCTGAGAAAACATTGAATCCTGACCCAATGTCAGCGTTCGCCGACCGGTTGTACCGCGCTGTCCTTCGAGTCATTCCAGATTGCATCACGCTTACCCAGGCCGTGGCGTTCAACATGTTCCTTTCTTTCTCGCCCATGGTTCTTGTGATAGTGGGAGCGGCGGCCGGGTCCGCCGCGTTCCGGCAAGCCCTCCAAGAGATCATAGTCAGGCTGCGTATTGTGCTTCCGCCCGGGACGCTCAGCGTTCTGACGAACTTTCTTTCCCGGCACAGCCTTCACTCTTGGCAATGGGTCGCCCTGGGACTGGGCGGAACGCTTTTGGCCGGAACCCAAATGATGAAATTGCTGATGGAAGGGTTTCGCTTGGTCTACCGAGACCCGAATCGCCCCAGCGCCTTAGCCAGGAATCTGAGAGCCCTGCTTCTGCTGAGTGCCACGATCGTGCCGTCCATCCTGATCGTGAACCTGGTCGTGTTTGGCCGGCAAGTCCGAAACTGGATGCTCCATACGTCCTCGATGCCGGTGCTGATTCGGGCTGGATGGGCTGTACTCTACATCGTTGTCTCGTTGATCTTCGCGCTGCTGGTGCTTTCGCTGCTTTATCGAGTAGGGCGGCCCGGCCATCATCGGTTGGAAACGCTAGTTCCAGGAGCGGGAGTCGCGACGGTTCTGTGGTGGGTCGTCAGCATCTCGCTGGGGTTTTACCTGCGGCAGGTGCCTTACAGCCTCGTTTACGGCGGCCTGGCTGTTACCATCGGCCTCATGATCTGGATGCAACTGACCGTCACCATCGTCCTGATCGGTGCTGCCTATAACGCGGAACTACTGGATTCTCCCGACTGACTTCCTGGTCTATTCGGGGTACACTAAATGCATCAGAGTTCGGTCACGGGAGGCAGCGATGAGCGAAATGCGAGTCGAGTGCTATGCCGGGTATCGAGCCGATGAACGCCCCGTCCGGTTTACCTTGCGCGGCCACACCTTTGAAATCACAGAAGTAGAGGACCAGTGGTACTCGCCTGGCGCCATCTATTTCCGCGTCCGCACCGAGGACGGCGACTTTTTTGTCCTGCGCCATGACGAGCCCCAAGACGTTTGGAGCCTCGACGCCTTTCGCTCGGCGCGCCCACGCCTGCCATTTCCGGAGGCCAGTCAGATCGGTTTGAGCTGAATCTCCGCGATCGTGTTCTTTTCGCCGCTGCCCGTACACCTGCCACGACAGATGCGGTTCTCTCTTGCGTGCTCAGAAGGGCACTGTCTTCAACCCCGCCGCAACTTTTCTTCATTCCCAGGGTTAGACTGTTTTGGTGAGTTGAACGTCGCGATCCTAGTGCGCGTGTCCGCCGTTATTGCGCACTCGCGCTGACTCCCGCACGCGGAGCTTGGAAAATGAAGCAAGTTTCTTCACGCAAGTCCGTTTTTCACACAACCAATTCTGGCAACATCGCCGCAATTTCTGTAGGTTTTCTCATGGTCGTCGCCACCTTCGCGACCCCCTATTTGCTCGCCGCGAAAGACAAGAAGGACAAAGGGAAAGCGGCAGACTCCAAAGCATTGAAGGGGCTGCCGACCGATGGCCTCACGGATGACGAGGCGATCCAGCACGCTCTGAACCGGCTTGCCTTCGGGCCGAGCCCCGGTGATCTCGATCGCGTCAAGGAAATCGGCCTGCAAAAATGGATCGATCAGCAGCTCCATCCACAATCGATCGATGACGCCGCTCTCGACGAGCAACTCAACCGCTTTCCTACGCTGAAAATGTCCTCCGCAAAACTTCTGGACGAATTCCCGGAACCGCAGCTCGCCGCGCGCCGGCAGGGAATTACCGTCGAGGAATACAGGCGTGAGCAGCAGGAACAAATGCGCTCGGCAGTGCAGTCCATGAACGATCCCGAGCAGCAAACGATGCAGACCGACGTCCAGAAGGCCGACGCGCTGCACATGCCCGATTTCGAAGCCGCGGACATGGACTCGGACGCGAATCCCGGCAAAACCAAAGGGCAAGGCAAGGGACAGGGCGCGTTCAGCGACCGCATGTTCAACTACGAGCAGATTCGCCTTCCGCAGCGAATTGTCGCCGAGCTGTCCATGGCCAAGATGACACGCGCGCTCTACAGCGAACGTCAGCTCAACGAGGTCATGGTCGATTTCTGGTACAACCACTTCAACGTTTTTGCCGCCAAGGGCGCTGACCGCTGGCTCATCACCGAGTACGAACGCGACGCGATTCGCCCGCACGCCATGGGTAAATTCCGCGATTTGCTCGAAGCCACGGCAAAGAGCCCAGCGATGCTGTTTTACCTCGACAACTGGCTGTCGGCTGATCCGGTGGCCTGGAAGAGACTGCAGCAGGAACAGGAAGAGCGCCGCGGGATGCGCCCAGCGGTTTTCGGCCCCTTCGGCAGGCCACGATTCCCGCAGGGGCGCCCTGCACCAGATGCGAATGCCAACGCGAAGCAGAAGCAAGAGCGCGGCCTGAATGAAAACTACGGCCGCGAGCTGATGGAACTGCACACCCTCGGCGTCGACGGCGGCTACACGCAGGACGATGTCATCAACGTCGCGAAGGCCTTTACCGGCTGGACGATCAAGCAGCCGCGGCGCGATCCAGAGTTCCTTTTCGATGATCGCATCCACGACAACAGCGTGAAAACCGTCCTCGGTCACGAAATTCACGCTGGCGGAATGAAGGACGGCGAGGAAGTCTTAGACATTCTGGCGCGCGATCCCCACACAGCGCATCACATCTCGCTCGAGCTCGCGCAACGATTCGTTTCCGACAATCCTCCCGCCGCGCTCGTGGATCGCATGGCGCAAACCTTCCTGAAATCCGATGGAGACATCCGTGAAGTTCTGCACGCGATGATTTACTCGCCCGAGTTTTGGTCAAAGGATGCGTACAAGTCCAAGATCAAGACACCATTCGAGCTGGTCGCGTCGGCAACCCGGGCCGTTGGAGCCGAAGTAGACATTCCTTTCGTGCTCGTCCAGTGGACCAACCGTATCGGGCAGCCGCTCTACCAGTGCGAGCCTCCGACCGGCTATTCCGACAAAGCGGACTCCTGGGTGAATACCGGCGCGTTGCTCAATCGCATGAATTTTTCGCTGGCGCTGACATCGAGTCGCCTCCGCGGCGTGCACGCGAATATTGATTCACTCTTTGGCGCAGAAACTGCAGCCGACCCGCACGCAACGCTGAACCGCGCCATTCAATTCATTTTGGGCGGCCAGGTCTCGGACGAGACGCGGGCCACGCTCGAAAAGCAAATGGACGATCCGCAGATCCTCCAGGCCACGCTCGACGACAAGGTGAAACAGATCAACGCCGCGATGATCGCCGGCCTGGTCCTAGGTTCGCCCGAATTTCAGCGTCGGTAGGACAGGCTTCAGCCTGTCGGTTTTTTTTCTTGCGGTCAGTTTAGGTGCCCGAAGGAGTACGACAATGAACGTCTCACGGCGCATTTTCCTGAAAAGCGGTGGCGTCGCCATGATCGGCATGAGCACCATCCCCGCATTCCTGCAACGCGCGGTGGCGGCCACGCCGATGCCCAACAAGAAAAAACTGATCGTCCTCTTTCAGCGCGGCGCCGCCGACGGCCTGAACATCGTCGTGCCATTCGGGGAAGAGAATTACTACCGCATTCGCCCCACGATCGCGATTCCCCAGCCGCGAGCAAGCGCCGAGGGCACAGCCGTCGACCTCGACGGCTTCTTTGGCCTGCACCCGAGCCTCGCTCCGCTTGGCCCTCTGTTCCACAACGGCCAGCTCGCCATCGTTCACGGGGCGGGATCGCCTGACACGACGCGCTCGCACTTTGACGCCCAGGATTTCATGGAGTCCGGCACCCCCGGAGTGAAATCCACGGACGACGGCTGGCTGAATCGTACGGTGCAAGGAATCCAGGAGCAGGACGCTACCCCGTTCCGCGCGGTCGCCATGGGCCCGAACCTACCGCTCACGCTGCGCGGCTCGGCGCCAGCGATTGCGCTCGCCGACGTGAAACAGTTTCGTGTAATGAGCCAATCCACCGCGGTTCAGGGCGGGTTCGAGGCGCTCTACGCGCAGACAGTCGACAAAGTCCTGCGCGGCACCGGCACGGAAACATTTGAAGCGATCGACATGCTGCGCAAGGCCGACCCCTCGCGCTTCCAGCCCGAAAATGGCGCGGACTATCCGAAGGGCCGCGTCGGCCAGACGCTGCAACAGGTTGCGCAGCTCCTGAAGGCCGGCATCGGCATGGAAGTGGGTTTCGTCGATACGGGAGGCTGGGACAATCACGTCAACGAAGGCGGCGCGCAAGGCCAAATGGCCAATCTGCTGCGCGACCTGGGCCAAGGCCTCGCCGCGTTCCATCAAGACTTGGGCGATCGCATGGAGGACGTGGTCATCGTCACTATGTCCGAGTTCGGCCGCACCGCGCACGAAAACGGCAACCACGGCACGGATCACGGCCACGCCAACTGCATGTTCGTGATGGGCGGCCCCGTGAAGGGCGGCAAAGTTTACGGCAAGTGGCCAGGCCTCGGCCCAGACCAGCTAAACGAAGGCCGCGACCTCGCCCTCACCACGGATTTTCGCTCCGTGCTCGGCGAACTTATCAGCGGCCACCTCGGCACAACTAACCTGCGCACGGTATTCCCGGGGTTTGACAATAACCCGGCGAAATTCCCTCACCTGCTGAAGACGTAGCCTTCCTTGAGCGGGAGCGATGGCTTTCTCCCAGCGGAACGACTGTACGCCTTGAATCAAATTCGTTGCCACTGACCGGACTTTTGTGAGCCGACATGCTTGATTAACCCCTGTTTCCTCGCTTCCCAAAGTCCATACCGTATTAGGTTCTTCCACTTTTGTTCCGGTTTACTTGACGTGAATCCAAGTTGCTCGCATTGCTCGCGGAATTGCAAATAAAGGCCAGAGTACAGAGCTTGTAGTCTGATGACTTCGCCCTTGTCCAAACTTTTTGCGTACAGCACAACCAGATGTTTCATTAGGCTTTCGTCTCTGGGCTTAGTCATGCGGCGGATGGTATCACCTTTAGGCCTCTTCTCGAAAAACGATCCCTCCTGAATTGCGGCCCTTGCGTTCAACCTCGGCGATAAGGGCATCCATCAGGCGGAGAAGTTGCCGAGACAGTTTTACGAAGTAGATTACAACAATCAGCCCGAGCACAGTTCCGATGACGAATGTGAAGAATGCAACGATCCCGAGAAGTTCCACGGCTGCCCTCCCGAAAGAAAGTTGTTACTTTTGACCGTTCTTGCATCCGGCCAGATTGCCCACCGTGATAGCATGAACTGCAAGAAAAGAGGCGAGCATTTATGGGCATGAAGAAAGTTCAGGACCGCGACCGAAAGGACAGACCTTTCTACTATCGTTGTAACTTGTGCGGGTACGAAACTGAGGAGAGAAAAACGACCCGAGAGAATCTTGATGAACAACCGCCCCTGTATTGCCCTAGGTGCGGAAAGGAAGCGCTTCCTGCCGAGAAGCAGCTTGACTCTGGCTCTTAATCGCGACACTATTTCGCCACGTTTCACCGGTCCAATCATTAGACAAGTGCGTCCAGCAGACCGGATCGCCACCTTCGGGGGTCGCATATGGCTTCGGCCAGCCAACCAGACAGTTCTGCTTCGCTACCCGGCGCCGCTTCCTCGGCTGCCGACGCCACCGCAGCGCCTAGAGTCTCGGCCGCGTCATCTACCGCAGAGCCCTGGATACAACTCATAGCTGGCGTGGTCTGCATGGCCATGATCGCCAACCTGCAGTATGGCTGGACCATATTCGTTGACCCAATCAGCGTGAAGCACCACTGGACAAGAGCCGCTATCCAGGGAACCTTCACACTCTTCATCCTCCTGGAGACTTGGCTTGTACCGTTTGAAGCCTATCTCGCCGATCGCTTTGGCCCGCGGCTTCTCGTCATGATTGGCGGTGTGATGATCGGATTTTCCTGGGTGCTGTTTTCCTGGGCAAATACTCTCACCGCACTATACGTAGGCGGAATGATCGGAGGAGTCGGGACCGGGCTGGTTTACGGGACCTGCATCGGCAACGCCCTGAAATGGTTTCAAGCCCGGAGGGGATTGGCTGCAGGCGTCACGGCGGCAGGATTCGGGGCGGGCGCAGCTCTTACCGTGTTGCCGTTGACGTACACCCTCAAAACGAGTGGCTACGAGGCCACGTTTTTCCGCTTTGGACTGTTGCAGGGTGCCGTGGTCTTGCTAGCGGCGCTCGTGCTGAAAAAGCCTTCAGGCAAGGCGGCTGCCCGCAAAAGGAATCCTCGCCTGCCGCAAACCAAGACGGACCGCACGCCGTTCCAAACGCTGGGCAGCGTGGTCTTTTGGCTGATGTACCTCGATTTTGTCCTGGTGGCTGCGAGCGGTCTGATGGCCACCGCGCAACTCGATCCCATCGCTAAAGGCTTCGGCATCGCCAAGACTTCGGTGTCCTTGCTGGGCGTGACACTCCCGGCGCTCGTATTTGCCTTGTCGCTGAACAACCTGATGAACGGCGTGAGCCGGCCTCTCTTCGGCTGGGTATCGGACTGGCTGGGCCGGGAAATGACCATGTTCCTAACCTTCCTGGCGGAAGGCATCGGCATCCTCTACCTCGATCGTTACGGCAGCAATCCTGTCTTCTTTGTGATTCTCGCGGGACTGGTTTTCTTCGCCTGGGGCAATATTTTCAGCATTTTCCCGGCGCTCACCTCCGACCACTTCGGCAATAAGTACGCCACCACGAACTACGCGCTGCTCTATACCGCAAAGGGCTGCGCCGCATTCTTCGTGCCCATCGGCAGCATCCTCGCTGCCCGAACCGGAAGCTGGCATACGACGCTCGTGATTGCCGCCGTCATGAATGTCGTCGCCGCCCTGCTGATGCTGCTGGTGCTGAAACCGCTTCGCGTCCGCCTGATTCACCGCGAAGACGCCCTCGCCGCCACCGCCTCCGATTAGCCCGTCATCATCGCACAACTGTCATCCGGACCCTCAGGCCGCATCCGCGGCCTGAAGCGGAGGGATCTGCTTTTAGTTGAATCCGTACAAGCTTCCTGGAGCGATGAAAAACTCAAGGGATCCGAACACCCGTTTTTCGCGAGCGAAACGTGCATTCGAATGGAAATCCGCATTCGAAACATTTTGAACATTGTTCCACGTGGAACATTTGTTGCGGCAAACAAGGCTATCAATCCAACGGGTGGGATGCCAGACGAGCTTCCCGCTCATGGGCAGATGCCTTGGCGACACCCGCGCTTCTTTTCGTCGGGAATATCGGCGAATCGCGCCGGGGTGAATCCGTTGCGATTCGGCATCTGGACTTTCGGCAGCGTCTTCGCGTCGAGGACATCGCCTTCTTGAATGATCCCATTCTTGTAAAGGATGAACGCGGTCAGCGCGTAGACTTCGTTCGGCTTGAGGGTTCCGCCTTGGCCCCGCGGCATCGCGCGGTGAATGTAGTCCCAGACCATCGTCGCATACGGCCAATAGGCCGCGAGGGACCGCACGGGCTTCATTGTGGTCAGAGTAGTGTGAGCATTCTTGTCCGTCACGAGCGCCGGACCGATTTGCGCGCCCTCG
>JACXTT010008871.1_pt1 | contig 13853 bp, 13 predicted proteins | sample 9270951 | NCBI WGS metagenome assembly JACXTT01 (sample SAMN15532306, study PRJNA645909) | rock metagenome | isolation source: weathered quartz diorite | place: Puerto Rico | collected 2017-06-21 | reverse complement strand
ATCGTGGCTGCGGGCCAGCGTTCCGCGCTGCCGCACGGCCGCGCCTCGCGCGCGCGGCTGCCGCGGCGCGGGTTCGTGCTCCTCGACTTCGGTGTTATACTGGCGGGATATTGCTCCGACATGAGCCGCACTGTGCATGTCGGCAAGCCCCCAGGCAGGGCCGTGAGGATGTACGAGGCGGTCCGCCGGGCCCAGCAGGCCGCCCTGGAGGCGGTAAGGCCGGGCGCCGAAGCCGGGGACGTGGACAAAGCCGCCCGCGAGGCGCTCGACAAGGCCGGCTTGGGCCGTTATTTCACCCATTCCACCGGCCACGGCGTCGGGCTTGAGATCCACGAGCCGCCCCGTTTGGGCCAGGGACAGCGCCAGGTGCTGCGTCCCGGCATGGTCATTACCGTCGAACCCGGCGTGTACGTGCCCGGCGCCGGGGGCGTGCGGATCGAGGACATGGTCGTGGTGACGGACCATGGATGCCAGGTGCTCACGCCCGTCACCAAGGAACTCATCACAATCTGACGCCTGGATTGAAACCGTAGATGAATCAGAAGGAACTGAGGGAACTGGTCGAGTTCCTGAAGGAACAGAACATCGCGGAGTTCGAGCTGGAGCGTGGCGACGTCAAAGTCCGCCTGCGCTTCGCCGGAAACTCCGTCCAGGCGCTCGCTGACGCCCATCCCGTCGCCCTGCCGGTGGCCCATGCCGCCGTGCCGCTGGCTTCGGCCGCCGCTCAAACCGCCGCCCCGTCCGCCGCTCCTGCGGCGGCGGGCGAGGAAGAGGGCGTGCACGTGGTGAAGTCGCCCATCGTGGGCACCTTCTACGAGGGCCCCTCGCCCGGTTCGCCGCCCTTCGTGAAGCCGGGTGACAGCGTGACCGCCGGCCAGGTGCTCTGCATCATCGAAGCCATGAAGCTGATGAACGAGATCGAGTCCGACGCCGCGGGCGAGGTCATCAAGCGGCTGGTGTCCAACGGGCAGCCTGTCGAGTACGGGCAGCCGCTGTTCACCATCCGGACCAAGTAGCCCGGGCGTTCCCTCCATGTTCAAAAAGATCCTCATCGCCAATCGCGGGGAGATCGCGCTGCGGGTGATCTGCGCCTGCAAGGAGCTGGGCATCAAGACGGTTGCCATCTACAGCGATGCCGACCGCAACTCCCTGCACGTGCGCTTCGCCGACGAGGCGGTCTGCATCGGGCCGCCGCGCTCGAGCGAAAGCTACCTCAACATCCCCGCAGTGATCAGCGCCGCCGAGATCACCAACGTGGACGCCATCCACCCCGGCTACGGCCTGCTCAGCGAGAACGCCAACTTCGCCGAGGTCTGCGAGACCTGCCACATCAAGTTCATCGGGCCCTCGCCCGCGGTCATCCGGCTGATGGGCGAGAAGGAGAAGGCGCGCGGCGCCATGCGCGAAGCGGGAGTGCCCATCCTGCCCGGCTCGGTGGGCGTGCTGGCCTCCGAAGACGAGGCGCTGGAGTGGGCGCGCACGGTCGGATTCCCCGTCATCGTCAAGGCCTCAGCCGGCGGCGGCGGGCGCGGCATGCGCGTGATCCGCAACGAGGCTGAGCTTCCCACCCACTTCAATGCCGCCCAGACCGAGGCCGCGGCCGCCTTCGGCAACGGCGACCTCTACATGGAGAAGTTCATCGAGCGCCCGCGGCACATCGAGTTCCAGGTGCTGGGAGACGCGGGCGGCAAGGTGGTGAGCCTGGGCGAGCGCGAGTGCAGCCTGCAACGCCGCCACCAGAAGCTGCTGGAGGAGTCGCCCTCGCCCGGCATCACCGCCGAGATGCGCCACGACATCGGCGACAAGATCGCCGCCACGCTGAGCCGCATCGGCTACGAGAACGCCGGCACCATCGAGTTCCTCATGGACGAGGACGGCAGTCTCTACTTCATCGAGATGAACACCCGCATCCAGGTGGAGCACCCGGTGACCGAGATGGTCACCGGCATTGACCTGGTGAAGAGCCAGATCCTGCTGGCTTCCGGCGCCGGCATGCAGGAGGTGGTGACGCGGCCCATCAATCCGCGCGGCCACGCCATCGAGTGCCGCATCAACGCCGAGCATCCCGAGACCTTCGTGCCATCGGCCGGCAAGATCACCACCTTCCACGTCCCCGGTGGCACCGGCGTGCGGGTGGACACCGCCGCCTACGCCGAGGCGGTCATCCCGCCTTACTACGACTCGCTCATCGCCAAGCTCATCACCCACGGCAAAGACCGGGTGGAGGCCATGTCGCGGATGTCGCGGGCATTGGAGATGTTCATCGTGCAGGGAATCCACACCACCATCCCGCTGCACCGCCTCATCCTCGCCGATCCCGACTTCCAGGCCGGGAGCTTCGACACCAAGTTCATGGAACGATTCATGGCCCGGTTCAAAGAGCACAAGCGCCACCTGGTCGAAGCATGAGCCCGGCAGCGCCGGTCTTGCCGCGCCTCTATGCCATCCTCGACTCCGCCAGCGTGCGCGGCGAGGAGAACCACGGCGAGGTGCTGGCACGCTTCGCCGAAGAGCTGGTCGCCGGCGGCGCCACGCTCATCCAGTACCGCAACAAGCAGGGAAGCGCGCGCGACCTGGTCTCGGAGGCCTGCGCCATCAAGGTCGCGGCCGGCGACCGCGCCCGCCTGGTGATGAACGACCGCGCCGACCTCTGCCTCGCCGCCGGCTTCGCCCGCGTTCACGTCGGCCAGGCGGACCTCTCCCCCGCCGGCGCGCGCAAAGTCGTCGGGGCGGCAAGGCTGGTCGGAGTATCAACCCACGATGCTGAGCAAGTCCGCCAGGCCGACGCCTCTCCCGCCGACTACATCGCCATCGGCCCGGTCTTCGCAACCAGGAGCAAGACCAACCCGGAACCGGTGGTGGGATTGGAAGGTGTGGCAGCGGCGCGCGCTCTCACCGGTAAACCCCTGGTGGCCATCGGCGGCATCCAACTATCCAACTGTAAAGCCGTTCTGGAGGCCGGCGCGGACTCGGTGGCCGTGCTGGCTGCGCTTCTTGATTCGCCCCGGAAAACAGTTGAGGCATTTTTGCGCTTCTTAGGGTAAAAAAGACGGAATGGCCGCGACCGCTGAGACCGCCGAAACCGCCGTGAAGGCCAAGGGCAATGAGCTTTCGCAGGACCTCGGCCTGCTGAGCGCCACCACCATCGTGATGGGCTCGATGATCGGCTCGGGCATCTTCATCGTCTCCGCCGAGATCGCGCGCGAGGTCAACTCGCCCGGCCTGCTCATCATGGCCTGGGTGGTCACCGGATTCATGACCATCGTCGGCGCCCTCTCCTACGGCGAGCTGGCCGCCATGATGCCCCGCGCCGGAGGACAGTACGTCTATCTGCGCGAGGCGCTCGGGCCGCTCTGGGGGTTCCTCTACGGATGGACGCTCTTCCTTGTCATCCAGACCGGCACCATCGCGGCCGTGGGCGTGGCCTTCGGCAAGTTCATGGGCGTCTTCTTCCCCTCCATCGCGGCCGACGAGTGGATCTTCGGCCACGTGCACGTCCCCGCCTTCACCCTCTTCGGCATCCCGCTGGGCAATATGAACATGGGACTGAACACGCAGAACCTCTGCGGCATCGTGATCGTGCTGCTGCTCACGGCGGTGAATTTTTACGGCATCAAGACCGGCGCGGCGGTGCAGAACGTGTTCACCATCGCCAAGGTCTCGGCGCTGGCGGGACTGGTGATCGCGGGCATCTTTGTGGCGCGCAACGCCGAAGCCATGGCGGCGAACTTCTCGACCTTCTGGCGGCCCGATGCGCTGCACTCGGCCAGCGGCACCGCCGCCGGGCCCTTCGTGGGCGTGCTGACCATCCTCGCCGTCGCCCAGGTTGGCTCGCTGTTCTCCGCCGACGCCTGGAACAACGTCACCTTCACCGCCGGCGAGGTGAAGAACCCCAGGCGCAATCTGCCCCTCGCGCTGGCCCTGGGCACAGGCGTGGTGATCCTGCTGTACATCTCCGCCAACTTCATCTACCTGATGCACCTGCCCTTCGACGGCGACCCCAAGGGCGCCGATGTGCTGGCGCGCGGCATCCAGTACGCGACCTCGGACCGCGTGGGCACGGCCGCGTTGCAACAGATGTTCGGGACCTCGGGCGCGGGATTGATGGCAATCGCCATCCTCATCTCCACCTTCGGCTGCTGTAACGGACTCATCCTCTCCGGCGCGCGCGTGTACTACGCCATGGCCAAGGACGGACTCTTTTTCCGTTCGGTGGGCGAGGTGCATCCCCGCCACCGCTCGCCCAAGAACGCGCTCGTCGTCCAGGCCATCTGGACCTGCCTGCTCTGCATCTCCGGTAGCTACAACGACCTCCTCAACTACGTCATCTTTGCGGTGCTGGTCTTCTATGTGCTCACCATCTCAGGACTCTTCATCCTGCGGCGCACGCAGCCGGACGTCGAGCGGCCTTATCGCGCCATCGGATATCCTGTCCTGCCCGCGGTCTATATCGTGATGGCCTTGTTCATCGATGTCGTATTATTGCGCTACCAGCCGCAGTACACTTGGCCGGGCCTGTTCATCGTGCTGCTGGGGATCCCGGTGTACCTGATCTGGTCGAAACGTTCGGCGGCGCGAACCTGATCGTACAAGTACAAAGGAGAAAGACGAATGGCCAACTTGCTCGCAACCAAATCGCTCGACCTGTTGATGAAGGAGGCGTCGGAAGAGAGCGAGCATACGCTCAAGCGTGCTCTTGGACCCATCAATCTGATCACCCTGGGCATCGGTGCGGTCATCGGCGCGGGAATCTTTGTTCTCACGGGAGCGGCAGCGGCTCAATTTGCCGGTCCGGCCATCGTGCTCTCCTATGTGCTGGCGGGCGTCGGATGCGCCTTTGCCGGGCTGTGCTACGCGGAATTCTCCTCCCTCATCCCCATCGCCGGATCGGCATATACCTACGGCTACGCCACGTTGGGAGAGATCTTCGCATGGATCATCGGTTGGGACCTGATTCTGGAATATGCATTCGGCGCAGCCACAGTCGCTTCTGGCTGGAGCAGCACGCTGGTCGCGTTTCTTCAGGATTACGGAATCAGCCTGCCGCCCCAGATCTGCGATACTCCAGGCGCCATCTGGGTGCAGCATGAAGGGCGCTGGGCGCCCCTGAATACCATCCAGCCGGTGCTGCAATCGGCAGGCATCGACTGGCACACGCTGCCCCACCAGACCGCCGTCTTCAATCTGCTGGCTTTGCTCGCCATCGCTTTTGTCACAACCATCCTCGTGGTCGGAATCAAGGAATCGGCGACCTTCAATACCACGGTGGTTTTCATCAAGCTAGTGGCGGTTCTGACGTTTATCGCGGTGGCCGCGGCCTATGCCTTGGGACACCGCGATCAGGTGGTCCATAACTGGCATCCCCTCGTGCCCGCCAACGCCGGTGCATTCGGCCAGTACGGCTGGTCGGGAATCGCACGCGCCGCCGGCGTCGTTTTCTTTGCCTATATCGGCTTTGACGCGGTTTCCACCGCTGCGCAGGAAGCCAAGAACCCGCAGAAGGACATGCCCATCGGCATCCTAGGTTCGCTGGCCATCTGCACCGTTCTCTACATTCTGGTCTCCGGTCTCCTGACTGGAGTTGTGCATTATGATCGGCTGAACGTGGGAGCGCCTGTCTCACTCGCCATCCGCGAGACCGGGATCCGCTGGGGAAGTTATGTGGTCAATGCAGGCGCGCTGGCTGGCTTAAGCACCGTGATGCTGGTGATGTTGCTCGGCCAGTCACGTGTATTCTATTCGATGTCGCGGGATGGGCTCCTATGGCAGTGGGCTGGGGAAATCCACCCTCGCTTCCGCACCCCCTGGAAGTCGTCCATCATCGTCGGCGTCTTTGTGGGCATTTTCGCTGCTCTGGTTCCGATCGGCATCCTGGGACAGCTGGTGAGCATCGGAACACTCCTTGCTTTTATCATTGTTTCCGCCGGCGTCATGGTCCTGCGCAAACGCCGCCCTGACCTGCCGCGACCCTTCAAATGCCCTATGGTGCCGTTCACACCCATCATGGCGATATTGGTCTCGTTCCTGCTGATGGCAGCGCTGCCGGGGGATACATGGATCCGTCTCGTGGTGTGGCTTGTGATCGGCATGGTCATCTACTTTACCTACGGCCGAGTTCACAGCCGCGTGCAGCAGGCCAAATAACAACCAACAGCGCTTAATGTCGAAAGCCCTTCGCAACTCGAAGGGCTTTTGTTTTAATAGCGTGCGGAGTCGGGTGAGGAACCATGCGCGCACTGCGCAATCTGAAGGTCCTGGTCACCGCCATCCTGGTCCTGCTGCTGGTGGGCATGGCGGGCTTCCACTACATCGAGGGCTGGCCCTGGTTCGACGGCCTCTACATGGCCGTCACCACCTTCACCACCATCGGATACCAGGAGATCCATCCCCTTTCCCACGCGGGCCGCGTCTTCAACCTGTTCCTCATCGTGGTCGGGGTCGGGCTGGTGTTCCTCACCATCGGGTCCCTCACCCAGGCTTTGATAGAATTCGAGCTCGGAAATTTCCTGGGCAGGCGGAAGATGGAGCGCGAGATCGGACGGCTGAGCGGGCACACCATCATCTGCGGCGCCGGACGCGTGGGCCGGAGCGTGGCCCAGGAGCTGGCGGCCAAGCCCGCCGCCTTCGTCATCGTGGAGAACAGCGAGGAGCCGCTTTCCAGCGCGGACGCGGCATGGCTGGTCCTGCGCGGCGACGCCACGCGCGAAGCCACCCTGCGGGAGGCGCAGATCGAGCGCGCCGCCGGCCTGGTGGCCGCCGCCACCACCGACGCCACCAACATCTACATCGTCCTCACCGCGCGCAGCCTGAACCCGAAGCTCAAGATCATCGCCCGCGCCAGCGAGGAGAGCGCCGAAAAGCACCTGCACACCGCCGGCGCCGACATCGTCATCTCGCCCTACGCCTTCGCCGGCCACCGCATCGCGCAGAGCTTCCTGCGCCCCAACGTGCTCGACTTTCTCGACATCGCCACCACCCGCGCCGGCAAGGTGGAGATGATCATCGAGGAGCTCTCGGTGGCCAGGGAGTCGCGCTTCGCCCACTCCACGGTGGGGACTTCGGGCATCCACCGCAACCACGGGGTCATCGTGCTGGCGATCAAGCACGCCGACGGCAACACCCGCTTCAACCCCGAGGCGCAGGACCGCATTGATGCCGGCGACACGCTCATCGTGATGGGCCAGCCCGCGAGCATGAGCGCGCTGGAGGCCATCGCCGCGGGCCGTTCATGAAGATCGTGACCGCCGCGGAGATGCGGGAGATCGACCGCACAACCACGGAGAAACATGGCGTCCCGTCGCTCACCCTGATGGAAAACGCGGGCACGGCGGTGGCCGATCTCATCCTCGAGCGCCACGTCGAGCACTATCCCATCGGCATCATCTGCGGACGCGGCAACAATGGCGGCGACGGCTTCGTCGCCGCGCGCAAGCTCTACGAGGCCGGGCGCGAGGCCAAAGTCCTGCTGCTGGGCCCACCCGAGGAACTCAAGGGCGATGCCGCAGCCATGTTCCGCCGACTGCCGCAGCCTGCCATCAAGGCAACCAGCGAAGCCGAGCTTGACAGCGACGCCGCGCGTGCCGTCTGGACGGCGAACGTGGTGGTGGATGCGTTGCTGGGGACCGGATTCAAACCACCGGTCACCGGGCTTTATGCGGCCGCCATCGCGCGCATCAACTCGGTGAGCGGGCGCCACGTCTACGCGGTTGACCTGCCCTCGGGCACCGACGCCGACCTGCGCGACTTCGATGCGTCGTCGGCCGTGCTCGCAAGTTCGGTGATCACCTTCACCGCGCCCAAGCCGGCGCACGTGCTGGCGCCGCTTCTGGCGGAGATCGTGGTAGCGCCCATCGGCACGCCTGATGAAGCCATCCAGTCGAAGCTGAACCTGGAGGTCATCACCGCGCGCGACGCTGCCCGCGGCATCGCGCCCCGCCGCCTGGACTCTCATAAGGGCAACTACGGGCACGTGCTGGTCCTCGGCGGCTCGCTGGGGAAGGGAGGCGCTGCGGCCATGACCGCCATGGCGGCGCTGCGCGCCGGCGCCGGACGTGTGACCGTCGCCACGCCGCGGTCTGTGCTTGCGACCGTCGCCGGCTTTGCGCCGGAGATCATGACCTATCCGCTCGAGGAGACCGACGCCGGCACCGCCTCGCGCCGCGCCCTTGAGCAGAAGTCTTTCTATGACCTGGTCAAGAGCATGAGCGTGCTTGCTCTCGGTCCTGGGCTCGGCCAGCATCCGGATACCACGAGCCTGGTCGAAGAGATGGTCTCGAGCTTCGATGCGCCGCTGGTCCTCGACGCCGACGGCCTCAATGCTCTTGCGGGAAGCAAGGCAAAGAAACTCGGCGGCCGCAAGCGTCCTCTCATCCTCACGCCGCACCCCGGTGAGATGGCCCGGCTCACGGGATCATCCACCGCGAAGGTCCAGCAGGAGCGCATCGAGACCGCTCGCGATCTTGCCGCGCAACGCGGGGCGTTGGTTGTCCTCAAAGGACATCGCACCGTGGTGGCCGAGCCGTCGGGAAAGGCCTGGATCAACATGACCGGCAATCCCGGCATGGCGACGGCCGGCATGGGAGACATCCTGACCGGACTCATCGCAGGCCTGGTGGCGCAGTCGCCCAAGTCATTCACCGAGGCGACGATCGCCGGCGTCTACCTGCACGGGCTCGCGGGCGACCTGGCCGCCGAGGAGCGAGGATTGCACTCGCTCGCCGCCACCGATCTGCTGGGGCCGCTGCCTGAAGCTTTCAACATTGTTCACAAATCAGTGAATAGTAATATCATTACAATCAAGCGAAACACTGAGTCTAATTAAAGTATTACTTTAATGCCAGAGAAGAGTTACACAGCCCGCTCTGCTGAGGAGACCATCGCTCTCGGCCGCCGCCTTTCCGCCGAACTCGCGCCGCCGAAGCTGGTGGTGCTGAGCGGCGATCTGGGAGCGGGCAAGACCACCCTGGTGAAAGGACTGGTGGAAGGCTTCAAGGCCGCGGCGGCGACCGAGGTCGCAAGCCCGACCTTCACATTGGTCCATGAGTTCCGCGCTCCCGGCGTGAACCTTTATCATATCGATCTCTATCGCGTGGACACGCAGCGCGAGCTCGACACCCTTGCCCTCGATGATCTGCGCGGCGAGAAGAGTGTCCTGCTCATCGAGTGGGGCGAAAAGTTCGAGCGCTTCCGGCGCGAGCGTGACGTCGAGGTCCTGCTGGAGCGGGTGAACGACGACGAGCGACGGATCCTGGTCAGAACCCCTTGATGTTATAGCCGCAATCCACGTAGATGGTCTCGCCGGTGATGCCGCGAGCGCCATCCGACGCCAAAAACAGCGCCGTGTCGGCAACTTCCCGCACGTCGGTGTTGCGGCGCAAGGGTGCTCGCTCGGCGTGCGCCTTGAGCATGTCGCCCAGGTTCCCGATGCCGCGGGCGGCGAGGGTCTTGATCGGGCCGGCGGAGATGGCATTCACGCGGACCTTCTTCGCGCCCAGGTCCTCAGCCAGGTAGCGGACCGCGGCTTCGAGCGCCGCCTTGGCCACGCCCATCACGTTGTAGTGGGGCACGACTTTTTCCGCGCCGTAATAGGTGAGGGTGATGATGCTTCCGCCGCGCTCCTGCATCAGCGGCGCCGCGGCGCGGGCCAGCGCGACCAGTGAATAGACGCTCACGTCGTGGGCTATGCGGAAGCCCTCGCGCGAGGTGTTGATGAACTCACCGCGCAGGTCCTCCGCGGGAGCGTAGGCGATGCTGTGCACCAGGACGTCGAGCGAGCCGTGCTTCGACTTGACCTCGGCGAAGCAGCGCTCGATCTCCTCGTCGCGGGCAACGTCGCACTGCAGGGCCTCGGAATCGGGCAGCGCGGCGATGAGCTCCCGCGCTTCTTCCGCCAGCCGCTCGTTCTGGTAGGTGATGATGAGCCGCGCCCCCGCCTGCTGCAGCCTCTGCGCGATGGCCCAGGCGATGCTCCGCTTGTTGGCCACGCCGAAGACCATCGCGGTCCTGCCGCTCATGTCGCTGGGCATTGCTCGCTCCTCGCGCTCAAATCCAAAGTCCAAAAGGATAACAAAGCCGGCCCGGACGCGCCGCCTTATTCGGCACCTTGTTCCACCGCCGCTTCCGGCGGCACGGCGACGCTTTGCTGTTCCACCGGCAACAACGCCGCGAGACAGGAGACCAGGTACACCGCGCCCACGATGGCGAAGCCCGCGGAGAGGCTCACGCGATGCGCCACCACGCCCACGATGAGGCTGAAGACAATCTGCAGCAGCGTTCCCGTGAGGTAGTAGGTGTTCTGCACGCGTCCCATGAAGTGCTTGGGGACGATTTCCATCAGCTTGCTGGAGAGCGCGATGCCGCCCACGCCGCGCGCCGAGCCCAGCATCAAGTATCCCGGCACGACCAGAAACAGCGTCCCCAAGTAGGGAAGGACCGCCAGCCCGGCTGCCAGCGAAGCCATGCACAGCACGATGGTGGGGCGCGAGCGCAGGGCGCGGATGAGCTTGGGAGCGTAGAGCGCGCTGAGAAACGCGCCCAGCCCCCAGGCGCCGTTCATCCAGCCGTAGCCCACGGCGCCGGTGTGCAGGATGCGGTCGCTCAACGGCGCGGTGATTACGCCCTGGGTGAGCATGGCGCCGAGAAACAATCCCCAGCTCAACCCCAGCATCATGAGGAACGGCCGCCCGCGCAGATACGCCAGCCCCTCCCGCAGTTCGGCAAAATATCGTCCCACGGCGCCCTCGGTGGTGGGCACGTCGGCGGGTTCGGCGGGCTTCACGGTGTGGCGTCCGCGCCGCACCGCGTAGTAGCAGGCGAGCGAGACCACGTAGGTCAGGAAATCAATGATGAGGATGCCGCCCAGCCCGATGTGGTCGTAGACAAACCCCACGAGCGCGCCGCGCTGAAAAAACCTCCCTGGACGCCGGCCATGAGCAGGGTGTTGGCCTGCAGGAAGTCGCCGGCGGGCGTGAGTTCCTGGAGCAGCGCGTTCACCGTGGGCCAGAACATCCAGAAGGCGCCGGAGACCAGCAGGAACATGGCGTACAGGTGCCAGAGTTGCAGCTTCGCGGGCTCGAGGAGCGCGACGAGTCCCACGGCGAGGATCACCACGGCGCGGATGGCGTCCAGCCACATCAGCAGGTGCCGGCGGTCTTCGCGATCAATGATGACCCCGCTGATGGGGAGCAACAGCAGCGCGGGGATGGTCTGCAGGATGAGCAGCGTGCTGAGGGTCATCTCCGAGTGGGTGACCTGCAGCGCGTACCAGAACACCCCGGCCATGTTCATCCCGCTGCCCAGCATGGAGACCATGTTGGCGATGAACACGAGGCGAAGCGGCCTCTGCTGGAGCGCAGTGCGCATACTTTCACTGTAGAAGAAAACCGAGAATCCCGCCACACACCTCGGCACGATGCGCGCTCGCGTATACTTTCGCTTCGGAAAAAATGCATCGCGCACGGTGATCCCCTACATCCATATCGGCGACTACAAGCTGCCCACCTACGGGATGCTGGTGTTTCTGGCGTGCGTGGCGGCGTGGTGGGTGTTGCGGGCCGAGCTCAAGCGGCGCGGCGTGAAGGCGCCCGCCGACCTCATCATCTCGCTCACTGTCCTCGCCGGGCTCGCCGGGGCGAAGCTCTATCACGTTCTGGAAACGCCTTCGGAGCTTATGGCCGATCCCAAGCTCCTCATCTCGCCCTTCGGCTTCGCGTGGTTCGGTGGGCTGCTCGCGGGGATAACGACGCTGTATCTGCTGGCGCGCCACTATGGCCTCGCGTTTCTCACCATGCTCGACCTCTGCAGCCCCGCGGCTGCGCTCGGCTACGGCGTGGGGCGCATCGGATGCCTCACCTCCGGCGACGGCGACTACGGCATCCCGACCTCGCTGCCCTGGGGCATGAGCTTTCCCAACGGGCTGGTGCCTACCACCGAGCGCGTGCATCCCACGCCCATCTATGAATTCTTCTTCGGAGTGATTTTGTTCTGGTATCTATGGAAGCTCGGCAGGCGGGCGCTGCGCGGCCCGCGTCCGGTGGGCGAGATCACCGGCGAATACCTGCTGTGGAGCGGCGCCGGCCGCTTCCTGGTGGAGTTCATCCGCATCAACCCGCGCTCGGTCTTCGGCGCGCTGACCAACGCGCAGGCCATGAGTCTGGCTTCCATGATCGCCGGCATCGCTCTCGTCATCGCGGTGAAGCGCCACTTCAAGACCGAGAAGCAGGAGCACCGCATCGCGCGCCACAGTTCCGAGAAGGGAGATGTGCTGCAAGCCGAATACCATCAGGCGACGCCCGAGTGTCCTCACCCCGAGCGCTGGCACATGTACGACTCTATGACCGCAGAGATCGAAGTCCTCGACTTCCTCAAGTCCCTGGTCACCACCCTCAAGCCCGAGCGCGTGGTGGAGACTGGCACCTTCATGGGACTCAGCACCATCAAGATCGCCGAAGGATTGAAGGAGAACGGGCTCGGACGGGTGATCACCTGCGAGTTCGACCCGGTGGTGTATAAGCAGGCGCGGGCGCGGCTCGAGGCGTCAGGACTGATGCAGTTCATCGAGGCGCGGAACCAGTCGAGTTTGGAGATGACGGTGGACGGCCCCATTGACCTGCTCTTCTGCGACAGCGCGCTGGAGGTCCGCGAGCAGGAGGTGCGGCGCTTCCTGCCCCAGGTCCGCCCCTATGGGCTCATCGTGATGCACGATGCCAGCTCGCATCTCAAGACCGTCCGTGAGGCCGCGCTGCGCATGGAGCGCGAAGGATTGCTCTCGGTCCTGCTGCTGCCCACGCCCCGCGGCCTGGTGCTGGCGCAGAAGAGGGAAGGGCGCAGCTAGTGTTTCATTTTTCTGGCTGAATGAAGCGGACGCAGTTGCGGTCGGCGTCCTTCACGTACATCTCACGCGTGCCCCAGGTCTGGTTGACCGGGCCGGTGTCGATGGGCACGCCGCGGTACATCAGCTCGGTGTGCAGCGCGTCAACATTTTCGACGATGAAGTTGGCGACGCCGCCCGCAACGCCGTCTCCCGAAAAGGAAGAGACGTGCAGCCACACTCCGTCGCGACTGAGGCCCATGTAGCAGGGATCGGACTTTGCGTCATCGAGGCGGTGCGCGAACTCCAGACGGAAGCCCAGCTTCTTGCAGTAGAACTCCTCGGCCGCAGCGGAACGCGAGACCTGCAGCAACGGAATCGCGAGCTTGATCAAGTGGCACCTCGCGGAGCCAGACCACTATAATCCTAGATTCGCGTTGGCAACCTCAGCGTCCCGGGAGAACTGGATGCAGGCAGAGATCGGAATCATCGGCGGCAGCGGGCTGTACCAGATGCCCGGCATCACCGGTCTCCGCGAGACCAGGCTCAAGACGCCCTTTGGCGCGCCCTCGGACGCCTACATGCTCGGCACGCTCGAGGGCCGCAAGGTGGCGTTCCTGCCGCGGCACGGACGCGGGCACCGCATCCTGCCCACCGAGCTCAACTTCCGCGCCAACATCTACGGCATGAAGCTGCTGGGGGTGGAGCGCATCCTTTCGGTCTCCGCCGTGGGCTCGCTGAAGCAGGAGCACAAGCCCACCGATTTCGTCATCCCCAACCAGTTCGTGGACCGCACCCGCCACCGCATCGACACCTTCTTTGGCGGGGGCGTGGTGGTGCACATCGGGTTCGCCGACCCGGTCTGCGGCGAGCTGGCGAACATCATCAAGAAGGCCTGCGACGCCGCCCGGGTGAACGGCAAGCTGGGCGGGACGTACCTCTGCATGGAAGGGCCGCAGTTCTCCACCCGCGCCGAATCCAACCTCTACCGCAGCTGGGACATGGACATCATCGGCATGACCAACCTGCAGGAGGCCAAGCTGGC
>JACXTT010008870.1_pt1 | contig 13858 bp, 12 predicted proteins | sample 9270951 | NCBI WGS metagenome assembly JACXTT01 (sample SAMN15532306, study PRJNA645909) | rock metagenome | isolation source: weathered quartz diorite | place: Puerto Rico | collected 2017-06-21 | reverse complement strand
GAAACGCTGGTGACCTCGACGTTTCCAAGTTGCTCCAGGCTAAGGCGCTTGAGGCGGCCCTCGTTCCCATCGTCCGCTGGCGGCGAGGCTTGAACCAGCCCGGAAAGTAGAACCAGAGAGATCGCTATCCGTGTTGCGCTTCTAAGGAACTCGCCTGCGCAACGGAGCCGGACGGCGCAGCGAAGTCGAGTTTCTGTTCCATTAGTGGGCCGTCCGGCCCTGCGCAGGCTTTTGAGGAACCGCGAACAACGGGATCGGCGTCGAGAGTTCCTGGTACCATTGGCGGATCGCCAAGCCGATCCCTGTTCGCTTCTATGAAAGAATCCCGTCGAAATTCTTAGGCGCTCGCGAACAGCGGGATCGGCATCGAGGGTTCCTGGGCTATTGGCGGATCGCAAAGCCGATCCCTGTTCGCTTCTGGGCATCCATTCCACCTCCAGTACCGCATCGACCGGACTCTGGATTTCAAGAGTATTCGGTTGGCAAAGATCTGGTGGGCGACAATCTTCTTCAGACCGCCCGAATGTAAGCACCTCAAATTCCGTCGCAAGCCCGGCGGCCGAGAAACGACTAAGGGTCTAGATCTCCAGGGGTTTGATGTCTCCCCGGAAGGCCTTCCGGACAACCTCCGGGTCGAAGGCGCCGCGATCGAGGTCCACGAACAGGCATTCGTACTCCTGGGCATAGCGGCGTTCGCCCAAGCGCTTCTTTTGCGCAGCCAGGAATGCTTCTGATATGCGCGGACAGTCCATGCCTTTGATGCGAATTTTCACCCATCCTTCGTTTTCGGGAGACGCCCATTCGGCGTGAAAAAAGCCTCGCTTTCCTTTGGGTGTGCTAAGCAGCCAAAGGCTTCCGTTCGACACCGCCAACATCGGCAGCAACGCGAAGTAGACTTCGTCGCAGACGCGGGCGGCTTCGTCCACGATCACGAGGGCGACGGCGGAAAAGCCGCGGATGGAGTCCTCGTCGGCTGCGACACCGACGATTCGTGAGCCGTTGGCGAATTCCACGCAATACTTGTCGCCGCGGCGGGCTGTGCCGAGGAGTGTCGCGAAGGTGCGGACTTTGCGCAGGAATTCGCGAGTCTGCTGTTTGGTTGGGGCGGTAACGAGGATAGTGACAGCGTTCCTCCAGTAGGCGCAGTGAACAGCTTTGACGGCGGTGACGGTGGACTTGCCGGATTGGCGCGAGCAATTTAAGAGCGTGCGGCGCGAGCAACGGCGAAAGATTTCGAATTGCCGATCGTCGCAATAGAAACCGAAACGGCTGCGGGCGAAATAGGGGAGGTCCGCGATCTGCCGGAGGATGTCGAGCTGTTGGTCCGTGGGCGGAATTTCGGTTTTCTGCGGCTTGTTTGTGGCAGTGAGGGCTGGCGAGGCTTTGACCAGCGCGTCCCAGAGATCGGGACGGGAATCGAGAGCGTGTGCAAGGGAATCCGTGGACAGAATTCGGGCGTCCCCGTTTGGAGAGTCGTGACCGGCGGCGGCGCTTCGGGGCCGGATCCGGCACATGTCGTCTCGATAGTGAGTCTGCATCGTAATTCTCGTCTTGTTTGTTTTCAGCTAGTTGTCAGGTTCGTTCGTTCATTTTCTGGATCTTCTGCGCGGAGTCTACCGTCATGATCTCCGTGAGGAGGGACTCTTTGCCTCTCTGATTTCATTGTAGGGGTCCATAGTGTCAAGTGTTTGCCTGGAAGGTGTTGAAAATACAGGGACGATTGTTTGGGAACGGGGTTTAACGGGTATGGGTTGAGAAAATTGGGGAGGCGGGTATGGAGGCCTCTTCCGGCGGCGCTGAAGGTGGCGTAAACTATTGCAATTGTGGGTGTTGTTTGGGCGGCGAGGAGAAACAGAGCGTGTCCGTGAAATGTCACCGGTCCCCCGGTTCCCCTCTAGCCGCGTCCAAAATCGGCACCATATTCCTCGAGAACCACCCGAACCAATTGACTTCGAGTTCGAACCCCGGTCTTTACGAACAATTGTTGCAATACCGACTTCACGGCGGGCTCTGAGATTGCTAGTCCCGACGCAATTTCCTTGTTCGTCAATCGCCCAAAGACGCGCTTCAAAACCTGACGTTCGCGCTCGCTCAGTTCGCCTCTCTTCTTCGGTCCGGCGGTTTCTTCAATCGATTGGATCAAATTGCGAATGCAGCGTTGGTCAATCCACGTTTCGCCAGCCATGACCTTATGTATCGCCTCTACAAGGAGGTCCGGAGAACTGTGCTTCAAAAAGATTCCGCACACTCCGAGACCCATGGCCCGGAGGTAGTCGGCGTTGCTCATTCCAGCAGTTACGAGCAATATCCGGCCCTTATAAGCCGCTCTCCGGGAGCGTTCTATAAAGTGCAACCCAGTCGCTCGCTCACCCAGGTCGTGATCGAGCACAACGAGGTCCACTTGCTGTTGCCCAATTGCCTCCAAGGCATCGTCGATGGAAGAACACTCCGCTACGACACTAAAACTCGACTCGGTATTTAGCAGCCGTCCAAGCATGACTCGGAAAAGTTCATGATCGTCGAGCAGGAGCAATTTTGTCCGCGGCACTGTCTTGATTCTCACTCAGCTATCGAATCGTTGGCCACCTGAGACAGCAGCACCACAAAACAACATCCTGAGTCTTGCTGCTCAAAAAACAGATCGCCATGGAACGCACGTACAAACGAGCGAGCCACGTACAACCCTATCCCGGCAGAATGTGCGCCGGGCTGAAAGGGCTCGAACAAGCGCTCGGGGTTACGAACTCCCGGGCCTGTATCCAGCAGGCGAACCGCAACGAAATCGCTGTCACACGTCGCTCGGATACTCAGGACCCGCGGTTCGCGTTCTTCCATGGCGCGAAGGCTATTCTTCACGAGGTTTAGGAATACCTGCAGGAGGGCCTGACGGTTGGCCCAAACAAGTGGCAAGATTTCAGGCAAGTCCCAGACGGTCGTTGTCTCCTGGTCCTGGCTGAGAGGTTCAGCGATAATTCGAAGCTCCTCCAGCACGTCGTGGATGTTGACGCTCTCGCATGGCGTTCTCGACGCTTCCAACTCCGTTTCAGCCATGTTTCCGAGACTTCGAACAAGTGATCCGAGCACGACGAAATCCTCGCGTTCCGCTAGAGCTGCGTCGCGCTTCAGCTTGGCATGCACCGCCGCTATCGCTCCGCAAACATTGCGAATCTCGTGGAAGAGCGCACTCACCACGACATTCGATCCGCTCAACAACTGCTGGAGGCCGATCTCGGCACGTTCCCGCAGGGTCTCCGATGCATCAAACACAATGGCCGCAAGCCGCGGACCGGATGTTGTTTGATAGGTCGAAAACCAAACGTGGGCTAGAAACGATTCGCGGTTTTCTTTTCGTCCCATGCACTCCATTTCGGTGTGAAACGCCGGCGCGCCTTGCGACGGTGGAGGGACTGTCGCCAGGGCCGGGAAAAATCTGCTCACCATTTGGCCATGAAGTTCTCCGCTGTCCACGCCCAAGAGGCGGTGTGCCGCTTGATTGGCGAGCGAGATGCTTCCAGAGTAGTCCACGGTGAGGATCGTCGCCGGGCTGTTGGCAATCAGAAACTCCAGTTGTTCCTCCGTGCCGCGGCGCAGTTCGATCTCGCGTTCAATTGCTACCAGGTGTTCTGCAGTGGCCTCGCGACTTCGTGTCGAGAGCCAGCCGTAAAGGCCTATGCCCATGAATGCCGCGAACGAGAGAATGAGACGCGGGATTCCGTATTGATTATTCCACGCGAAAGGGTCGAAGATCTCTGTCAATCCAGTGCAGAGAATCGCCGACATCACGATCCGAGCGCGGGATAAATGCACGCCGATTAGCAGCATCGGAAACAGGTACAGGAACCCGAATGAAATGTTAACGTCTAGCAGCCAATCGACCAGAGAAATGGCAACTATCAGGCCAGCGGCGATTCCGAGAGCGTAGCGCCGCGCCAGAGGCGAAGGCCGTCGAGGAAGAAGGGACAGAATGTCCTTGGAGGTCACGCATTCTCCTTGGTTGTTTTGGCGAACGGCCTGGCGTTGGAGGGAACCGCCCTCATTTCATTCTATGGACAGGCAGGCAAGCAAGTACTGAAAGTCTCCAAAAGATATATCGAAAGATGTGACGTTGGATAGAGTGACGCGGACGCGGCCTCCGTACACTCAGGATAGACGCGGACTCGAGTGATTCTCTTCCCAGTGAAGCTCAATCCATTTTGTGTCCTGCTTTCTCGTGAATGCCAGCACTCCCGATCTCGGTCCAAACTCGTAAAACCCCTGTCGGGGCGCTTTGTTTGCTCGCCATCAGCGCTATGGGTCTGATTGGACAGAACGTACCGTCGCCCCCGGTAGTCAGCGTGCCACGCAGGTTGCCGCTTAAGGATGCCGAGAGTTTGCTCCTCCAGCGGAACCTTGCGATTGCCGTCAACCGGCAGCAATTGGAAGCAGCGGAGGCTGCCAAGCTCATAGCGAGCTATAAACCAAATCCTACGATTCAACTCGGAGCCGAACAGATCGCCATCGCATCGCCCGTTCCGGGTGGCGCTCCGCGATTCTTTGCCACCAATGCCGACGCGGGAGCGAACTCGGTGTATACGTTTCTGTTCACTAAGGTTATTGAACGCGGAGGCAAACGCGAATTCCGGACGAAGCAGGCAGAGGCTCAAGCAGGGGCCGCTAAGGCCCAGATTCTCGATACGTTCAGGCTGCAGCTCTTCCAACTGCGACAAGCCTATGGCGCCGCGATCCTCTCCCGCAAGATCCTGGAACTTGCCCGCCAAACTCTAAAGGAGTACGACCAAACCGAGAGGTTGACTGAAATCCGCGTGCAAGCGGGCGACGCCTCACAGTTTGAGCTATATCGAGTGCGGTCGGGCAAGCTGCCTTACCAGCAAGGGCTTTTGCAGGCAGAGAGCAGCTACAGACAAGCGTGTTTGGATGTTTTGAATCTCCTCAACAGCCGGAGGGAGGATGTTGTGATCGAGCCGGTGGGTCCGACCGATTCGGATGAGCCGTCAGGATCGGCGCTCAGCCTCGGGGGCGACTTTGTCGAGAAGACACCGCTCGTCCTGCTTGACGAACTCAAGCGAACGGGTCTTCAGGAGCGACCAGACATCGAACTGGCACGACGTACTCGCCAAGCCGCTCAATTCGGAACGCAACTGGCCGAAGCCCAGCGAAAGCGAGACCTCTCCATAGGAACCGAGTATCAACGGGTTGGCGACGACAGTTCACTTGGCGTGGTGGCCTCATTCCCCTTGTTTCTGTACAACAACCAAAAAGCCGGGATCGTGCAGGCAAGAGCCCTTGAGCGGTCCGGCGATCTGCAGTTGCGGCAAGTAGAGTTGCAGGCCATCACCGATATTGAAAAGGCGTGGGAGCGCTTTCGGGCCGCCCAGCAGTCGCTAACAGTATTCAGTGCTGACAATCTGCGGCAGACCGAAAAACTCCGCGAAGTCGCTTTTTTCAGCTACCAGCTTGGCGCGACAAGTCTGTTTGAGCTCCTCGATGCTCAACGGACGCTCTTGCAGGCGCGAACAGGTCACGCCCAGGCGCGTTTCGACCTGCAAGTGAGCTTGTGGATGTTGGAAGCGGCCACCGGCCGCGACTTACCTTAACGAAAAAGGACGAACTATGACACGCACCTCCAAAGCATGCGCCGCCGTAGGGTGGGCCGTGGTCTTGTTGGCTTCCTCCTGTCAGATGAAAGAAGGCCTTGTCACGGCGGCCCGAACTGCGGACGCAACCTTAGCAGCTAAGAACGCCGAACCCTCATCAGGCGTCGTCGTGACGCGGGAACAACTCATGTCGGTGAAAAGCGCAAAAGCCGTTTCGGCGGTCATCCCGATAACTGAAGAAGCCACAGGAAAGGTAGCGTTTAACGATGACGCCATAACTCCTGTGTTCTCACCTTACACCGGCCGTGTGATCGAACTCCTGGCCAAACCCGGAGACGTCGTCGGCAGAGGAACCCCGCTGCTGCTTATTGATTCTCCGGAAGTGGTTGACGCGGAAAATGACTTTCTGGCAGGCCGTGCCGCGTGGAACAAGGCGCAAGCCATTCTTAGGCAAATGGAGCGCAATCGGGATCGCGTGCAAAAACTGGTTTCCGGGGAAGCGGCCGCCCCCAAGGATCTCGAACAGGCCCTCACCGACGTCGAAAGCGCAAAGAGCGATGTGCGCTCGACTGAGGCTCAAATCGACGCCGCGCGGCAACGCCTGCTAAATTTCGGCAAGACCGACGCTGAAATTGAGCGTTTTTCAGAGACTCGGCGCGCGGACCGCACCACTCGTGTCCTGACGCCAATCGGGGGGCAAATCATTGGGAGAAAGGTCGGACCCGGTCAGTATGTGCGTCCAGACAATCCTGATCCCCTTTTCACGATCTCCGACACCTCTTCCATGTGGCTGCTGGCCCAGGTCTACGAGAATCAGATTCAATCTGTGAAGACCGGCAACTTCGTTGTCGTGCGAGTCCCAGCCCTCTCGGGCCAGGTGTTCCATGCCACGGTGAACTACGTCGCACCGACAGTCGATCCGGCCACACGGCGCGTGGCTGTGAGGTGCCTGGTGCAGAATCGTAATAATCATCTGAAGCCGGAGATGTTCGTGAACTTTACCTTCGAACGTGCGTCTCGCCGTGTGATTGTGGTGCCGCAGAGAGCCGTCGTGCGTGAAGGAAATCTCGCGGTTCTCTGGGTTCTCGAGGGCGGCGACCGGGTTTCGCGGCGGCCGGTGGAGATTGGGGCCGAAATCGACGGTCGAATTGAAATCAAGTCGGGTCTGCGCGAAGGAGAGACGGTTGTTTCCGATGGAGCTCTCTTCCTAAGCAGTTTCGTCAAAGGCTAGGCCGCTCTCGTGAAAACTCTCATCAGCGCGTCCTTGGGGCGTCGTTCCCTCATGCTGGCCATGTTTCTGGTTTTTCTGGCCGGCGGATTCCTCGTCTTTCAAAAGCTCAACATTGAGGCGTATGCCGATCCCGCTCCGCCGCTCGTCGAGTTGATCACACAGTATCCGGGCTATTCGGCCGAAGACATGGAGCGCTATGTGACGATTCCCTTGGAGGTCGCGCTCGCCGGCATGCCAGGCCTGCAGAATACGCGCAGCGTCTCGCTTTATGGCCTATCCGACATCAAGCTACAGTTTTCGTACGGAACCGATTACTGGTTCGCGCAGCAGCAGGTGTTAAACCGTGTCAACCAGGTTCAACTGCCCAATAACATTCAACCCTCTCTCTCTCCGACCAGCCCCATTGGTGAGGTCTTTCGCTATCAGGTAAAGGCTCCCAAAGGATACAGCCTGCTGGAACTCAAAACGCTAGAGGACTGGGTTATAGAGCGGCGGTTGCGGACGATTCCTGGAGTGATCGACGTTGTCGGCTGGGGTGGCCTGACCAAGGAATACCACATCGATATCGACCTCAAGAAGCTGATTGCCGTTAACATCCCAATTCAGCAAGTCATGCAGCAGATCTCCTCAGCGAACCTCAATGTTGGTGCGAGAACGATCAACGTAAGCGAGCAGTCTGTCAACGTGCGAGGGATCGGGCTTCTACAGACGCTCTCGGACATGGAGAACATTGTGCTGTCGCAGAGCGGCGGGACGCCCGTGCTCTTGAAGGATGTCGCCATTGCCACTGTTGGCAGCGCCCAGCGGCTCGGGATCATCGGGAGGGATAAGGACCCAGACATTGTTGAAGGGATCGTCTTGATGCGAAGAGGCGACAGGACTCTCGACGTCGTCAACCGCATTGAGGCGGAGGTCAAGAGACTCAACTCATCCGGTGAACTTCCACCCGGCGTCTCAATTGACCCCTATTACGATCGCAAAGACCTTGTGAACCAAACAACTCACACGGTTCTCGAGTCGCTGGTCTTTGGCGTGTGCCTAATCTTCGTCATCCAATACCTCTTCCTGGGAGACTTGCGCACGGCGATCATCGTGTGCGCCACGATCCCTGCAGCCTTGTTTTTCAGTGTGGTCTTGATGGTGATCCGCGGTGACTCCGCAAACCTGCTATCGGTCGGTGCGATCGATTTTGGCATCATCGTCGATTCGACGGTCATTCTGGTCGAGAACATATACAGACGCTTGATGCATCCAGAGCCGTTCGGCATTTTGAAGACCGGGACTGGCGATTTGTTCGCCGGACTCCCATTCCGCGATAAGCTTGTACGCCTATATGCGAGTTGCCTGGAAGTCGACAAGGCGATCTTCTTTTCGGCCTCCATCACGATCGCTGCCTTCATACCTCTTTTCACGATGCAAGGGGTTGAAGGCCAGATTTTCGCTCCGATGGCGAAGACCTATGGCTACGCAATGTTGGGCGCAGTTCTGGCAACTTTCCTGGTGACCCCCATGTTATCTAGCTACCTCCTGCCCCATCCTCTTCGGGAAAAGGAGACTTGGCTCGTTAGGATGTTGCACCGTGTGTATAAGCCGTCTATTCGCATGAGCTTCCGATTCCGGCATTTCACGCTACTTGCTTCGGCGGCGCTTGTGGTCTGTTGCGGATACGTCGCGACCAGGATCGGCAGCGAGTTCCTGCCCAAGCTGGAAGAGGGCAACCTCTGGATCCGCGCCACCCTTCCGCCGACCATCTCACTAGAAGCAGGTGTTCCCTATGTCACGCGCATGCGGGATTATCTCAGGAACCAGCCTATGGTGCAGACAGTGGTTTCCCAACACGGGCGTCCCGACGATGGAACCGATCCGACGGGGTTCTTCAATGTCGAATTCTTCGCCCCGCTCGCCGCGTTGGACGACCAGTCGAAGTGGGGCGATGTCAGCAAACCTCAATTGATCGAAAAGCTCAAGAACGACATGAGCAGGGACTTCCCTGGTGTCGTTTTCAACTTCTCCCAGAACATTGAAGACAACGTGCAGGAGGCGGTGTCCGGCGTCAAAGGAGAGAACTCAATCAAGCTCTTCGGCAACGACCTCGAGATCCTCGAACTGCGCGCGGAAGCCATCAAAAATCAGATCGCCAAAGTCCGGGGAATTGAAGATCCGGGAGTGTTCCACCAAATCGGCCAACCGAACCTGCTGATCAAGATTGACCGTGCCCGATGCGCCAGGTACGGTCTCCAGGCGGCCGATGTCAACACGGTTGTCCAGGCGGCCATTGGAGGCCAAGCTCTGACCCAAATCCTCGAAGGAGACAGACAATTCGATCTTCGCGTCCGCCTCACGCCTGAATATCGCAGCGACATCGAAGCAATACGTCGGATTCCTGTGCCGTCGCCAGCTGGTGTTCAGGCGAGGCTAACGGATGTGGCCTCGGTGGACTTTGCTTCCGGAGCATCGTATATCTACCGTGAGAACGCGCGGCGCTACATACCAATCAAATTCAGCGTTCGAGGCCGAGACTTGGGAGGCGCGGTAGCGGAAGCGCAGTCGGCCGTTCAAAAAGGTGTTCGCTTGCCTGCCGGATACCGGCTTGAATGGAGTGGCGAGTTCGGCGCGCTTCAAGAAGCCAAGGATCGGCTGGCGTGGATCATTCCGCTCAGCTTGATGCTGATCATGGTCCTCCTCTATGGACTGTTCAACAACTTGAGGGACAGCCTTATGGCTCTGTGGGACATCCCGTTTGCCGCCTGCGGCGGCGTATTAGCCCTCTATGTCACGGGCCTTAATCTCAGCGTCTCAGCCGCAGTTGGATTCATCTCGCTATTCGGTGTTTCGGTGATGAACGGAATTCTTGTCCTCACTTACTACAACAAACTGCGAGAAGACGGACTGGAACGCGAACCCGCAATGCTCCAAGCCGCGGAAACTAGATTACGGCCGCTCTTAATGACCTCCATGTCCGCGTGTGTTGGGCTTCTTCCCGCAGCCTTGTCTCATGGAATAGGCTCACAAGTTCAGCGTCCTCTTGCCACGGTCATTGTCGGCGGAATGCTGTTAGGCCCGGTGCTCATCCTGATCTTTGTTCCTGTGCTACGAATCGTACTAATGCCTAAACAACACCGTATCGAAACTCGATAAGATGCCTCGAAGCACGACGGGGACGAGTTCGTGGAAAAGCGCCTGAAACGTCCAGAATTCTCTCAGATCCAATTAACCAATCCCTCCTGTGTCGCCTTTTTGTCGGTTCAACGTCGCAAGATCTAGAGCGGCTCCACAGTTCGCTTGGCTAGATGTGACTCCGAAGGCTTGGCTCGAAGGCCGGCAAATGGCGACCTGAGAGGAGCGTGACCGCAAGCTTGAGCAAGCGCGATTGGCCAGGCAGCAGATGCGAAGGACCGGGGGTTGCGTACTCAAGTTCCATGCGGCTAGGTGATCCACCCGCTGGACAGCAATCCCCAACGTCTTACCATGACCTTGTCGGCTGAAACGGAAGTTGGCCCGATGGGCTCATCGAGACGATGACTATTTCACTGGGGACTGCTGGTCATCCAGATGTCCCCTTGACAATCGTCCATCGGATCTGTAGACCCTATTCCTTGAAAATCCCCGCCCGCAGGGCGGAATATTTCTCTCGCCAAATCGAACTGTCTCGTTCACGCTGAGCCAAAACAGAATCAGTTGAACATGCCGAGCGGAACCGACACTACGATTCCAGGGCCCGTATAGGTGCCTGAGATGTAGGGCGATATGATGCTGTAGGGATAGTTGTCGATCTTGACAGTGAGACGCGCGTTGTCAGTGTTGAGATCCGAGTTCGTTACCGTCACCATCGACGAGGTCAGCCCAAAATAGCCGCTTGGACTTCCACTCGGGACTGTGCTTTGGTCGTACAGAACCTTGTTCAAGGTGCCGTCGAGATTCGTGCCGCCTTGAATCATTCCCCATCTTGCGGCGGAGCGCGCACGTTCCACGAGCGACTGATGGATAAACAGGAACTGCCCGAAGTCGAAGATACCGACCAGCATCACGAAGAAGACCAGCGAGAGGAGCGCGCCTTCGACGAGCGCCGCGCCGGTCTGCCGCGTCCGGCGGTTTCTACTGATAGGAAGAATTCGTTTCATCATCTTGATCGCTCCTGGATGACCGAGTTTAAGCGGGCGCCCAGATGCCCTGGTAATAGTACAGAACGACAGGCTTGTTCGTGCAATTCATGCTGCCAAATATCCCATCGATCGTATAACCGGTGATATACACCTTCATGACCCCCGGCACGCCGCTCGTGAAGGAGACCGATAGCATCACGTTGTCCGTGGTGAGGCCCGGCAGGACGGGCGAGGTTCCGGCGGTTGGCGTGCCATACACCACCATGTTCTTCACCGAAGTCCTGAACGCTGTAGAAGGCGTAGCGGTAGGCGAGTCGTAGGCGGCAAGCGACGCCCATCGGGCGCCTGTGCTCACCGCATTTTCGAGAGTATTGTACCGGTAGAAGATGTAGCCGAACTGGAACGTGGCTGTGAATGCTGTAACCAGGATCCCGCTTCCCAGCACGAACTCGATCATCGCGTTGCCTTTGCGATCCCTCCGCAAACGGCTGAGTCTCTGCAATAGCCGGTTCATTCCACTAACCTCGGGCGAAAGGCTCCCGTGCCGTTCGTGTTGCCGCCGCTACTCTTGCCTCCGACCGTATAGGGCCCTAGGTACTCCGCGCAGTACCCTTCGTTTCCGTGGTTACCTTGGTAATAGTTACTGCTGGTTGTTTTGAGCAGGATCGCGCCAAATCCCAAAACGGTAGTGACGGTAGGGCTGACGGGATTTAGGATTGGAACCAACATGACACGCCGTCCATTATGAGTCGAGCTCGACTCATAGTCTGCGGGTGTGTCGCTGGCGGTGTCGGCATCCTGGTGGGATCTTTGGTCCAGAACCGCCCCCTGTGCATCTTTGTTGCCGCTTGTCATGATGGGCAAAATATTATCTCCAACCGCCACCGGGGCTGTCTGCAGGCCATTCATGACGGACAACGTGATGTCGGAGTTTGAGGTGAAACCCCAGTAACCGTTCGTGGACGACGACCAGTTGCTGGCTACGGCCCACGCTGAAGCTTTAGTGTCGCTAGAACAGGGATCCGCATTGAAACATTTGTAGGGGTTGCCGGCGCCGCAACCACTGCGGGTACCGTTAAACTGCGGCCATTGGATGGTATAAAGGCCCCCAACCGTCAAACCGAAGTTGGCTGCATTGCTGGTGCTGACCAGCGAATACGGAGCCGCTCCCACGCTGAACGAATTAATCGCGATTTGTCCGGCGATGGAATAGGAACCGACGGCTTGGTTGAAGGTTTGGGTCATCACCGGCATAAAATAGAGGGGAACTGTAACCGGCAATCTGGCCTTCGCATAGATGTAGCCGGCCGGGTTTGCAGGGCTGGTCGACCAAGGGCCGCTGGACGTCTGAGCAAACTCCAGAGTCGCCGTTGTCGGATTGGTGCTGTTCAGATTCCAGGAATTGGCGGTTAAAGCAGCTGCGTTGTTCGCCGCCGTGATTCCGGCCGAAGTCCCATCGAGCACCGCCGCTCCAGCGAGTGCGGCCGCGTCCGTGTAGATTTGCGTTTCGTTCCTCGCGATGTAGACCCTACCGATATCTACTGCGAGACCAATGATCCCGAAAATGGCGAGAGCACTGGCCGTCAGGACGATCAGGGTGTAGCCACTTTGATTTTTCCGTCGCTGGGCGCTGGGCGATGCGATTAGGCGCTTGGCATACTGCATTAGTTCAGCTCCTGAGATGAGGGGTTATCACTCACTTAACTTAGGGTATCGGCAGGTACGTCACGCGAAATTAGGTTGGAACCCTAAATTGAAACTATCGGAGCCGAAGTACTACTCGTGAATCCCTAGAGGAGGGCAGTTTCGCATTATGGCTAACTGATACATAGTTTGATATGTTGCTCTTTAGATTTCGCCTGGTGTGTAGCGCCCGCCAAGCAACCTGAGAAACGCTCACGTTTCGCCTGAGCCAGAGCCTGCAAAGTTCCTAAGAACCTGAAGATATCACTAGGGCCACAGTCCGATTGTGCAGATCCGCGAACGCCCGCACCTTAGAGAAAATCGAGGAATTGGAAGCGATTCGCGACTCAGTTCGCTGTGGGCTTCGCCACGTGTTCGATGACGATGGACTCTACCGGACCCCTTCTGAGACTCCAGCTTCAATCATCTGCGGCGCCCCCTCCTTCGATCTTCGCGCCTTGGATGGCAGCCCCCTGCTCCGCGCGAAGGACGGCGCTTCTTTGCGGCGCGAATTTGAGCGTGAAATCGTATCTGGCGGTCAAGTTCGTTCGGTCCAGGACGGGGCGCCCCACGATCATCCCCAGAACCGTCGCCAGTATTTCGGTGGTCGCGCCGGAGCCTGTCAATTCGCCGAAGCCTTGCCGGACTCCGCCCACGGTTGTAGATTCCTTCAACCTGGCGCCATTCTTCGCAACGACGAGCGCGTAAACCGGCGACTCCTTTGTTTCCCTGCGGATCACCAATCGAAACCGGTCCTCCAGCAATGCCTGAAGCCTTCTGTAGCTGCCTTCGCGACAATGTCGAATCGCTGGGACTCTATCCAGGAAGGTCCACCCGAGACTTGAAAGTCTTGCATGCGGTAGGCCATCCTGATGATCAATTTCAACGGCATGTTGCGGATTTTCATGCCGCCGCCAGGTGTGGGACCGCCTCCCCACCCGCGGGCATTGGGATCCCCGGGCTTGACCGACGCAACTTCAAACGTAAGCCGTTCATCCTTCGATTGGGCGCGGCTCTGAGACGGATGCAGGATGCCGGTCAGAATGGGGACGGCCACTGCGGCCATGGCGGCAACCGCCAGGGTCGCTTTCTTTGCATAATTCAGTCTTCACGCCGCGCGATTGCTCATAATCGCTTCGATTCGTCTCTTCAGATCCCCGCCCGTCACTCCCGCAACGCCAGCGAGCGGCGAAGCCAAAAACCATTCGACACTCTCGAGGATGCCTTCGGCTTATAATCCCCGTTCG
>JACXTT010008869.1_pt1 | contig 13858 bp, 9 predicted proteins | sample 9270951 | NCBI WGS metagenome assembly JACXTT01 (sample SAMN15532306, study PRJNA645909) | rock metagenome | isolation source: weathered quartz diorite | place: Puerto Rico | collected 2017-06-21 | reverse complement strand
GCTGAAGGGGCTCGTCGGGACCTACCAGGTGTATCCGGTGCGCCAGGGACCGGAGCTCGCGAGATGACCGCCGCCTCCCAGCCCCGCAAGCTCGCGACCATCGTGGCTCTCGACGTCGCGGGCTACTCCGCCCGCACGGAGGCCGACGAGGCGAAGACGGCAGCCGAGATCGGCGTCCTGCGGAAGGTCGTCGAAGCCGTGGCGGCTGCTCACGGCGGGCGGATCTTCAACACGGCCGGCGACGGATTCATGCTGGAGTTCGGCTCGAGCCTCGCCGCGGTCGAAGCGGCCCTCGAGCTCGCCGAGAAGTGCGAGCCGCGGGTGCGCGTCGGTGTCCACGTGGGCGACGTCGTGGTCCAGCGGAACGGCGACCTCCTCGGTCACGGCGTCAACGTCGCGGCCCGCTTGATGGCCCGCAGCAGCCCGGGGGGCGCGCTGATGTCGGCCGATGTCCGGCGGATGATCCGGGGCCCGGTGGCCGAACGGCTCGTTTCCTGCGGCGCCCTGCAGCTCGACAAGATGTCGGACACGATCGAGGCATTCGCGCTCGCGGCCGTGGCGTCGGCGGTGCTCGCCGTGCGGCCGAAGAGCACGGAGCCGGTCCTCGCCGTGCTCCCCTTCGACAATCTCTCGACCGATCGGGAGATGCAGTTCTTCTCCGACGGCGTCAGCGAGGAGATCCTCCAGCGCCTTTCACGCGGCGCGGGACTGAAGGTGATCGGGCGCACCTCGAGCTTTCAATTCCGCGGCGAGCGGAAAGGCGAGGCGGCTCGCGCGCTCCACTGCAGCCATGTGCTCGACGGCTCGGTCCGTCGCGCGGGTGGGCGCGTGCGCATCGCCGCACATCTGACGGAGACGGCCTCGCACACGACCCTGTGGTCGGAGCGGTATGACCGCAGCCTCGACGACACCTTCGCGGTGCAGGACGAGATATCCGAGGCGATTGCCGCGGCGCTCGACCAGACCTTCACGAGATTCTCGACGAAGGCGAGCGACCAGGCGGCGTACGACCTCTACCTGCGCGCCAGCCTCAAATCCTATGCGCCCGACGAGCTGCGAACCAGCGTGGAGCTGCTGGAGCAGGCCACGGGGCGCGATCCCGGGTTCGCGGAGGCCTGGGGCCGCCTCGCCTTTTCCCGGGTTTGGCTGTTCTTCTATCAGCCATTCGCCGAGCGGCCGCGCATCTCGGCGCTCGTCGGGCGCGAGGCGGACAGAGCCCTCGCTCTCGACCCGCAGAACGTCGACGCCCTGCTGGCGAAGTTCTTCGTCATTCCTCCCTACGGGCGCTTCCTCGAGGCCGACGCAGCCCTCGAGCGCATCCGCCGGGTACCGTCACCCAGCAGCGAGCTCTACGTCTCCCGCCAGCTGCGCGCGGTCGGGCTGGTGCGCGAAGGCGCAGAGGCCGCCGAGCGCGCCTATCGGCTGAACGCGCTCGACCCGCTCTACGCGAACCTGCTCGCCCTGGCGATCATGGCGACGGGGCGCGTGCGGGAGTCCGTGCCGATCCTCCAGGACCTCATCGCCCGCCAGCCCGACATGAGTTTCCCCGTCGCTAACCTGATGCGTGCATATGCCTTGCTCGGCGACTGGCCGGCGGTGGACCGGTTGCTCGATCCGGCAGCGAACCGACCGCTGCGCGAGTTCCAGGAAGGATTGACCTTCATCCGGACCAAGCGTGACCCGACGCCGGAGAACGTCGGCGTCATGAGGAGCGCGCTCCAAGAGCACGTGAAGCGCACGGGCTGTGTGGACGTGTCGCGCCTCGTCTATGCGGCCCACGTGGGCCTGGTCGAGGAGGCCTACGCAGCGGTGGAGAATGCCCACCTCGGTCCGCGCGGTACCGCCGATGACGCGACGGGTCCCGACGCGTACACGACGGGGATGCTGTTCTGGCACGGGTTGCGCGAGATCCGTCACGACCGGCGATTCGTGAAGCTCTGCGCGCGGCTCGGCCTCGTCGAGCTCTGGCTTGCGACGCAGAAGTGGCCCGACTGCGCGAACGAGGTGCCCTACGATTTCAGGGCAGAGTGCAAGATGGCGCGCGGCGTCCCGAAGGAGCCGTTCGGGTTCTGATGAGCACTGCAACCGAACGGGGAAATATCTCGGCGACGCTCCTGCTCGACGCGTCCGTCATCGACGATCCGTACGCCTTCCATCGCCGCCTCGTTGCCGAGGCACCCGTGTGGTGCGTCCCCGGCACCGAGATCGTGATCGTCAGCTCGTATGACGCCGTGACCGAGGTCGTGAGCCGGGTGGACGACTTCTCGTCGAATCTTCACGCGCTTCTCTGCCGCGGCGCGCTCGGCACGCCCGCGCTGGTTCCCTTCGAGCCCGGCCTCCAGACCCTGGCCATTGCCGACCCGCCGGTGCACGCAGCGCATCGCGGCACGGTGTTTCCGGAGCTCGTCGCCCGGCGCATGGCGGCACTCCGCCCGGACATCGAAGCGCTGGCCGAGGAGCACCTCGCCAGGTCGCTGTCGAGACCACGGCTCGAGGCGATGAACGACCTCGCCAACGCAATCCCGATCCGGGTGGTGAGTCAGCTCATCGGCTTCCAGGCTGCCGATCCCTCCCTGCTGCTGGCCGCTGCGTTCGAATCCACTGCGATGCTCGCAGCGACGAGGCCGCTCGACGAGATTCAGGCAGCCATGATGCGGTCGGCCGAGGTCGTCTCATGGATCGGCGACCAGCTGCAGCGATCGGTCCATGGAGGTGGCGAGGGGATCCTGGGAGTGATCGGCGGCGCCGTCGCCGGCGGAGACCTCGATTTCAACGCAGGACTGGTCATCATGCACACGCTGCTGAGCGCTGGTGGCGAGTCGACGACGAGTCTGCTCGGCAACGCGATCCACATGCTCGCTCTGGATCCAGCGCTGCAGGCTCGCCTGCGCGACGAACCTCAGCTAGTGGCGCCTTTCGTCGAGGAAGCTCTGCGGCTCGAGTCGCCCTTCCGCTACCACCTTCGCCACGCCACCCGGGCGACCGAGGTGCACGGAGTGCGCATCGCGGCAGGGTCGACCGTGCTGCTCTTCTGGGGTGCAGCCAACCGGGATCCGGCGAAGTACGACCGGCCCGACGACGTGGTGCTCGATCGACCCGCTCCCAAGCACCACCTGGCGTTCGGACGCGGGATCCATTTCTGCGTCGGCGCGCCACTGGCTCGCCTCGAGGCTGAGATAGTGCTCACCCGGCTTCTGGCCCGAACCGAGCACTTCGCACTCGATCCCGATCACCCGCCTGCACGGGTCAACAGCCTCATGGTGCGCCGATTCAGCGCCTTGCCCCTGGTGGCGAAGGCGAGCCGTTGACGGCCGGTCGACGCCTCAACGCGCCTCGATCCCGATCGTCGTGAGCGCGTGCCGCGTGACGAACCTGAAGCGGTCGGCGTCGCCTCGCACCTGAAGCCGCGCGGCTCGTGTGCGGCCGAGCGGCTCCTCGAGCGCAGTCATCGGGCGCACAGCGAGATGGAGGCGATGCGGGAAGAGCCGCCGCGCGCCGGTCCGGATGCGGAGCGGCCGCCGGGCGTTGCTCGGCTGATAGACGCGCAGGACGAGCGTCGAGGGGTCCGCGGTCCCGATCTTCGCTGCCGTGATCATCGCCTCTCGCGGCCTGGCAGACGCCAGCGAGAACCGGCGCGGTAGCCGGCCCGCGGGCCTCGCCGCGATCGCGACGGCGGGTGTCTCGAAGGCGAGCGCTTCGCGAAGCTGCGCACCGGAGCGCGGATCGTGGATCCCGGTCGGCACGCGGATCGCGTATGAGACCGTCACCTCGTGCGTGTCGGTGCCCCCGGCGCCGTAGAACTCGCAACGCTCCTGCGTGGCGTTTCGCCACAGCGCGCCGACGAGGAGGCCGTCGCGGCGGACGGCCCATGCCGGCACGGCGGCGTGAAAGATGGCGGCCCGCGGGCGGCGATGGAGCTGCGGGACGAGGAAATCGTGCGTGGCCTCGAAGGTGAGCGTCGTGGCCCGCTCCGGCTCCTTTCGGTCCCAGTGGTACGGCGTGCCGTGGATCAGCGCGTCGACGCGCCCCGCGAGCGGGAACTGCACCAGCACCGACGTCCCCTCTGCCGCGGATCCCGTGGAGAGCATGCGCAGGAAGGGCTCGTCGGCCACCAGCTGGTATTCCTTCCGGAAGCGGCGTCCTCCGAGGTCGACGTCCGCGGCGATACGGACGCGCAGCGGTCCTCGCTCGAGCACGGTGACGGGGCCCCCGACCGCGGCCGCGGGCATCGGCACGAGCCCGCAGCCCCTCATCTCGTCCCCGAACCGATAGAGGCCGCCGTCATCGGCATAGGCAACGAGGTCGTTACCTACAGCTCCGTCGCGCAGCACGTCCTTCCCGGAGCGACGGTCGATCAGCGAGACGATCCCCCAGGCGGCGTCCTGCCGGAGCGTCGCGCGGAGGTGCCCGTTCTCGAGTACGACGACCCCGCTGCCCGATTGGACAGAGAGCGATACTTGGCCGATCGACCCGGACGCCATTCGCGCCCGGTCCTCGGTCGCATAGCCGAGGCTCGGAAGCCGAGCCATGAAGAGGCGGCCGCCCTCGGCGGACGTCTGCTCCCGGCGCAACGGTCCGGTGTCGGCAGGTCCTGCCGTCTCGACGAGAGCGCCGCGTGCGAACCCGAGGGGATTGAAGACGACGACCGCTTCCTCCTCGCGCGCCGATCGCGGGCGGATACCCGCGGCAACGTCCTCGTACGCTCGATCGCGCTCGCCCTCGGCCTGCGCGAGCGCCACCGCCAGGCGAGGGATCTGCTCGCCCTCGTACACCGCATCGAGCGCCGTGCCGGTGATGAAGTCGTGATGGTTCGCCGGCACGAACGTCGTCCACGCGGCATGGATCGCTGCCGAGCGGGTCTCGATCCGTTTCCGCCAGCTCGCCACGTCGCTGCGGGCGGCGCCGGCTGCGATCGCGCCGAACGTCTCGGCAGCGAGCAGCGCCCGGGTCGTCGCGAGGTGCATGGTCTTGAGAAGCGGGCGCGTCGCGTAAAAGCCGGTCCAGTACGGCGTCGGATCGAAATGTCGTGCGGGAAGCCCGGCGCGATGCGCGGCCACGAGCCGTACATAGTAATCGAAGCTCGCCGCGACGGCCCACACGCCGGTGCTGGCGTAGCGCTCGGCGTTCCAGATCGCCACCAGCTCGAGGAGGTCCGCCCGCGGGCGCGAGAAGTCGCAGCCGATGGGAATGTAGATGTACGGGGTGTGGGACGCCGGGCCGTCGATCGCGATGAGACGGGCCAGTGCAGCGGCAGTCGCAACGCCGCTCGCGCCGCCGAGGGCGACATCCCCCTGGCAGTACCCACCCGGCATCCAGTGCGCGAGGACCCGGGAGCCGTCCGCCGCCAGCCACTCGAAGTCGAGGCCGTCTTCCTCCAGTAGCTTCGTTGCGAGCGATCCCGGCGAGGGTGGCTGGAGCCCCAGGGATTGGAGCGTTCCGTCCACGCCCGGAACGCGACCGAACCCGACCGCCCTGAGACCCATGGCGTCGAGCACGATCGGGAGCTGCGCGTCGTGACCGAAATCGTCCGGAAGCCAGGCCTCGCGAAGGGGAAGGCCGAGGTTCGCGTCGACCCAGGCCTTGCCCACGAGATAGTCACGGATGAACGCCTCGCCCGATGGCAGCAGGTTGTCCGGCGAGGTGATCCCGCCGCCCACGATGCGCAGGCTCGGCGCGACGCCGCGTAACGTGTCGCGAACCTCCGGATGGGCGTCGACGAACCGTGCGAGGAACCCCATCTCGGCCACCGAGTAGTAGTAGCGCGCTCCCGGGGCGTCGGTGGATCCCATCAGGCCGACGGCGTCCGACAGGATCGTGTCGACGGTGCCCGGACGGAAGAGGAGGAAGGGATCGTTCAGCGGACCGAGGAAATACTCCTCGAACGTGTGCCGCCAGTCCCAGTCGAGGTGGGAAGACTGGCTGATGATCACCACCCGCTTCGCATCGGCCGGGACGCCGAGTTCGTCACGCAGGCGTGCCTCGCGCCGCGCGTCGGGGACCGCCTGCAGACAGGCGGTGGTAACGGCCTGGGCGGGGGCTACCGACACGGCAGCCGCGAGCAGCGTGACCGGTATGAACCGACGGCTTGTCAGCAGGACGGCCTACCGGCGCCCGGCCGCGAGCGTCGCGCGGGTCTCCGACGCGGCGGCCGGCGTCGATGCGCCGAGGAACCGGCGGAGCGTGGCGCCCACCTCGTCCCGCGCACCGGCGGCCGACAGGATCACGTCCACGGCCGGCACCGACGTATGGATCTGCCCGCGACACGGGAGATGCTGCGCCTCGACCCCGGAGGCCGCGAGCGCCTCGGCATACGCGGCTCCTTCGTCCCGGAGCGGGTCGAACTCGCACGTCACGACGAGCGCGGGTGGGAGACCGGACAGATCCCGCGCGCGCAGCGGCGAGGCCTTCGGGTGTCGCCGGTCGGCCGGATCGGCGTACTGATCCCAGAACCAGCGCATCAGCGCGGTCGTGAGCACGTAGCCGTCGGCGTTGGCGACGTACGACTCGCGCGTGAAGTCGCAGTCGGTCACCGGGGTGATCAGCACCTGACCGGCGATCGCTGGCCCGCCGGCATCGCGTGCCATCTGGCAGGCGACGGTAGCGACGTTCCCGCCGGCGCTCCACCCGCATACCGCGAGCCGGCTCGCGTCGCCGCCCAGGGCATCGGCGTTGGCCGCGATCCAGCGGAGCGCGGCGAATCCGTCGTCGGCCGCCGCGGGAAACCGCGCCTCGGGAGCGTGTCGGTAGTCGACCGAGACGACGATCGCATCCGCCTGCAGGCAGAGGTGCCGACAGAAGGGATCGTCCGAGTCGAGGCCGCCCAGCACCCAGCCTCCACCGTGGAAGTAGACGACGATCGGATGCGGGCCGGGGCTCGCGGGCCGGTAGCGACGGTAGGCGAGCGGGCCGGCAGCGCCGCGCAGCACGCCATCGGCGACGTCGCCCACATCCGGGCCCGGCGGCCGATCGGTCGCCATGGCCACCGACAGCGCACGGGCATCCGCGACCGACATGGTCTCGATCGGCGGCAGCCCGCGGCCGGCGACCACCTCGAGCACCGTGGCGACGTCGACCTGGAGCCGGTTGACGACGCCGTCGTTGCAGCGCACGCCACCCGGGCCGTCGAAGGCGAAGCCGAGATAGCCCTGGCTGACCACCTCGTCGCAGGTCTTCCGGTAGCGATCGACGCCGCCGACGTAGGGCAGGAACACCCGCGGCTTCCCCGGGACGTTCGCGCCCATGTACCAGGAGTTCGCCCGGGGAAAGAGGGTGACGTCGCCACAGTCGTTCACATGCTGCACCCACCCCGCTTCGGCCAGCGGCGTCGGCTCGACCTCGGCGAGACGCGCGGCGCGCATGTGGACGAGGCACGCGCTCACCCAGTCGACGTGCTGCTCGATCGACACCACCATGTTCGACAGCACGGACGGGCTGCCCGGCCCGGTGATGGTGAAGAAGTTCGGAAAGCCGCTGGTCATCAGGCCGAGGTAGGTCCTCGCGCCGTCGACCCACTTCCGGGCGAGCGCCAGGCCGTCCCGCCCCCTGATGTCGACGGCGACGAGCGCGCCGGTCATCGCATCGAATCCCGTGGCGAACACGATGGCGTCGAACGCGAGCGATCGCGAGGCGGTGTCGATGCCTGTCTCGGTGATCGTCCGGATGGGATCCTTCCGCAGATCGACGAGGCGGACGCTGGGCAGGTTGAAGGTCTCGAAGTAGTCGGTGTCGAGGCACGGACGCTTGGTGCCGTAGAAGTGGTCCTTCGGGGAGAGCGCCTCCGCCGTGGCGGGATCGTGCACGATCGAGCGGATCTTTCCACGCATGAACTCGCACACGGTCTCGTTGGCTCGCGGGTCGGCGCCGATGTCGGCGAAGGTGGCGCTGAGGGCGAGGAGGTCGCCGGAGGCATAGGCCTCCTCGTACTTCGCGAGCCGCTCCTGCTCGGACACCTGGAACGTTCGCACCATGGTGGGCTCCGCGGGCACGCCGGCGCGTGACCACCTCGCGGCTTCGCGGTAGGCGGCCGGATCGGCGTCGAAGGCGGTCTGCTTCGCGGCGCACACCGGCCCATTGAAGGCCGGCCGGGAGAAGTTCGGCGTGCGCTGGAACACCGTGAGCGCGGCTGCCTGCCGTGCGATGATCGGAATCGACTGGATGCCCGACGACCCCGTGCCGATGACCGCGACCCGCTTCCCGGAGAAAGCGACGCCCGCGTGGGGCCACCGGTTGGTGTAGTAGGTCTCGCCGCGAAAGCGGTCGACACCGGCGATGTCCGGGGTCTTCGGCAGGGAGAGGCACCCGCTGGCCATCACGTAGAACCGGCAGCGCAGCTGGTCGCCGCGATCCGTGCGCACGGACCAGCGCCGCGCGTCGCCGTCCCACGTGGCGGATTCGACGCGGGTCGAGAACCGGATGTCGCGGCGGAGATCGTGCTTGTCGGCGACGTGACCCAGGTACCGCAGGATCTCGGGCTGCGTCGCGTACCGCTCCGACCAGTGCCATTCCGTCTGGAGCTCCGGATCGAAGCTGTAGGAGTAGTCGACGCTCTCGATGTCGCAGCGGGCGCCGGGGTAGCGGTTCCAGTACCAGGTGCCGCCCACGTCGTCCGCGCTCTCGATGACCGTCGCCGAGAAGCCGAGCCCCCGTAGCCGGTGGAGCATGTACAGTCCGGCGAAGCCCGCGCCGACGATTACGACGTCCAGGTCCTGGTCACCGATCCGAGGAGACATGTCACTCCTTGAGCGAGATTGTGGCACGGAACGGGTCGCGTCGTCACCCATGCGGTCGCGACGAAGAGGTTCCGGCAAACGGGTGGCCGTGGCCGCGGAGGGCACGGCCGGTGGCGGCGCCGGCGTGGTGAAGATGGAGAACCAGAACGGAGTCAGGGTGGATCTGGTGTCGACCACCCAGGGTGCCAATCTCGCCCTCGGCATCGACGGCGTGAAGCTGAAGCTGAAGCGCTGAGCGCGGAGTCCGAGCGAAGGATTCATCGCGGCGCCCGGACTGATGCCCAGGACTCACGGCCGGCCCGGGCCTTCAGCGAACTGCTGACGCGGCCGGCGGCGCCGGAGTCCGAACTCGACCGCGTGCCGTACTTCGTGCGTGCGCTGCACGACCCAGGGCGCTCGAGGACGACCTTTCGATATGAACCTCGAGCTCTGACCACGCGGCGCGAAGGCAGAACCTCTGATTCCAGGAATCCGTCGTTAAATCATGGCCTTCGCACACCCCATTGACTTGATCAAATGCGCGATTCAAATGTCCACTTGAAAGGAGATCGCAATGACCCTTGTTCCATGGACTGGACTGCTCGACGGGGCGGTCGCGATGGGTACCCCCGACGCGGCGATCATCGGATCACTTCTGATCGGACTTCTCGGCGCAGCCTCCCTCGCCGTCGTTCTTGGTGCCGACCGGAAGCCGCTGCGCCTGGATCCGGTCATCGCCCTGCGACCCACGTCGAGGGGCGACCGTGCCGCGGCGGCCTGAAGCCGTGATTCGGTGACCCCGCCCGTCGCACGCTCACGAGAGACGCGCCAGCGGCTGCTCGAGGCGGCGGGCGAGGTGTTTGCCGAGCGCGGCTTCCGCGACGCGACCATCCAGGAGATCTGCCGCCGCGCGGACGCCAACATCGCCGCGGTGCACTACCACTTCGGCGACAAGGAGGAGCTCTACCGCGCGGTGATCCAGTACGCCGAGCGGTGCGCGGCGGAGAGCCACCCCGCCGATGTGGCCGCCGGCGCACCCGCCGAGCAGCGACTGCGGGCGCACATCGAGGCGTTTCTCGTCCGCCTCTTCGACGAGGGTCAGCCCGCCTGGCTCGGCAAGCTGATGGCACGCGAGATGTTCGAGCCCACGCCGGGTCTCGACGTCATCGTGCAGGAAAAGATCCGCGTCACTCACGGACGCGTGGAGGCCATCGTGCGGGAGCTCGTCGGCCCCGGAGTCTCGGACGGCGACGTCCGGGCATGCGTCCACAGCATCCAGGGTCAGTGCCTCTTCTACCGGCACTGTCACCCGGTCATCACCCGCCTCTTCCCGGAGGGGTGCGTCGGGCGGGAGCGGGTGCCAGAGCTGGCGGCGCACATCGCGACGTTCTCGCTCGCGGGCATCCGCGCGATCGGGCGATCGCACAGGGCTGGCGCCGGGTGAGCTTCGATGGCAAGACGGGTGCTGCGATGACGCGCCGGGTCCTCGCCGTCCTGCTCCTGCTGGATGCGTGCACCATCAACCCGGTGAGCGGGCGTCTCGAGCTGACGCTCATGTCCGCGGCCGAGGAGCGCCGGATCGGCGCGGAGCAGGCAGCGGAGGTCGCCCGGACGATCGGCCTGGTCGACGATCCGGGGCTGGTCACGTACGTGCAAGAGGTCGGGCGGCGCATCGCGGCCCGGTCCCCGCGCCGCGACGTCACCTACACGTTCGCGGTCGTCGACATGACGGACCCGAACGCCTTCTCACTCCCGGGCGGGGAGGTCTTCGTATCGCGCGGGCTCCTCGTGCTCGCCAACTCCGAGGACGAGCTGGCCGGCGTCCTCGGCCACGAGATCGGCCACGTGGCGGCGCGCCACGCCGCCCGCCGCGTGACCCGTGCCGCCCCTCTCGCACTGGTGACCGCCCTGGGCGCGGGAGTCACCGGCCTCGTGCTCCCCGCCGTGGGCGGGCTCCTGGGCGGCGTCGGAGAGCTCGCCAATGCCGCGCTGCTGGCCCCCTACAGCCGGGAGCAGGAGCGTGAGGCCGACCGCGTCGGGCAGGAGATCGCCGCCGCCGCGGGGTACGACCCGGCCGCCCTCTCGATCTTCCTGCACACGCTCGAGCGCGACGAGGCGCTCCATCGCGACCAGCCACGGGCTTGGAGCTTCTTCGCCACGCATCCGCCGACGCCGGAGCGGGTGGCGACGACGGCGCGGGAGGCAGGGCACCTGACGCGTGCCGCCTCCGCCCCGATCGCTCGCTCGGACGGCGACTTCCTCGCGCATCTCGACGGCCTCACGGTCGGCGACTCCGCGCGCGACGGGGTGTTCGAGGGCACGACCTTCCGGCACCCGGATCTCGATTTCGCGATCCGCCTCCCCGCGGGGTGGAAGACCGCCAACGGGCGAAGCGCGATCGGCGCCGTCGCACCGGACGGCCGGGCGATCGTCCTGCTCGACGCGACGACGGGCACGGATGTCGTCGAGGCCGAGCGAGCGTTCGAGAAGGAGGCGAAGACGGGCCCGCTCGCGGACACCGAGAAGCTCACGATCTCCGGATTGTCGGCCCTCCACGCCGCCGGGGTGATCGACACGCGCCGGGGTCCGCTGGCGCTCGATCTCACCTGGATCGCGTACGACGACGCTGTCTACCGCGTCATCGGCCTCGCGCCGGCCGAGCATGTGGGGGCGTTCCGCCCCGTGTGGCGCGAGACGGCTGCGAGCTTCCGTCCGCTCACCGCGAGCGAACGGCGCGCCATCCGCGAGACCCGGCTCCGCTTCGTCCGTGCGCGTCGCGGCGAGGCGATCGGCGACCTCGTCGGGCGCGCCGGGTCGTCGTGGAAGGCAGAGGAGGCGGCGGTCGCGAACGGGGTGGCGGCAGACGACGTGCTGGTGAGCGGGCGACCGATCAAGGTGGCGATGACCGAGCCGTACGCCCGGGACTGACCTCCCGCGCACGGGTCAGGAGCCGCCCTCCACCGCGAAGAGGCGCCACTCCCCGGGCACGCCGTGGAGCGCGTGCGTGCCGCGGTCGGCGAAGCGCAGGCCCGCGCCGGCGACGAGGTCCTTCACGGTGCTGGAGACGAGCACCTCCGAGGGCGCAGCCCCGGCCGCGACGCGCGCGCCGATGTGCACGGCGATGCCTCCAACGTCGTCGCCCATGAGCTCGCACTCCCCGGTGTGAAGCCCGGCCCTGATCTCGATCCCGAGCGGGCGGACGCCATCGCGGATGGCGCAGGCGCAGCGGATGGCCCGCGCCGGGCCGTCGAAGGTGGCGAGGAAGCCGTCGCCGGTCGTCTTCACCTCGCGGCCGCGGAAGCGTGTGAGCTCCCGGCGGACGAGCGCGTGATGGGTGGCGAGCAGGTCGCGCCACCGCTGGTCGCCGATCTGGACGGCGCGGGCGGTCGAGCCGACGATGTCCGTGAACAGGACCGTGGCGAGCACGCGGTCGAGCTCGCGGGTGGGCCGTTCGCCGGTGACGAACTCCTCCACCGGATCCATGATCGCGTCGGTGTCGCCGGTCCAGGCGAAGTGATCGACGCCGGGAAGCTCGAGGTACCTTGCCCCGGCGATGTGCTTCGCCATGTAGCGGGCGCCTGCGACGGGCGTCGCCTGGTCCCCGGTGCGATGGATGATGAGCGTCGGCACCCGGATCGCCGGCAGGACGTGCCTCACGTCGGTCCCGACGATCGCCCGTAGCAGGAAGCGCGAGCCTCCCGGGCTGACCGCGAGCCGCTCGAAGCGGGCCCACGATCGCACCATTGCCTCGTCGTTGGCCAGGCTCGGGCCGAAGAGGCGTAGCGAGATGCCGCTGCCCCATTCGGCCTCGATCCGGTCGAGGAAGGTCGCGATCTCGTCCTCCGTCCGCCACCCAGGCAGGTCGCGTTCCGCGATCCCGCTCACCAGCGTGCCGTAGAGGAGGAGCCCCGACGTCCGCTCCGGGTAGGTCGCGGCAAAGAGCACGCACATCGGCCCGCCCTCGGAGATGCCGAACAGCGTCGCGCGCTCCGACCCGGCCGCGTCCATGACGGCGCGCACGTCGTCCATGCGTTGCTCGAGCGAGGGCAGGTCGGCGAGGCGGTCCGAGAGCCCGGTGCCGCGCCGGTCGAGCATGATGAGGCGTGAGAATGACGCGAGGCGCGTGAGGAAGCGGGCGTACGAGGGCTCCTCCCAGGCGTACTCCACGTGGGAGACCCAGCCGGGCACCAGGACGAGATCGGGCCCGGCGTCGCCGACCACCTGGTACGCGATGTGGACGTCGCCGCTCTTCGCGTATCTCGTCTCGCCGCGCACCGACGGGCAGCTTGCCGCGCGGTGAGGCCCGCCGTCAACGTCGCCCGGTCAGGCGTCTGCCGCCAGACGTGAATGGGGTCGCGCGCTCTCGAAGCTTCAACGCTCGACACTCAGGGTCAGGTCCGGATTACGCGCTGCCAGGGTGGCGAGGTAGCGGCGGGCCGTCACGTTGCCCCGCAGCACTTCCTCGAAGAACGCGAGCGCGGCTTCCTTGCCGATCTGCAGCTGGCGCGGGCCCCCAACGTGCGCCAGGTCGCCCATGCAGTACGTGCTTGGGCAGCCTTCGAATCCCACATGGTCGGCGGCACCCCCGAGTGTCTCGAGGAGCGCGGTGATCTGGGCGTCGAGGTCCGCCCGATCGGGGAACAGCGAGCAGACGAAGCCGTCGCTCAACGTGGCGCCGATGTCGGCGAAGCCCAGGTGCGTCCCCCCATGCACCAGCAGGAACGCCTTGGGTGGATGCGCGCGTGCGTAAGTGACGCCGGCGTCGTTGACGGCGTCGACGAGCAGATCGCGATCGCCCTGGACGATCAGGAGTGGCACCTGGGTGGCGTCGTAGTACCCGGGCTGCAGGAAGCATGCTGGCGGCGCGAAGGGCACGGCGGCCTTGATCCGCGGCTCGCGCAGATTGGCGTCATAGGTCGTGACGAGGGTCGTCAGCGCACCGCCGGAATGGCCGGTGAGCCCGATCCGTTCGGCGTCCACGCTGCCCGCGAAGCGACTCCGGGCGTCGCTGGAAAAGCCGAGGAACGAGTCGATGACGAACGTCACGTCGCCCGCCTGGGCCGCCACGTCGGCCACCGTCGCTCCGCCGGGCGCGCCGAGCCTGGACAGCGGGAACGCAGGGGCCGCCACGATGTAGCCGTGACTCGCGA
>JACXTT010008868.1_pt1 | contig 13859 bp, 10 predicted proteins | sample 9270951 | NCBI WGS metagenome assembly JACXTT01 (sample SAMN15532306, study PRJNA645909) | rock metagenome | isolation source: weathered quartz diorite | place: Puerto Rico | collected 2017-06-21 | reverse complement strand
CGGGGACGGGGACCGGCTTGACGGCGATGGCCGGGGCGGGGCGCGAGCGCGGCCGCGAGGAGGCGTCGCGCCGCGCGCGCAGGAAATACTCCTCCTCTCCCGTCTCGGTGTCGTCCTCGGTCTCCGGATCGTCGAGGAGCATGCCGAGCTGCTCGGCCGCCTTGAGCGCGTCCTCGGCGAGCATCGCCGGCTCCTCGGCCAGCGACGTCTTGATCGACGCGGCCGCCCTGGCCGTCGCCTTGGCCAGCGCCGAGTCCTGCAGGAGCGGCCGCGAGCGCCGCGACATCCGCCTCTCTCGCCTGCCGGTGCCGCGACGTCTTCCGGCGGCGCCGCGCCCGGCGCGCTTGCGTGCCTTCGGCTTCCTTCTCATGGCATTGCCTCCCGCCTCCCGGACCCGCGCCCTACCCCGCCTTCGAGCGCAGGAAGATGCCGCGCGGATCGAGCTCCTCGCGGATGATCCGGATCTCCTCGGGCGTGGGCGGCGCGGTCGTCGTCAGATCGCCGGCCACCTTCACGTCCCAGCCGATGTTGTCCTTGATCGTCTGCACCGTGATCCCGGGGTGGAGCGACACCAGGACCATCTCGCGCGTCTCGCGGTCGAACCGATACACGCCCATGTCGGTGATCACCAGCTCGGGGCCGCCCGCGAGGCCGAGCGACTCGCGCTCGCGCCCGCCGCGCAGGTAGCCGGGGCTGGTGACGAAGTCGACCCGCTCCGGCAGGGTGCGCTTCGAGTTGGCGATGGTGATCACGACCCGCTTCGCCAGGGCGGCGATCTCGCAGGCGCCGCCGCTCCCCGGCAGGCGCACCTTCGGCTTGCGGTAGTCGCCGATGACGGTCGAGTTGATGTTGCCGAAGCGGTCGACCTGCGCCCCGCCCAGGAAGCCGACGTCGATCAGGCCGCGCTGCAGGTAGAGATTGAACACGTCGAGCATCGGGACGACCGCGAGCGAGCCGGTGACCAGGCACGGGTCGCCGATCGAGATCGGCAGGCGCGTCGGCACGCAGCCGACGGCGCCGGACTCGTAGATCATGCACAGCCCGGGCGCGTGCATGCGGTAGGCCAGGTTGACGGCGAGCGACGGCACGCCGATGCCGACGAAGACGACGTCGCCGTTCTTCAGCTCCTTGGCGGCGCGCGACACCATCAGCTCGGAGGTCGTGTAGTCGGCCATCAGAACCCGTAGTTGACCGGGGCGCACATCTGCCGGTCGGCCTGAAGCTCCGCGCGGCGCGCCCCTATCTTGCGAACGTAGGCGGCGCGGTCCTCGCAGCCGTACACCCACTCGTCCAGATACTTCTGAAACGACGTCTCGTCGCGCGTGATCGCGTCCCACTGCACGTAGAAATCGTTGTCGCGGTCGTACGCCCCCTGCACGAAGGACGGGTGCGCGCCGAACGGCTCGCGCACCACGGCGCTGACGATCGCGCCGGGGATGAGCGTGCGGTTCGGATCGGAGCGGATGACCGACGGCTCGACCACGTCCTCGACCGACACGATGACCCGCCGGCTGGCGAACGCCGCCTCCTTCTGCACGCCGTACAGACCCCAGATCTGCGTGTTGCCGTCGGCGTCGGCGCGCTGCGCGTGCACGATGGTCACGTCCGGCCGCAGAGCCGGCACGCACCACAGCTCCTCGTCGGAGTACGGCGAGCGCACCTTCTTGAACGCCGGATTGACGTTCGTCAGGTCGGTGCCGGGATAGTTGCGCGTCGGCAGGAACGGCAGGTTGGAGGCGCCGGCCATGAAGCGCAGCACCATGCCGAAGTGCGTGTACTCCTCGATCTCCAGCGGTCGCGGCCGCCCCTGCTCGACCGCCCGCCGGAACGCGTGCAGCGGCCCGACCCCCGGGTTGCCAGCCCAGGAGAAGATCATCTTCTTGACGCAGCCCGCGGCGATGAGCTGGTCGTAGATCAGGTCGGGCGTCAGGCGGGCGAGGGTCAGGTCGCGACGGCGCTGCCGGATGATCTCGTGACCGGCCGCGAACGGAATGAGGTGCGTGAACCCTTCCATGACGACCAGGTCGCCGTCGCGCACGAAGCGCGCCACGGCCTCCTTCATGGTCATCAGCTTCGCCATGTTCGAGATCTCCGGCGCGCCGGGCGCCCGGAGAGGCGGCGGCCTCAAACGCCCAGGGGACAGGGCCTTCCGGCCGCCACCGCATCGTGAATCGGGGTGCGCGCGGGAGCCGAATCATAGCATAGGTGCGCCGCGCGCCGCGGCCCCCGCGGTCTCTGGCATAATGCCGCCAACACGGGTCGCAGGACACTCCTGGGGGAGGAGAACATGATGCGAATGAAAGGCTGTCTGGCGATCGGCTGTCTGCTGTCGCTCGCGACGATCGGCCTGGCGTCGTCGAAACCGAAGGATCCCATGAACATCACGGAGGGCTGCCTGGACGAGATCCACCTCAAAGTCGCCACGCTCAAAGGAGGCGTGCCGGTCGTCATCCGGCCGTTCTCGACGGATGGGGTCGACCGTGGAACCGGCGGCGACGACGCCAAGAACGAGAAACGCACCGAGGCCGTCACGGAGATGGTGAAGAACGGCCCCGGCATCCTGGTCGAGTCGTTCAAGAAGACGGTGATCGACGACGGCAGGTTCAAGGGGGTGCTGCCGGCCGAGACGGCGCCGCTTCCCGAGAACGCTCTGGTCGTCGAGGGCCGGTTCGTGACCATCAATCCAGGAAGCAAGGCCAAGCGATACTGGGGCGGCTTCGGGGCGGGCAAGAGCGGCGTCCAGGTCTCGGGAACGGTCAAGGACTCGAGCGGCAGGGTGCTGGCCGAGTTCACGCACATGAAGAACTCGGGGATCGGCATGTTCGGCGGCAACTACATCAAGTTTCTTTCCGACGACACGCGCGACGTCGGACACGACATCGCGACTTTCCTGGGACGCTGGGCTGCCGGCGAGGATCTGCAGAAGGACTGAGGGACCGCGGAGTCCATCGGCGGGAGATTACTACGGCTCGCGACCACGCTGACGCCGGTCCATTCGGTCAATTCGGATTTGGTATCATGGGCCGAGATGGGATCCATCCGCACAATTCGAACGCGGGGCAGCACGGCTGGCGCGGCCGCGCGAGCGCCGTTCCGGCCTCCTCTGAAGTGGGCCGGTGGGAAGCGCTGGCAGGTCCCGCACCTCCTCCCGCTCTGGAAGAAGCACCGGCGCCGCCGTCTCGTCGAGCCTTTCTGTGGCGGTCTGGCGGTCACCCTCGGGCTGATGCCGGAGCGCGCCCTTCTCAACGACGTGAACCCGCACCTGGTCAATTTCTATCTCTGGCTGAAGCGCGGGCTGAGGACCGATCTCGAGATGAGTAACGCCGAGCGGCCGTTCTACCGTCATCGGGCGCGGTTCAACTCGCTTCTGACGGATGGTGGAGCGCCGACGGCGGAGGCCGCGGCCCTTTTCTATTACCTCAACCGCACCGGGTACAACGGGCTCTGCCGGTTCAACCGGAAGGGTGAGTTCAACGTCCCCTTCGGCCGGTACAAGACGATCAACTACAGGCGCGATTTCTCGCCCTACGCCGAGGTCTTCGCCCGATGGGAATTCATGAATCGGGATTTCGAGGACGTCCCGCTCCAGAACGGCGATTTCGTCTACGCCGATCCGCCCTACGACGTCGAGTTCACTTCCTATTCGAAGGGTGGTTTCCTGTGGAGGGATCAGGAACGGGCGGCCGTCTGGCTGGCGGGTCACAAGGGCCCGGTCGTGCTGGTGAACCAGGCGACCGCCCGGATCGTCGGACTCTACGAGACCCTCGGGTACAGGCTCGAGTTTCTCAAGGCCCCACGCATGATCAATTGCACCGGCGACCGGACTCCGGCCGAGGAAGTCTTCGCGCTCCGCAATCTCTGACCATGGCCCCACGCGACACGACCACAGGGACGGTCCTCGAGCAGATGGTGCTGCCGGCTCTGGCCCGCGGTGGCTATTCGTGCCGGAGGCAGGTCGACATCGGCGATCGCCTCGGATCCGGTCGACACGTCGTCGACGTGCTCGCCGAATCGAACGGAAGCAGGCATCTGATCTCGCTGAAGTGGCAGCAGGTGTCAGGGACCGCCGAGCAGAAGGTGCCGTTCGAGGTGATCTCCCTGGCCGACGCGGTTCTCTCGGGGGACTACGCGAGCGCGTACCTGGTGCTCGGAGGCGAAGGCTGGAAGCTCCGGAACTTCTACACCTCCGGCGGGCTGAGGAAGCACCTGCTTCATGCCGACAAGGTCACGATCACGACTCTCGAGAACTTCATCGCGCGCGCCAACAGCGGATCCCTCTGACGCCCGGAACCACCGCGAGCCGCGCCCCCGCGCGTGTCAGGGGCCGCCCGTCCCCGGTCGGGCCGACGCGGCGGCGAGAGACTGCTGCTGGTGGAGAAACGCGGCGACGGCGGGCTGCTCGCGCCGGCGGAGCGCGGCGCAGTCGCGGACCTGGTCGGCCACCTTCTCCAGCTCCGTGGACACGCCCGGCAGATCGTGCTCGGGGCTCGCGAAGAAGGCGCGCGCCGCATCGAGGAGATCGGTCGAGCAGCCGCCGGCGAGATGGACCAGCTCGATCCCGTAGTTGGGAGGGACGCGCGCGGTGATCGTTTTGAAGTTCCGGGTCATCCAGTCCCAGACCAGCGCCTGGTCCTCGGGCTCCGAGGCGATGTTGCCCGGGATCGACATCAGCTCCTGGGGTCGCAGCGGGCCCTCGAGCGCGTACGCCAGGGCCGCCTCGATGATCTCGGGCTTGCGGAACGAGCCGAGCCCCTCCAGGTAGCGCAGGCGCTCCTCGGGCACGCGCGCCGACTCGAAACGCTTGCGATACTCCCTGAACAGATCCAGGTCGGCGTGCCGGGCGGCGAGGCGGACGACGGCGCCGGCCAGCGTCGGGTCGAACGCCGCCGGATCGTCGAGACCGGCGCGGACCATGCGGGCGGCGTCGGCGAGCACCGTCTCGTCGTGTCCCTCCTCGCCGAGCCACTCGAGCAGCCCCGGCCGCAGGGACGTCACGGACGCGTCCTCGCTTTCGGCGCGCGTCCGGCCGATGCGCTCGAGGGCCGGCGCGACGGTGCCGCGGACGTAACCCTCGAAGTCGCCCTTCACGTCGCCGACGACGAACGTCCGCTTGATCTTTCCGAGACCGCCGAGGAGCGCCTCCACCACGTCGGGCTCCGGGTCGGAGGCGAAGCGGCCGATCAGGCGGAGATAGTCGTCCCCCTTCACCGGTCCGGCGTCGAGCAGGGCCGACAGGTTGCCCAGGAACCCGACCCGCTCGCGGGCGTCGAGCGATTTCGGGGCGACGTCCGCCAGGGTCGACAGCATCTCCGGCGCCACCTGCCAGCGGTAGTAGCCGGTCTCGCCGGCGTTCGGATGCAGCCAGGCGAGCCGGCGCGCCCCCTCGAGCGTGAGGGTGTACGTCTCCTCGCCGAGCAGGAGCGTTCTGGTCCGGGTCGTCCTGCCGTCGGAGTACTTCAATCGGACCGGGATCTTCCAGATCGCCTGCCGCGGCGCCGGCGCGCCGTCGTTCAGGAAGCGCCGCTGGCTGAGGCGGACGCGACCGCCGGGCAGGCTCTCGACCCGCACCAGCGGCACGCCCGGCTGATCCAGGAACGTCGCCATCGGCCCGCCCACGTCCTTGCCCGCCGCCTTCGACAGCGCGACCCAGAGATCGGCCGCCGTGGCGTTCCCCCAGCGGTGCGCCTTGAGATACTCGACGACGCCCTTGCGGAACGTCTGCGGTCCGAGCCAGCGCTCGAACATCAGGAGGACCGCCTGCCCCTTGTCGTAGGCGAGCGCGTCGGCGAGCTGGTCGAGGTTCTCGGTCCCCTCGACCGGCTGCCGCATGGCACGCGTGGACGGATGCGCGTCGATCTCCATCGCCGTCTGCATGGACAGGACCTGCGCCAGCTGCGCCTTGAACTCGGGGTAGGTCTCGTCCCCGATCTTGTCCCCCATCCACGACGCGAACGACTCGTTGAGCCACAGGTCGTCCCACCAGCGCATCGTGACCAGGTCCCCGAACCACATGTGGGCCAGCTCGTGCGCCGCGACCAGCACCAGACCGCGTCTCTGATCCACGCCGGCGGCGTGCGGGTCGATCAGCAGGATGTTGTCCTGGAAGGTGATCGCCGCGGCGTTCTCCATGGCGCCGGCCCAGAACTCCGGCACCGCCAGAAGGTCGAGCTTGCGGTACGGATAGGGCATGCCGAAGTACTTCTCGAGGGCGCCGACCAGGACCGGCGTGGCGCGCGCCGCCTCCTGCGCCAGCGCCGCGCTCCCCTTCACCGTGACGATGCGCCCGGGGACCGACATCCCCTTCACCGGGACGGTCTCCAGCGGGCCGGTGGCGATCGCCAGCAGGTACGACGGCAGCGGCGCCGTCTTCTCGAACACCACGGTCCGGCGCTCGCCCTCGACGCGCTCGCTCGCCACCGGCGTGTTCGCGATCGCCAGGTGATCCTTCGGGACGACCAGCGTGACGTCGAACGGGATCTTGAACTCCGGCTCGTCCCAGCACGGGAACGCGCCGCGCGCATCGGCCGCCTCGAACTGCGTGAACGAATACCAGGCGCCTTCCACCTGCATCCGGTACAGGCCGGCCGCCTGCGAGTTGAAGTCGGCCGTGAAATCGATGTCCAGGGTGTACGAGCCGGGCTCGAGCGGCCGCGCCGCCGTGATCCGGACGGCGTCCCCCTCGGCGGCGTGGGTCGCGCTCACGTCGCCCGCCTTGCCCGAGAGCTTCAGCCGGGCGACGGTGATGTCGCGGGCGTGGAGCAGGAACGAGCCGGTCTTCTCCTTCACGCTCAGATCGATGCGCACGGTTCCGCCGTAGCTCGGTTGCGCCGGGTCGACGATCAGCCGGATCGACTCGGAGGTGGGGACGACCGCGTGGCCGAGACGCGGGCTGCCGGCGGCGTCCGCCCGGTCATGCGCGAGCGCCAGGGAGGCGGCGCATATAAAGATGATGGCGAGCCTCTCGCGCTTGAGGCTTCCGGTCGGCGAGTTGCGGTTACGAAACTGTGCGTGCACGGGGCCTCCGTTTGGCAGGGAGCGGCCACGTTATCGCGGCGGCGCGCTTCGGTCAAGGGAGGTGGCGTGCTCGCGGAGGTCGTCCCGCGGCGTGAGGCGCGAGGCGCTGCCCCGCCGGGCACGGGTCCGGCTCGCTGCGCGAGCCTCCCCTCGGCTCGCCTCGCGCCCACCCACCGCGCTGGAAAGCGCGCGGTGGGGCCCGGGGCGCTCGGTCTCGCACGGCCCGGCGGGGCAGCGCCTCGCGCCTCACGCGGCGACGATTCCGTGGGACACAAACCAACCACACAACGACTCGGTCAACTGACGAACTCCGGACACCCATGGACAGAGGGTTGCGGCATCGGGGGCCGGGGCCGATATTGGGAAGGAGGCACAGGCATGTCCGGGTGGGAGAGGGCGATGGACATCGATACGAGGAAGCTCAGGGTGGTGTTGGTCGCGGTGGGGGTGCTGCTGGGGACGCTGGATTTCATCCATCACGGGCGGACGGGGGCGACGACCATCCTGTTCTTCTATGACGCTCTGGCGGTGGCGGGAGGCGTGGCGCTCCTGGTGATGGGGTTCGGATTGCTGCGGCGCAAGCGGGTGCTCGAGAACGTTCCGGAGTCGAGGATCCGCTCGGTGGCGATGGGGTTCGCCGAGCTGGAAGGGACGGCGCAGAAGAAGTGCGAGCTGTCGGCGCCCTACTCCGGCATCCCGTGCGTCTATTACCGCTACCTGGTCGAGCAGGAGCGCTCGACCGGGCGAGGCGGGCGATCGTGGGAGACGGTCGAGCGCGGCGAGTCGTCCGAGCCGTTCTACCTGCACGACCCGACCGGCTCGATCCTGGTCGATCCGTCCGGGGCGCAGACGACGCTGGCGCAGAGCTACCGGAACATCGACAGCAGCGGGGGCTGGCTCGGCGGCCGGAAGCGGTACACCGAGTGGTGGATCGTCCAGGGTCAGAAAATGCTCGTCGCCGGCACGGTGCGGCGGCTGCGCGACCTGGGGCAGGAGCGCAAGCTCGCGCTCAACGATCGCCTGCGGGCCCTGAAGCACGACGCGGCGCGGATGAAGACGTTCGACACCGACCATGACGGAACGATCAGCACCGAGGAATGGGGGAACGCGGTGCGCGCCGTCCAGGACGATCTGGCGCGCGAGCAGGTCGCCCAGGCGGAGCCGGCGAAGCCGGAGGACGAGGTGATGATCGGCAAGGGAACCGACGAGACCACCTTCGTCATCGCCGACCGCGGCGAGAAGTCGCTCGTGGGTCTCCTGTCGCTCGAGTCGGGGGCGGCGCTCGCCGGAGGCGCCGGTCTGGTCCTCGTCTTCCTGGTGTCGCTTCTGGCGCGTTCCGGACTGCTGAAGGGCGGATGGATCGTCCCCTGGTGAGCGCTCCGCGCTAGCGGGAGGCGTCGGCGACCATCGGTCGCGTGCCCAGGGTGAAGGTCTTCAGGGTGAACGGCACCAGGTCGGGCCGGTCTTCCCTCACGCGGTAGAAGGCGTCCATCCCGACGTTCCGGAACGTCTGCACGATCCCCGAGGCGGGCCAGGTGACGCGCACCTCGGCGATGGAGCGCGCGTCACCGAGACCGATGTGCTGGCGCAGCGGCGAGCAGCCGAAGCTCCCCCCGGTCGACACGGAGCGGTGGATCTCGCGCGGGCCGCCGGGCGTGTCGACGGTGACCCGGATGCGGGCGCCGATGCCGGGGCGGTTCGAGCGCACCCCCTCGAGCGCCAGCGTGATCCAGTGGTTGCCGTGCCCGGGATTCTCGTACAGCACGTTGCGGTAGCTGTCGCCCTCGTAGACGCCGCCCATCACCTCGTAGATGTCCTCGTCGCCGTCGTTGTCGAAATCGGCGAACGACACGCCGTGTCCCTTCTGGAGGTGGCCGAAGCCGCCCGAGGTGGTCACGTCCTGGAAGGCGCGCCCGCCGGCGTTGCGGAACATGCGGTTGGGGATCAGCGTCCCGAGGTTCGGGTTCCCGGTGCCGACGTAGAAGTCGAGCCAGCCGTCGTTGTCGAGGTCGCCGTAGTTGGAGCCCATCGACAGAAGCACCCGGTCGAGATGCGCCTGGCGCGTGACGTCCTTGAACGTGCCGTCCCTCTCGTTGTGGTACAGACGCGGCTGCACGCCCGGATTGGGCAGCCTCAGGTAGTCGGCCGCGAAGTCCCCGACGCTTCTGCTGTCGTACCCCGACACGAAGATGTCGAGCCAGCCGTCGTTGTCGTAGTCGAAGAACCAGGCGGGGAAGCTCTTCACCGGCTCGGTGACCCCGGCGGCCGCCGACACGTCGGTGAACTGCCATTCGGTCGGGCCGGCGCCCCCCGGCTTCGGCCCGTCGTTTCTGAACAGCAGGTTCGGCTCCTGGCGGCAGGAGACGTACAGGTCGGGCCGCCCGTCGTTGTTGTAGTCGCCGCTGGCCACCCCCTTGACGTAGCAGCCGATCGTCAGCCCGGCGGCGGCGGCGCACTCGCTGAAGGTGCCGTCGCCGTTGTTGTGATACAGCTCGCTCGGGTTCGGGTCGTCCTTCTCGGACTCGGTGCCGACGAACAGGTCGAGCCGCCCGTCGTTGTCGTAGTCGAGCCAGGTCGCCGTCTGCGTCGGTCGGAGGCTGAGGAGCCCCGCCTTCTCGGTGACGTCCTCGAACGTCCCGTCGCCGTTGTTCCTCAGGAGCGAGTGCGGCAGGTGGCCCGCCTTCTCCAGCCACCCGCCGCGCAGCATCAGCACGTCGGGGTGGCCGTCGTTGTCGTAGTCGGTCTGCAGGATGTTCAGGCTCCAGACCTCGCCGGTCAGGCCGGCCTGCGCGGTGCGCTCGCTGAAGGTGCCGTCGGCGTTGTTGTGGAACAGGCGCAGCTGGCCGTGCGTCCCGTTCGAGGAGGCCATGATGTCGAGGTAGCCGTCACCGTCGAAGTCCTCGGCGATCGAGCCGCCGGCGAGATCGTCCACGTCGACGCCCAGCGCGCCGGCGACGTCGTGGAACGGCTTGATGTCGTAATCGGAGGCGAAGGCGCTCGGGGGGATGAGCCACTGCGGCGGCACCTTGTCGGGATAGTCGCCCAGCGTCATCGCCGCGATATTCAGCCACCAGCGGGCGTCGAGATCGCCGGGATGCTCCCGGAGCTGCTCGAGCAGGATGCGGGTCGCCTCCGTCGAGCCGCGCGCGCGGCCGTGCACGCCGCCGCCCCGGATCGGCATCAGGCAGGACTCCGTGTTGTGGTGCGCCTGGCAGTTCTCCTGCTCGCCGAGACGCAGGTACGCGAGCGCGAGCTCGTGCCTCATGAAGCTCCGGCTGCGGGCGTTGGGCGGCGTGGCGCTCCCCTCCGCCGTTTTCTGCAGATCGATCAGCGCCTGGATCGACTCCTGGACCTTGCCGCTTTTCATCAGCTCTTCGGCGTAATGCGCCTGCAGCTCGAAATAGGCCTGGGGGCTGAATGTCCCCTCCAGCTCGGCGCGCAGATGCTCGGCCCGGGCCGCGTTCATGAACGGGTTTTCCATCACGCTCGTGGCGCGCGCCAGCTGCTGCAGGCGCTCGGCCATGCGGCGCGTGCCATCGCCGGGGAGGCCGGGCGGCGGGCTCGGGCGGCCCCGCGAGCAGGCCGGCAGAAGCGCGATCGCGAGCAATGCCGGCATGCCTGCCGAAGATCGTCTCATCGCCTAACTATGCCCCCAACCGATGATCGGGGCAACCGCGGCCGGGGTACCGTCCCCGGCGCCCGGCGGTTCTGGTGGCGGCACCTTGCGCGCCCGCACCTCCCGCCTATATTCGGTTCGTCGGCCGCCCGCGAACCGATCCCCGGCGTCCGCGCCAATGAGGAGGACGGAATGGGCTTCATCTTTGTAATCGGTCTCCTGCTCGCGGTCGTGGTCGTCGTGGGCTACCTGGTCGGCATCTACAACCAGCTCATCGGCGTGCGGGTGAACGTCGACCGGTCGTGGTCGAACATCGAGGTCCTCGAGAAGCAGCGCTACGACGAGATCCCGAGGCTGGTGAAGGTGTGCGAGGGGTACATGCAGTACGAGCGCGAGACCCTCGAGAAGGTGATCGCGGCGCGCACGCGCTATCTGGCCGCCCAGGGTCCCGCCGCCAAGGCCGAGGCCGGCTCGCAGATGGCGGGCGCGCTGAAGAGCCTGTTCGCCGTGGTGGAGAACTACCCCGAGCTGAAGGCCAACCAGAACTTCCTTCAGCTGCAGGGGCGCATCACCGAGCTGGAGAACGAGATCGCCGACCGGCGCGAGTTCTACAACGACTCGGTCACCATCCTGAACACCCGCATCGAGCAGATCCCGTACGTCTTCTTCGCCCACATGCTGAACTGCGTCCCGCGGCAGATGTACAAGGTCGCGGACGCCGAGCGCGTGGCGCCCGAGATCAAGTTCGCCTTCCCGCGCTAGCGCGGCACGGCCGCCAGGGGCCGCGCCTCGCTCCGGCGCCTATTTCGGCTCGAAGATCAGCGGCAGACCGGTGCGCGGGCTGCCGATCATGATCACCTTCGCGTTGTCGCTCATCGCCAGCTTTTCGGTCGCCTCGATCCCCTTCCACTCCAGGAGCTGCGGGCTGATCCCCTGCGCCACGATGCGCTGGAAGTCGGCGATCCCCTGGGCTTCGATCCGCTTGCGCTCGGCCTCCTGCTTCTCCTTCTGCAGCACGAAGGTCATGCGCAGGGCGTCCTGCTCGGCCTGCTGCTTCGCCTCGATCGAGGACTTCAGCATCGCCGGCAGCTGCACGTCGCGCAGCAGGATGTTCTCGATCACGATGCCGCGCGGGCCGAGCTGTCCCGCCAGCTCCTTCTGCACCTGGAGGGCGACCTCCTCGCGCGCCCCCGTGTACAGGGCGTTGGCGTTGTGCGCCGCGGTGGCCGAGCGGATCGCCGAGCGCAGGTTCGGCTCGACGACCACGTTCAGGTAGTCCGGGCCGATCTTCTGGTACACCTCGGAGGCCTTCTGCGGGTCGAGGTGGAACAGCAGGGACGTGTCGAGCGTGATGATCAGCCCCTCCTCGGATGGCACGCTGGCGGTCTCCTTGATCTCCTGCGTGCGGATCGGCATCTTGTTGTTCGTCTTGAACGGCGAGATCAGGTGCGTCCCCTCCGGCAGCACCTCGCCGGTCACCTGGCCGAACAGGGTGAGCACGCCGACGTGACCGGCCGGCACGTAGGCGATCGACGACAGGATCCCGACGACGACCAGCCCGACGACGACCAGCGTCCCCACGGCTCTGGGAAGCCAGCGATCCTTGCGGGCCATATAGACTTCGCGCGGTTCAGGCATGACACCCTCCCTCCGATCGTTGTAGAGCTGGCGGGATTCCATCCCGCGGTGGGCGCATTTTAGCCGCGTTCCAGTGATGGCGGCGGGCGCGCTACAATGCGCCGCCGCGGGCGCGGTCGCCCGCCACGGCGCGTCCGGGGACACGATGGCCGGGCTTCTCTCCAGAGAGCGCATCGTCGCAAGGCCCGGATTCAACCGCTGGCTGGTGCCGCCGGCCGCCCTCCTGATCCATCTGTGCATCGGCCAGGCGTACGCCATCAGCGTGTTCAACCTGCCGCTGAGCCGCGCCATCGGCATCACCGGGTCCGCCCCCGGGGACTGGAAGCTCACGACGCTGGGGTGGATCTACACGCTGGCGATCGTCTTCCTGGGGCTGTCGGCGGCCTTCGCCGGCACGTGGCTGGAGCGCGCCGGACCGCGCAAGGTCGGCGTCGTCGCGGCCTGCTGCTGGGGCGGGGGGTTCCTGATCGCGGCGCTCGGCGTCGAGCGGCACTGGATCGGCCTCGTCTACCTCGGTTACGGCGTGATCGGGGGCTGCGGTCTGGGGCTCGGCTACGTGTCGCCGGTCTCGACGCTGATCAAGTGGTTCCCGGACCGGCGCGGCATGGCGACCGGGATGGCGATCATGGGGTTCGGCGGCGGCGCGCTGATCGCCGCCCCGCTGTCGGACGCGCTCATGTCGCGCTTCGCCTCCGCGACCTCGGTCGGGGTCTGGCAGACGCTCGTCGTGATGGGACTGGCGTATTTCTCCTCGATGATCGCCGGCGCGTTCCTGTTCCGGCTGCCGCCGCCCGGCTGGCGGCCATCCGGCTGGACGCCGCCGGCGGACGAGCGCGCCCTGGTGGCGTGCGGGCACGTGCGCCCGGGCACGGCCCTGCGCACGCCGCAGTTCTGGCTGCTCTGGGCGGTGCTCTGTCTCAACGTGACGGCCGGCATCGGCGTGCTCGGTCAGGCGTCGCCGATGATCCAGGAGATCTTCAAGGGCGCCGTCACGCCCTCGGCGGCGGCGGGCTTCGTCGGCCTGCTCAGCCTGTTCAACATCGGCGGACGCATCGCGTGGGCCTCGCTGTCGGATTATCTCGGCCGCAAGCGCACCTACGCGGTCTTCTTCTCTCTCGGGGCGCTCCTGTACGCCTCCGTGCCGCTCACCGGACGGATCGGCAGCGTGCCGCTGTTCGTGGCGTGCGTCTGTCTCATCCTGACCATGTACGGCGGCGGGTTCGCCACCATACCCGCCTATCTCGCCGACGTCTTCGGCACCCAGTTCGTGGGCGCCATCCACGGGCGGCTCCTGACCGCCTGGTCGATGGCGGGCGTGCTCGGCCCGGTGCTGGTGAACTACATCCGGCAGTTCCAGATCGAGCGCGGCGTGGCGAAGGCGGAGGCGTACAGCCTGACGATGCAGATCATGGCCGGCGTCCTCGCCGCCGGATTCCTGTGCAACCTGGCGATCCGCCGCGTCTCCGAGAGGCATTACATGACGGCCGAGGAGCTGGAGGCGGAGCGGCGGCTGCTGCATCAGGCGGCGGCGCCCGATCCGGGCAGGCCGGCCGCCGAAAGGCCGGGCTCGCCCGCGCGACCGTGGGCGGTC
>JACXTT010008867.1_pt1 | contig 13859 bp, 10 predicted proteins | sample 9270951 | NCBI WGS metagenome assembly JACXTT01 (sample SAMN15532306, study PRJNA645909) | rock metagenome | isolation source: weathered quartz diorite | place: Puerto Rico | collected 2017-06-21 | reverse complement strand
GAGACGGCGGCCCAGGCCGAAGCGGCGCTCGCGGCGATCCGGGTCCGCTACCGGCCCCTGCCCGCCGTCACCACGGTGTTGGCCGCCCTCGCGCCCAGGGCGCCCCGGCTCCACGACCGCCCCTCTGGCTCCAACGTGGCCCTGCACATCGAGCGCGCCTACGGCGACCTGGAGGGGGCCCACCGGGCGGCGGTCACCACGGTCAGCGGCCGCTACCGCTTCGGCCGCCAGGCCCACGCCTGCATGGAGCCGAACGGCACCCTCGCGCGCTGGGATCCCCAGGGCGCGCGGCTCGAGCTATGGACGTCCACCCAGTCGCCCCACTTCGTGCGCGAGGAGGTCGCCCGCATCCTCGGCCTCACGCTGGACCAGGTGGTGGTGCGTGAGGTGGCCGTCGGAGGCGGGTTCGGGTCGAAGTCCAAGGTCACGGACCACGAGGTGCTGGCCGCCGCGCTCGCCTGCCGGACCGGCAGGCCGGTCCGCCTCGTCCTGACCCGCGAGGAGGAGTTCGCCACCACGAAGTGCCGCCACGATTTCGACGTCGAGCTCCTGACCGGGGTGGACGGTGAGGGCCGGCTGACCCACCGGGAGGCGCGCATCCTGGTGGACAACGGGGCCTACAACCACTCCGGGGCATCGGTCACGGGCGCCGGAGTCGGGGCCATGGCCTCCCTGTACCGCACCCTCGGCGCGCACGTGCGCGCCACGCTCGTCGACACCAACAAGCATCCCGGTGGCCAGTTCCGCGGGTACGGCGGGCCTCAGGTGACCTTCGCCATCGAGTCCCAGATGGACGAGCTGGCCGATCGGCTCGGCCAGGACCCCATCGAGTTCCGGATCGAGAACGCGAATCGCCCGGGCGACGTGACCCACGCCGGGTGGCGGCTTCAGTCGGCCCAGCTGGTGGAGTGCCTGGAGGCCGTGCGGGACGCCATCGGCTGGCGCGAGAAGCGCAGCCGCGGAGGCTCGGGGCACGGCGTCGGGGTGGCGGTGGCCATGCACGTGAGCGGCGCCCGCACCTACGAGAACTCGAACCGAGCCGAGGCGGCCGTGGACGTGCGAGCAGACGGACGCGTGCGGGTGCGCTTCGGCGGCGCCGACGCCGGGACCGGCCAGACCACGCTGATGGCCCAGGTCGCGGCCGACGAGCTGGGCGTCGACCTGGCCCGGATCGACGTCGTGACCATGGATAGCGAGGCCACGCCCTTCGACCTGGGCGCATGGTCGTCCCGGGGGACCGTGATGAGCGCGGCCGCCGTCGGCGCCGCCGCGCGATCGGCGGCGGGACGGCTCCGCGAGCTGGCTGCGGACAAGCTCGACGTGGCGCCCGGCGAGGTGTCGCTGCGAGACGGCCATGCGGTGGGGGGTGGCTCCCGGATCCCCCTCGAAGACCTCGTGGGAGCGGCGGGAGGGGAGCTGACGGCGATGGAGTCGGCCGTCATCGAGGCCGACCTCGTCAACCTCGCCACCGGGGTCGCCAACATCTCGCCGGCCTACTCCTTCGCGGCCCACGCGGTCGAGGTCGAGGTGGACCGGGAGACGGGGGAGGGCCTCGTCCTCCACGTCGTCGCCGCCCACGATTCCGGGGTGGCGATCAACCCGGTTGCGGTGGAGAGCCAGATCGTCGGCGGCGTCGTGATGGGGCTGGGGGCCGCGCTGGGCGAGCAGCTCCTCTATGAGGATGGACGCCTGGTCAACCCGGCCTACCTCCACTACGCGCTCCCGCGCGCCGCCGACACGCCCCCCATCCGGCCGATCCTCCTCGAGCGCGCCGACCCTCACACGCCGTACGGCGCCAAGGGGATCGGGGAGATCAGCATGGTGCCGGTGCCGGCGGCGGTGGCCAACGCGGTGGCCCACGCCGTCGGTGTGCGCATCACCGAGCTGCCGATCACACCCGACAAGGTGCTGCGCGCCCTCCGCGCGCGCGAGGCCACCCCGCGTCGCCATGCCCTGTGGCGCCGACCCGGCCGCTGGTGGATCGCCCTGATGCGCTGGGCCTATCCCCGCGGCGTCCACGCCCTCCTGCACCGGTGGGGCACCCGCTTCGCCCACACTCCCACCGCCGCCCGCCTCGCCGGCCTCGATCGGCCGGCGGCGGTGGCCGAAGCCGTGGCCGCCCTGGCGCGCGACGCCGGCGCCGCGCCCCTCGGCGGGGGGACCGATCTCTTGCCGCTGATGGACCAGGGCCTGCGATTCCCGACCCGGCTGGTGGATCTTTCCGGGGTGGCCGAGCTGGGACGGGTGTCGGAGGGCGAGACGGGCGACCTGGTCGTGGGTGGCGGCGTCACCCTGGCCGATCTCGCCCGCCGGCCCGAGCTGGCCCACGACCCGGTCCTCCGCCAGGTCATCGCCTCGATCGCGTCTCCGCAGATCCGCGAGATGGCGACGGTGGCCGGCAACCTGTGCCAGGAGAAGCGGTGCTGGTTCTACCGGAACGGCTTCACCTGCTACAAGCGGGGGGGCGTCACCTGCCCCTGCTATGCCGTCCTCGGCGACAGCCGCTACCACCACGCGGTCCTCGGAGCCCATCGCTGCCAGGCAGTGACGCCGTCGGACCTCGCCACCGTGCTCGCCGCGCTGGACGCAACGGCCCGGCTGGTCGGCCCGCGCGGCGCCCGCACGCTGCCCGTCGCCCGGCTCTACACGGGGCCGGGCGAGACGGCGCTCCGCCGGGACGAGATCATCGTCGACGTGCGAATTCCCGCGGCGGCCCGGGCCCGGGTGAGCCGGTTCGAGAAGCTCAGGCTCTGGGAAGGGGACTTCGCGATCGTGTCGGTGTGCGCTTCCCTCGCGCTCGACGGCGAGACGGTGCGGGAATCCCGGGTCGTCCTCGGGTCGGTGGCGCCGACGCCGTACCGGGCCCTGGCCGTCGAGCGGCGCCTCCGCGGACGACGCCTCACCGCGGAGACGATCGCAGAGGCGGCGGAGGCGTGGGTGCGCGAGGCGCACCCCCTCGAGCGCAATCAGTGGAAGGTGGATGCCGCCTGCGGGCTCCTCCGCCGCGGCCTCGAGGCCTGCCGGGGCGCCGATGCCGGCTGACCAGCGTGAGGGCGGGGCCGCCTGCGCCCGTGGGGTCCATACCGCCCTGCGGGAGGGTGGGGTGAACTTCGCCGTGTCCCTCCCGGACACCGCGCTCCATCCGGTCGACCGCCTCCTGCACGACGACCCCGAAGTCCGGACTTACATCTGCTCGCGCGAGGACGAGGGGGTCGCGATGGCCATCGGCGCGTATCTGGGTGGCAAGGTACCGGTGGCGCTGATGGAAGGCTCGGGGCTCGGGTACTGCAGCCTCGTGCTGGCCCGCGCCCAGATCCAGCGGACCCCGCTCCTCCTCCTGGCCAGCCACAGCCGGGCGCTCGGCGAGGCGCTCGACTTCCACGGGGCGAGCCGCCTCGCCGCCGAGGGGGTGCTGCGCGGCCTCGACGTTCCCTACGTCGTCCTGGCCGACCGGGTCCAGGCGCCGTTCCTCGTCAGGCAGGCGCTGACCACGGTGCTCGGGCAGAAGACCGTGGTCGCGCTCCTGGTCCCCCCCTACCTCTTCGGGGAGGTGTGAGAATGCAGCGCGGGGAGGTCGTGTCGCTCTTCGCCGAGCTCAGGACGGGGGAGCCGGTGATCGTCGGCCCCGGCCTCACGTCCGGCACCCTCTACCAGGCCGACGACCGCCCGCCCACGATCTACAACATGGACATGGGATACGCCACCGCGATCTGCCTCGGCCTCGCTCTGGCCGTCCCCGGCGAGCGGGTGGTGGCCCTGGAAGGCGACGGCTCCCTGCTCGCGGGCCTCGGCGTCCTGTCCACAATCGGCCGCTACGCCCCACCCAACCTCGTGGTCGTCGTCTTCCACAACGGGGTCTACGCGAGCTGCGGCGACGGCCGCGTGCCGACGGCGGCGGCCGCCACGACGGACCTGGCCGCGGTGGCCCGGGCCTGCGGAATCGACGCGACAAAGGTCGTCACCGTCGAGACGGTGGAGGACACGCGCAAGACCCTCAGCGCGGCTCTCACCGAGCCGGGCCCCTGGATCGTCGTGGCGCGCATCGAGGCGCCCGACCGCTGGCCGGGCGCCCGCCCCCTGCCCCGTCACGATCTGGTCGAGACGGCGCTCCTCTTCAAGCGCGAGATGATGCGCCGCGGCTACCGCTCGGGGGGCCAGGCCTCCTAGCCCCGCCCCCTCCATGGGGTTCTTGACAGGCTCGCGACCCGCCCCCAGAATCCCCCCGGACGATCTGGACCGAAAGCGGGCGCGAGACGTGGTGACATCGAAGGATGGAGGTGGGGCATGAGGAAGTGGCTCGGCGGAGCGTCGGGAATCACCGGTCTCGTCGTCGTGGCTCTGGTCTTGGCCCTGGCGTACGGACCCGCGGCCACGTGGACTTCCATCCCGCTGATCGCCTCGAGTCCGGCGGCGGCGCAAACGCCCGCGGTCAAGCCGGGCGAGCCCTTCTACCTGAAGGCGACCGACCACGACAAAGCCAAGCGCGGCGGGACGCTGCGGCTGGCGGCGCACGGCCCTCCCTCCACGTTCGACATCTACGCGTCCGGGACCATCGCCAACGTCGGTGCCCAGGCGCCGATGTACGACCTGCTCGTTCGACAGGATCCGCGGGACCCGAAGCTGCCCATCATCCCGAGCCTGGCCACCCACTGGACCATCTCACCCGATGGGATGACCTACACATTCCACCTGCGGAAAGGCGTCAAGTTCCACGACGGCACGGACTTCGGGGCCGAGGACGTGAAGGCGACGTTCGACCGGATCGTCTTCCCCCCGGCCAACCTGATCAGCTTGCGGATCCTGCCCATCAAAGAGACCGTGGTGAAAGACCGCTACACCGTCGAGATGAAGCTCTCCGAGCCGAGGGACTCCTACACCTTCCTGGCGTCGCTCGCCGGGGGCTGGAACGTCATCACCAGCAAGGCGGCCCTCGACAAGCACCACGGCGACCTGAAGACGGTGGACAACTTCCCGGGCACCGGACCCTTCATGTACAAGAGCCGCACCACCGAATCATGGGAGATGGTCAGGAATCCCAGCTACTGGAACCCCAACGTGCCCTACGTGGACCGCATCGTGCACGTCTGGCTGAAGGCCTGGACTCCCGAGCTGGCCTCGGCGCTGCTGGGCGGGCAGGTCGACTGGGCGATGTGGCTCGACCCCAGCGCCTACGCCAAGGTGAAGGCCAGCTCCAACATGTCCGGCCTCGTCTGGCTGGCGCCGAACCTCGCCTCCTGGATCGGCTTCAACAACGACCGTGAGCCGTTCAACGACAAGCGCGTGCGCCGCGCCCTGCACCTGGCCCTCGACCAGGACGCGCTGAGCAAGATCACCCAGCAGTTCGACCCGACCCAGCAGCTGGGCGACTACCTTCCGCCCCCGTACGGCAAGACCTACGAGGAGCTGATGAAGGAGTACCCCTACGCGCCGGCCACGCGGGAGAAAGCCATCGCCGACGCCAAGAAGCTCATGGCCGAGGCCGGCCACCCGAATGGCATCGCCAGGACCTTCAACTTCGTGGTCCGCGAATCTCCCCAGAACCGGCAGCTCGCGGCCTACGCGCAGGCCGAGTGGGAGCGGCTCCTGGGCGTGAAGACGCGGCTCGAGGTCGTCCAGGTCTCGGCGATGGTGGACCGGCAGGTCGCCGGCACGTTCGATATCATCTCCCACGCTGCGTGCCTGGGAGGCGCCGATCTGAGCGCGACCATCCGCGCGTGCTACAGCGTCAGCAAGACCACCGGCAAGAAGTCCGACAGCAACTTCACGAACTTCAAGAACCCCGAGTTCGACAAGCTCCTCGACCAGTTCTCCGTCGAGGTGGACGCCCAGAAGAAGGTCCAGCTGGGCCGGCAGCTGAACCAGATCCTCAACAACGAGATGCCCAACACCGGTGTGACCTTCGGGGGTCGGGCGTACGGCTGGTACAACTACCTGAAGGGGCTGCCCAAGGTCGGCGGCAACTCGGACTACAACACCTACCAGTGGGACTTCGTCTGGCTTGACAAGTAGTCGCCGGCAGGGGTGGCGCGGGCGCGCCACCCCTGTTCGTCACCTCGCCTGAGGTCGCCACGGTGCGGACGTATCTCGCCCGACGCCTCCTGCTCGTCGTGCCAACCCTGCTCGGGGTCACCATGGTCATCTTCGTGGCCATGCGGCTGCTTCCCGGCGATCCCCTGGTGGCCATCTTCGGCCTCGCGGGGGCGAGGAGAATGACGACCGAGCAGCGGGCGCACCTCGAGCAGGCCCTGGGGCTCCGCGACCCGTTCGTGGTCCAGTATGGCAAGTGGCTCCGGGACATCGCGACCGGCGAGTTCGGCAAGTCGCTGCTGCGGGGAGACAGCGTCACCGAGTTCGTGGTGCGACGCGGTCCCATCACGCTGGAGATCGCCGTCCTGGCGATGGCGATCTCCTGGATGGTCGGCTTTCCCGTCGGGATCATCAGCGCCGCCAGGCCGAATTCCTGGATGGACCACGCCAGCCGGATGTTCTCCATTCTCTTCGTCGCCATCCCCGGGTTCTGGCTCGGCCTGGTGACGGTCCTGGCCCTGATCCTCTGGTTCGACTACAAGGCCCCCATCCTGCCCGTGTACCCGTGGGAGAGCCTCAGGAAGAACCTCGAGATGGTGGCCGGCCCCGCCGCCGTCCTCGGCCTCGGATTCGCGGGATTCGTGGCGCGGACGGTCCGCTCCTCTCTCGTGGAAGTCATCCAGGAAGACTACGTCCGGACGGCTCGCGCCAAGGGCCTGGACGAGCGGCCGGTCATCGTCCGGCACGCCCTGCGCAACGCGGTCCTCCCGGTGGTCACGTGGAGCAGTCTCTTCCTGGGCGTCGCCCTGGGGGGCTCGGTCGCCGTCGAGAAGGCCTTCGGGGTCCCCGGGCTGGGCTTGACCATGATCGACGCCATCCTGGACCGAGACCTGCCGGTGGTCCAGAACCTCGTGCTCCTGTACGCGGTCGTGTTCGTGGTGGTGAACCTCGTCACGGACATGAGCTACGCCTGGCTGGACCCGAGAATACGGTACGACTAGCCGGCCAGCGAGAGAGCATGGCTCGGCCATTCCGAGGACAATCGCTGGCAATCTTCACCGGTCTCGAAGCGAGACCGGCGAGGAGGCCCCTGAAGGGGGGCCTCCACTGGCTGAGGACCTTTGCGCGGCGCTACCCCCTTCCTACGGTGTGTGGCCTCGTGGCCGTGGTGTTGGTCCTGCTCGGCACCTTCGCGCCGCTGGTGTCGCCCGATGACCCGCTCAGGCCCAATCCCCTGGCCCGGGCCCAGGAACCGAGCTGGCGGAACTGGCTCGGCACGGATTTCATCGGCCGGGACGTGCTCAGCCGGATCGTGCACGGCACCAAGTGGTCCCTGTTCGTCGCGGTCACGTCCGTGGTGCTGGGCACCACACTCGGCGCGGTATGGGCCGTGGCCAGCGCCTTTCTCGGAGGCAGGTTCGACCTGCTGGGCCAGCGTCTGGTCGAGGTGCTGCTCTCGTTTCCGCCGATACTCCTGGCGTTATTGCTCGCGGCGGCCCTCGGCGCGAGCACCTGGACGGTCATCCTGTCCATCGCCGCCACCCGGGTGGCCTACGGCACCCGGATCATCCGGGCCCAGGCCCTGGCCGTGAAGGAGTTTCAGTACGTGGAAGCCGCCCGGTGCCTCGGGTCCTCCTCCTGGCGAATCATCTTCCGGCACATCGCGCCCCAGTGCATCGGGACCTACCTGGTTCTCATCACGACGTCCCTCGGCATCGCCATCGTGCTGGAGGCCACGCTGGGCTTCCTGGGCGCCGGGATCCCACCTCCCACGCCGACCTGGGGCAACATGCTGGGCGACGCGGCCTCCATGCTGATTCCCAAGTGGCACCTGGTGGTGTTTCCCGGGCTCGCCATCGTCATCGCGGTGCTGGCCTTCAACCAGTTCGGCGACGGCCTCCGCGACGCGTTCGATCCCCGCCTCCGCGGCACGAACATCTGAACTCACAGCATGGCGAGACCCGCTGTCGCACAACGCTATCCAACCAAGCCTGTGCGAGTGATTGAGCCGTTTGGGGTGGGCGGGGGACCTGACCTGTTGGCCCGTGCCATCGCTCAGCAGCTCTCTGAGCTGTGGGGCCAACCTGTGACAGTGGAGAACATCCCCGGGGCGGGAGCTACAGCGGGCCCAGCGCAGGTCGCGAAGTCACGAGCCGACGGTTACACGCTGCTCATCAACACCAGCGCTCAGGCATACAGCGCGGCGGTGTCGAAGAACCTCCCATATCACCCCTTGAAGGATTTCGTCCCGGTGCTCCCGCTGACGAGACAGCCGTACGTACTGGTTGCAGGCAAATCGGCTGGGGTCACCACGGCCGGCGAGCTCGTTGCGGCGGCAAAGGCGAAGCCGGGGGAGCTCAAGTTCGGCTCCCCCGGTATCGGCACCGGTACGCACGTTGGGGTCGAGAAATTCAATCAGGCGGCGGGCATAAAGGCGCTGCATGTGCCGCCCCTACCGACCGATTCGAACGCCAATGCCCTCGCAAACGCGATTGCTGGGCGCATTGTCTACTGTATGCTGCCCATTTCCCTCGCCCAGCCAGCAGTCCACGCCGGCAAGCTCGTGGCGCTCGGCGTAACCACCACGCGCCGCTCTGCTTTGCTACCGGAGGTGCCGACCATCGAGGAAGCTGGTGTCGCCGGATTCGATTTTCCGATTTGGTATGGAATGTGGGCGCCGGCTGGCACTCCGGCGGGCGTGATCGACAAACTCGTGAAGGACATCGGACGCGTGCTCGCCGGGCAGGATCTGCGCGCTTGGCTTGTCAAGCATGGAAGCGAGCCGATGAGCATGACGCAGGCCGAGTTCACACGCTTTGTGCTGAGTGAGACTGAAAGCGCCGCGCAGGTCATCAAGGCCGCTGGGGGCTCCTAGCCGAGGAAGGACCGGTGCCGCCCCGCCGAGATGGGTCGACTACGTGATTTCGGGCTGTTGCTCGTAGACCTCGAAGTAGCGGTTGGCCAGCGTGCGCTGGTTCTCGTAGATGGAGCCCTGGAAGGTGGCGACCGGCAGCGGAATCCGCACGGGAACCGGGGTCAGCCGCGGCACCGTGGTCGGCTCGCCGGTCACGATGTTGGCGTTGAACTTCTCCCAGTCTGGAATGCCCTGAAGCGGGAAGGCGTCGACCGCCGTGTACTGGAACAGCAGCAGCCGGCGTGGCCGGGCGGAGGTGTTCAGCGCCGAGCCGTGGACCATCCGCACGTGGTGGATGGTCATGCTGCCCGCCGCACCGGTGAGCGTGACCGCCTTCGAGAAGTCGATGCCCGAGGCGGCTGGATCGATCGCACCGCAGAACACGCCGCCGCGGTGGTGGTCGGCGATCGGCCAGGTGTGGCTCCCCGGGATCACCATGAGCGGTCCGTTGTCCGGCCCGCAATCGTCGAGGTAGATCCCGATGGCCAGCAGGTCGTCGTTGGTGTGCGGGTAGAAGGCCCAGTCCTGGTGCCACTCCACCGCCGCGCCGTAGCCGGCCGACTTCATGTTGAGCTTGCCGGTCTGGAAGCGGATACCGGAGGGGCCGAGCAGCGGCGTCAGGATCTCCGCGATCTTCCGGCTGAACGCCACGTCCCGGAAGGCCGGATGCGCGTCGTGCGGGTCCTTGATCCGGCGGACGCGCGGCGCCTGCGGCGTGTGGGTCGGCTCGAGGTCGTAGACGTGATCGTGCTCCGTGACGGCACGAGACGCCGCGACCAGCTCGTCGGTCACCGGGCGCAGGGTGGCCAGCTCCGTCGGGTTCAGCACGTTCTCGCCCAGGAGGTAGCCGTCCCGCCGGTAGGACTGCACTTGCTCCCGAGTCAGCATGCCGTGGATCCTCCTCTGCCGGCGACCGTCGCCGCGATCTCGGGCATCTCCCGGCCCCCGCCGCCGCTCCAGCGAGGCACGAAGGCCTTCGCCGGCTCACGGCGTCGGGAGGCTCAGCTCGCCACTCTCCTTGCGTTCTGTCTCGGGCGCCGCGAGGTCCGCTGCGCGACTCGCCGGGCCGGCGGCTTCCGCGGAACACGCTCACCCGACAGCACTTTCAGTTCTCGATGGAGAACGGTAAAGCCGAGAACGTTCAGCAGCGCCCGCTCGGCATCGGTGAGGGCCATCCGGCGTGCGGTGCTCCGCCGCTCGGTGGCCCGCGGGGCCTCGTCCGGCTGGCGGCGCTCGCCGCTCCGGCGGTCGAGGATTACTCGATCCGTACCATTTGCCTCTTGGCGGTCCTTCAGGCTCGCGTAGAAGGCCTCGAGTTCTCGGCTCACGATGATCAGCATCGTGCAAGCCTCCTGGTTCGACGACTGCAGTCACGATAGCACCTCATCGGACCGCGGTGAAGTTCTACATCCTGAACCACTGGTCGCTCGACCGTCATCGAGGCTCGGCGACGACCACACCGCGTAACCCGGCCTTTTCGATCGCGGCCTTGGCCAAGCCCTGGGACTTCGCCTCCTCGATGAACCGGCGTCCGTACGCGACCCCCGGGCCCCCCCTTCGGCATCGCCATGGCGTACGGATCGATGCCGGGCCGACCGTCGAGAACCCGGGAGCCAGGCCATTGCTTCGCCATCTCGAACAGGACTGGCTTGATGCTCCCCATCGCGTCGGCTGTCCCGGATCCCAGCGCCTCCAAGGCGCCGGGGTTGGTCGATGCGCGGACCATCGCGACATTCTTCAGCGTCCGAGCAAGAAAGCGATCCGGACCGGAATTCTCCTGCACGGCAACTCGAATGCCGGGCCGATCCACATCGGCTATCGTCGAGATTGACGAACCCGGCGGGACGAGGTAGCCGAACTCGACCTCCAGGTGCAGCGCGCTGAACTCCCAGTCCTTCGCCCGCTCGGGGCTGAACCCGATGAGGGCCACGTCCCAGGCCCAGGATTTCCCGCGGTCGAGAATCGCGCCGACGGACGGGTACAGGACCGGCCGAACGGAACGTCCATTCGCCGGGCCTGCTCTCGTCCGAGGTCGAATCCCACCCCGCTCATCGTCCCCGACACGGAGTCCTGTACCACGTTCAAGGGATTGGCAAGCTGGAGTGCCACGCGAAGTTTCCGGTTGGAGCCAACGCCTGTCGCGCTTCCGGTGTCGGAGCCGTGCCGATGCCGGCAGAAGCCTTCATCAACAGTCCGAGTGTTGCCGCCATCAGGCAACGAGTCGTTCGCATGGCTTCCTCCTTCGAGCGTCGTGGCCGGCTCAGACCCGGAAGCGGACGACGGCGGTACCGGTGAGCCACTCGGCGACCGACTCGTAGGCCAGCACCTCCGCGGGAACGTGGCCCAGGACCGCGGGGGCGGTGAGCCAGTTGCGCAGCTCGTGGCCGCCGTTGCCGGCGACCTCCTCCACGCGCTCCGGGGTCCACTCGGCGGCGAACTCGCGGAGCCGGCCGGCGACGGCGCGGTCGAGGACGCCGCGGTCGAACTCTGAATTGATCGGGCCCGTATCCTCCAGGGTGACGGGATGCGCGGCGAGGTCGGCCAGGCGGGTGCCCGCGGGGCGATTCATGAAGGCCTGGCGCGACGCTGAACCGACCCAGTGCGAGAGGCCCCCGGTGCCGATCACCACCGCCCGTCCAGCCGGCCCGGTCAGGATCGCCTGGCGGATCGCCGCACCCAGCTCGAGGCTGCGCTGGAACGTCGGCCGCGGGGGCACGTTGCAGTTCTGGGTCACGGGGACGATCGGGATGTCCAGCCGGGGCCGGAGCAGCGTGAGGGGCATGACGAACGAGTGGTCGATCGCGGGAGCCTCGGAGAAGGCGAGGTCCACCCCGTGCGCCAGACACCGGCCGAGGATGGCCTGGGCCAGCGCCTGGTGAACGGGCACCCGGCAGGGCGCCAGGCCGGCGTCGCCCAGCCCCGTCGCCTCCGGGCCCACGCCGATCGAGTAGGGCACCACGTTCGAGAGCGGGAAAGCCTGCTGGTGGTCGGTGGCGATCACCACCAGGGCGTCAGGTCGGAGACGGGCGATCTCCTCGCGCGCCGCCGCGTAGGCTGAGAAGACGCGCCGCGCCTGGTCGGCGGGCGCCCGGTCACGCCGGGTGACGATCAGCCCGGCATGCGAGCAGGCGAATCCGCCGACGATGTCCATGCGACGGGCCCGCGGCCACAGCCCGCGGTCACACCCCCGTGTCCCGGTCGGCCAGGAAATCGAGGACCAGGCGGTTGAACTCCTGCGGGTACTCGAGCTGGACCGAGTGCCCGCAGCGCGCGAACACGTGGAGCCGCGCCTGGGGCATCTTGCGGAGCATCACCAGCGCGTGGTCCAGAGGGCTCGCCCGGTCGTCCTGGCCCCACACGAGCAAGACGGGGCCGCGCGCCTTGTCCAGCTCGTGCTCGAGCGACTGGTGCGCCCAGTGGGGGCCGCGGTTCACCGCGACGACCTCGGGGTCGACACTGGCCTCGTACCGCTCCCGGATCAGCTCGTCGGAGAGCCTCGCCGGGTCGTAGACGAGCGAGCGCATGAGGAGCCGCATCTTCTCCAGGCTCGGCCCCTCGCCTCCGTAGTACTCGGCGATCATCCGGACGGTCTCCGTTGGCATCGGCGCGAAGACGCTGTATGCGATCGGCGCCGGCGCTACCAGCACCATCCGCCCGACCCGCTCCGGCGTGTCGATGGCGAGCTTGATCGCCACCTGCGCCCCCATCGAGTTGCCAACGAAGTGGGCGCGCTCGATCCCCAGCCCGTCCATCAGGCCGCGGATGACACCGGACAGGTAGTCCAGGCGGGGCGCCTTGACCACGACCTTCTCCGATCGACCGAACCGCGGGAGGTCGACGAGGAGCGTGCGAAAACGCTCGGCCAGGGCGCCCGCGTTGGGACGGAAGTTGGCCCAGGCGTTGGCGCCGGGCCCGGTCCCGTGCAGGCAGATCACCGGGTGTCCGGTGCCGGCCTCGCCGTAGTGGACGTGGACGCCGGCGGCCTGAACGAAATGTCCGAAGATCTTCTCGGGATCGAGCTCCATGGCCGGCTCCGTCACCGCGCCGGGCCGAGGAGCTTCAGCGCCTCGCCCAGGATGTCGAGGGCGGCCACCTCGGCGGGCTTGGCCACGTTCTTCACCTTGCCGAGATCCTTGAGGGCCTGCTGGGTCTCCTGGAGGCCGCGCTCGCTGATGCCGCCGTCGAGGCCGAAGACCTTGAGCCGCGCCATCCCGCGCATGCCCTCGACGAGCACGGGCACCGGCGTCTCCGCGATGTGCTTGGCCGCCAGCCGGCCGGCCTCCTCGGGGTGGGCCTGTGCCCAGCGCAGCCCCTCCAGGTAGGCCCGGACGAAGCGGATCAGGGGCTCGCGCTGGCCCTTGACGTACTTTTCGGTGGCGATGACGTAGGAGAGGGGGATGGCCGGGAACTGCTCGCCCAGCGAGGCGAGGGTCTTCACTTCGCCCCTGGCGATCGCCTCCAGCACCGGCTCGATGACCAGGATCGTGCCGGAGGTGGCGTCGACCTTCCCTCCCAGGAGGGCCCGGATGCGGTCGGCGGGAGAGCCCAGGGCGACGAACTGCACCTGCGAGGGGTCGACCCCGTTCTTCTGGAGGAGCAGCCGTCCGAGCACGTCGCCCGGCGAGCCGGGGGCGCTGACGGCGAACCGCTTCCCCTTGAGGTCGGCCAGGGTGGCGATCGGCGCCTTCGCCACCACCACGTCGGTCGACCGGGCCACCGGGCTGAACAGGATGTCCACCGGCGCCCCGTTCTCCATGGCCGAGAACGCCGTGTCGCCCCCGGTCTCCACCACGTCCGCGTCGCCGCTCAGGAGGGCACGGATGGCGGTGGTGGAGCCGGCGTACCGGCTCACCTGGACGTCGAGGCCCGCGCGCTTGAAGAGCCCGTTGTCCAGGGCGAAGTAGACCCCGACGGTCGT
>JACXTT010008866.1_pt1 | contig 13861 bp, 5 predicted proteins | sample 9270951 | NCBI WGS metagenome assembly JACXTT01 (sample SAMN15532306, study PRJNA645909) | rock metagenome | isolation source: weathered quartz diorite | place: Puerto Rico | collected 2017-06-21 | reverse complement strand
GGAAATCGGCGGGTGTAGGGATTCGGGAATGACGGCGTTTTCGGCGGCGGCCGTGGCGGGTTCGGCATTGGCTTGGGTCTTGCTCGAAAAGGGCGCGGACGCGAAATCCACCGATGAGTCCGGTCGTCCCGTATTAGTCGCTGCGGCAGCCTGCGGAAATACCGAGGTACTGCCGATGCTGCTCAGCAAAGGAGCGGACCTCGAAGCGTCGGATCCGACGGGAATGACGCCTTTGCTCGCCGCAACTTTGGGTGGACACATGGATGCGGTGAATACGTTGCTGGAGAGCGGTGCGAACCCGAACGCCGCCGGACAGTCAGGCATCACTCCGCTGATCGCCGCCGTCGTGCGCGGGCACACTGAAATAGCGGACCTCTTGCTCAGCCGCGGGGCTGATCTGAACGCCGCGAGCACGGAAGGGGTTACGGCGTTGATGGCCGCTGTGAACAGCAATCCGGAAGCTTTGCCGCTGCTGCTGCGCCGCGGCGCCCAGGTCGATGCCGCCGATCGGAGCGGAATTACGGCGCTGCACGCCGCAGCCGCGATGGGTAAGGATGATGCAGTGCGTCTATTGGTGGAATCTGGTGCGGATGCTCAGCGTGTAACGGCGAACGGCCTCTCGCCATTGCACGTTGCGGAAGCCGCGGGTCACACAGCGATCGTCGAGTTCTTGAAGGCGCGGTCAGCGGACGAAAGCCTTGGCTAACTCCATCTGCGCTGCTTCCTGCGGCTGGTCGGCTGCGGGAGGAAGAGTGAAGCAAAATCGCGAGCCCTCGCCCAGTTTCGATTCCACCCAGATTCGTCCGCCATATCTCTCCACGATGCGCTGGCAAATCGCCAGACCGATGCCCGTGCCAGGATAGTCTTGACCGTGGAGCCGCTTGAAGATTCCGAAAATCTGCTGGGCGTAGGCGGGCTCGATTCCGATGCCGTTGTCATGGACCACAAACAACCAGTCGGAATCACGACGCTCGGCCACTATCTGGATCTTGGGCGGCTCGGCTGAGCGATACTTGATCGCATTGCCGATAATGTTTTGCAACAACTGCACCATCCGGACTTCGTGGGCTTGCACCATCGGGAGCCGGTCCCAATGGACGATCGCGCTGTTCTGCTCGATAGAAGCCTGGAGATTGAGGAGCACTTTGCGCAACACACTCTCGCAATCGATTGGTTGCGCCGGCCCTTCGCTCGAGGATCCGGTTTGAGAGTAAGTGAGCAGGTCCTTCAAGAGCATCTCCATGCGCTTGGCCCCGCCTACCACGAAGGAAATGTATTGATCGGCTTCGGCGTCGAGCTTGCTGGCATATTTGCGATGCAAAAGCTGGCTGTAGAGAGCAACCATTCGCAGTGGCTCTTGGAGATCGTGACTGGCCGCGTACGCAAATTGATTCAGATCATCGTTGGATTGCCGCAACGCTTCGTTCGATTCCAGTAATTCGCGCGTGCGATCGGCCACGCGCTGTTCAAGCGTACTGTTCAATTCGCGAATCGCTTCGTCGGCCTTCTTGCGTTCGGTAATATCACGGATCGCGGAAATCAACAACAGGCCTTCTTCAGTTTGCAGAGGGCTCAAGCTGATCTCCACCGGATAGCGCTGCCCGCTCTTACGCAGCGCCCAGAATTCTTTGGGGGAGCTCGGACCGTCGGGGAGCACGATGCTCCGCGAATCGATCGGGGCCATCGAGTGGGCTTTCCAATCCGGGACTAGTGACCGTATGTTCTGCCCGACCAGCTCTTCACGCCGGAACCCGAACATCACCTCTACTTGCGAATTCACGAGGCTGATCCGGCCATCTTCCGAGCTGATGATCATTGCGTCGGGGGCGGCTTCCAGCAACGACCGGAACTTTAATTCGGCTTTGCTGAGCACGTCGGCCTGCCGGCGCAGCAAGGCGGTGGTACGGCTGAGCTCGACGAAAACGCCAACCTTCGATCTCAGGATCTCGGGCACGATCGGCTTGAAAAGAAAATCCACCGCTCCCAGGTCATAGCCACGGAACAGATGTTCGTCGCTCTTGTAGCCGGTGAGGAACAGGATGGGAGTGTTGCGCGATCGTTTGCGCGAACGAATCAACTCGGCGGTTTGAAAGCCGTCCATCTCCGGCATCTTCACATCCAGCAAAATGGCCGCGAAATCGTCATTGAGCAGATGACGCAATGCTTCCGTTCCGGATCTCGCCAAGATCAATTCCTGGCCGAGTCCTTCGAGCGCAGCCTCGAGCGAGATGAGATTCTCGAGCGTGTCGTCCACCAGAAGAATCTTGACGCGCTCCGGCGTGGATTGCTCGGAAGTATGCTGCATGCTTGCTTCTGGGCTCATTTTGTCACTTTCGTTTGCCCTTGCCGGCGAGTCTCCTAGACGCCTGGTACAGCGATCTGCGTCAATTCCTGACTGCGACTCACCCATACGCGCAGCACCGAGAACAGATTGTCGAGGTCTACCGGCTTGGTGATGTAGTCCGACGCCCCGGCCTCGATGCACTTGGCTCGGTCGCCCTTCATGGCTTTAGCGGTGAGCGCTATGATCGGCAGCGTACGGAATCTGACGTCTTGGCGGATAGCCTTCATGGTTTCGTAGCCGTCCATTTCCGGCATCATGATATCCATCAGTACCAGGTCGATATCGGGATTCTTCTTCAGAGCCTCGATGCCGGCGCGTCCGTTTTCGGCGTGGACTACGTGCAAATGGTGATCCTCCAGCAAGCTGGTCAGCGCGAAGATATTGCGGACATCATCGTCGACAACCAGCACCTTCCTGCCGGCGAGAGTGGCATCAGTATCGCGCAGGTGTTCGAGTATGCGGCGTTGCTCGGCGTTCAATTCATCTTCTGCGCGATGCAGCAACAGCACGGAGTCATCCAGCAGGCGGTCCGGCGTGTAGGCTGGCTTCACCACCATGATCCGGGCGAGGCGCGCGATATCGAGCGATTCGTCGTTTGTCAGCGCACGATCGCACGCCAGGATGACAGGTGGAACATAAGCGCCCGCCTGCGAGTGGATCTCTTCCATCAGGTTGACCGGCGCACTGTCGTCCACCGAAACGTGGATCACGATGCCATCCAGATCATTCTGCCGCACGATTTCAAGCGCCTCCTCCTGTGTGGCTGCGTCCACCAACTTCAGATCCGGCGCTGTAATCATAGCGTGGATTTCTGCTCTTTCGGCTGCACCGTCACAAACCACGAGCAGCTTCTTCACCCGCTTCTGAACGGAGTGCTCGATGGTAGTGAACGCTTCGGCGAGGTAGTCGTTGGTTCCCGCCTTTTCGAGATAGGTCATTGCGCCCAACGCGATTCCGAGGCGGCGATTATCATCCCCCGAAATGATATGCACGGGGATGTGGCGCGTAGCCGGATCGTGCTTGAGGCGGTCGAGAATGGTCCAGCCCGCCATGTCTGGAAGGTTGATATCCAGCGTAATCGCACCCGGCTTGAATTCCCGCGCCAATGTCATAGCGCTGCTGCCGCGAAGAGCCGCCAGCGCCTTCAGGCCGCGCTCGTGGGCCAGATCCACCAGGATGCGCGCAAAAGTAATGTCGTCTTCGATGATCAGCAGCACCGCGTCGTCGGGCTCGATCAAATTGCGATCATCATCGATGACCAGGTCTTCCACCAGACCCTCTGTGTTGAGCGCAGTAGTGGGCAGGATCATGTCCACCTCAGCATTCGGAACTGCCGCAGCCTTTTCCAGGAGCACGGGAGTCGAGAGAAGCGCTTCGCTCCTCGGTTGTTGAACCGGCGTGACATACGTTTGCGGCAGGTAGAGCGTGAAGGTGCTGCCCACGCCCGGCAGACTCTGCAGACGGATTTCACCGCCCAGAAGCCGGGCCAGCTGACGGCTTATGGAAAGGCCCAAACCGGTGCCGCCGTACTTGCGGCTGGTAGTGCCGTCCGCTTGTTGGAAGGCCTCAAAAATGATACGCTGCTTGTCCGACGGAATTCCGATTCCGGTGTCTGAAACCGAGAATGCAATTACCGACTTAGTACGCCCGAGAATCGAGTGGCCGGCGCTCCAACCGGATGTCGCCTTGTCGATGCTGAGACGTACGGAGCCGTGTTCAGTGAACTTCAGTGCATTGGAGAGCAAGTTCTTGAGGACTTGCTGAAGACGCTTGGCGTCGGTGTGCATGACTTCCGCCGTCAGAGCGCTGCCCAGCTCGATCCGCAGATCCAGACCTTTACCTTCGGCAACGTGCCGGAACGTACGGAAGCAATAGTCTTCCAGCTCGGTGAAGCGGACTCCGCCGACCTCCACATCCATCTTTCCGGACTCAATCTTGCTCAGGTCAAGAATGTCGTTGATCAAAGCGAGCAAATCGGTTCCGGAGGTGTGAATCGTCTCTGCAAATTTAACCTGCTTGGGGCTCAGGTTCTTATCCGAGTTTTCCGATAACATGCGTGCCAGAATCAGCAGGTTGTTCAGCGGAGTACGGAGCTCGTGGCTCATGTTCGCCAGAAACTCGCTCTTGTACTTGGAAGTCACCTCGAGCTGCTCGGCCTTTTCCTCAAGGGCCTGCTTGGCCTGTTCCACCTCCTGGTTCTTGGCCTCGACTTCGGTCTTTTGCTCAGCTAGCACTGCGCCTTCTCCTTCAAATCGGCGTTAGTAGGCCGAAGTTGGAGCTGCTGGCTCTGCAATTCTTCGGCCAGCGCCTGGCTTTGAGTCAACAACTGCTCGGTCTGCATGGTGGCCGCGATCGTGTTCAGCACGATGCCGATGGACTGTGTGAGCTGATCGAGGAACGCCAGGTGAATGTCGCTGAATTGACCAAAAGAAGCTAGTTCGATGACCGCCTTCACATCGCCTTCAAACAGCGCCGGCAAAACGACGATACTAACTGGCGCGTCGTTGCCCAGGCTGGAATTGATTCGAACATAAGTTCCCGGTATGTTCGTGGCCAGGATGCGCTCTTTTTCTTTGGCGCACTGGCCGACGAGTCCGGCGCCAATCCGGAACTGCCTCGGTACGCCGTCGCGGTCTTCCGTGGCATATCCGGCAAGCAGTTTGAGAACGGTGGAGCCCTCGGACGTCTCGGCGATATAGAAGGTCCCGTGCTGCGCTCCCACCAGCGGCGTGAGTTCTGACAACAAAAGCTGCGAAACGGTCAACAGGTCACGCTGGCCCTGCATCATGCCTGTGAATTTCGCGATGTTGGTCTTCAACCAATCCTGCTCGTTGTTCTTGCGGGTAGTGGCCGCAAGATTCACGATCATTTCGTTGATGTTGTCCTTTAAGGCCGCGACTTCACCCTGTGCCTGGACGGCGATGGAACGAGTCAGATCGCCCTTGGTTACAGCAGTCGCCACTTCGGCGATTGCGCGCACTTGAGTAGTCAGGTTGGCCGCGAGTTGGTTGACGTTATCGGTAAGATCGCGCCAGATTCCAGCTGCGCCGGGCACGCGCGCCTGGCCGCCCAGTTTGCCCTCGATGCCGACTTCGCGTGCTACCGTAGTGACCTGGTCCGCGAAGGTGGCCAGCGTATCGATCATTCCGTTGATTGTGTCGGCCAGCTCGGCGATCTCGCCTTTGGTTTCCAGAATGAGCTTGCGTTTCAGATCGCCATTAGCGACCGCGGTCACCACCTTGGCGATGCCGCGTACTTGTGTCGTCAGATTGGCGGCCATGAAGTTGACGTTGTCGGTCAGTTCCTTCCAGGTTCCGCCCACGCCCTTGACTTCCGCCTGCCCGCCCAGCTTTCCGTCGGTGCCGACTTCACGCGCCACGCGCGTCACTTCGCTGGCGAACGAATTAAGCTGGTCGACCATTCGGTTGATGGTGTTCTTCAGCTCGAGGATTTCACCCTGCACGTCGACTGTGATTTTGCGCGACAGGTCACCGTTCGCCACGGCCGTCGTCACTTGCGCGATGTTGCGGACCTGGTTGGTCAGATTGCTGGCCATCGAGTTGACCGAATCCGCCAGTTCCTTCCAGATGCCGGCGACGCCACGCACTTCGGCCTGACCGCCGAGCTTTCCTTCAGTGCCGACTTCGCGGGCAACACGGGTGAGTTCCGAGGCGAAGTCGTTGACCTGATCCACCATGGTGTTGATGGTGTTCTTCAGTTCGAGAATCTCGCCGCGCACATCCACGGTGATCTTGCGCGAGAGATCGCCTTTGGCGACAGCGATCGTGACCTCGGTGATATTGCGGACCTGGGCAGTGAGGTTGCCGGCCATCGAGTTGACCGAGTCGGTCAAGTCCCGCCAGACACCGGCCACGCCCTGGACGTCGGCCTGGCCGCCGAGCTTGCCTTCGGTGCCGACTTCGCGCGCCACGCGCGTTACTTCGCTGGCGAAGGCGTTGAGCTGGTCGACCATGGTGTTGATGGTGTTCTTCAGCTCCAGAATCTCGCCGCGCACGTCCACTGTGATCTTGCGCGACAAATCGCCGCGGGCCACGGCCGTCGTGACTTCGGCGATGTTGCGCACCTGGCCGGTGAGATTGCCGGCCATATAGTTGACGCTGTCGGTGAGATCTTTCCAGGTGCCGGCGACGCCGCGGACGTCGGCCTGACCGCCGAGCTTGCCTTCGGTGCCGACCTCGCGCGCCACGCGCGTTACTTCGCTGGCGAAGGCATTGAGCTGATCGACCATGGTGTTGATGGTGTTTTTCAGTTCCAGAATTTCGCCGCGCGCGTCGACGGTGATCTTAGTCGAAAGGTCGCCTTTGGCGACGCCGGTAGTCACCTGCGCGATGTTGCGGACTTGTGAAGTGAGGTTGCCGGCCATGAAGTTCACGCTGTCGGTGAGGTCTTTCCAGACGCCACCCACGCCCTTCACTTCGGCTTGCCCGCCCAGTTTGCCTTCGGTGCCAACCTCGCGCGCCACGCGCGTTACTTCACTGGCGAAGGCGTTGAGCTGGTCGACCATGGTGTTGATGGTGTTCTTCAGCTCGAGAATTTCGCCGCGCACGTCGACCGTGATCTTGCGGGACAAGTCGCCCTTGGCGACGGCAGTGGTTACTTCGGCGATATTGCGAACTTGGCTGGTCAAGTTGCCGGCCATGAAGTTCACAGAATCGGTGAGATCCTTCCAAGTGCCCGCGACGCCGTGCACGTCGGCCTGGCCGCCGAGTTTGCCTTCGGTGCCAACTTCACGCGCGACGCGCGTCACTTCACTCGCGAAGGAGCTGAGCTGATCGACCATGGTGTTCATGGTGTTCTTGAGCTCCAGGATTTCGCCGCGCACTTCGACCGTGATCTTGCGGGAGAGGTCGCCAGTAGCCACGGCGGTGGTGACCTCGGCGATGTTGCGAACCTGATTGGTCAGATTGCTGGCCATCGAGTTGACGCTGTCGGTGAGATCTTTCCAGGTTCCCGCCACGCCCTTCACCACGGCTTGACCGCCCAGCTTGCCTTCGGTGCCGACTTCACGCGCCACGCGCGTCACTTCGCTGGCGAACGCATTGAGCTGGTCCACCATGATGTTGATGGTGTTCTTCAGCTCCAGGATTTCGCCCCGGACGTCGACTGTGATCTTGCGGGACAGGTCGCCGTTGGCGACGGCCGTCGTCACTTCGGCGATGTTTCGGACCTGCGCGGTGAGGTTTCCAGCCATGGAATTGACGGAATCGGTGAGATCCTTCCAAACGCCGCCCACGCCTTTCACTTGCGCTTGACCGCCGAGTTTGCCATCGGTGCCGACTTCTCGCGCCACGCGTGTTACTTCGCTCGCGAACGAATTGAGCTGGTCCACCATGGTGTTGACGGTGTTTTTAAGCTCGAGAATTTCGCCTCGGGCATCCACCGTGATCTTGGTGGAGAGGTCGCCCTTGGCGACGGCCGTAGTGACGCCGGCGATATTGCGGACCTGATTGGTCAGGTTACCGGCCATGGAGTTCACGCTCTCGGTGAGATCCTTCCACACGCCGCCTACGCCCTTCACTTGCGCCTGCCCGCCGAGCTTGCCTTCCGTTCCCACTTCGCGCGCGACGCGCGTCACCTCACTGGCGAACGAATTGAGCTGGTCGACCATGGTGTTGATGGTGTTCTTCAGCTCCAGGATTTCGCCGCGCGCATCTACGGTAATCTTTGTCGAAAGGTCGCCTTTGGCGACCGCCGTCGTGACGCCGGCGATGTTGCGAACCTGGTTGGTCAGGTTGCCGGCCATCGAGTTCACGCTTTCGGTTAAGTCCCGCCACGTTCCGGCTACGCCTTCCACTTCGGCTTGCCCGCCGAGTTTTCCTTCCGTGCCGACTTCGCGAGCGACGCGCGTGACTTCACTGGCGAACGAGCTAAGCTGATCCACCATCGTGTTGATGGTGTTCTTCAGTTCCAAAATCTCGCCGCGCACCTGCACCGTGATCTTGCGGCCCAGATCGCCGTTGGCGACGGCCGTGGTAACTTCGGCGATGTTGCGGACTTGCGCAGTAAGGTTGCCAGCCATCGAATTGACCGAATCCGTGAGATCCTTCCAGGTGCCAGCCACGCCGGGCACGTCCGCCTGGCCGCCGAGCTTTCCCTCGGTTCCCACTTCTCGCGCCACGCGAGTGACTTCAGCGGCGAAAGAGCTGAGCTGATCGACCATGGTGTTAATGGTGTTCTTGAGCTGTAGAATCTCGCCGCGAGCATCGACAGTGATGTGAGTCGACAAGTCGCCCTTCGCGACGGCGGTGGTGACTTCGGCGATGTTGCGCACCTGGTTGGTAAGGTTGCTGGCCATGTAATTGACGCTGTCCGTCAAGTCTTTCCAGGTTCCAGCCACGCCCCGCACGTCGGCCTGGCCGCCGAGCTTTCCTTCGGTGCCGACTTCGCGCGCCACGCGGGTGACTTCCGAAGCGAAGGAGCTGAGCTGATCCACCATGGTGTTAATGGTGTTCTTGAGTTCCAGAATTTCGCCGCGGGCGTCCACCGTGATCTTAGTTGTTAGGTCGCCTTTTGCGACAGCCGTCGTGACGCCGGCGATGTTACGCACCTGGTTGGTCAGGTTGCTGGCCATGTAGTTGACGCTGTCCGTCAGATCTTTCCAGGTTCCCGCGACTCCGGTCACCACGGCCTGGCCGCCCAGTTTGCCTTCAGTTCCGACTTCGCGCGCCACGCGCGTCACTTCCGACGCGAACGAATTCAACTGCTGCACCATCGTGTTGACTACGCGCGCGGTGTGAAGGAATTCGCCTCGCAAGGGGCGGCCTTCGACATCGAGCGACATGGTTTGCGCCAGATCGCCCTTCGCCACCGCGCCGATCACACGCGCTACTTCGGTGGAGGGCTGCACCAGGTCGCCGATGAGGCTGTTTACCGATTCCACACACTCGGCCCAAGCTCCGCTCACCGATCCCAGCGACGCACGTTGCGCGATTCGCCCGTCTTTGCCGACAGCGCGGCTGATGCGAGCGAATTCGTTGACCATCTTCTGGTTCAACTCCAGAATCTCGTTCAGAGTGTCGTTGATTTTGCCCGCGACCCCGGTCTCGTCCACGGGCATTCGAACTGCGAAGTTACCCCGCTTGAAGGCCACCAGGGTGTGCAGCAAGTAGTTAGTCTCACGGGTTTTCGATGCAGGTGTGGCTTTTTGCACAACTTTCATTCGATTACGCTCCAATTGTGTGGCAGTGTAATTTGCATTACTATGCTATCTGGAATAGATTCCCTTAGTCAAGATTAGACTACGCGGCGAAAATCGTGTTACATCAGATCAGTCAATCGTTTCGGACTGAGGGAATTCAGGTCACGTCCTCAGTGTCACCCGCACAAATCTCTACGTGTGTCGACTGTAGCCCGGCTCAGGACTAAGTACTAGAGCCAGCGTGTAGAGGGTCCCATGCGATGACGATGGCATGTGGGAGCAATAATTCCCAATGCATCGTCGAATCGCAATCCTCGTATCCCTCTTTACCGGTTTGACTTTCAATAACTTAGCGCAAACAGGTGGTTCAGCAGCTTTTACCTACCTTTCCGGCCCAAACTTTTGCGGAACAAGTTTCGGCTACAGCGTTCCTGCGTTCTGTACTGCCCCCGGTGAACTTCCAATGGGAAGCTTCGCGGTGCCACCGATCGGAGGTTTCTACGTTGATCCGAACTTTGGGGCTAAGGTTCGGCCGCTCACAGATGGCACTACCAATAGCCTCCATCAATACTCGACGCCTTCCGCCTTCAGCGCCACCGGAAAATATGCGCTGTTGACCAGGATGGATGGGCATACGCGCATCGTGGATGTCGCCACCGCCAACATCGTAGCCGCCGATATCTCGGGATTGGTGGATTATCCGGACGCTCTGTGGAGCGCAGTGGATGACGACGTGGTGTACACGATCGGAGCAAACAACGCCCCGACGACCATCAAGAAGTATCAAATCTCAACCAAGACCAGTACCACGCTGGTTGACTATGCGACTGACGGGCATCATTTTACTCAGATCAGTTTCGGCGGCACCGGAGATGTGTCGACCGACAACTGGGCCGCATTCTGGGCGGATAACGAGCACCAGGTCTGCGCTATCGATCTGACTCGGGTGAAGACCTACTGTACCGACTATAAGGCTCCGAGTCCGGGGAATCACGTGGGCTGGAATTCGATCGATTATGTGTTGATCACCAAGGGCAAGGATATTGATACGAACAAGCGCTATGTGCTCTTGATGGCAGATCCCGCCATGGGGGTCTATTCCGTCAACGAGCAGGCCGGCACACTCGAATTCGAGTATCGGGGGCCCGAGTACACAACGGGCTTGATGGGCGGAAATGGCCCCGGCAATAAAGACCGGATCTGCGATCCCGGTGAAACGTGCCTCGGTCAACCACACGCGGATGTGTTTGCTGATAACGGCAGACAATATATTCTCTTGGATGTTGGGCTCGATGGACCGGGGTGTGAAGACGATCTGACAAGTCTCCAAATATCGAAAGGTGTCAACCTGCTCGCGCCTATCGACCAGGGGGGCGGAAGAAAGGTTCTCTTCATGCTTTACAAGTGCACTCTGACCTGGTCAGATCTGCACTTCGGGTGCGCGCGATCGGCCACTGCCTTCTGCGCGATCTCCCTCGACATCGTGAATTCGACTCTTCCGAATCAAATACGCGATGGCAAGACGCCATTCGACAGTGAAATTATTGTCATGCGTGGCAATGGTGTGGAAGTTCGGCGGTTGGCGATGCACCGCAGCGTCCAAACACAATATTGGGACCAGCCTCGTGCCTGCATCTCACCTGACGGGTCCATAGTCCTATGGGACTCCAATTTCGGCAATCCGGCCAACCATCGCGTCGTGATCGCAGAGACGGGATTCGGTGCCACATCGCTGCCGCCCGGATGCACGTACACGCTCAGTACTACTAGTTTGGACGTTGGCTCCAACGGTTCGACAGGTACGATATCCGTTACGCCGAGCTCTGCTACGTGCGGGGCGGCGACGGCAAGTTCCAACGTGCCTTGGGCGACAGTTTCCACATCGGGAAATCTCGTGAACTGGACCGTCGCCGCCAACTTTGGCGTGCCAAGCAGGACCGGATCTATCAATATTTCCGGCCAGACTGTCAGCATTCAACAATCGGGTATTGCGCCAGCGCTGACGATGGCTGTGAATCCCACCTCGCTTACCATCGGAACTAGTGGTGGACTATTGTCTGTGCCGCAGAACGTCAACCTGACGTTTTCCGGAGGGGCTCCGGTTTGGACGGCAACCTCCAGCCAGCCGAACATCATTGTCTCGCCAGTGTCGGGCATCGGGAACGGAACGCTACAGATCAGCGCTTCTGCGGGCCCGAGCGGTTTCGTCACTCTCAGCGCTGTGGGCGCGGCAAATTCTCCCGTATTCATACAGATTCAGGTAACGGCCGGGGCTGTGACACCTCCGTTCGGCAGCTTCGATACTCCGACAGACCTGACGAAGGGTATTTCCGCGGCTGTTGCGGTCACGGGCTGGGCTCTGGATGCGGTCGGCGTCACCAAAGTCGACATCTGGCGAGAACCGGTTGGTTCAGAGCCTGCTGGGCTGGTATACCTGGGCGATGCCGTCTTTGTAAGCGGCGCGCGGCCCGACGTCGCCAAAACATTCGCGAGCTATCCATTCGCCAGCCGCGCGGGCTGGGGTTACTTAATGCTGACAAACTTCCTGCCAAATAATGGCGGCGCTAAGGGGCCGGGCAATGGCATGTACAAGCTGCATGCATTGGCGCACAACCAGGCGGGCGCAGTCGTGGATCTTGGTGTCCGGACAATAATTGTCGACAACGCGAATGCCACGCAACCCTTTGGCAGTATCGATTCGCCGGCTCAAGGCGCAACCATTTCAGGAAACCAATACGTGAACTTCGGCTGGGCGCTCACGCCGCTGCCGGGAATGATCCCGACGGACGGCTCAACGATTACGGTGAGCGTCGACGGAATCACGTTGGGACATCCAACTTACAACCAGTTTCGTGCTGACATCGCAAACTCGTTTCCGGGATTGGCCAACAGCAGCGGCGCCGTTGGCTTTTTCTACATCGATACGACCAAGCTGACCAATGGTGTTCACACCATCGGATGGGGAGTGTGGGACAACAAGGTGCGGGGCGCGGGAATCGGCAGCCGGTTCTTCACGGTGCAGAATGGGCAAATCGCCGCACCGGCCGATTCTGTCGCACCGCCATCCGATGACGCTGTTGCCTCAACGCAGGCCGCCGAGTCAAGTGAAGGCGTATCGCCAGCGATCGCACGTAGAGGCGAAGAGCTGTCCATGGATGTGGAGGAGATGGACCGGATCGAACTGAAATTGGGCGCGACCTCCGGCTACTCGCTGGTGGATGGAGAACGTCTACCGCTGCCGCCGGGATCGGCGCTAAAGGGCGGAGTCTTCTATTGGCAACTCGGCCCCGCGTTTCTCGGCGATTACACGCTGATGTTCAACCGGCCCGGGGCCGCACCGTCCCGCTTGCGCGTCACGGTCCGCCCAAAGAATTACTCGCGTGGCGACCTTGCACAGGCGCAATAGCCGCCGCTCGAAATCAGGTGTGGGATTCAATCGTTCGCGACCGGGGGCGGTCACTGGAGCCAAAGTCAGCTTTCGATTCGCTGGTGGACGACACATCCTCGGCGCCGGTCTGATCCAGAATCGTTTTCGCTGTTTTCACCCAGTCAGAATCATCGCAGTGGACCGAAAGCAGGATCCCGCCCTTGCGCACGCGGCCCTCATAACGTTTGGCCTCGTACTCGGGAATCCCAAAGCCGACCAGAGCGCCCGTGATGCCGCCCAGCGCCCCTCCGACGCCGACGCCGCTGAGCAGCCCCATGATCGGTCCGGCCGCGACAAACGGGCCCAGACCTGGAATTATCAACGCGCCGGCGCCGACCAGCCAGCCTACAATTCCGCCGATAACGGCGCCTGACCCTGCACCGGCCGCCGTGCCTTCCGGTGCTTTCGTGCTCTTTTCCAGTGCCAGATCCTTGGTCCCCTCGTTTTGGGGTAACAGGATCGAGATATCGGTGTTTCGAAAGCCAGCCAGCTCTAGCCCGTTCACCGCATTCTCCGCATCCGCTTGACTTGGGTAAATCCCAAATACTGCTATATTCTTGCCCATGCCAACTCCTTTCTTCCAATCCTGCTAATCCTCAGAATCCTTCCGCCTCTCTCTTTTTGCGAGCTTTGAATGACCGCCAGAGCAGTGTAACGGTTACACATTCTCGTCGGGTTGCAGCCGCCTGATTCGGCTCGTGCAACTTGGTGACCACCCCCCGGGAACAAGTCTGTCAAGGCGTAAGCCACTCGTCCGGAGTGACAGGATGAAGAGCGCGAGAGACTCCTAGAGTCGGAACTACTCGAATTGAGCGAAGCAGTCAGTATTTCTTTCCGAGGAGAGATTTGAATACGGGTAGAACGGAGGTAATTACCAGCAAGAACAATTTGTTGAAACACCTGATCGCCGTTGTTTGTCCAACGTGACAGA
>JACXTT010008865.1_pt1 | contig 13862 bp, 15 predicted proteins | sample 9270951 | NCBI WGS metagenome assembly JACXTT01 (sample SAMN15532306, study PRJNA645909) | rock metagenome | isolation source: weathered quartz diorite | place: Puerto Rico | collected 2017-06-21 | reverse complement strand
GCTGGAAGCAGCGCGTGGCGTTTGGCGCCGCGATCATGCACGAGCCGCGCGTGCTCTTCCTGGACGAGCCGACTTCTGGCGTGGATCCGATCGCCCGCCGCACGTTCTGGACGATGATCAACCGGCTCGCCGACGAAGGCGCGGCCGTCCTGATCACCACGCACTATCTCGAGGAAGCCGAGCAGTGCAATCGCCTCGGCTTCATGGTGGGCGGCGAGCTCGTGGCCGAGGGCACGCCGAGCGGCGTCAAGGCCGCGCAGGGCGGACGCGTGCTGGAAATCGCGACGTCCGCGCCCGAGCGCGCGCTGACGCTCCTGAAGGCAGAGATAGAGCACTGGCGCGTGGCGCTCTTCGGCGATCGTCTGCACGTGATCGTCGACGGCGATCCCGAGCAGGAGACGCGCGGAATCAGCGCGCGGCTCGCTCGGGACGGGATCCGCGTGCTCGAGACGCGCGATCAGGACTATTCGCTGGAGGACGTGTTCCTCGTGATCGTGGAGAAATCGCAGCGCGCCCAGAAGGCTGCGGCGGCCTGAGGCGCGGGGGACCCGGCGATGAAACGCATCCTGGCCCAGATTCGCAAGGAGCTGACGCAGATCCTGAGAGATCGGCTCGCGCTGGCCCTGGCGCTGGCACTGCCGGTCGCCATCGTGGCGCTACTCGGCACGACGATCTCGCTGACCGTGAGCGACATTCCGATCGTCGTCCAGGACCTGGACCAGACGCCGCTCTCGCGCCAGTACGCCGACGCGTTCCGCTCGTCGATCACGTTTCGGGTGATCAGCCAGCCTCTGGCGGAGTCGCCGGAGACCGCGCTGACCACGGGCCGGGCGCGCGGCGCGCTGATCATCCCCGAGCACTTCGCGCGCGATGTGCTACGCGGCCGCAACGCGCAGGCGCAGCTGCTGGTCGACGCGACCGACACGAACACCGCGCTGATCACCAAGGGCAACGCCGCGCAGGTGACCAGCGCGTTCGCGCGCGGGCTCGGAGCGCGTACGATCGGGCTGAGCGCGCCCGAGGTGGTCCGCGGCGGCATCGGGTCGGTGCGCGTGAACACGCGGCTCTGGTTCAACCCCGGCCGCGAGCCCCGAAAGTTCTACGGCCCGGGCATGTTCGTACTGGGCCTGTCGATCTTTCCGCCGCTGCTGGCCACCCTGGCGATGTCGCGCGAGGGCGAGCAGCAGACGATCTTGCAGGTCTACGTCTCGGGCATCACGGCGCACGAGTTCCTGCTGGGCAAGATCATCGCGGGCGTCGTGATCGGCATCGCCGAGTGGATCCTGTGTCTCGGCGTGGTGTTCACGCTGTTCGGCCTCGGCATCGCCGGCGATCCCACGCCGTTCATCGTGGCGACCCTGGTCTACCTGTTCTGCGGGGTGGCGTTCGGCACCCTGGTGGGCGTGGCGATCCCATCGCAAGCGGCGGCGATGCAGGCGGTACAGCTCGGCGGCTTTCTCCTCGCGTTCCTGCTCTCTGGGCTGATCTTCCCCGTGGAGAACATCCCCGCGGGGCTTCGCTGGATCTCCAACGTGGTTCAGGCGCGCTACTACATCGTGGTCGTGCGCGACGCGTTCTTGCAGGGGGCCGGCTGGGCGGCGATGTGGTGGCAAATCCCGCCGATCGCCGCCATCGGCCTCGTGTTCTACGCGCTCGCATGGAAAACGACGCGGCGCATGCAGGTGAACGCATGACACCCTGCTTCTGGTCCCTCGCGCTCAAGGAGCTTCGTCAGATCCGCCGCGACAAGCGGCTGGTACTCTCGCTGATCGTGCCGCCGGTGGTCCAGCTCCTGGTGTTCGGCCTGGCGCTGGATCCGGAAGTGAAGGACCTGCGGGTCGGCATCGTGGACGAAAGCCGTACGGCGGAGAGCCGTGAGCTCGTCTCGGCGCTCACCGAGAACCGGACCTTGCGCCTGAAGGCCGCGTATCCGACGCCGGCGGAGCTGGAGCGGGCCATCGCCGAGGGCCGCCTCGATCTCGGCGTCGTGGTGCCCCACGAGTTCGCGCGTCAGCTTGGTCGCGGTCAGACGGCCGACGTGCAGGTGCTGATCAACGGGGTCAACGCCAATACCGCGCAGCTCGCCCAGGGACACGTGCAGGCCGCGGCGGTCTGGCTGAACGCTCGGCCCGGGGTTGCCGCGCCGATCGAGCTGCGCACGGCGCTTCTCTATAACCCAGGCCTCGAGCACACGTGGTTCACCGTCACCGGCGTGCTGGGCGCCTTGATCGTCCTGAACGGCTCGCTGGTGGCGGCGACGGCCATGATCAAGGAGAAGGAGCGCGGCACCGTCGAGCAGCTCCTGATGACGCCGGCCAGCGCGGTGGAAGTGGTCACGGCGAAGATCGCGCCGCTGTTCGTGCTGCTGCTGGGGATGACAGGGCTGGCATTAGTGGTCGCGCGCTTGGTCTTCCACGTGCCGTTCCGGGGGAGCCTCACGCTACTGGCGTTCGCGTGCGCTTGCTGCGTGCTGACGGGCATCGGCATCGGGACGTTCGTGGCGACGTTGGCGCGGTCGGCCACGCAGGCGCAGCTCATGCTGTTCTTCGTCAACCCGCCGCTCATGGCGCTCTCGGGCGGGTTCACGCCGATCGAGGCCATGCCGAAATGGATCCAGCCGTTTACCTATCTGAACCCGATCGCGCACTTTGCTGGGCTGGCTCGTGCGGTGATGGTGCGGGGGTCGGGGATGGACGTGGTGTACGTGCAGCTCTTCGCGCTCGGGGTGATCGCGTCGGTGCTGGTGGGGTTCAGTGCCTGGAAGTTCCGCGGGCAGATGAGCTAGTTGGTCAGCGATGTGGCGTACGAACTACTGAGCCCGGCGTATCGAACATCGGACGTGTTCTGCGGCGCCATGTGGATGCTAGACTCGATCCGTCGAGTCGATATGGGCAAGATCGAGAACATCGAGCGGCAGATCGAGGGACTTTCACCCCAGGAGCTCGCCCAGTTTCGGGCGTGGTTTCTGGAGTTCGACTGGGAAGCGTGGGATCGCCAGCTGGAGGCCGATATCCGGGCCAGCAAACTGGATCCCGTGGTGCAAAAAGCACGCGGGGGTCATGCGGCCGGTAACAGCACGCCTCTCTGACTCATCACGCGTCGCCGGCTGACGCTTCAGGCGTCCGTGAAGTAGCGCCCTGATTCGGCAGTGGCCTGCCCTCCTGGCGGTACAGGTTGACTAGGTAGTCGCGACCTGCCGCGGCTCGTTTATCATTCATGGCTCAGGAGGACCGAATATGACCCTGCACCGTCGCAACGTCATCAAGCTGGGCGGCGCGCTCGTCGTCGCCCTTTGCTCGGCACTCTCGGCCCCGCTGCTGATGGCCCAGTCCGGGAAGGTCGAGGTGCTCTGGCTCGGAAACGCGACGTTCAAGATCACCACGCCGGGCGGCAAGGCGATCGTGATCGACCCCTACCTGAAGGGAAATCCCAAGACGCCCGCCGACTACAAGGACTTCGCCAAGCTCGGCAAGGTCGACCTGATCCTTATCACGCACGGCCACGGCGACCACGTCGGCACGGCGAATCGGACCGACGGCGGAAGCGACGCCGCCGACCTTGCCAAGCTGACCGGCGCCAAGGTGTTCGGGCCGGCCGGGCTCATCCAGAGCCTGATCGATATCGGCTGGCTCTCGAACGAGCAGGGCGTGCGCTTCGGCAAGGGCGGCAAGGTGCAGCCGCTGGGCCCGCAGATCACGATCACGCAGGTGCGGGCCGAGCATTCGTCGGAGCTGACGGTGACCGATCCGGCGACGAAGAAGACGACGACCCACGTCGGCGGCGAGCCGGCCGGCTTCATCATCCAGATGGAGAACGGGTTCAAGGTCTATCACATGGGCGACACGGGGATCTTCGGCGACATGAAGCTGATCGGCGAGTACTACAAGCCTGATCTCATCCTGATGCCGATCGGCGGCCACTTCGTGATGGACCCGCAGGACGCGGCCTACGCCACGAAGGAGTGGCTCAAGCCGAAGTTCGTCATCCCGATGCACTACGGGACGACGCCGGTCCTGAAGGGCACACCGCAGGAGTACATCGCGGCGCTCGGGCAGACGGCGGTGAAGGTATTCGCGCTCAATCCGGGGGAGAAGGTCGAGTTCTAGGGCGGAGAGCGGTCTGTGACGAAAGGCACCGTTCGAGGCAAGGCCGCGCTCCGCTCGTACTTTGCGAGAGGGCTGGCGGCCGCACCCGATCTGAAATTCGAGCTGCTCGATGTGTTCGCCGGAGTGAGCTCGGTGGCTGTCTACTTGCGAAGCGGCGTGCGCGGGCTTCAGCTCGAGGTGATGGAGCTCGACGGCGAGGGACGAATCGCGAGAGTCCTCGTCCATCATCGGGACCCTTAGCGGCGAACCGAGGACTTTAGGGGTGGCGGGACCTTCGGGCACCGACGACGACTTGAATCGGGCGCCCACCGAGGAGGAGTGGGCGCGGCTCCAGTTCACGACAGTCCTGTACTACTTGCACGAAACCAACCCGGACAACGGCCTGGTCCGCGACAAAACCGACCCGCGAGCCCCGGTGAGTATCGCGGCCGTCGGAATGGCCTTGGCGACGATTCCGGTCGTGGTCGAACGCGGAATCGTAATCCGCGAATTCGCCGCCAAGATCACCCGCAGAAAACTTCGATTCCTGCTCGAACTGCCTCAGGGGCCCGAGCCGGATGCTTCCGGCTACAAGGGGTTCTTCTACCACTTTCTGGACATCGAAACCGGTGGCCGTGTTTGGCAGTGTGAGCTCTCGACGATAGATTCGGCATTTCTGTTTGCCGGCGCGCTCACGGCCGCCACCTACTTCGACCGCGACACGGCCGAGGAGGCGGAAGTCCGCAGTCTTGCCGACGCCCTGTACCGGCGGGCCGACTGGAACTGGGCATGCGATGGCGGGCCGACCCTGACGCACGGCTGGCGACCGGAGAACGGATTCATCCCGCACCGCTGGCAAGGCTACGACGAGGGATTGCTGCTCTACATCCTCGGTCTCGGTTCGCCGACACATGCGTTGCCGCTGGAGAGCTATCGCGCCTATTGCGCGACCTATCAGTGGAGGAGCATCTACGGGCGCGAACTGCTCTACTCGGGCCCACTCTTTACACATCAGCTTTCGCACATGTGGATCGACTTTCGCGGCATCCGCGACGACTTCATGAAGGAGCGCGGTAGCGACTACTTCGAGAACAGCCGGCAGGCGACCTTCGTGCAGCAGGAGTACGCGATTCGAAATCCGATGAACTTTGTGGGCTACGGCAAGTATTGCTGGGGCTTCACGGCGTGCGACGGACCCGGGTGGGTCAAACGCGTGGTCAACGGCGTCGAACGCGAATTCTTCGACTACGCCGCCCGCGGCGCTCCATTCGGCCCCGACGACGGCACGGTCGCCCCGTGGGTCGTGGTCGCCTCCTTGCCTTTTGCCCCGGAGATCGTCATTCCGACGGTGCGCAATCTTGCCCGGATGGACCTTGGGATGGAGGACAAGTACGGGTTCAAGCCATCGTTCAATCAGTCGTTCGTGGTGAACGATAGTAAGACCGGCTGGTGGGTCACGCCCTATCACTTCGGTATCGATCAGGGACCGGTGGTGCTGATGACGGAGAATTACCGGACCGGGTTGCTATGGAACATCATGCGCCGCTGTGTGCCGGTAGTGTCCGGCTTGCGGCGCGCGGGCTTTGCCGGGGGTTGGTTGTAGACGCTGGCCCAAATCCTTCGTGAGCTATTCGCGAGGAGTACGCATGGACACGCAATCGCCTCCGCTCAATCGCTACACCACTCGGCTGATAGTGCAGGCGGTCATGCACCTGCTCACCTCCGAAGTGCGTCAGAGGGCGATCGGCCTGCTGCTGTTGCTCTTGCTGTGCGCGCTGGCGGTCAGCGGTCTCAATGTGGTTGGCAGCTACGTCGGCCGTGACTTCATGACGGCAATCTCCCAGCGCGACATGACGGGCTTCTCCAAGCTCGCCGCTCTGTACGTCGCCGTGTTCGGCGCCACCACGGTGGTCGCGGTCTTCTACCGATTTTGCGAGGAGCGTATGGGCTTATTGTGGCGCTCCTGGCTGACCAGGCGGGTCGTCGAACGCTACCTCGACCAGCGGGCTTATCTGCGCCTCAAGGAGTCGGCACAAATCGATAACCCCGATCAACGCATCACCGAGGACATCCGCGCGTTCACGACCACGACGCTGTCATTCATGCTCGTCTTCTTGAATTCGGCTCTGGCGGCCGTGTCGTTCGCAGGCGTCCTGTGGACGATCAGCCCGCTGCTGTTCTTTGTTGCCCTCGGCTACGCGGGGCTCGGTACTCTGATGACAGTGCTCCTGGGCCGTCCGCTGGTCGGCCTGAACTACACTCAATCGCGCCGAGAGGCCGACTTTCGCGCCACACTCGTCCACGTCGGCGAGTACGCCGAGTCAGTCGCGCTCTCACGCCAGGAAGGGCGGCTGAGGGCCCGCCTGCTGCACCGGATCGACGAGCTGGTCGAGAACTTCCGGCGGATCACGTCGGTCAACCGCAATCTTGGTTTCTTCACGACCGGCTACAACTACCTGATTCAGATCATCCCCGCGCTCATCGTGGCGCCGCACTTCATTCGCGGCGAGGTGGAGTTCGGCGTGATCACACAGTCGGCGATCGCGTTCAGCCAGCTGCTTGGCGCGCTGTCGCTGATCGTCAATCAGTACGGGTCGATCTCCTCCTTCGCTGCCGTCGTGGTTCGGCTCACCGGGTTGGCCGAGGCGGTGGAGACGATCAACGTCGAGCGCCCGAAGATCGAGGCGATCGAAGACCGTGATCGGGTCGCGTACGAGCGGCTAACGCTTCGCTCCCCGGGAGATGGCGTGCCGCTCCTCACCGATTTGACGGTGTCGATCCCTCGCAGGATGCGAGTATTGGTCAACGGGGCGAACGAAGCGGCCCGCGTTGCCTTGTTCCGCACAACCGCCGGAGTCTGGCCGAGCGGAGACGGGCGAACCTTCCGACCGCCGCTGGACGCAATTTCCTTTCTGGCCCAACAGCCGTACTTTGCCCCAGGCACGCTCCGACAGCTGCTGGTCGACCCAGCGAGGGAAAAGGAGCTCACCGACGAGCGCATTCTGGCAGCCATCCGCGACGCCGGCCTCGAGCCCGTCGTGATGCGCGTCGGTGGACTGGACGTCGAGCACGACTGGCCGGCGGTGCTTTCATTGGGAGAGCAGCAGCAACTCGCGATGGTGCGCCTCATCCTGGCGCGGCCGTCGTTCGCGCTGCTGGATCGGGTGAGTACGACTCTCGCACCGGGCCAGCTCCAGCAAAGCCTCCGGCGACTCAGCGACAACTCCATCACATACATGGAATTCGGCGAGGCGATCGAGTCGGCTGAGCTCTACGACGCCGTGCTAGAGATCGACCCGGGAGGCGCGTGGAGCTGGAGGCAGACCGGGGGATCGGTTAGAGCCTAGACGTCCCGCTCGAGGGCGTATTCTTAGTAGAGAACCCGCCATCGGGAGGACATCATGCCCAGTGAACACGACAAGATCGATTCCCAGAAAGTCATAGCCAGTCTCAATACCATTCTCGAGCTCGAGCTCGCGGGCGTGGTCCGCTATCTGCACTACTCGCTGATGGTCTTCGGCCACGCGCGCATTCCGATCATCAGCTGGATGCGCAACCAGGCCACGGAGGGTATGAACCACGCGGCCATGGCCGGCGAACACGTGACGTCGCTCGGCGGCCATCCGTCGCTCAACATCGGCAAGCTGGTCGAGTCGCACAAACACGACATCACCCAGATCCTTGGTGAAGCGCTGGATCACGAGCGCGCCACGCTGCGCGAGTACTACAACCTGCTCGCGCTCGTCGTGGACAAGAGCGTGTGGCTCGAAGAATACGCCCGAGAGCAGATCGCGCTCGAGGAGCAGCACATCGCCGAGGTCGACAAGATGATGCGTAAGCCCGGCGCGCTGCACCCCACCGGGTGATTCCGGACAGGGCACGTCACGATACGGAGTGCTCGACCTCTTCGGGCTGCGCGCCGAATTCTTCGGGCTCCGTGACGAAGGCGCAGAGCGCTGCCGCCACCGCTAGAGAGATCCCACCGAGGACGACGGCGGTCAGTCGGTGACTACGAACTGACTCTAAGCAGTTTGCCTGTCACCGTCAACGTGCTCGGGAGGATACGGCAGACGGCGGTGAAGGTATTTCCGATCGATCCGGGGATGGGCTAGAGTTCTAAGGTGAAGGACATAGCAGGGGAGCCCATGCTCGAGCAGAAGATCAACGAGCTGTTCGGTGACAACGACCCCACCGGGTTCGGAACGGGCTGGTGGAGCGGCGTCCTGTCAGCCTTCTTTGGCCTGCTAGCATTCGGCGCGGTGGTGTGCCTGCACTTTCCTTCGTTGCTGAGCTCCCCCGAACTGCGGCCCTACTACCCCATGGAGCTTATTCGTCTGTTGATCCAGGGCGTCATCGTGGGCGCGATCGTTTTCGGGGTCGTGTCCGCGATGCTTCGAAGGAAGAAGATCCTGGCGCTGACCGGAATGGCGTTCGCCCTTGGCGCGACGCTGCTAGGCGGAGCCAGCGTTCCCATCAACGACACGCTGCGCGAGGGGCCGGCCATCGGTCTGGATTGGTTCCTGCTGGACATGCTGCTCATGACCTTGATCTTCTCGCCCATCGAGGTGCTCTGGCCGGCCTATCCGAAGCAAAGCGTCTTCCGGGTCGAGTGGCTGACGGACATCGTGTATTTCCTGTCCACGCACCTGCCGATTCAGCTCACGACCTTCCTGATCCTGCTGCCGGCCACGCAGCTCTCGGCCTTCCTGGGCATTCCAGGCGTCATCGCTGCGGTGGGGCGCCTGCCGTGGCTGGTGCAATTCTTCCTGGCCGTCCTGGTCGCGGACCTTGCCCAATACTTCATTCATCGATCCTTCCACATGGTGTCGTTCATGTGGCGCTTCCACGCGATCCACCATTCGTCCAAGGCGCTCGACTGGATCGCGGGCTCACGCGCCCACATCGTGGAGGACGTCGTGGTGCGGGGGTTCATTCTCGTGCCGATGATGCTGGTGTTCCCCCAGAACATCAACGTCGCCTACTTGTTCTTCGTCACCCTCCACGCCACCTGGACGCATTGCAATTTCGGCCCGACCGTCAAGTGGCTGGAGCCGTTCCTGATCCTGCCGAGATACCATCACTGGCATCACACGTCGCAGGCCGAGGCGATCGACCGGAACTTCGCCATCCACTTTCCGTGGATCGACAAGATCTTCGGGACCTACTACTTTCCCGAGGACGGCAAGTGGCCGGACACCTACGGTTTGGCCAACGAGTACATACCGCGCGGCTTCTGGGCGCAGGCGGTCTATCCGTTCATCCGACGGCAGGCGGCTTAGCGCCCGCTACAGACTCGGACTTCGGGCGGCGCTAGCGCCCGAGGCGTTGCTGAAGGATCGCCTGGTACTCATTCTCGAGCCGCTCGAACCGCCGGTAGATCGCGTCGAAGTGTCCGAGCATCTCCTGACGCAGCTCGGCGATCATCTGGCCGAACCGGTCGAATTGTCGATCGACGGCGGCGAACTTCCGATCGACGTCGGTGAACTGCCGACCGAGGAACTCGATGAGCTGCCCATATTCGGCCGAGGACATGCATCCTCTCTATCCCAGGTCGCGGGCGCGTTCAAGCGTCTCCAATGGGAGACATGGGCGTCGGCGCGGGAGCGAGGCCCGTGATGAGACATTGCGACGAACGACTCAGCGGCGGGCGGCCTAGGGCCTGCTAGAAGTTCAGGGCTCTCAGCGGAACGTCTTTGGGCAATTCCGCTCCCGTGCTCGACGCCCGCACCAGGCCCAGGGCCTTCATGATCTTGACCGTCGTGAATCCGAAGTCGTGCTCCGATTCGTCGTGGCTCAAGCGCAGAAGGCGCGGGGAATGGTGATGGTTGTTCTGCAGGCAGGCGCTGAAAGTCGCGGTGACTGGTAACCACTCGCCGATGTTCATCGCGTTGTCGCGTTCGTCGTCGTAACGCCGGTAGCCGAATCGCCGATCGTGGGTCCAGTAGTTCTGAATCATGTTGATCCACAGTGCGAAGAGGCGCGTCCCAAGCCAGGCAACGGCCGCGAAGCGCAGATCGCCCACCAGGAGCCATAGCAGCCAGAAATTGAACACCTGGGAGGCCGTGGCGAACGCCGGATTCGCGACGAGGCGAAATGGCCAGGATTTGAGGATTTCGTCGTTGGCGACGTTGGCTTCGCACTTATACGGGAACAGGCAGAGATATATCGTCCGCCAGAAGCCGTCGGATGAAAGCTTGTTGGGGTCTCCGGGATGGTCTGAAAAGCGATGGTGAAGCCGGTGCCGGTTCACCCAGGTGACCGGATTGATGTAGACACCGAAGGTGTTGTTCACGAGCGTGAGGGCTTTGATGAACCACTCCTGGTAGTCGAGGGCTCGGTGGGCGATCCCCATATGAATGACAGGGGACAGATACAACCCGGCGACGAACCAGCACGCGACGAGATACGCTGCGCCGATCAATAGGCCTGCAAAGGGGCCGAGATGGGGCGGGGCGACGTACAGGCAAGCCGCCCCATAGGCAAGAATGACCGCATAGCCGACGACGTTGTAAATCTTCATACTGAATCCCCCCTGATGGACGATTCGAAGATCTCATATGCCTGGCCGTCTCGACGACTTCTACGAGCGCGATCTCCGGGGGATCGGCTAGAGTTCTAGGCAACCGCTGTCGGGAAGGGGACGTCAGTGACAAAGGCCGAGGCGCGCGTCGTCGCCCAGGAATGGATCGAAGCGTTCAACGCTCACGACCTCGAGCGAATTCTTTCTCACTACGCTGAGTCCGTCGAGCTCAAGTCGCTGCTGGTGACGAAGCTACTGAACGATCCGGCAGGGACGATTCGCGGCAAGCCCGCGCTCCGCGCGTACTTTGCCAGGGGCCTCGCGGCTGCACCTGATCTGAAATTCGAGCTACTCGACGTCTTCGCCGGCGTCAGCTCGGTGGCCGTGTACCTGCGGAGCAGCGTGCGCGGGCTCCAGCTCGAGGTGATGGAGCTCGATAGCGATGGGCGGATCGTCAGAGTTCTCGTGCATCATCGGGACCCTTGATCGCATCGACTGCTTCAGTCTTCGACGCGGGCGTTAGACAAACACCACCGAGAACGACGGCAGTAAGTCGGTTGTCGCCGAGTTCTTAGGGCTATTTCTGTTTCGCCATCGATGTCGTTGGAACCATGATGTGAGCGTACGGCGTGCCCTTCCACATTACCCACGGGCCGCCCTTCGTCCACTCGGTCGGGTACGCGTCCAGCTGATTCACGTCCGTTGGAAGGATCATGACGTGCGGTCCGCTGACCACCCACTGGTTGTCAGCCGTCGGTTTCGTCGCATACGGATCGGTATTGCTGGCGCCCTTGTCGCCCTTGAGCATGTAGGCCACGCCGACCGTCGTCCGCTTCGGCGGCTCCTTCTTGTTCATCCAGGCATCACCCCAGCCTTGCCACTCCTTGTCGAGGCACATCGCATCGCCAGCTAGATCGAGCATGCACATCCATCCGTTGGTTCCAGCCCGCAATTCCTTCATCTTGCCATCGGACCCCGTGCCCATGACCGCGGCGTTGCGCGCGATGTCCGGCGGTGCGGCACTCGTTGCTTTCGCAATGACGGCGGCGTCGGACATAGCGCCTGCCTTGGCCATGCCCTGGTGACCAGACTTCGCTGGCTCCTTTTTGGTTTCTTGAGCCATCGCTGTGACTGTCACTAGCATGAGCACTGCAACGAGCGACGCGAAGATCCTTGGCATGATGACGCCCCTTTCTCGAGAGCCTAGTAGCTCACAGTAGGACTGGCGGCGAACAAGGTCAAGCACGACATGCAGTCGCACGGCCTTCATCACGAGAAACAGGAGTTGCGCGCAATTCTTCGGGCTCGGTGACGAAGGCGCAGAGCGCCGCCGCCACCGCCAGAGAGATACCACCCAGGACGACGGCAGTAAGTCGATTGTCGCCGCCGATCAGGCGCACCAGCGTGCTCTGCTCGGTAAGGATGGTCTTCATGACCTTGCCGAAAACCAGCGCGGCCAGGATCTCCGGGATGACGATGAAGAAGTTGAAGATGCCCATGTAGATGCCGGTCTTTCCCGGGGGGAGGGCGCCGGCGAGGATCGAATACGGCATCGAGAGGATGCTGGCCCAGGCGGGGCGGGAGCGCTTGAGGGAGGTGCGGACTGACAGCCGAGGCCCAGCACCGCCAGCAAAGTGGCCAGACCCAGAATGGCGTGCCGGCGTCGAGGAACCATCGTGGTTCTAGTCATCGTAGAGCACGAGTGAAGAGGGGGACGGTGGGAGGGTGTACGATTCCCTCGATGCTGCCGCGCTGGATGCTTCTCGTGCTCGTGACGACGGTGATCGGCGTCGGGAGCGTACCCGCATGGAGCTGGGCGCATCCTTCCCCGACGAGCACGCCGGTGTCCGATCGCCCGGCATCCTCGCCTGCACCCTCTAGCTGGACGACTACGCAGACGACCTGGACGAGCGCGCGGACTGCCGGTGGCGGCGCCGCGCTCATCCCCCTGACATTGGCTGCGCTCGGCATTGCGCTCATCCCGCGCCACCGGCGCGCTCGACCGGTGCGGCTGGTCGCCCTGGCACTCCTCGTCGTCGTCGCTGGGTTCGACGGCGCGATCCATTCGGTGCATCATCTGAATGACCCCACCGGCGCCAATCGTTGCGCCGTCGGGGCAGCGGCCGAGCACGTGAGCGCCGCCGGCATCGCCGGCCCGCCGATCGCCATCAGCGTCACTCCGGCCCTGGACCGATCCCCAGTCGCATCGCCCGCCGTCGCCTGCGGTATCGCACCTGCAGCGGTCGCCGGCCGCTCTCCTCCCGCTTAGCCCGTCTTCTCGCGCATCGCTCGAGTCTGACGACAGGCGGCACTGACGTCGCCCGTCGCGCCTCATCCCTTACAAAGACAAGGAGTCTCATCATGCGACTCTCTCTGCAGACCACGACCTGGATCATCGGAGCGATCGCGCTGTTCCTCGCCGCCTCGGCCTCGGGTCAAGCCCCCATGCAACCTATGGGCAGCCAGACAGCGGCCACGCCTCCGCCGCCGATCCGCACGACGATGAAGGCCCTTCACGCGCAGGGCGGCGTACCCAAGGGCTGGAAGTTCCTCGTCCCACCGGGAGATCCTACCCGCGGCCGCGAGGCCTTTGTGACGCTGGAGTGCTACGCCTGCCACGCGATCAGTGGCGAGGATTTCCCGAAGACGTCCAAGCGCGCGCAGGAGCCCGGGCCCGAGCTGACCGGGATGGGCGGACACCATCCGGCCGAGTACTTCGCTGAGTCCATCACCAATCCCAACCGCGTGATCGTGCAGGGGCCCGGCTACACGGGCGCCGACGGCCTGTCGAAGATGCCGGACTACGGCGAAGTGATGACCGTGCGCCAGCTCATCGACGTGGTCGCGTATCTCAAATCGTTGCAGGGCGGAGCAATGCACGACCACACCGGCGGCAAGGCGATGGACATGAAAGGGCACGACATGAAGTAGCGGCGTACACTTGATATCACGACGTGATGCTTAGACACATCGCCGGCGGTCGCGCCTGGGACCGTCTCGTCTTCCTCTTACGAACGAGCCCGACCGGCCTGGTGGTGCTCGCCATCATCACGGGCGCTGGCGCGGGGCTCGGGGCGATCGCGTTTCGCTACCTCATCCTGTGGTTCACGCTGCTGTTCAGTGGCCACGCTGACTACAGCGGCATCGGCCACGCTCTCAACCCGCTCGTGCCGGGGCTGGGCATGTGGTTCGTGGTGCTCGCTCCGGTGGTCGCCGGCCTCATTTACGGTCCGCTGATCCATCTGTTCGCGCGCGAG
>JACXTT010008864.1_pt1 | contig 13862 bp, 23 predicted proteins | sample 9270951 | NCBI WGS metagenome assembly JACXTT01 (sample SAMN15532306, study PRJNA645909) | rock metagenome | isolation source: weathered quartz diorite | place: Puerto Rico | collected 2017-06-21 | reverse complement strand
AAGCGCAGGCCGGAGCCCGCGACCAGGTCCTTGACGGTGCTGGAGACGAGCACCTCGGAAGGTGCGGCGGTCGCCACTACCCTGGCCCCGATGTGGATGGCGATGCCTCCGACGCCGTCGTCCATCAATTCGCACTCGCCCGTGTGGAGCCCGGCCCTGATCTCGATCCCGAGCGAGCGGACGCCGTCGCGGATGGCGCAGGCGCAGCGGATCGCCCGCGCGGGGCCATCGAAGGTCGCGAGGAAGCCGTCCCCCGCCGTGTCGACCTCTCGGCCCCGATGCCGTTCGAGTTCCCGCCGGACGATCCCGTGGTGTGTGTCGAGGAGCGCGTGCCAGGCACGATCACCCAGCGTCGCGGCCCGCTCGGTCGAGCCGACGATGTCGGTGAAGAGCACGGTGGCGAGCACGCGGTCGATCTCCGGGACCGGGCGCACGCCGGTGAGGAACTCCTCGATCTCCCCGAGCATCGTCTCGGTGTCACCCACGAAGGGGAGGTGATCGTCCCCAGGAAGCTCCACGTACTTCGCCCCTCGGATGTGTTCTGCGAGGTAGCGGCCGTGGCCGACCCGAATGTTGAGGTCCCCCGCTCGATGCAGGACGAGCGTCGGCACCCGAATGGATGGCAGTACCGCTCGAAGGTCTCGCTCCATGGCGGCGGCGGCCATGATGCGACCCGCTCGGGGGCTCATGGCCAGCCGCTCGTAGCGGGCGTAGGAGCGTCGGAACCGCTCGTCCTGCGCGACGCTGGGCGCGATGATGTCCAGGGTGCCGCCAGTTCCCCAGAGTTCGTCGCGCTGCTGGAGCCACCGCGGCACCGAATCGGCGGGGAGACCCCACGGGTAGTCGACGTCGCGCAGGTGCCGGGCGGACGTGTTGACCAAGATCAGCGCCGACGTCCGCTCGGGGTAGGTCGCGGCGAAGAGCATGGCCATCTGAGCGCCCCAGCCCCCGCCGAGGAGCGCCGCCCGCTTAGAGCCCGCGGCATCCATGACCGTGCGGACGTCGTCCGTCCACTCCTCCAGCGTGGGGACCGCGGCCAGCGGCACGGGGTCCGAGACGCCCGACCCGCGCTTGTCGAAGCAGAGCAGCCGGCTGAACGTGCTGAGGCGGCGCAGGAAGCGGGCGAGCGTCGGCTCTTCCCACATGATCTCGACGTTGGTGTTCCACCCTGGGATGAACACGAGGTCGAAGGGACCGTCCCCGACGACCTGATAGGCGACGTCGCCGTCCTTGCTCCGGGCGTACCGCGTCTCGGGCTGCACCGGCCCGCAGCTTGCCCCCGCGCGTGCGCGGGCGTCAACGGCGCTCAGCGCCACGTCACGGTCCTCGACCGACCGGCGGCCATGTCGAGCCGGTCGTGCAGTGTCCGACAGGTCGCGTGCCGACTTCCGCAGCTTACTTCCCTTGACCCTCCTGGACCACGCGACACTCTGTCTCCCCGCTCGCCTTCTTCTCGCAGCGGACGAGCTTCCCGTCCTCGGTCTGGCGCACGTCGTAGCCTCCGAAGAGGTTCGGCTCGATCTTGAGGACTGGGGCGCCGCCCTTCGCTGGGTCCCAACAGTCCACGTTGCCGCTCGCGTTCGGAGCGCAATGAAGCTGGGCGAGGAGGAGCGTGGCGGCAAACATGCTCACCTTCGCCTTCTCGTCGGAGACGATCTCAGCGTCAAACGCTCACGCCGCTGGTCGCGGATTCCGCCTTCCCTCAGCTTCCGCCGCATGTCGGCCACGACGCGCTGGCGTAGGGCCGCGAGTCCGTCTTCGTAGCTGCGGTACGCCTCGTCCATGATCTGCGCGATGCGCTCGTAGCGTTCGATCTCGTTCATGCGTCGTGTGGCGCGATCACGAGGTTTCCCTCTTCGTCCTCCGCGAACGCGACGCCGAGCAAGCTCGTGGGCAGGAGTCGAAACGGCGAGAAGTGGCTTATCGGGGTACAGGCGAGCAGGCGGTCGGGACGCTCCTTCGACAGCATCAGGAGCCAGCGGCGCCCACGCGGATCGTGCAACACGAATCGCACGGGTAAGAGGAACCACTCGGGATTCGCGATCCGCTCGACGCGGTATCGAACGTTGCGGACAGTGATTGTCTCGACTCGCGCTGCCATCGCGCTATCGACGGCGCCCCGCGATCCGCTCGGAGAAGTCGCGGAACTTGTCGAGTTCGATGCCCGCGCGGTAGACCGCTTCGCGGGTCTCATCCCCGATCCGCCCCGCGAGGTAGTCTGCCTCACGGCGGCGCTCCCACGCCTCCTGTTCGCGTCGCGCTGCTTCCGCAAGGCGGGCTTGCTCCTCGCGCCAGGCGTCGTGTGCTTTCAGGAGATCAGCGCAGGACAGACCGCGCAGGCGGCAAATCTCCGATTCCCGAGTGGCTTCCTTTCCCCACACGGCGAAGCTCACGAGCATGATGCTCAGCACGAGCGATCCGCAGATGATCCAATCCCCGACGCCGCCATCGAAGCCGTGCCCGAGGTACTGCTCGACGGGCGCCTTCTCGTCGTAGAAGGTGAGGAAGACCGCCGTCGCGAAGAAGCTGATCATCACCAGGGCTGCCCACGTGAACGGGACGCCGATGACCCACAGCACGCCGTGTGACAGCACCCGTCCGATGCGCGTCGGCCATGATGCCTCTGCCCACGGATCGCCCCACATCGAGCGGATGATTCCATGGCGTTCGCGCCGCGACCGTTCCCAAATGTCTCGGACGCGCGAGTCGCCCGTGTACTCGTCCACGGGGCGGTCACGGTCAGCGCTCCGAACGCCGCCCTGGATCAAGAAGAAGACGACGAGGAGAAGGACAGCGCCTGCCAACAATGCCACGATTCTGTTCCCTACGACGCGAGAACTGATCCCGCCCCGCAGTAGGTGATTGAGAGATCGGTAGCGCGGCGCCCTGGAGTCGAGCGCAGGACAATGGTCGTCACCGCGCCGCTGGCGCCGTAAACGTAGATGCGCCTCTCGAAGTAGGGCACGTGATCGTTCGGGTCCTCAATCTCGGAGATCACCACCTCACGCACACCGCACAGAACGACTTCGGTGTGGAGGAGCGGACCCTCTTCGCGTGGTTCCCCGTGCATCACGCCCTCTCCACCGTCCGACAACTGATGCGCGCCATGACCTGAGCCAGCTTCGGGCTGTCTCCGCGCGAGTTGAATGGGTAGCAGACGCGAACGTGATCGGTGATGGCGGCGATCTCCGCATCCCGTAGCCGCTCGACCGTCGCGAGGATGCGCCCGCACGCCTTGCACACGGTCTCGAAGAGGCGCGCCTCAGGCATTCGCGACCTCCTCGGCGGCGCGGCTGGCGCCGTCTGCTTCCGCTGCGCCCGTCGTGTGAGCGCGGATCAAGCGCCACGCGCTTGCCGTCGAGCAGCCGAGTTCGCGTGCCGCTTGGCGAGCCGAGAGCTTGCGGTCGATGACGCTCTCCAGGCGACGGGGATCGACCTTCAGAGGAGCCCTCCCGAGACGAACCCCAGACTCGCGGGCTCTTTTCAAACCACTGCGAACGCGCTCGATGAGGAGTCGTCTCTCGACCTCGGCCACAGCGGAGAAGACGTGGATCACCATGTCCGCGACGGGGCTCTCGCGCTCGGTCGAGACGCCTTCTCTGAGCGACACCAGGGCGGCGCCGACGTGGCGGAACGTCTCTACACACGACAGCAAATGCCGAACGCTGCGCCCGAGCCTATCGAGGGCCGTGACAGCGATGAGGTCCACGCGGCGGGCCTTCACGTCAGCCATCAGCCGATCCAGCGCTGGGCGACGATCCTTCGCTCCTGAGATGCCGTGGTCCACGTACTCGGTCACGTGCTCGAAGCCCCGCGCCTTCGCGTAGGCGCGCAATTCCAGCAACTGATTCTCTGGATGCTGATCAACGCTGGAGACGCGGGCGTAGAGTGCGAGCCGCTTCATCGCGCACCTCCATCGTTCGCGAGCGAGTGGTAGCGACCGTCTCCCGTGACGATCACGTGGTCGAGGACATTGATCCCGAGAAGGGCGCCAGCGGATCGGAGTCGTTCGGTGAGGGCCAAGTCCTCCGCGCTCGGGTCGGGCTGCTGACTCGGGTGGTTGTGGACCAGCACGACCGCCGCCGCCGAGCCGACGACAGCGGGCTTGAAAACCTCGCGGCAATGCACGAGACAGGCGGTCAGGCTCCCGAGCGCGACCAAGTTCAGACCGATGATCTTGTTCTTGCCGTCGAGCAGGAGAACCCAAAACCCCTCGCGGTCGAGGTCGGCCACCAGTGGCGTCATCAGCCGAGCCACATCGGCGGGTTCACGCACGACCTTCTCGGCTACGGGAAGAGTGCCCTCGCGAACCAAGGCGACGCGGTATTTCGCGACGCGGTAGCGCCGAAGCCCTTCGGGATCGGCAGCAGGAACGTCGTCACGCTTCACGTTGTCGGTGTGCTCCTTTCTTCCCCGTTCGGGCATGTGACTGTGCCAGGGGCGTGATCCGTCACTGGTCGTAGACGGGACGCTGCGATTCCACGTCGAACACACGCGCCACGTACCCGAGGAGAAATTGCTTGTAGCCCTCGGCATCGAAGCGGTGAGCCCGAGCCACAGCGGCGGCGAACGACCCCAGCGTAGTCACGAGCGCGGCGACGATGACTGCATCCCGCCTCGCAGTCGGGATGGACGCTGCGTGTTCGCGGGAGTGTTCAGCGGCGAGCGCCAGGAGTCCTTCGGTCAGCCTTCTCCCGACGCACACTTCCTCGGACGGAAGCTCGGCGGAATGCGGAGGCGGCGCGAGTTCGTTCACGGGTGACTTCCTCCTTCCGTCACCCGTTTTCGCTTCCAGCGACCGTGGTGACGATCTTCTTTTAGTCCGAGCCTTGCTGCTCGGACCGCATCAGCGAACCACCGTGGGCGTCGTCAGCCTCGGTTGGCGAGGAGCTAATCCCCTTCTGGATGCGGGACGCATTCTATAGGGGCGGCGTCTCATTGTCAACCTCATGATATGTGTTGCTTGATCGTTGCCGAGACATCGGCTATAAACCCTGGCGGCACGGAGATGTGCAGGTGAAGGAGCCAGGCACAACGCCCGAAGGTGTGGAGGTCAAAGGACTCCGACGCATCACCGCCGAGGAGGAGAGGCTACGGCGCCAGAAGATCGAACTCCTTCGACGCGAACTAGCCAAGCACCGTCAGGCGGCTCGGCAGATCGAGCACCAGTTGCGTGCTCTCGGAGACGCAGAGGCGACGCGGGCTGCGGGGTGGATCAACTGGCAGGCGGTCTACGACGACCTCCCTCCGCGATTTTCCTCCCGCGAGGTGGCGGACATCGCGGGGGTGCGACCGGCTCACGTTGCGTCGGTCCTGCACGCCTGGAAGACCCAAGGGAAGGTCGCTACGACAGGCGTGCGAGGGCAGTACAAGAAAGTGATGCGCCGCAATGCCGGCGGCGGGAAGTAGGCGAGCGGTTGTCGCGGGCTGCTCCAGGGTGTGCCGGGAGCCGTAGAATGAAGCTCCATGAAACGACACGCAATCGGCGCGCCGTCATCAAAGGCATGCGGAAATTCCGCGCTGATTTGCGTCGCATCGAGGCGATGTCTCCTGAAGGTTGGCAGTCTTGGATCGGTAAATGGGGCGCACGAGCTCGATGGGTCAACGTTGTATGGTCGGACCGATGGTCACCGACCAGGCTCGACGGCGCTGTCCTCCATGGCGCTGACGATGTTCTGAAGCTCTCGCGATTCCAGTGCCTCACGCATCACCCGCTGGCTGTCCGTCAGAATGGCCCTGACCCACGTGGCGTTCGCTTGCTCCCTGCACCGCTCAGACTTCCCCGCGTTGATCTCGTCATTGGAGGCTTTCTCGTGGTCGAACCATAAGATCATCGCCGCTGCTGCGTGCCGCGCGAAGACTTCTGCAATCGCGGGTAGGTACTGACCGATTCTCGATTCTCTCACTCTCGCCCTCCTCCTCCAGCCACCAAACGCATCGCGTTCGAGCCGCCCCTCCTGACGTCCTGGCGGACTTACGCCGGAGCCCCTGCCTCCCGGAAGCTGAGGATCGCCGCCTCGGCTATCCGCGATGCCATCCCCGTTGAGCATTCCCGTTCCCAGCGACTGATCAGCCGCAGAAAGTCTTCTGGTCGGAGCTTCTGGTCGAGGAAGTCGTAGGCTCCCTGCTTCACCATAGCGATCTGCTCCTTCGCTCCCGCATTGTAGGTCTCGATAATTGCCGCCAACGCCCGTTGCAGCGAGTCTGCGACCATCGCCTTCACGTCCCGCTCGGGTTGCCTGATCTCTTCGAGGCGCTTCAACGTCCGCTCCAACATCGCCATCGTTTTCAAGGATCGGGTCCAGAGTCGGTCGGCGCGTGAGTGATCACGGACCGCCTGCTGCTCCGTCTCCAGGCGCTGCATCCGCTGCACGAGCACCTTGACGACCGCCTCGGTTACGTCCCGTTCCCTGATCTTCCCGTCGAGCAGTCCGTCGAACGGCGTCGTGATGCCCTTGAGGTCTGCCAGCGGCTCGTTCGTATCGTGATGCGCCAGGTCGGAAGCATGAGATCGAAAGTGGCGGCGAAGCGACGAGGCCGAGGTCGCATGCCCGGAGGCGCGGACTTTTTCGGCTAGTTGTTCGAACGTGGCGCCCCAGGCGAGGCGCTCCCGCTCGACCTCAGCCAGCGTGTCGGCAGGGAGGCGGCAGACGCGACATCTCGGAAGTGCCCGTCGTTGCTGCGTGTTGTCGGTATCCATCTCGTACCTCTCCCGCATCCCGTGCGGTCGGCGCCTTCAGTGCGCTCAAGGACTACAACTCTTTGGCGGTGAGCGAAGCGGCGGCAGGCGGCTGTCCGCTACCGAGCGGCGCCACCTCTGTCGGCAATCAAGGCGGTACGACGGCGCCTGAATCGACGCTGCCCCTCCCGATGCAGCCTCCCGTCTCGACGCTTCTCAGAAGCCCGACCGACATTCGATAATCCCGTCACACCCAGTTCCGCACATGAATGCCCGTCGCGTGCAAATGTCTCCCTTCCCCACCGTTACTAGTACAGGAAGAGGCAAATCGACGGAGGCCAGCGCGGCACCGCAAGCGCCAGGAGAAGGAGACCAACAATGAAGCATCGCAAGGTCGTATGGCAGGGACCCGTTCGTGCACCCGAAGTGCGGAAGCTGCCCTATTCGACGGTCGCTGCTATTCGACGCCAATACATGGAGATAATGGGGCTGACGGAGAGCCCCGAGTCACCTTGTCGCGTTATCCGCACAGGTAGGCCATGCGAACCTGGCGAGCCGCGAGGCGTGACCGTTCGGGAATGCGCAAGATCGGGTTGCACCGAGTGCCAGGAAGTGATGGTGCCATGGCGTGCGGAAAACTACGCGATCAAGGTCGGGAAGCACCTCAAGTGGGTCTGCGACGGGTGCGGCGGTCTGTTCCGCGAGGAGGAACTTGCCGTTATCGGGAACGACGGCTTTTTCTGTGACGACTGCGACAAGGGGCCGTCGCCCTACTGGCTCTGCAAGGGGTGCGGCAAGCGGACCGAGGTAGAGGACGAGGCCGAGTTGGATTCCGTCTTCGTCAGGAACGGCGACTTCTGGTGCGACACCTGCATCGGATGGAGGTCATGGGGATGATCGTCAACTTCGACCTGAACGACTTCGGCACAGACGCGCCCACGACCACCCCGCCGCCCGCCCTGATCTGCGACGGATGCCAGCGGCGATGGCGATGGTGGCACGAGGTGTTCGGCCACCCGTGCGGGCACACGCGGAGTATGGGATGCTTCTTCTCAGAGCCGCCCGACGCTCCAGCCTCGATCTTCCTGTGTGGCTGCGACGACTGCGGGGATGAGACGAACCAGTAGTCCCGTCTGACCACGGCGCTGGAGGCTCCCGCCTCCAACCGTCTTCCCAATCCCGACCCACTGCGAATTTCCCAGGCCGAGCATATCGGCCCTAATCATCATCACTATAGGAATGAGGTGGTGATGATGATCAGGCGGGGGAATTCCTCAAAACGAAGAACCCCCAAGTCATCATCACCGACTTCCCTTAGTGGTGATGATGATCTGAACGCCGCTCACGAAGCCGCAGATGGGACCCAGCGTCGCACGGACTCAGAACACCACTGGAGGTGAAATGAGAAATGATCTTTCGAGATAATGCCCCCGCCTACGCCGCCGCTGGCATCCCCGTCTTCCCGTGTGCCCCTGGTGGCAAGACACCGCTCACGCCCCATGGCTTCAAGGACGCCACCACCGACCCGACGATCATCGCGGGCTGGTGTCAGCAGTACCCCAACGCCAACATCGGCTCCCCGACCCGCGACGACGAGCCCGTGCTCGACGTGGACCCGCGCAACGGCGGGGACGAGTCGCTCGCCCAGCTTGAGGCGACCCACGGTCCCCTCCCGCGCACGCGGACCGTCCAGACGGGTGGTGGCGGCAGCCATCGCCGCTACCGCTACAGCGGTCCCGCCGTCCGCTGGAAGAAGACCCTGGCATTTGGCATCGACCTCAAGGTCACGGGCGGCTACGTCCTCCTGCCGCCCAGCAAGACCGACAAGGACTACGAACTCATCGAGGACACACCGCTCGCCCCGCTCCCCGAGTGGGTGATCGCCGTCGGCACGAAGGGCGACGTCGCGCCACCGCCTGCTTTCGAGGCCGTGGCGGACACGATCACTGCCGACCGCAACAACACCCTGACGAGCCTCGGCGGCACCATGCGCCGCCGTGGCATGACCGAGGACGAGATCGCTGCCGCGCTGCTCGCCGTAAACGGCAATCGCTGCAAGCCACCGCTTGCAGAGGACGAAGTGCGGAAGATCGCTAAGTCCGTCGCCAGCTACGCGCCTGAACAGGCCGTCCAGATGGAGATCGTCCGAGACGAGACGATCCCCGACGCCTGCTGCCTCACCACGTCGGAGATGCTCGCCCAGGCACCGCCGCAGGTGGATTGGGTGATCGAGGGGCTCGCGGCTCAGGGGAGCACAACCTGCCTCTCGGCATGGTGGAAGGTCGGGAAGACCGAACTCCTCTTCGCTGGGCTGGCTGCGATGCAGCAGGGGAAACGCTTCCTCGGGTTCAAGACCACGCCAGGGCACGTGATCTATCTGACCGAAGACCCGCTCGACGCTTGGAGCGAGAAGAACGCCCGCTGGCGGCTGGACGATACTGTGCACTGGATTCCGTACCACAGGATGTACGGCAAGAAGTGGGAGGCGATCCTCGACTACGCGCTCAATCAGGTTGCCAAGTTCAGCGCCATCGCGGTCGTCGTGGACACCTACGCGCAGTGGATGGGCTTGGTGGGCGATCAGGAGAACAACGCGGGCGACGTGCTCCGCGTCGTGACGCCCCTCAAGGTCGCCGCCGAGAAGATGCACTTCGCCGCCATTCTTCCCGCCCACGACCGCAAGAGCGGCGGCGAGTATGGGGCGGCGATCCGTGGCTCAGGCGCACTCCCAGGTGCCGTCGATATTATCCTCGGCATGTCCTACGTCTCCGCACAGGCGCAGGACGACGACGGCACACGCCTCCTGCGGGGACTCGGACGCTACACCGCAATCCCGCGTGCGCTCGCGATTCAACTCACCGACGACGGCTACCAGCAAATCGCCATGCCTACTGGTGGCCCCACGGAGGGGCAGATCAATCGCGCTCGCATCAAGGACGCCTGCGCCTTCTCCGCGTTAACCGTCGAGGAGATTGCCGCCAAGACGGCACTCGCGGTCCCCACGGTGCAGCGACACGTGACGGCGCTCGCCAAGGACGGCGAACTCACGCCCGACAAGACCAAGAAGCCGTACACGTACCGTACGGTCTCCGAGCAGGGGAAAGCCTCCGCGAGTGTCGAGCTGCAGGAGAAAGCAGCATGACGTATCCTCTCCACGCGACCCTCTTCCGGCAGTGCCGCGACTGCGGGGATGTCCGTCCGCTCGCGGAGTTCGTCGTGAGGAAGCGGTCGAGCCGGCGGTGCCCGCCTTGTCGTGAGCGGCGCAAGGTCGATTCGTGGGCGAGCCGACGGAAATACTCAATATGCAAGGCGTGCGGCGATTCTGATCTGTTCGTGACGCCCTCGGGGCGGCGGTCGATCTACTGTGCGCAACACTACACCGGATCGGTTCGCGGACCGTGCCGCATGCGCGTAGCACCCGCGTAGACAAATGAGCGCGCATGTCGGGGGCAGTGTCCGCTGGACAGACCAGTAGCGGTAACAACGGGACGGCAGCGACGAGTAGACTGCTTGCCCGGCCTCGCGCCTCCGTGTATTCTACTTGTTAACCGCGCTCCTACTCGCGCTCCAGGGGACCGCATGTCGGTCACTGAAATCCGCCAGCGGCGGACCCTGACGTTTCGAAGGTTGAGCGGCGCAAAACGTATGCGCCCGACCTTCGACATCGCCACCATCACCTCCGCATCACGGGACGATTGCGTCGCCATCCTGACCGCCGTCGCGGCCCGAATCGCGCAGCTTGCTGAGCCTGCCCCCGTGCCGACCGGCAAGCTCGTGACCGCCAAGGAGGCGGCAGCCGAACTCTCCATGCCGCTCGACAGCCTCTACGCGGCGGCGCGGACCGGGCGCGTGCCCTGCGTGCGGATCGGGCGGTCCATGCGCTTCGACCTCGCCGCCGTCCGCCGCGCCCTGCAAGCCGATGCCTTACACCCTACATCGCTCTTGACCCTGCGCACCAATGAAGGGTGTAAGGTGTAGGGTATGACGACTAGCCCCCAAGGGGATGCCAAGGCTGAGCCCGAGCCGTTCGTCCCCGCCCCCGCACCCGACCGCCACGTGGACCCCGCCGCCCGCGCGGTCCTCGACAACAGTCGGGATGAGGTCGCCGCAGGGGTGGACGACAGCATCATCACCACCCACGAGCTTCACCGTGGGAAGCTCCTTGACGCCAGCGATGTCTACAACTCGGTTCGGAAGGAGACCGAGAAGCTGGGCAAGGCGTCGTACTGCAAGAGCCGCCAGGAGTGGCTGGCGGACCTGGGCTTCCTCAGGCGGTCGGAGTCGGAGCCAGGACCGAAGGGTCGCCGCAAGCGCGGCTTCGTGCTGGACGACACCTGCAAGAAGTACCCGTTCGAGGAGGGGCCGCAGCGGGAGTACGCCAAGACCGCCGACCGCCACGCGGGTCCGTCCAAGGACATGAACAAGGTGCTCCAGGCGGATGCCATCATCGAGAAGCTGCTCAAGAAGATCGAGCGGGCGAAGCAGCGTCAGAAAGTCTCTTCGAGCACGCCGATGACCGAGAACATCAAGCGGTGGGAATTCTTCCTCAGGGAGTACATCGCGGACACGCTGGGCGTGAGCGGAGACGAGATCGAGAAGGACATCCGCTGGCTCATGGAGCTTCGGGAGTACCACAAGGCCCAGGACCAGATGCCGCTCGCGGAGAAGCTGACCGACATCCGCGACCGACTGGCGCGGCTAGAAAGCTGGAGGGATCAGCAGGAGAGCCCGCCCGCCGCGCCAGGCGAGCAGACGAAGAAGCCGAAGACCGCGAAGGTCAACTGGAGGAAGTGATGGCGTTCGTGACGTTCCCGATCAGGGAGAAGGGCCGCAACAACCACTGGATCGTGGAGTGCCACGTGCAAGGGACCGAAGAGGATTGGCCTGACTGGTGCGACTACCGCGACACGCCGAGCGGACGGGAGTGGACTCCGAAGGGCGGCATCCTCACCGAGCCTGACGGCACGATGTGGCATCGGATGCCGCTCCCCGGCGACGTGACGAGCACCACGCGGGCGAAGGCGATGAGGGAAGCGAACAAGCGGCAGGCTGGCATGTCGCGCCCCGTCCGCTGCCGCAACACGTGGACAGGCGACATCATCATGACAGCGATACTCTGAGAACGGAGAAGGAGAACCGAAAATGGCACGAGTGATCAAGGGAGAAACACGAGGCGAGCGGTACGCTGGCAAGTGGTTGGTTGACTACCGCGACGCGGCTGGCGTCCGCCACCTGCCGAGCTTCGACACGAAGACGGAAGCCGAAGACTTCTACGCCAAGACCGCCCTACCTGCCGCACGGCGGGACCGCTCGACGGTCCAGGCGGACCGCAAGACCACGGTCCAGGCGTGCTTCGACAAGTGGCTCGCGCTCGCCAAGGTCGGCAACTGCAGCAGGCGTCGCTCAACCGCTACACGGAGACGTGGACGCGCTACTGCGGCGAGTTGGCGCCGCTCGAAGTGCGCACCATGAACCGCCAGCGCATCGAGGGGCTGCTGCTCCGACTCGCGGATCGCGTCGGGCGTGCTTCCCTGCGGCTCGCGTGGCGCGTCGTCAACGGCGCCTGCGAGGAAGGCGTCGAGATGGGACTGCTAGTGACGAATCCTGCGGCGGGGCTCCTCAAGCGGTTGAAGCTCAACAGGGGCGGGAAGAAGGGCGACAAGGAGCCCAAGGCGATGACACGCGAGCAGGCGGGGAAGTTCCTCGCCGCCGCCCAGCCACGCTTCTACGCCGTCTTCCACTTCATGTTCGAGACGGCGCTCAGGATCGGGGAGGTGCTCGCGCTGGAGTGGAGCGACGTGAACCTCGACGCGGGAATCGTGACCGTCTCCAAGACCGCCACCTGCGCCGACAAGGCGGTGGGACCGACCAAGATGAGCGAGAGTGGGGACGTGGACCTGAGTCAGGACGTGGTGGCGACGCTCAAGGCGTGGGCGCTCAAGTCGGGGCGTCGCGAGGGGCGCGTCTTCGCACTCTGCGAGAAGATGTCGTCCACCCGCCGCGCCATCGAGAAGGAGATGTACAGGGCGCTCCAGCAGGCGAAGCTGCCCGTTCACTTCTCGCCGCATTCCACGAGGCACACCTTCGCGGCGATCCTGCTGTCGGAGGGGGTGCCCATCCAGTACGTCCAGAAGCAGTTGCGCCACGCCAGCATCAGCATGACCGTGGACATCTACGGGAAGTGGCTCCCGGCGACGGGGAGGCACGTGGACACCCTCAAGCTGTCCGTGTCCGCGAAGCCGGCACGGGGTGCCGTGGCATGAGCGCAAAGGCACGCTACCGCCGCCATGACCGCCGCCGAGCCAAGCAGACGGGCTGGCGCCGCATGGGAAGGGTCCTCCCTACGGGAAGGCGGCGCACGGTGGCAGCAGCGGGGTCTACGGCGCGTGTCCGCCAACGCGGTCTGGTGGCCGTCCTGGGGACCCCGGCTGCGGTCCACACCGAAGGGACTGTTCTGATGCTGACCATCGAACAGAGCGCAGACGCCTTCTACCCTGGCCTGGACGGCACTTTCCTCGACGTGCGCGTGTACGGCGACCTGATCGCGCACGTCTACCTGGGCAAGCAGTCGTTCGCCTTGGCTTACACGGAGGCGAATGGGGACTGTGTGGACGCCGATACCGCCGAGCTTGACGGACGCACGTACTTCGCCACCAAAGGTGCCACGTGGGAGGAGTACGAGGCGGCGCTCAAGCCGTGGCTCCAACTGCGGACGGGGAAGCCCCAGGGGACGGCATGAACGGCGCCACCAAGGTGGACCCGAACAAGCGCCATCAGGAGTTCGTGGCCGAACGGTGATGGCGAACAAGCACATCCCGAACGTCATCGCTGGCGTGGAGCTACACCCACTCGTGCGAAGCCCGCACGGGCGCACCCGCAGGCTCCTCAAGACCCTGGCGTGGCGGGGCGTGAAGGGCGTGGACGACGAGTGGCTGTCGATGATCGACCGCTTCCGCCTGCTGGCGTCGGCCTACCTGACCCTCACAGACGAGCGCGGTTCCGAGCCTGATGGCAACAACGGCAACCAGAATCCGCCGAAACCCTAGCCTTTTCGGGCTCCAAGAAACATCGGGCAGATCTACCAGCTGCTGGAGGAGCTCGAGGAGCGGGGGCTGGTGTCGCGGCGTAACGAGCAGGCCGGTAGGCGCGCGCGGCGCATCGTCCGTCTGACCGCACGCGGGCG
>JACXTT010008863.1_pt1 | contig 13863 bp, 11 predicted proteins | sample 9270951 | NCBI WGS metagenome assembly JACXTT01 (sample SAMN15532306, study PRJNA645909) | rock metagenome | isolation source: weathered quartz diorite | place: Puerto Rico | collected 2017-06-21 | reverse complement strand
TGGCGCAGCGTTGGCTCGCGGCGAGTACCGCGGCCCTCGACCGGCGGGCCGCCGAGCTCGTCGCTGCCGCGAAAGATCGCGACCTGTTCGGCGGGCGTCGCGGTCTCATGGCCGAGGAGCGCACGCTGCTGCGCCGGGTGCGGGCCAGTCGGCGCGCGCTTCGCGCCGCCAGCCGCGATCTCGCCAAGCATGGCGGCGCGCCCTTCTTCGCGTTCGAGTCGCATTTCGCCGACACTGTAGCACGCGGCGGGTTCGATCTCGTCGCCGGCAACCCACCATGGGTGCGCGGGGAGCGAGTGCCCGGCCAAGTGCGCGAGGCGCTCGCCACGCGCTATGCCAGTTGGAGGCCGGACCAGAGCCGCGGGTTCGCGCACCTGCCGGATCTCGCCGTGGCGTTCGTGGAGCGTGCACTCGAGCTCACCGCCCCCGGAGGCACGACGGCGCTGCTCGTCCCGGCCAAGCTCACCACGAGCGGCTACGCGGCCGTTTTGCGTCGGCGGCTCGCTCGGGGCGCGCGACTCGAGCGAGTAGCGCCGATACCCCCGTCGGATGGCGCGTTCGCGGCCGCGGTCTATCCCCTGGCGCTCATCGCCACGCGGATGGAGCCGAGCGGACGCGAGCGGGTCGCGATCGCGCTGGGCCCCAAGAGCGCCGTCCGGTCGATCCCGCAGCGGGCGCTGGCTGCGGAAGGGCCGTGGATCCTGGCCCTCGACGCGACCCGCGTGGCGCAGCGTCTACGCGCCGCGTACCCGACCGTCGGCGATCGATGGACCCCTCAGCTCGGCGTGAAGACCGGCGCCGACGACGTGTTCCTCGTCCGGCAACCCAGCCCCGCGACGCGACCCGCCGTGCGCGGACGGGACATCGAGCCGTGGCGAGCGACACCGGCGGCACACCTCCAGTGGACCCACGGGCCCGACGGCCGGCCCCTGGCCCGCCTCCCCGCTGAGCTGGCGCGATCGTTCGCCCCACATCTCGAGCGCTTATGTCGCCGCAGCGACTACCGCGGCGGTCCGGCCTGGCAGGTGTTCCGCACGGCCCTCGCCGACGCGGCATACCGTGTCATCTGGCCCGACCTGGCGCGGAGGCTCACGGCCGTGGTGCCGGACGCCGGTGTCGTCCCCCTCAACACGACCTATGGGATCGCCACCCGCCAACAGGACGACGCGTACGCGCTCGCGGCGTTGTTCAACTCCCGCTGGCTCACGGCACTGGCGCGCATGCAAGCGGATCCCGCGCGCGGAGGGTTTCGACGGTTCAACGCGCGCGTCGTGCGTGGGCTGCCCATCCCGCCCGGTGACGCGGCTGTATGGCGGAGCCTCGCAGATCAAGGGCGCCGCCACGCGTCCGACGATGCCTCCATCGCCGATTTTTACGAGCTCGACGCGGCGGATCGCCGTGCTCTCGACGCCGCGGATCCTGTCTGAGCACCTCGCGCCGCTCTCCGAGCCGCTCGCGTGTCTCCTCGCGCCGGGGGCGATCGCGGCACCGGCGGCGGTCGCCGCGCTCGGGGCGCGCACGTTACTCGACCTCCCCCTCCCAGCGAGCGAGGAAATAGGGCGGCGGCAGTGGCCTGGCTGGCTCGCCCCGCATCAAGTCCCCGCCGCCGAGCGGCTCACAGGCATCATCGCCCGCCACCACGGCGCGCTGCTCGCCGATGCCGTGGGCCTGGGTAAGTCGTACGTCGCGCTCGCCGTCGCGCTGGCCCGCGCGGAGCCGTTCGCACTCGTCGTTCCCGCGGTGTTGGTTTCTCAGTGGCGTGCATTACTGACGGAGCACGGCGCCAAGGCGCCGATCATCACGCACGAGGGGTTGAGCGGCTCAAGGGTCAGATTGTCCGACCGTCCGACAGTCCGACTATTTCTCGTTGACGAAGCCCACCGCTTCCGCAACCCGGGCACGCGGCGCTTTCGCGCGCTCGCCCGTCTGGTCGTCGATGCGAGCGTGCTGCTCGTGACCGCGACGCCCGTGCACAACAGAATTGGCGATGTCTGCCACCTGCTTCGGCTGTTTCTGCGCGATCACGACCTCACCGCTCTCGGAGTCCCCTCGTTGCTCAGGGCAGCCCGGGGAGATTGCGACCGGCGCGCGCTGATGGCCGCCGTAGCGCGGTTGTCGGTCTCGCGCTCGCGCAGTCGGGTACGGGCGGCATACGAGGTGGGGCGCGTGCCGCTCGCATTTCCGATTCGGGCAGCGGGTCGGTCGTGGCGTGTGGGGTGCGCGCCGGACGAGGTGCTCCGAGAGCTCGTCGCCGGTGTGGCGCGGCTCCACGGAGGACGCAATGCGGCGGCGCTGTTTCGTTTGGTGTTACTGTCACAGCTCGCCTCAAGCCTCCCCGCGTTTCGCGTGAGTCTGGGGCGGTACGACGCATTCCTGGAGCAGAGCGCCGTTGCCGCCGCGGACGGCAGGGCGCTCGACCGGGCCGATTTCCGCCGACTGTTTCCCACCGGGACCGAGGACCTGCAGCTCGTGTTCCTGCCGCTCATGCTCCCATCCGGGGTCTCCGCCGCGGGCGAGCGCGACCGCGATCTGGTTCGCCAACTGAGAGACCGGTCGCGGTCAGAAATCGACCCCAAGGCGGAGGCGCTCGGGAGGTTGCTCGGCGAAGGGAATATGAAAACGATCGTGTTCGTGCAGGCTCTGGCGACTCTCCATCATCTGCTGCGCCGCTTGCGCGGCCCGCGCGTCGCAGCGGTTGCCGGCGATCGGGGCTGGTTCGGGAGCGAGGCCGCGAGCCGCGAGGAGGTGATCCGCGCCTTCGCACCGCGCGCCCAGGGAGCGTCCCCTCCGCCGGCCGCGCTTGCGACCGATGTCTTGATCGCCACCGATCTCCTCAGCGAGGGCGTCAACCTGCAAGACGCCGCCCGGGTGATCCACTACGATCTCCCCTGGAGCCCAGCCCGGCTGGCGCAGCGCGAGGGCCGGGTTGATCGCGCCGCGTCGCCTCATTCACGCATCGAAACGACGACGTTCCTTCCACCGGAGTCGCTCGCTGCGGCGTTGGCGGTGGAGCGGCGGCTGGCCGTGAAGCGTCGCGTGCAGGCGCGAGCCGGTGGGGGCCGGGAGGGCTTCGATTGGTGCGACCGGCTCCAGGGCATCACCACCACGCTGTCGCTCCCCGCTCCTGACCGCTCGTGGACCGCGATTGTTGCCCCGGAGCGAACGGCCGTGCTGGTGGTAAGGATCGGCGGTCGGGTGGAGGGGTTCGTCGGGACCGATGCTGGCGTTCGGGCCGATCCGGAGCAGGCTGCGGTACTGCTCGAGCGGGCGGCTCGGGCCGAGCTCGCGCCCGAAGCTCCCACGCATCGACCGTTCCTCGATCATATGCTCCAACGGGTCGGGCCCCTGTGCCGCCGGCGGCTCGACGCGGTCGAGGCAGCCCGCTGGGGCGCGGCCGATCGCGACCGGCTGAGCCGCAGGTTGATCCCCTGGGTGTTGTGCGCCGCCCGCCGGGCGGCGGTCCAGCGCCGGCCGGCAGAGCTGCGTCAGCTGGACGAGCTCGTTTCGCGGCTCGCGCTCGGCATGACGGCGGGCGAAGAGCTCCGGCTCGAGGACCTGGTCACTCGTCGGGCAGCGCTCTCGGTCCGGGACGTGCTCGCCTGGCACGAGCGACTCCGCCCCGGCCTTCCTCCGGAAGACGTCGCCGTACCTCAGGTCGCGCTGGTGGCGGCAGTCGTCTTCGCGCCTGCCTAGTGGTCTTGGTCCTCGAGCAGGAGCTCCTCGAGATCCAGGTCACGCTGCACCCGACGCATCACGGCATCGTTGATCGCACCGCTATCGCGGAGCCGCAGGAGCTCGCGCCGCTCGGCGGCCAGCAGCTCGCGTGCGAGCCGCCGGTGCGCGGCCGACTTGGCCTCCATCACTCCGTCCACCGTGCCATCCGCCCGGCTCTGGAGCCGGCGCGCGCGGTGCCGGTAGTGGTCGCGCGTGTCGTTCAGCGTGTACGGATGGATCCAGGGCTCCTTGGAGAGCTCCTCGAGCCGCGCCAGGGCCACCTCCGCGGTCCGCAGGCGGGCATCCGTCTCCTCGCGGCGCTCTTCCTCGCCGGTCTCTTTGACGCCGAGCCAGCGCAGCAGCGGGGCGAGCGTGAACCCCTGCCCGAGCAGGGTCACGACGATCACGCCGTATGTGACGGCGACGATCGCGTCGCGGCCCGGGAAGGGTGCGCCTGCGGCGGTCACGATCGGAACCGCGGCGGCAAGGATGAGCGAGTCGCCGCCGCGCAGGCCGGCCCAACCCACGACCGTGAGGGTCTGCCAGCGTGGGCGCGATTCACGCGGCCGTAGCGCGGGACCCAAAAGCCAGCGGAAGTTCCCGGCGACATAAACCCAGAGGAGTCGAGCGACGATCGCAACGAGACTCACCAGCGCCGCCTCCCTCGCCAGCTCGAGCGCGCTCGCAGCGGTCAGGCCCTCGAGAATCGGCCGCAGCGCGAGGCCAGTGATGATGAAGATGAGGCCCTCCAGAACGAACACCACGACTTCCCACATGCTGACGTTCTGCACGCGCGTGTCCGCCGCTACAAACCGCGGACCCACACGTCCGAGATAGATCCCCAGAGCCACCACCGCCAGAATTCCAGAGACCCCGAAGTGCTCGGCCGGCAGAAACGCCGCGTAGCCCGAGAGCAGCGAGATGGTGTTCTCGACCTCGGGATCGTGAATGTGCCGGCGCACCGAGCCCAGGAGCCACCCGACGGCGAGCCCGACCGCGATTCCGCCGGCAGCTACCCAGAGGAACCGCATGCTCGCGGCGACGAGCGAGAACGCGCCGGTCACCGCGGCCGCGATCGCCATGCGGTAGGCGACGATCGCCGCGGCATCATTGATCATGCTCTCGCCCTCGAGCACGGTCACGGTGCGACGCGGCATCGGCAGCCGCCGCAGGAACGCCGTCGCAGCCGCCACGTCTGGCGGCGAGACCACGGCGCCGAGCACGAACGCGGACGCCCACGGCATCCCCGGAATCACACGGTGGGCAACCCAGGCGATCACGATGGTGGCAAACAGCACGTGCCCCACGCCGAGCGATAGAATCGGGCGGAAGGTGGCGCGCACATCCCGGTAGGACGCGAGCAACGACGCTCGATACAGGAGCGGCGGGATGAAGATCAGGAAGACCAGCTGCGGGTCGAACCGAACGGCGGGTAGTCCCGGAAGGAGGGCGACGAGCAGCCCGCCGGTGACGAGCAAGGCTGGTGTGGGAATGGCCAGCCGCCGCGACACGAGGGCAAGAAACGTGACGCCTACCAACAGCGCGAGGACGGTCTCGAAATTCTGCACGCTATTCGCTCCGAACGCCGGAAACGAGACGGCGGTTCCGGCGACAGATTGGAGGCATGGTCGCCCTCACCCTGCGCGGCGCGATCGCCCGGCTCGCGAAATTCTACGGCCGGCCGCCCCGCCCGCCAGCTACGGATCCGTTCGCATTGGTGTTGTGGGAGAACTGCGCCTACCTGGTGGACGACAAGCGACGGGCCGCCGTGTTTGCGAAGCTCAAGCGCGCGGTGGGACTCGACCCCGCGAAGATCCTCGCGACGCCCCTCCCTGCCCTGGCGAACATCATCGAGGACGGCGGGATGCTCGCCCTGCGCCGGGCGGAGAAGCTGCACACCGCGGCCGAGATCGCGCTCGAGGTGGAGGGAGGGTCGGCGGGGTTCCGTCGCCTGGTCCGGCGAGATCCGCTCGAGGCGAGAAGGGTGCTGCGCCGATTCCCCGGAATCGGGGAGCCCGGAGCGGACAGGCTCCTTCTGTTTGCCAAGAGTAGACGGACGCTCGGACCAGACTCCAACGGGTTGCGCGTGCTCGTCCGGATCGGCTACGGAGCGGAGAGCGACAACTATCAACGGATGTATCGCTCGGCGGCGATGGCGGTGGAGGCGGAGCTCCCGGCTGACTTCGCATGGCTCATCGGGGCGCATCAGCTGCTCCGCCGCCACGGGCAGGAGCTCTGCAAGCGCGCGGCCCCGCGGTGCGATGCGTGCCCACTCTCCGCCGGTTGTCGCTGGTATCTCGCCCACCGGTAGTTACCTTCTGGCGTGTCTCTCTCCACGTTCCTGTTCGATCTCGATGGCACACTCATCGACTCCATCGACCTGATCCTGCGCTCGTATCGCCATACGATGCGCACCCACCGCGGGCACGACCCCGGCGACGACGTCTGGATGAATGGGCTGGGCACGCCGCTGTGGGTGCAGTTTCGGCAGTTCACGGAGGATCCGGCGGAAATCGAAGCCATGGTCGCGACCTACCGCGCCTATAACCTCGCGCATCATGACGAGATGGTACGACCGTACACGGGCGTGGCGGACGCGGTGCGCACCCTCGAACGCCGCGGCAAAGCGCTCGGCCTCGTCACGAGCAAGCTCCGCAGCGGGGCGTTGCGCGGGCTCCGGTTGGCCGGACTCGAGGACGCATTCACCGTCATCGTCGGTGCGGATGATGTGACGCACCCCAAACCTCACCCCGAGCCGGTGCTCATGGCGCTTGAGCGGCTGGAGGCGCGCGCGGCGGACACGGTCTTTATCGGGGATTCTCGCCATGACATCGAATGCGGTCGAGCGGCGGGCGTGCAGACCGCGGCCGTGCTATGGGGACCGTTCGACCGCTCACACCTTGCCGATCTCGACCCCGATTACTGGCTGGAATCGCCCGCAGACCTCACCTTACTGGCACCGGATACCTGACCCGGACACCTGGAGGAATCCTTGCGTTTCGTTTCATTCGAGCTCGAGCGCTGGCAGAGCACCTGGGAAAACCGCGTGCGGTACAACCTCTCCGAATCGGGTGTCCATCCCCTCTCGATTCAGGAGCTCTTGGAGCTCGCGGGCGCGGCCGCGAAGCCGCTGCTCGCCGTCCGGCTCGGGTACAGCCAGTCGAACGGCACCGATGTGCTGCGCACGCGGATCGCGGCGCTCTATGCGGGCACCTCGCCGGAACAGATCCTCGTCACGACGGGCAGCGCGGAGGCCAACTTCTGCGTCTGTTGGCGGCTGATCGAGCCGGGCGACAAGGTGGCGGTCATGCTTCCGAATTACCTCCAGACGTGGGGACTGGCCCAGAATTTCGGCGGGCAGGTGCGCGGGTTCGCGCTGCACGCCGAGGCTGGATGGGAGCCAGCGGCCGACGAAGTGCGCAGCGCGATCGCGCCCGGGACCAAGCTCGTCGTGATCACGAATCCCCACAACCCCACGGGACACATCCTTTCGGACGAGATGCGCAAGCTCATCGTCAGCCGCGCCGCGGAGGTCGGGGCGTGGCTGCTCGCGGACGAGGTGTACCAGGGCGCGGAGCGTAACGGCGTGACCACGCCGTCGCTCTGGGGCAGCTACGAGCGGGTGATCGTCGTGAGCGGCTTGTCGAAGGCGTACGGCCTGCCCGGCCTGCGCATCGGCTGGATCGTCGCGCCGCCGGCGTTCTCGGCGGAGGCGTGGGCCCGGCACGACTACACGACGATCGGACCGGCGGGCGCAAGCGACCATCTGGCCTGCGTCGCGCTCGAGCCCACGGTGCGGCTCAAGGTGCTCGAACGGACCCGGCGGATTCTCGCGACGAACTACCCTGTGCTCGACGAATGGCTGAAGCGCTTCGGCGACACGTTCAGCTGGCACCCCCCACAAGCCGGGGCCATCTGCCTCGTCAAATACCGCCCGCAGATCGACGGCGTCGACCTGGTCGAGCGGATACGGGCCGAGCACAGCGTGCTGCTCGTTCCGGGCGAGCATTTTGGCTTGCCGCACCACCTCCGGCTCGGTTTCGGCGAGGAGCTCCATCACTTCCGCGAAGCGCTGAGTGAGACCGAGCGCGGGTTGAAGCGAGCGTTCGCCGACTGAGATGCGGGTCGTCCCGCTTGAAGCGTTTCGCGACAAGATCCCCTTTTCGGTAGCGATTGCCGCGGCCGAGCGCGCGTTCCGAGCGCTCGGGCTGGGCGAAGCCGCGCTCCCCGACCCGATGGTGCTCGAGCTGCGCGAGCAGCAGGCGGAAGTGCACGTGAAAGGCGCGCACTTGAAGGGGGCGCGTCACATCGTCCTCAAGGTCGCGACCGGATTCTACCGGAATCAATCGAAGGGCCTCCCATCTGGCGACGGCATGTTCCTCCTGCTCGACGCCGACACTGGCGTCCCGGACGTGCTGCTCGAGGAGCACGGCTACCTGACGGACTTCCGCACCGCGGCAGCCGTTGCGCTCACGCTCCGGTATTTGGCGCCGAAGGACGCGCGCGAGGCGCTCCTCATCGGCGCCGGCGCGCTGGCCCGTCTCACGGCGCGCGCCATGATCGCCGAGATGCCGCTCACCCGGCTGACCCTGTGGAACCGCACGCGCGAGCGCGCGGAGCGCCTGGCCCGGGAGCTCGCCCAGGTCGTCGACGCGCGTGTCGCGCCCGCGCTCGAGTCGGCGGTACGCGACAACCGCGTGATCGTGACGGCGACGGCCAGCACGACGCCTCTCGTCATGGCTTCATGGGTGGGTCCCGGGACACACGTCACGTCGGTGGGCACCGGGAGCCCGGAAAAGATCGAGCTCGAGCCGGCGCTCCTCGCGCGCGCGGACAAGCTCGTCGCGGATCGCGTCTTCCAGACGGAGCGGTACGGCAACCTGCACCACGCCGTCGCCGCGGGCTTGATGACACCCGACCGGGTCTACGCGGAGCTCGGCGACGTCGCCGCCGGCCGCAAGCCGGGGCGGGAGCGCGCGACGGAAGTGACGATCGCCGATCTGACGGGCGTCGGCGTGCAGGACGCCGCGATCGCGCAGGCCGTTGTGGACGTCCTGAGGCTGTGAGGCTCTAGATCAATCCCCGCAACACGAGGTAGCTCAGCCCCGCGATCCCGGCGGACGCGGGGATCGTGAGGATCCAGGCCCACACGATCCGTCCCGCCACGCCCCAGCGGACGGCCGAGAGCCGGTTGGCGGCGCCCACGCCGGCGATCGCCCCGGTGATGGTGTGGGTGGTGCTCGCCGGAATGCCGGCGTAGGTGCAGATGAAGAGGAGCGCCGCGCCGCTCGTTTCCGCGCAAAAGCCCCCGAACGGTTTGAGCTTGGTCAGGCGCTGGCCCATGGTCTTGACGATCCGCCATCCGCCGGCGGCGGTGCCGAGCCCGATCGCCGCGTGCGCGGCGAGGATCACCCACAGAGGGATGTCGTAGGCCGTCAGGTGAAGGGCATGCACCGGGAAGTTCGTGAACTTGTCCTGCTCGGCGACGAGCAGGCCGACGATGATGCCCATCGTCTTCTGCGCGTCGTTCCCCCCGTGACCGAGCGAGAACGCGGCCGCCGATCCAAGCTGGAGCACCCGGAACGTCTTGTCCACGCGTCGCGGCAGGGCACGGCGCAACAGCCAGGAGAGCGCGACCGTCAGGGCGAGGGCGAAGATCATGCCCAGGAGCGGCGCCAGGAAGATGAACGCGATCGTGCCCACCCATTTCCCGGGCAACACGAGCGAGGCCACGCCGGCCTTGGCGATCGCCGCGCCGGCCAGGGCGCCGACCAGCGCGTGCGAGGACGACGACGGGATGCCACCGTACCAGGTGATCAAATCCCACGCGATCGCGCCGATCAACGTGGCGAGCATGACGCTCGAATCCACGATGCTCGGATCCACGATCCCTTTCGCGATGGTCTTTGCGACCGCCGTGGTGAAGATGAACGCGGCGACGAAGTTGAAGAACGCCGCCCACACCACGGCGAAGCTGGGCGAGAGGACGCGGGTGGAGACGACGGTGGCGATGGAGTTTGCCGCGTCGTGGAACCCGTTGACGAAATCGAACGCCAGCGCGACCAGGATGATCGCGAGGACGAACCAGGCGGATGCGACCATCAGGCGTGCTTGATGGTGATCGACTCAAGCACGTTGGCGACGTCTTCTCCCTGATCGAGCGTCCGCTCGAGATTGTCGTAGATCTCCTTCCACTTGATCACCTCGAGCGCGTCCCGCTCGGTCTCGAACATGCGACCGAGGGCCTCGTGATAGATGGCGTCGCCCTCTTCCTCGAGCTTCTTGGCCTCGATGCAGAACCGCAGCACGTCGTCACCCTTCTTGAGGCGACCCACCCCCTCGGCGAGGACGCCCACCATCCGCTGGATGACGTCGGTGAGCTGCTTGACCCCTTGTGGCGAAGGGCCCAGCCGGAAGATCTGCGAGCGCCGGGCCGTCCCGTCGATCGCGTCCATCACGTCGTCGAGATCGGAGGCGAGCTGGTGGATGTCCTCGCGGTCCAGGGGGGTGATGAACGTGCGGTCGAGCCGATTCACGATCTCGTGTGTGACCTGGTCCGCCTCGTGCTCGAGTCGCTTGATCGCTTCGACGTGCGGCGTGCGCCGGTCGGGCGGCGCATCGAACAGGTTGCGGAGATGCTGCGCGGCCTCGGTGTTGCGCGTGGCGACCGCGACGAACAGGTCGAAGAATTCCTCTTCGCGGGGCAGCAGGCGCACGGTGGTCCTCGCGAGCAATGGGGGAAAATCCGGCGGAAAACATAGCGGGCCCCGGCGAGACCCACTAGGTTAGTCGCTCCACTTCGACTGACCGGAGTCCACCGCATGGCGACGGCCCAGCAGCCGCAGACCGAGTTCGTCAAGGCGCTCTCCCGGCTCGACGCCACGGCGCTCGTCGTCGGCTCGATGATCGGATCCGGGATCTTCATCGTCTCGGCCGAGATTCTGCGAGAAGTGCACGCTCCGGGGCTGTTGCTGGTGGTCTGGGCGGTCTCGGGCGTCGTCACCCTGATGGGCGCGCTCACCTACGGCGAGCTGGCCGCGATGTTCCCCCATGCGGGCGGTCAGTACGTCTACCTCCGCGAGGGGATTTCTCCCCTCTTTGGTTATCTCTACGGCTGGACCCTGTTCACGGTCATCCAGACCGGCACGATCGCGGCGGTCGCCGTGGCGTTCGCGCGCTTCAGCGCCGTGTTCTGGCCCGCGCTCACACCCGACGTGTTCTTGGGCGGGACGGTCCATTTCCCCCAACCCATCGGCGATATCACGGTGGGCCTGTCGCCGCAGCGCGTGCTCGCCGTCGTCTCGGTGATCGTGCTGACCTGGATCAACGTACGCGGCGTGCGCACGGCGGCGATCATCCAGACTACGCTCACCGCGGTGAAGACGGGCGCGTTGGGGTTGCTGATCCTCCTCGGACTCACCATCGGCCGGCACGCCGAGGCGCTGGCGGCGAATTTCGGACCCAACTTCTGGGCGACCGGAGGCGTTGCCGTCGGATTGGGCGCGATCGGCGCCGCCATGGTCGGCTCGCTCTTTTCCATGGACGCGTGGAACAACGTGGGGTTCGCCGGCAGCGAGCTCAAGAACGCGGAGCGCGACCTGCCGATCGCAATGGGCGCCGGCGTCCTGATCGTCACGGTGCTGTACGTGCTCGCCAACGTCGCTTACCTCAACGTGCTTTCCGCCGCGGCGATCGCGACCGCGCCACAGGACCGCGTCGCCACCGCGGCGCTCGAAGCGATGCTCGGCGCGCCCGGGTTGAAGCTCATGGCCGCGGCGATCATGATCTCGACCTTCGGATGCAACAACGGCCTCATCCTCTCGGGCGCGCGCGTCTACTACGCGATGGCGCGCGACGACTTGTTTTTCAAGTCGGCCGGCGTCCTGCATCCACGCCACAAGACGCCCGCCGTGGCGTTGATCGTCCAGGCCGTGTGGACGTGTCTTCTGTGTCTCTCGGGGACGTACACCCAACTCCTCAACTTCGTGATCTTCGCGGCGCTCGTGTTTTACGGACTGACGGCGGTCGGGTTGTTCGTGCTGCGCGTGAAACGGCCGTCGGCGGCCCGCCCGGTGCGTGCGCCGGGCTATCCCTGGTTTCCCGCGCTCTATGTGCTCGCGACCGCAGCTATCGCCGCCGACCTCGTCGCACAGGATGCCACTCGGACCTACAGCGTATTGGGCCTGCTTCTCGTCCTGATTGGCGTCCCGGTGTACTTCGCCTGGCGGGCGATGGTGGGCCAAACCAGCACGCCAACAATGCGTTAGCCTCGGCACGCCTCGCCCTTGCCGGACCACCGTTCGGGGGTGATATTGCGGCCTGATACCCGAACAAATACCGAAGCTACAGGGCTCTGTCGATGGCCGAACCGCTCGAGCTGCCGCTGCCACCGCTGCCTTCCCATCGCCCGCCGCACTCCCCACAGCCGGTCGCATGTCCCGACTGCGGTGCGGGGCTGACGCGTCAGTCGGGTTGCCTGGTGTGCGTGCAGTGCGGATGGGCTCGTTGTGGCTAGACGGCAAGACGGCTAGAGAAACCCGTGGCTACCACCGGCGCTCGGGAGCAGCTCCCGCTTCAGCTAACCGTCCAACAGCACAATCGTTTCACCACCCTGCCGATCCTCGACGAGCGCCTTCGCGGCACCAAGTTCGTCGAGCTCACGCACCGTTCCGTCCTCAACTCGCCCGAGCAAACTGGCGTGGATTTCTGGTCGCTCAATCCCTACGTCGGGTGCGAGTTCGGGTGCACGTACTGCTACGCCCGCTACGCGCACCGCTACGCGGTCGAGCGCGCGCACGACGCGGGCAAGCTGTCGGACACGGAGTTCCGCGACTTTCGCGGGGAGCAGGGATGGGAAGCGTTCGAGCGGCGCATCTTCGTCAAGGAGCGCGTGCTCGACGCGCTCGAAACGGATTTGCGACGCTACTTTCGCGCCAACCGGGGCGGCGACGAGCGCACGCCGATCGTGATCGGCACCGCCACGGACCCGTATCAGCCAGCGGAACGCCGATTCCGCATCACGCGGAAGGTGCTGGAGCGCTTGTCCCGCTGCGACGGGCTCAACGTCGGCATCATCACGAAGAGCCCGCTCGTCGCGCGCGACGTAGACGTGCTCCGAACGCTCCAGCAGCGCAACGACCTCGAGGTCCATGTCTCCCTCATCTCGGTCGACGCTGCGCTCATCAAGCGCGTGGAGGCCCGTTCGCCCACGCCCGCGGTGCGGTTGCGGGCGCTCGAAAAGCTTGCCACCGCCGGCGTGCGCGCTGGCGTGATCGTGGCGCCGGTCCTGCCCGGGATCTCGGACGACGTGCCGCGTCTGGAAGCCCTGTTTTGTGCGGCGCGCGACGCGGGCGCCAAGTTCGTGCACGCGGGCCCGCTGCGCCTCTACCCGGCGGTGCGGGACCGCTTCCTCCCGATGCTCGCGGAGCGATTCCCGGACCTCGTGTCACGCTACCGCCGGGCTTACGACGGCCGGAGCGGTGCGCCGCGCGCGTACGCACGTGCGCTTGCGGTGCGCGTGAGGAGGCTACAGGCTCGATTCGGCTTTCCGGTGAACGACGGAATGGTGGATCGCTATCGGCCGCGTCGCGCGCCCGCGCAAGGATCGCTCGACTTGTAGGAAGCCCGGGCTCACGCGACTTCGGACTCGCTCTTGCGATTCCGCGGCCGGTAATGTCGCACTAGCTCGAGGACCCAGCGCGGGGCGACGTGACGGCGCGCCTCGTACGCCCGCGCGAGCAAATCGGCGACGTCGCGGCCGAGTTGCGCCGCCTGGCCGGGAGAAAGGTCCGCGGCGAGCTCGTTCAGCAAGCGCACGAGCTGGCCGATGTGCGGCGGCCGGCTCCCCCGCCCCCGTGCCGCCAACCACCGCTCGAGCTTGCCGCGCGTCGCGGGATGCGGTACCGAGCCTTTCAAGAAATTCCTGAGCCCGTTCGGGCTCACGGCGATCTCCGCGGCGGCTTTGCGCAGCGATAAGCCCACGGTCTCGCGCGCGACCGCGTCGCGCAGGATGGGGACGGGCAACGTCGGAACGCTCCGGCGACCAGCGTTCATACGACGCCCCCGAGGCGTGCAATTTGTGCGGTTTGCTTGATGTTACACGGCCTACCCTACCATCAGTTCTAGACCGGTGCAAGCGCGCGACAGACT
>JACXTT010008862.1_pt1 | contig 13866 bp, 10 predicted proteins | sample 9270951 | NCBI WGS metagenome assembly JACXTT01 (sample SAMN15532306, study PRJNA645909) | rock metagenome | isolation source: weathered quartz diorite | place: Puerto Rico | collected 2017-06-21 | reverse complement strand
CGATCTGGCTTTGGGAATGAAAAACGGTTACGCCTTCCGCTACGTCATTCTCGGCGGGAGTTCTCTGGGGGCGCAAGCAAGATTTGAATTATCCGCCACACCCCTCACGTACCAGCGCACTGGGGTGCGATCGTTCTTTCGAGAAGCCAGTGGTGCGTTGCACGCCGCCGACCATCAGGGGGGCGTGGGCAGCGAGACGGACCCCAAGGTCAATTGACTCTCACTGATCGCCGGTAGCGCATTGGAGGCTTGCCGCGATTGGCGCTTGTGAAAACCCAACTTCACGGAAATTAGGTCCTGCCTTAACCCCACAACGGCAAGTTTGTCATTCCGACCGAAGGGACGGCCGCTTTTGCCGTCCCGGAGCAGAGGAATCTCTCTTTACCTTCGGGTTTCAGGCTAAACTAAATTGCAATCACAAATCAGGGCTGTGTCCTTACCGTCGGGTAAGCGATTCCGAGCTGCTCCAGGTATGTTTTGTACCGCGCAGGATCGTAATAAAATTTCTTCAACTCCGGCGCGAATTTCTCCATTTTTTCTTTGTTCATCTCGATTGCGGGCCGGTCATCGGGACCCAGAAATGTTTCGTAGTGAACGTCTTTTGTTTGCACCGCGCGGAAATAATCCCACGCCGCCTGAACCATTTGCGGTTGTAGCAGAAAGTCAAGCGCCGTGAGCGCCTGCACTTTGGCTCCCGCCGTGGAACCCTTGTGCGCGATAGGCGTGGCCATCGCCACTCCGTTCGCCCAGCTGTGCCCCGGAAGATTCGGGATGTTTGCCGGATACATGAGATACACCATAGGAACATTCCAGGAAATGTCCCCCACGTCATCCGATCCGCCTCCCGTCGGATTTTTCACCGGTTCTGAGAGTGGCTCCACTTTTTCTTTCAAACCCTCCACCTTTGCACCGATTTCCTTCTGGAGCGCCTTAGCCAGCATCTGGTCGGCTTCGGTCCATTTCGGCATGCTCACTTCCTCAATATTTTTGTGCTGTGCTTCGGCGATGACTTTGTTGTAGAACGGCGGCCACGCGGAACCTACGAGCCGGTGATCCACGGTCGTGCCGGTCATCTTCGCGGCAGAGTCAGCGATCGTATTCCCTAAATCGTACAGCTCCTTGATGTGCTTGTAGTCCAGTTCGCGGAAGTAATACCAGACCGCCGCCTCGGATGGCACGACATTGGGCTGGTCTCCTCCATTGATGATCACGCGATGAGACCTCTGCGCCGGCCGTATATGCTCCCGGCGGAAGTCCCAGCCCGTATCCATCAACTCCACGGCGTCGAGCGCGCTGCGGCCTTCCCACGGCGCGGCGGCCGCGTGGGCCGCTTTGCCATGAAAAAAATATTGCACGGAGACGAGTCCGCTCCACTCACCGTTGCCCGTCCCGTAGGCAGTCGAAAACTCCGATTCCACGTGCGACCCCAGCACGATGTCCACGTCGTTGAACAGTCCGGCGCGAACATAGAACGCCTTACTCCCGAGGAGCTCTTCCGCCACCCCGGGAAATATCTTGATCGTCCCAGCCAGATGATTTTCAGCCATCAATTTCTTCAGCACCAATGCCGCCGTCACATTCACCGCCATGCCGGAGTTGTGTCCCTCCCCGTGCCCCGGCGCTCCCGCCACAATCGGGTCGTGATAGGCCACGCCGGGTTTCTGCGAAGCCCGCGGAATGCAATCGAGATCGGTGATGTAAGCAATCACGGGTTTCCCGGTTCCGTACGTGGCCACCCAGGCGGTCGGGATACCCGCCACGCCGCGATCCACTCGAAATCCATTCTTCCCTAAAATCCCCGTGACGTAACGCGAAGTTTCAAACTCCTGGAAGCCCAGCTCGCTGAAACTGAAAATTTGATCAACCATCTGCTGCGTGAACGTCTGCATGCTGTCGACTTCCGCAGCCGCTTTCTTCTTGAGCTCGGGAATTGATGCGGCCTGCTGCGCCCTAAGTAAAACCGGCAGGACAAGCCCGCAGAGGAGCACAACGTATCGAAACGTTCTGTTCATGAGACCTCGCTAGCGATTAAGTTGCGCCGGGATGATAGCGCGATTGGTCTGAAATAATGAAATCTGCTCGCCGCACTCGCCTTAGGCCGAAGCAAGTATCTCAGTTGCGGATTCGCCTCCCGGCACGATTTGTGCACAAGGGAACTTGGCGATACCATCGTGCGATTCGCTATGCGCCGACTCTTCACCCGTTTCTCAAAATTTCTCGTGCTCGGAGCCGCGTTGATGCCTTCTACTGCACTCGACGCGCAGCAGGCGGACACTTCCTTCGGGCCTCTCCCCGTTTTCGAGCTGCACAGCGGCTTCTGGATGAATTTGCACCATACCCTCTATCAACAGGCCCGCGAAAAACGCGCGAGTCGCGTCGGGACCGCAAACTCCTCGACCTCTCCCCGCCTCAACGAAGCCGAGCGTCGCGACTGGGACGCCGCCGTCACGTATTACGCCGCTAATTTCGCGAACAAAGATCTGCTCTTCAGCACCGAATTAATTCTATTGAAAAACCAGCTCGGGGATTTTGAAGATTGTGACGAGCTTTCCGGCGCCAAGAAAAAAAACTGCGACGCGGGCTTGCCAGGTAATATCACGCAGGTCCTCGATTCCGCTGCGCCCATTTATCGCGCCCATTGGTGGCCCGAACACGATCGCGCAAATCGCCGATGGATCGCCGGCGTCGCGCCCCTGGTTCGCAACAAGGGACTGGACCTGGCTCAGCGGCTTGCGGAAATCTACCAGACGAAGTGGCCAACGGAAAAAATCCGCGTGGATGTCACCGCCTACGCGAACTGGGCGGGAGCGTACACCACGCTCGATCCCTTGCGGGTTACGATCTCCAGCACTGATCCGGGCAATCAGGGCAGCGTAGCACTGGAAGTTTTGTTTCATGAGGCGTCCCACGGTATTGCCGAGCCGGTGCAGGAGGCCATCATTCGCGAGTGCCGTCAGCGCGATAAACCCATTCCGCGCGACCTCTGGCACGCTCTGATTTTCTACACCACGGGAGAAGTCGTCCGGCCAGTGATGATTTCAGCAAGGAGAGGCGGAAACAGCGGAGGGCCGCTTGCGGATTACACTCCCTACGCCGTCCGCGAGGGCCTTTACAAACGCGGGTGGGACGAGTATCTGAAGTTGCTGAACCGCTTCTGGCAGCCTTATCTCGACAATAAAGTCACTTTTGACGACGCCATCGCTCGCATGGTTTCCGCTCAATAACTCTTGCTGTTATCCTTAATCCCTCCTCGTATCAACTGCAAGTTCGGCTTCCGGGAAGCGCATGATTACTGCAGCATCCGGCGTGCCTCAGTTGCGGCCAGATCCTCATTTGCAGTCTATAGTTCAGCAAGAGTTCAGTAAAAGTAGGCAGCGTTCGGGCCCCTCCAGGAGGGAGCCACTGCTAACGATTTGACAGTTGCATAGTCTAACTATGCTAGAGGTCATGCTTTGCACAGGGACGAAATTCCTCCGGGAACGCTCTATCTGCTGATTTTAAAAACGTTGGCGCGCTCGGGCGAGATGCACGGATATGAGATCGCCAATTCGATTCAGCGTATCTCGAACAATGTACTCCAGGTTGAAGAAGGCTCGCTCTACCCTGCACTTCAGCGGATGTTGATCAAAGGCTGGGTGACTGCGAAATGGGGAACAACGGATGGCAACCGCCGCGCTCGCTACTACCAACTAACCGCAGCGGGACGGAAACAATTAAACGTGGAAATGTCGCAGTTTGAACGCGTCATCGGAGCGATCACACGTGTGATCGAGGCGGTTTGAGGGAAGTTGCGCTATGAACTGGCTGGGCGAACTTGCAAGGCGGCTCGGGATGCTCCTGCATCGGAGTCAATTCGACGCGGATCTCAAGGAGGAGATGCGCCTACATTTGGAATTGCGCCAACAGGAACAGCTCCAGTCCGGCGTGACGGCAGACGAGGCCCGGGCCGCAGCCCGGCGCCGGTTTGGCAACGCAACATACCTGAAGGAAGAGAGCCGCATCGCGTGGGGCTGGGAATGGCTCGACAACGTGACTCAGGATGTTCGCTACGGCGCACGGATGCTGCTCAAGTCTCCGGGCTTTACCGCGGTCGCCGTCTTGACGATTGCCTTGGGGATCGGAGCCACGACAGCGATTTTCAGCGTGGTCGATGCGACGCTGTTGCAGCCGTTGCCGTACCCGCAACCGGAGCAGCTCGTAAGTATCGAGGATGATCTTCCCGGCGCGGGCGCGCAGGACGTGGGAATGTCCGAGCCCGAGTGGCAGGACCTTCAGCGTTCCGGGATTTTTGAATACGTTTCGCCGACGTGGTTCGACGAAAACAATCTCACAGGCTCATCGCAACCTGCTCGCGTCCGCTTGCTTATCGTCGCGCCGAATTATTTTGCGCTGCTGGGCGTGAAACCGCAGTTGGGCCGGATCTTCAATCCAGAGGATCACTCGCCCGGTCTTATGCTGGAGGTCCTCATCAGCGACGGTCTGTGGAAGCGGGCGTTCGGGGGCGACCCGCATATTCTGGACAAAAGTGTGCGGCTCGACACCGACTTGTATCGGATTGTCGGCGTCATGCCAGCCGGTTTTGACGTCCCAGGGCGAACAACGGAAGAAAGGAATATCGACGCCTGGGCCGCAACTAGTTTCTACGGCGCGCCTATGCCTGATCACCCGCCGCGGAACGGGCGGAATCTTCCGACAGCAATCGCCCGACTGAAAGCTGGACTGACGATTGCGGCGGCGCAAAAGCGGCTGGACGCGCTTGTTGCCACTTTGCAGAAGCAATTCCTCGGCGATTATCCGGTACAGAGCGGATGGACGGTGCGACTGGTGCCGCTCCAAGAGAGCGTGGTTGGCAACGTTAGCCAGTCCCTAATTCTGTTGCTTGGCACCGTGGGATTGGTTTTGCTGATCGGCTTCGTGAATGTTGCGAATCTCCTGCTCGCGCGCGCCAGCGCGAGGGGCCGCGAAATTGCCATTCGCCAGGCGCTCGGGGCCGCGCGGACACGGCTGACGCGTCAGTTGCTGACCGAAAGCGTGCTTCTTTCCTTGCTCGGAGGGGTCGCCGGTTTGGCAATTCTTTTCTGCGCGAAAGGAATTCTGCTGCGGCTCCTGCCCGACAACCTCCCGCGGCTCAATGAAATATCGATCAACTGGCCCGTTTTGCTTTTCGCTCTCGTCGCCTCTTCCGTCGCCGGCGCGATTTTCGGTCTGGCTCCCGCTTTGCATGCTGGCCGGCTGGACTTAGCTCACCTGCTCAAACAGGAAGGGCGCGGCTCGACAGGTTCCGGGGAACAGGCGCGCACGCGGCGAGTGCTCGTTGTAACGGAGCTTGCACTCTCTTTGGTGCTGATGATTGCTGCGGGCCTTTTGCTGCGCAGTTTCTGGGATTTGCTGAATGTGCGACTGGGATTCAATCCACAGGATGTGATTACGGTTCGAACGAGGCTGCCCGACCCAAATGATCCCCAGACCGACATCTACCGAACTGTTTCCCAGAAGGCGCCGTTGTTCCGCGAAATACTTCGAAGCAGCAGAACGCTACCGGGAGTCGAAGAAGTAGCACTCGGAGATACTGCGTCAATTCCGTTAGACCAAGGTCAACGGGATCTAAAACTGATCTCCGAGGGTCAGTTCTTCTTGACACTCGAGGGACGCGACATTCAGAGCGACCAGCCTACTGTGGTCGAACGGTCAAGCGTTACGCCAGGCTATTTTCACTTGCTGGGCATGACGCTGCTGCGCGGACGTTTATTCAGTGACTTCGACAACGAAGGGGCGCCTGGAGTCGCGCTGATCAATGAGGCGATGGCGCAAACTTACTGGCCAGACGAAGATCCTTTAGGCAAGCGCTTCAGGAAAACTGGAGCGAGCTCTCCCTGGATTACCATTGTCGGCCTGATCGCTAATGCAAGGACAGAATCGCTGGCGGAAGCGAGCATCCCGCAAATCTATCTGGACTTGTATCAGACCGGGGGAAAGCGTCTGGCGATATTTCTGCGCGGACATTTGGACGCCGCCGCGATTCCAGACGAAGTGCGCGAACAGGTGCAGACAGTCGATCCAACGCTTCCCGTTTTCGGCGCACAGACGCTCGATGAAGTGCTGTCCGCGTCTCTCGCCGAAAGGCGGTTCTCGATGGAAATGGTTGCGCTGTTCGCTCTGACGGCGCTGCTTCTCGCGGGGCTTGGAATTTACGGAGTGATTTCGTACATGGTAAGCGAGCGCACACATGAGATCGGGATTCGCCTGGCACTTGGCGCGGAAAGGAGGGGCATCCTACAGATGGTCTTGCGTCAAGGATTGAGGCTCGCCATAGCTGGTGCTGCGGTTGGGGTCGTGGGTGCGATGATTGTGTCGCACTTAATGGCCGGACTGCTGTACGGCGTGAAGCCGACAGATCCTCTGACGTTTGCGGGTGTCACCCTTCTTTTCATGGGTGTCGCTCTGCTTGCTTGTTATATTCCCGCGCGGCGTGCGATACGCGTCGATCCACTGGTCGCGCTGAGACACGAATAGCTCAGGCCGGTGAGTATACATTCGATGCTTGAAAATCCAATCTTTCGGGTTCGAACAAATTGAGGAGAGTCAATCCAATGAAACAGATACGAATCTCCTTGCTGCTGGCGGCACTCATCTTTACCGTGGCCGCCTTGAGGCAGGGCACGAAGAGCGCCGCAGCCGCGAGCGCGCCTCACGCGCAACAGTCGCCGCAGCCGCCGGCAGCGCGTTTGGTTGACCTGAAGGCGTCCGATGGCACGTTCCTGAAGGCCAGCTACTTCGCCTCGGCCAAGCCGGGCCCTGGTGTGCTGCTGCTGCACCAGAGCAACCGGACCCGCAAGGCCTGGGATGATCTGGCTGGGCAACTGGCGGCGACTGGAATCAACACGCTTACGCTCGATATACGCGGATTTGGCGAAAGCGGCGGCAAACCTGATAAAAGGCTGACGGACGCTCGTGACATTGACACAGCGTTTCAATACTTGGTTTCGCAGCCAGGCGTGAAGCGCGATGTCATCGGCGGGGGAGGAGCCGGGGTACTCGGCGTCGACCGTTCCGTCAACGTAGCCCGTCAACGCTCTGCTCAGGTGAAATCGCTGGTATTGCTTTCCGGAGAGAGACCCTCCGAGACGGCCTGGAATTCATGCGGCAGGGGTCACAACTGCCCGGACTGTTCGTCGTGGCCGACGACGACGAATACCCTCCCATCGTGGAGGCGATGGAATCGCTCTACATCACCTCCTGCAATTCAGGCAAGAAGTTCGTCCACAACTCCGCAGCGCAAGAGGCGCCCTGGCTGTGGTATGAACCTTTCGATGTCGGGAGAGTCCCCGCCAATGGCGGCCATGGAACCGACATGTTTAGAGTTCATCCGGAGCTGCCCGGCATGATCGTGGATTGGTTTGTGACCACGCTGATCAAGACACCAGGCCACGCGCCCGCGGACACCTTGGCATCTGCTGCAATCCTCAATCAAATCGAAATGCCAGGTGGAGTCGCCCAGGTTACGCAGCAACTGATGGAAGCCCGGCGGAGAGATCCCGAGGCGCAGTTGTTTCCGGAAATTGCCGTCGACATCATCGGCTCGGGCCATTTGCGTGAGGGCGAGATAAAGGAGGCGATCGAAGTCTTCAAGCTCAACCTTCTCGCTTATACGGACTCCGCCGACGCCCACAATAATCTTGCCGACGCCTATTTGAGAGACGGACAAAAAGATCTGGCACGGCAGCATGCCGAAAAGGCATTGGCCCTGCTGGATTCTCATACAGCGCCTGCATCGTCATGGTCCGATACCGAGCAGCGGCGCGGTGAGATTCGCAACGACGTTCAGCAGACACTCAAGCAGCTAAGTGCAGACCATTGATTTGTTATTGATAAGGGCGTGACTTCGGTTACGAAGCTGGTGCCCTGAAAATCCATATCTTTGGGTTCAAACAAATTGAAGAGAGTCACTCGAATGAAACCATGTCGAATCTTCTTGCTGCTGGCAGCATCGTTTTTGGCGCTGTTTTCAACCCGGCAGCTCGCCGCCCAATCGCCCCCTCCCGTCACTCTAGTAAAAGCTGGCCGGCTATTCGATCCCCGGACTGGGAATGTGCTTTCGCCGGCTGCCGTCTTGATTGAAAACGGCAAGATCAAGGAAGTTGGTTCGCCTTCGCGAGTGCAGGCTGACGCGCCGGCCGGCGTCAAAATCATCGATCTGGGCAGCGCAACCTTGTTGCCCGGGCTGATTGACGCTCACACTCACCTGCTTCTCGACGTGACTGTGCCGGCAGAAGCCGAGATCGCGCGCCGGTACAACGGCGAGTTCGTTCCGGGGCTATTGCTGGCGATCGTTGAGTCACCCAGTAAACGCGTGTTGCTGGGCGCGCAGTTGGCACGCGAAGATTTAGAGAGCGGCTTCACGACCGTGCGCAATCTCGGCCACTCCGGCATTGATGGAGACGTTGCGTTGCGCGACGCGATCAACGCCGGCCGCGTCCCCGGCCCGAGGATCCTGGCGGCAGGACGCAAGCTTGCACAGCAGGGTAACTATGTCCAGAGTCTCAATCCGGCCCTTGCCAAGGCGATCCTGCAACAGGAGTTTCTGGAGGTAAACGGCCCCGACGGCGCGCGGCAGGCCGTGAGAAACGATATTTTCTACAACGTTGACCTCATCAAGGTTACGATCGAGGACGACATCTCAGTGGCGGAAATGACCGCGATCGTCGATGAGGCTCACCGCCAGCACCTGAAGGTTGTCACTCACGCGATCAGCACAGGTAGCATCCAGACGGCGATCGATTCGGGTGTAGACAGCATCGAGCATGGCAACGGCATAACCGACGAGCAACTCAAACAGATGCGTGACAAGGGGATATTCTTCGACCTGACGCCGACATTTGGCGACGGTCTCTGGTCCAAGATTCATGAGCCGATCACGGTGTCTCCGGCCCTGCGGTCCGCGAACGCCGCCAGCGACGACCGAAGCCGGAAGCGTACAGCGGATCGGGTTCAGCGGGTATTGAAGTCGGGAGTGAAATTTGCTGCCGGATCAGACATGTGTTGGTTCTATCCCGGAAAAACGCGCGGCCAAGCCACGGCAACGATGTTTACCACCCTGCACAGCGTCGGAATGCCGCCGCTCGACATCCTTCGCGCAGTCACGACAAGCGCCGCGGAAATGTTGGGCTGGCAGGACCGCGTGGGTACTATTGAGCCCGGGAAATTTGCTGATCTCGTCGCCGTTGCTGGAGATCCGATCGCCGATATTACCGAGCTCGAGCGCGTTCGCTTCGTGATGAAGGGCGGCCAATTGGTTAGGAACGATCTTGCATCGTATTAGGACGCAACCTCCGCTACCAGGCAAAGCGCAACGGTGAGTTTCAGAAACAAACTAATCCAAAGGAGAAATTTACGATGAAGCGGTCTTCGCTTGGGCTGGTTGCGGTCATTTTGTTTGTCGTCGCCGGAACGAATCTTTTTGGTCAAGGCCAGTCGCAGAATCAACCCATGGGTTCCGCACGTTCTCGGGCAGACGAGATCCTCGAGTGGTGGAACCAGATCGGCAATAAGCTGATCGCCATGGCCAAGGATTTTCCTGAAAACAAGTACGACTTCAAAGTACAGAAAGACGAGCGGACCTTTGCCGAAAATCTTCTGCACGTCGCTGCCGTCGATTACGATCTGATCCGCAGAGTTTCGGAATCGAACATTGGTCCCGACTTTGGCGAGGACAAGCACAACCCGTCGCGCGACGTTTACAAGACGAAAGCCGATATGGTGAAACTGATTGAGCAGGCAGTCGCCGACGGGGCAGCCGTGATCAAGCAGCATGGCGATGCTGGCCTGGACAAAGCGACCCCATTTGTGTGGGAAACCGGGAAACATGTGGTTCACAACTCGTACATCTGGATCACCGCCATCGAGCACAGCACCGAACACTTCGGCCAGCTGGTCGTCTACTACCGCGCGAACAACTTGGTACCGCCGGAATCGCGGCGGTAATGCGGTAATTCGGCAGGGGCACGATACAACTTGTCCCGACTCCTGCCGGGATTGTGCCCCTTGCTCACGATTTCCGTAGCGGCGGCCTTCAGGCCGGCATTTTCCTACAGTAGGAGGTCGGAGCTTCACCTCCGACATAACGGCTCACCCGCAAATGGCGAGGGTTCATCTCGCCCGATTAAGTTGTTGTTAAAGCTGCTCCCTTGACCGGCTCCCCCGGTGTCCAAAAGGGATCGCCCAAGCTCGACACGTCAGCGAAATGCCGACACTCGCGCCGTGGTTATTTCCTTCCTCCATGTGTTCTTCCGATCAGCGCTACCAGCGCTACGAAACCTTTGTGGGAGCGCCGCTGATGTGCTACGCTTTTCCTGCGCAAAATGGCCGGCTCGGCGCCACGCAAGCCCCAGCGCAGCGCGAGTTTTCTACCTCACTTTTTCCACAGGATCCTCTCGATGCGGGAGTATCTTCGCGGAGAGATTGGGCCAAGGCCAGCGACCCGCTCTGTGCAGCGCAAAAGGATTCAGGCAGGCCATGGCAGGCAAATCAACATCCTCGAAAACGGCCAAGGAAACCGTCGAAATTAAGCTGGCACATTCTCCCGATTCCGACGACGCCTTCATGTTCTATGCCTTGGCTACCCATAAGCTTTCCACTCCCGGTTACAAGTACACGCACGTCCTCGCCGACATTCAAACGTTGAATGACGCTGCCCTGGACGAAACCTACGACGTCACCGCCGTCAGCTTCGCGGCTTACCCCACCCTGCGCGACAAATATATTTTGCTCGATTGCGGCGCCAGCTTCGGCGAAGGCTACGGCCCAATCGTCGTTTCCTCGAAGTCCCTGAAGAAAGAAGAGTTGGCGGGAAAGCGCATCGGTGTCCCGGGGCTCAAAACCACCGCCTACCTCACATTGAAACTGTTCCAGCCCGACTTCAAAGCGGTGGTCATCCCTTTCGATAAGATCCAAGATAACGTCCAGAATGGCGCGGTCGATGCCGGGCTGTTGATCCACGAAGGCCAACTGCTCTTTCCCAAGCTCGGACTCCATCGCGTTGTGGACCTCGGGATCTGGTGGCAGGAGCGGACCAAGCTTCCACTTCCCCTGGGAGGCAATGCCGTCCGGCGAGCCCTCGGACCCGCAATGGGACGCCAGATTGCCCGCACCATCCGCAACAGCATCGAGTACGGCCTCGAGCACCGCGAAGAAGCGCTGAATTACGCCATGCAGTTTGCTCGCGACATGGAGACCGAAGTCGCGGACAAGTTCGTCGGCATGTACGTGAACCGGTGGACTCTCGGCTATGGCGAACAGGGTAAAAAGGCCGTGAAGGAACTCATTACGCGCGGCACCAAGGCCGGGTTGCTTCCCGAGCCTCCCACCGTCGAATTTTTGAGCGAAGAGTAAGAAACAAAAGTGTTCGAGTTTTCGTGTGCGCGCGCTGAAGATGCCGGCGTTATTTTTTTCCCGCGGCTTCCGCTTTTGCGGGCGTGAAGTACAGATCCTGATAGTCGAAGCTGAAATCCGCGAGCGGGGAAACCGCCACCATTGTGAAATGATCGACGCTGCCATCCGCCTTCAGTGAAAAGGTTACGAACGCGTCCTCAATTGTACGGTCGCGCCAATGCGCCTTGAACGTGTCGTACTGCCAGTGCTGCAAATCGGCGACGGCGCTGGGTGTGTGATCCAGGGTGAACAACAGATTTCCTTTTTCCGTTCGAATGGTCGCCGGGCCGTACCATGGGTCGGTGTATACTCCCGCATATTTCTCGAGCGGTAGTGAGGGCTTGCTCTCCGCGGCGCGGCTTGCGCTCTGTTTCTTCATGACTTCCGCCGCGTCTTTTGCGTCTCGTTCGTCTGCCGCTTTGAAATTCGTTATCCAATCCGCAGGGGGGAGATTGAAGTAGGCATCCACCAAATGGAAAAGAATGGAATCAAACGCGCTAACCTCTTCGGCGTTGGTGAGAATCACCACGCCGAGATTTTCTTCGGGGACGAGCATCACGCGTGACACGAAACCCAGTACGCCGCCGGTATGCCCAATCAGCTTTCGCCCGTGATAATCCCGCATGAACCAACCGAGCCCATACGCCGCAAAATTGTCCTTCAGTCCGGCAAGCGGACCGGTCGCACTAACCGTGGGAAGAATCGTCTGCGCGGACCACATCTCGCGGGACTGCTGTTCGCTGAAGAGGCGCGCATCGCTGCCAGGAAACTTGCCGTGATTGAGCTGCAGCAGGAGCCATTTGACCATCTCCGCGGCCGATGAGTTGATCGCGCCTGCTGGCCCCGCGTTGTCGAGATCCTGAAATCGGACTACTTGGAGCTTTCCATCAATTTTCGAATGCGGCCAGCCGTAATCATCGCCCGGCTTGAACGCCGTCGTGCTCAAATTTGTTGTTTTCATTCCGAGCGGCGTGAGTATCCGCTCGCGCACGTAGTCGTCCCAAGACTTTCCGGTTGCCGCGGGGATGATTTGCCCCGCCGTCATATAGAGCAGGTTGTCGTACGCGTAGTGGCTGCGAAAACTCGAAGCTGGCTTCATGAAGCGCAACCGGTAAATGATTTCCGCGCGCGTGAAGGTCGTGTGCGGCCAGAAAAGCAGGTCGCCTTCCCCAAGGCCCATTCCGCTCCGGTGGGTAAGCAGGTCGCGGATGGTCATCTCGTGAGATACGTATGGGTCATACATCTGGAAGCCGGGGAGGCGCATATAGACGGGATCATCCCAATTGATCTTTCCTTCATCCACCAGTGTCGCCAGCGCGGCCGAAGTGAACGCTTTGGTGTTCGACCCAATCCCGAACAGCGTGTTCTCATCGACGGGTGTAGATTCCCCCATTCTCCGCACGCCATAGCCCTTCACGAAGGCGACCTTGCCGTCTTTCACAATCCCCACGGAGAGCCCGGGTACATCAAACGCTTTCATCACACGCGCCACGTAGTTGTCGAGATCCGCAGGCGGCGCGCCCTGCGCGCGCAGCGAAGCAGCGCAAAGCAGAATCAGCGCCGCGCTCCAGAACCAACTCCTTGTTGCGTTTTTCATGGCTTCACTCACCTTTCCGATCGGTAGGAAATGAGAACGCAGATTAAACCACAAAAGGAGGCTGAGCGGCCTCCGTCTCACAAACAGACCTCGATTATCGCGCAGTTCGCAATCCGCCAATCGACGAGGATCTGCTATCTCACTAGTACTACCTGTCTTATTGTCGACAGACATTGCCTAAGTATGTCGATATGCTAGTTATGAATTACGCATTATAAAAGGGCGTCCCTTTTTGGAGTAGGTTTTGAGCGCTGACCTCATCCCCTACTGAAAGGAGCACCCTAAATGGACAGTACGAAGTATATCGGCATGGACGTACACAAGGAAACCGTTTCGATCGCGGTGATGAATTCCGCCGGCAAGCTAGTGGTGGAGTCCATCCTGGAAACGAAAGCGGCAACGATTCTGCAGTTTATTCAAGGGCTGCGCGGAAACTTGCACGTGACATTTGAAGAAGGAACCTGGGCCGCTTGGTTGTACGATCTGTTGAAGCCGCACGTCACGAAAATCGTGGTGTGCGATCCGCGAAGAAATGCTTTGCTGAAAGAAGGCAACAAGGGTGACAAGGTGGATGCGCGCAAGCTGACCGAGCTGCTACGCGCTGGACTTCTCCGACCGGTCTACCATGGAGAGAACGGCCTACGAACGCTGAAGGAGTTGTCGCGCAGTTATCTGACGATCAGCAAAGATCTCACGCGCGTCATGAATCGGCTCAAGGCCCTCTACCGGGGCTGGGGCATTTCCTGCGAAGGTGCGACCGTCTACGCACCGCGCCATCGTTCGGAATGGCTCGGCAAAATAACGGAAGCCGGCGTGCGCCGTCGGGCCGAGTTCTTCTACCA
>JACXTT010008861.1_pt1 | contig 13866 bp, 9 predicted proteins | sample 9270951 | NCBI WGS metagenome assembly JACXTT01 (sample SAMN15532306, study PRJNA645909) | rock metagenome | isolation source: weathered quartz diorite | place: Puerto Rico | collected 2017-06-21 | reverse complement strand
TGTTCGTCGACGGCACGTACGCCTCGGGCTGGTAGTAGTCGTAGTACGAGATGAAGTAGCCGACGGCGTTGTTCGGGAAGAACTGCCGGAACTCGCCGTAGAGCTGCGCCGCGAGCGTCTTGTTGTGCGAGATGACGAGCGTGGGGCGGTTCCACCCGGCGATCGTCTCGGCCACCGCGAACGTCTTGCCCGAGCCCGTCACTCCGAGCAGGGTCTGGTACCGGTCGCCGCGCTCGAGACCGGCGACCAGCTCGGCGATCGCCTGCGGCTGGTCGCCGCCGGGCTCGTAGGGCCGGTGGATTTGGAAGGGCATGACCTGCAAAGGGTACGCGGAGCGCGGCGGTCGCGTCGAGTCGACGGGCGTGCCGCACGGACCCGACGCGACGGATCAGCCGGGCGGCCCGGCGCGCCGACCCGATTCCTTGGACACGCTCCTAGACATGGCGCTTGTTTCTCGGTCGCCACGACGTCTCCGGCACCAAGACGTTCGCGAACAGCAGCCCGGCGACGAGCGCCGACAGCATGAGCACGGTGCGAAACGCCTGCTCGACGCCGATCACGACGTCGCGCTGGAACAACAGCGCCAGGCTGCGAAATCCCACGCTGCCGGGGACGAGCAGCAACAGCGCCGGCACCAGGGTCACCGGTGCCGGCCGGCGCAGCGCGCGGGCGAAGACGTTGCTCGCGAGGCCGGCGGTGAGGGCGCCGAAGAACACTCCGAGCTCGGGCCCCAGCACCGCCGCACCCAGGCGACCGCCGGCAAACGCCAGCGTGCACGCACCCATCACCCACGGCGCGTCGCGACGCGGGGCGCGCAGCAACACCATGAACGCGAGCGGGGCGAGCAGCAGGGCCGCCGCTTCGGTCCACAGGGGGAGCGCCGCGATCTCGCTCGCGCGGGGCAGGCCGAACACGCGCTGATCGATGGCGCCGCCGAGCGCCACGCCGAGGCCGATCGACAGAAACACCATGATCGCGCCGCTCACGCGCGCCGTGCCCGCGGCGAGGTGGCGGGACGACAGCTCGGTCATCGCCGTCGTCAGCGTGAGCCCCGGCAGCAGCACGATCAGGCCGCCGAGCGTCGCGACGAACACGGAAAACGGTCCGAGCCACGCGGTGAGGGCGCCGGCGATCACCGACGCGGCGAGCGCGGCCGTGGGCTCGAAGATGCGCCGCAACGCGGGGCGCGACCCGGCAACCAACGCGAACCCGCCGATTGCGGAGCCGACGATCGCCGCCGCCGCGACCTCGCGAGCCCCGCCGCCCAGGAACCGCGAGGACGCGGCGCCGGAGACGGCGAACGCGACCGGCACGAGTGGGGCGGTGTAGGGCGACCGGCTGCCCGCAATCGACTCGATCCGCGCCGCCGCCACACCCGGGCCGATCGCGCCCGACAGGACGTCCGCGACGACCTCCTGCACCTGCGACAAACGGTCCAGCTGCACGTCTCCCGGCTCGACGCGCAGCAGGTAGGTGTGCTGGCGATCGACGGGGCCGAACGCGGCGAAGATCGATGTCGGCTGAGTGAAGAACTGACCCTCGAGGCCGAGGTGCGCGCACACCCGGTTGAGCGTGTCCTCGAGCTGGTGGGACGGGGTGCCGTAGGTGTGCAGCGCCCGCCCCAGCGACAGCACGAAGCTGGCCTTCGGCCCGGCCGCGTCGTGCATCAGTAGCGGCTGCGCGCGGTGTAGGTGACCACCGCCTCCTTGCCCACGGCCACGGGAACGGTGAACTGGATGGTGTTCGCGTCCTTGCGCACGAAGTCCTGCGACTTGGCGATGATCTCGGTGTCCCCCGGCGTCGTCTCCTCGACGACGATCGTGACCGGGACCTTCTTGCGGTTGCGCAGTTTGATCTCGACCGAGGTCTCGTGCTCGCGATCCGAGATCCTGCGGTTCGCCGTTTCGCGCCGCTCGCCCACCAAGTCGAACGCCTGGCCGACGTCGAGCGTCAGCTTCTCGCCCTCCGCGGTGTGACCGATCTGCGTCTCGCCCGTGAACTGTAGGTCGTTCGCCGCATCCGGCGCGAACACCCGCACGCGCCCCGCGGGCAGCGGGACCCCGAGCCCCTTCGCCGTGTCGTTCATCAGCTCGAGCTGGGTCTCCACCCCACGCCCCGTGCCGCCGCGGAACAGGTAACGCGGCGTGAGCTGCACCGTGCGCCGCTCGAGTATCGTCAGGGCCTGCGTTTCGTGGTCGCGCAGGGTGGCGGGACGGTCGAGCGTATAGAGGTGGTAGTCCGCGAACGCCTCCTCGGTGAGCGAAGCCTTCTCGGCTGCGCCTTCCGCCATCATGGTCACGCGGGCCATGATGGGAAGCGGCGGCGGCGCCACGCGATGCGGCTCGCCGGCGACCAGCTTGAGCATCACGCCCGCATAGTCGCGCCCCGTCTGGTTGTCGACCGTCACCGAGGTCGCCCACGAGCCGGAGGTCTCGCCGGCGCGCACCAGGGTGTGCTCGGCGCTCCACGACAGCCCGCCGGTCAAATACCACAACTCGGCGGGCACGTCGCCCTTGCGACCGCCTTCGATCACCGCCTCGAGCATCGGGCGCGTGAACAGCCGCTGCGGCGGGTCGGTGAACCGGGCGTCGTCGATGGCCGTGCGCGACAGCGTGCGCAGCCCGCCGTCGGCCTCGCGCACCATCACCCAGGCACCGTCGCTCGCGACCAGCGTCCCTTCGACGGTGCGGTCGCCGCGCAGCGTGACCCTCACACGGCTGCCCCGCGCGCGATCGAACAACCCGTCCCCGCTCGCCACGTCGTAACGGTACGCGAGACGGCCGACGCGGCCGACGGCCGGATCGAGGCGGACCGAGGGGACGTCGATGCGCTCGGGCACGTCGGCGATGCGAACGGTGTCGCGCGAGCCGGAGAGCGTCAACGTTCGCCGCTCGTGAACGAATCCCAGGTCATGGGTGTAGAGGGTCACGACGGATCGCGCGCCTTCGGCGTGCGACGCCGGCGCGGGCGCGGCGGCGAGGACGGCCATGGTCACGGCCGCGAGCAGGAAACGGCGGGGCATGATCGGACCTCCCGGTCTCAAGTGGAGCGTCGAGTACCGGGACACGATACGTCATACGGGTGCGGATATTCCCGAAGGCGAGTGCTACGCGGCGGACGCGGCGCGGCGGCGGCAATGCGGCGCGCCGTCGCGAGGCGTGCGCCGCGCCCTCCCGGCGCGTGTCAAATCGACGTCAGGCGTTCGCGGAACGGCCGCGGATCGAAGCGCGCCGCGATGGCGCGCAGCGTGGTCTCGAGCCGTTCGAGCTTGGCCATGAGCGGCAGCCTCATCCCCGACTGACGCGCGAGCCGCACATCCAGGCGATCTTCCACGAATCCGAGCGCGTCGACGGCGTGCAGCAGGTACGACAGCGATTCGCCGCGGCGCGCGAACCCGTCGAGGATGCGCTCGAACCGCGCATCCGCGATGCCATAGCGCAGCGAGTGGTGAAGCGGCGATCGCTTGAGCGGCGTGACGGACAGCGGGAATTCGTGCAGCGTTCGGCGCCCCACCCGACGGAAATGCGGCAACCGACGCCAGGTCAACGGCAGCCACCCGAGCCGCAGCACCTTCGCCAGATCCCGGCTCCTGAAGACCTGGGCGATGCGCGTCTCGATGAGCGCCGGTGACGGGCATGCGGAGGCGTCGTAGGCGTAGCCGGCCTCGGCGAGCAGCTCGAGCGCGCGATCGTTCATGTCGAATTGCGGCGCGCGGAAACCCACGACGTCCGCGGCGCTCGCCTGCTCGAGCAGCCGGCGCGATTCCGCGAACTCGCGCCGCATCGCTTGAGGCGGCAGGCTCGCGAGCCCGATCGGGTGCGTGAGCGAGTGGCTGGCGACTTCGTGCCCCGCGGCGACGACGTGGGCGAGCACGCTGCGGTGCGCCGTGGCATCGCGCGCCACGAAGAACAGCGTCGCGCGCACGCCACAGCGCTCGAACCGCTCGAGCAATCGAGGGAGCGCGACCCGATAGACGAGCGGATCCGGTACGCGCGACGGGTGACCGCTGCCGGCGAGGTGCAGGTCGAGCGGGTCCACGTCCACCGTGACGGTGGCCACCGGGCGACTCGCGGCGGCGCCGCTCCCGGGCCCGGCGACGGTGGGTCGAGCGCGGTCGGCAGAATGGAGTTCGTGCACGGCGAGCTCCCGTGAGCCTGTGGCATGGACCGATGAGTCGAGTAGCGCAGGTATCGACCGCGGCGGGGCCGGGCTGAAGCGGGTCGAGCACGACGCTGCCGGTGGGCCGTCGTTCCGCCGATAACGACCGCTACGGGGACCCGGAGGCAGGATCGACGGGGTCCCCGCCCGGACGAGACGGGGGACCCCACCGTGAAGATCGCGATCGTCGTCGGCACGCGCCCGGAGATCATCAAGATGGCGCCCGTCGTCCGCGCGTGCATCGCGCGCGGCGTCCCCTACGTGCTGCTGCACACGGGCCAGCACTATACCCACGACCTGGACGGCGTGTTCTTCGAAGAGCTGGGCCTGCCCGTTCCTCACCACAACCTGTCGGTCGGCTCCGGCCCCGCCGCCGATCAGATCGGCGCGATCGTGAGCGGCATGGCGCCGCTGCTGGCCGAGATCCGGCCCGACGTGGTGCTGGTGGAGGGCGACACGAACTCGGTGTTGGCGGCGGCGCTGGCGGCGCACAAGAGCGGAATCCGAGTCGGACACGTCGAGGCGGGGCTGCGCAGCCACGACCGCACCATGCCCGAAGAGGTCAATCGAATCCTGACGGACCACCTGTCCGAGGACTTGTTCGCACCGACCGAGAACGCGCGTGCAATCCTCCGGGGCGAGGGCATCGCCGATGCCCGGATCCACGTCACCGGCAATACGGTCGTCGACGAGCTACGGCTGCAGCGGTCGCGCGCGGAGCGCCCCGGTCTGCTCGAGCGGTTCGGCGTGAACGACCGCGGCTACGCGCTCGCGACCGTGCATCGCGCCGAGAACACGGACGCGCCCGCGCGGTTGCGCGGGATCATGCTCGGGCTCGAGCGCGCGGCCGTGATGCTCGGCCTCCCGGTGCTCGCCGCGCTGCATCCGCGCACGGTCGGGCGGCTGCGGGAGCAGGGGGTCGAGGTCGCGCCGACCGTGCGGGTGATGCCGCCGCTCGGCTACCTCGACTGCCTCGGCCTGCAGGCGAGGTCGGCGTTGGTGCTCACCGATTCCGGAGGACTGCAGGAGGAGGCGTGCGTGCTGCAGGTACCGTGCGTCACCTTGCGCGACAACACCGAGCGGCCCGAATCGCTCGAGGTGGGCGCCAACGTCCTCGCCGGCACCGATCCCCAGCGGATCGCGGCGTGCGCTCGCGCCATGGCCGCGAAGCCGCGGGGGTGGCCCAACCCGTTCGGCGACGGACGGAGCGGCGACCACATCGTTCGTTTGCTCGCCGCCTGACGCCACGGGCGCGCGTGCGCTAGAGTGCGCGCCCTATGTCCCGCAAGCGCGCCACTCCGACGAGCGCCGCGCCGACGCCGGTCGTCCGGCCGCCGGCTTCGGGCTGGGGCATGCGCGTGACGCTCGCGGTCGGCCTGGCGTACGTCGTGATGTACCTCGCGATCGCGCTGCTGCGCATGGGCTACCCGTTCGAGCTCGAGTGGATGGAAGGCGAAAGCATCGCCCATCTGGACCGCGTCCTGCGCGGACTGCCGCTCTACGCGCGGCCTTCGCTCGAGTTCACGCCCTTCATTTACCCACCGCTCTATTTCCACGTCGTGTCATGGGTTGCGAGGGTGGTGGGCAGTGGGTTCGTGCCCCTGAGGCTGGTGTCGTTCGCGGCCTCGCTGGGGTGTCTCGCCCTGGTCTACGCCTACGTCCGGTCCGCCGCGGCGAGCCGCTGGCCGGCGGTCCTCGCGGCGTGCCTGTTCGCCGCGACGTACCGCCAGGGAGGCGCGTGGTGGGACCTCGGTCGCGCCGACGCGTTGTTCCTGTGCCTGCTGCTCGCGGGTGCGGTAGCGGTGAGACGCGCGGCATCGCCGTGGGTCGGCGGTGCGATCGGCGGAGCGCTGCTCGCTTTGTCCGCGCTGACGAAGCAGACCGCGTTGTTGGTGGGAGCGCCGGTGGCGCTGGCGGTGCTCGTCACCGACCCGAAGCGCGGCGGGACGTTCACGGCCACGTTCGCCGCGTTGTTCGCGGCCAGCGTCTGGGCGCTCGACCGCCAGAGCGGCGGCTGGTTCTCCTACTACGCGTTCGCTCTTCCCCGCGATCACCCGATCATCGGCCAGCTGCTGCGAGGATTCTGGATCCAGGATCTGATGGGTCCGCTCGGGATCGCGCTCGTCATCGGCACGGCACACGTGTTCGCCTTGCCCCCGCGGCCACGGCTCAAGGCGCTGGCGCTCGACGTCGCGCTGCTCGTCGGGCTCGTGGGCGCGGCTTACGCCACTCGCATCCGAGTCGGCAGCTTCGTCAACGTGGTGATGCCCGCCGATCTCGGGGTGAGCCTGTGGTTCGGCCTGGGACTCGCCGCGCTTGACGTCCACCGCCGCCCGGACTCCGCGCCCGCGCGGCTCACCGAGCGTTACGGGGTCCTGCTGGTGCTCGCACAGTTCGCGTTGCTCGCCTACAAACCGTGGCAACAGCTGCCGAGCACCCGCGATCGCGTCGCCGGCGAGCAGGTCGTCGAGAGCCTGCGCCGCGTTCCTGGCGAGGTGTGGGTGCCGCGGCACCCCTACCTGGCGGCGATGGCCGGAAAGCCGTGGCTCGCGCACGAGCTGGCGCTGCAGGACGTGCTGCGTCCGACGCACACCTCGCGCGCGCGTGAGCTGCTCGCGGAGATCCAGGCCGCGGCACGCGCGCGGCGGTTCGCGCTGCTCGTGCTCGACGACCAGAGCTGGGTGCACCACGAGTTCTCGCCGTACTACCGGCTGGGCGCGCAGATGTTCGGCACGGACGAGACGGACCTGTTCTGGCCAAAGACCGGCTACGTCACGCGCCCCGACTTCGTGTGGATGCCGAAGCCGGATTCGACCGGCCCGCCGGAGCCCTGACCGCGCCGCTTTCGCCGATCGCTAGAGCTCGAATCCCAGGATCGCGCGGACCTGCAACCTTTCGAAGTCCTTGAGGTTGCGCCCGCCCGACGTGCTCGGCGTGCCCCACACCTGGGGCATCACGCCGAGCGCCAGCTGCGCCTCGCCGAAGCGCACGTTGGCGTTCGGACCCACGGCGAGCAACGCGCCCGACTGCCCGCCGAAGTTCGGGTGCTCCGAGCGGTAGCGAGACTCGATCCCGAACGATAGATGTGGGCTGAGTTCATACGCCAATGCCGCCGTGACCTCGCCCGCGAACCCGTTCTTGAGCACCTTGCCGCTCGGCAGCCGCTCCTCGTCGTTGTGGCGGAACTCGAATTCCCCGATCAGATTGACTCCCGAGACCCATCGCTCGAGCCGGTGAGCGACGAGCAGCTTGGATTCGAGCTCCAGCTCGTCCCCAGATTCGCTCGCCTCGAGGTACAACGCGGGATCGCCGGGGATCCTCCCGCGCTCGGCGAGCGCGTAGATCAGCTCGATCGAGGGCGAATGGAACTTGAGATCGGCGCCGGGCTCCTTCGTGAAGTTGAGATACGCCGCGGTGCCGAGCCTACCGTGAAGTGCGTACTCGAACTCGACGCGCGGCTCCCATTGCGTGCCGACGTCGGGGCCCTGTTTGCCGGACCGGGCCGTGAGCCAGGTCTCGATCTCCATCTCACCCGGGGGATCGAGGAACGGTGAGTAGGTGTACGCGAAATAACGCCGATCGGCGAGCGAGACGCCGGGTAGGGCACACAGGACCAGCAGGGCGGCGATGCCCCACGAGCGGCAACGGAAGACCAGGGCGCGCATCAAGTTCCTCTGAAGTTCGTCGTGAATTCGGAGTCGCAGTTCGTCGCTCCACTCGGGGGCGAGACGCGTGGCCCCGTCCTACACCCCCGCGCCACGCAGGCTCTCCTGCGCGCGCTTGAGCTTGTCCAGCGTCTCCTCGAGCTGGGTGAGTCGCTGGTGCTCCCGCTCGACGACGTCGGGTCGAGCCTTGTTCAGGAAGTCCTGGTTGCGCAGCTTGCGGCGCGTGGCCTCGAGGTCGTGCAGCAGCTTGTCGGCCTCGCGCACCAAGCGCGCCCGCTCCTCGGCGACGTCGATCAGCCCCTCGAGCGGCAAGAACACCTCGACCCCCTCCACGACGGCCGACGCCGCCACGGCGGGGCGGCTGCCGTCGTGCAGCGGGGTGACGCGCTGCGCGCGCGCCAGCGCGATGATCTGCGGCGTGAGCGTCGCGATCAGCGCGAGCTGCGCATCGCTGCCGCGCACCTCGACGGGCACCCGCTTGCCCGGCGGCAGGCCGGCCTCGGCCCGCAGGTTGCGCACGGCGATGACGAGCTGTTGAAGGAAGCCGATCTGCCGGTCCGCCTCGGCGTCGAACCAGGCTCGCTTGGCGCGCGGCCACGCCGCCATCGCCAGCGTGTCGCCGTCGTGCGGCAGCGCCTGCCACAGTTCCTCGGTGACGAACGGCATGAACGGATGGAGCAGGCGCAGGCTGCCGTCGAGCACCTTCCACGCCACCCAGCGGGCCACCAGCCGGTCATGTGCGTCCACGGTCTGGCCGTTCTCGCCGTCGGTCCAGCGCGACTTCACCATCTCCAGGTACCAGTCGCAGTAGTCGTTCCAGATGAAGTGGTACAGGACGTTCGCGGCCTCGTTGAGGCGATAGGTCTTGAGGTTCCGGGTGACGCCCTTCACCGCGTTTGCGAACCGCGACAGGATCCAGCGATCAGCCAGCGTCAGCGCCAGCTGGCTCTCGCGCAGCCGATCGAAGTTCTCGTCGCCGAGCCGCATGCTCACGAGCCGCGTGGCGTTCCACACCTTGTTCGCGAAGAACTTGCCCGTCTCGAGCCGCTTCGCGTCGAACGCCAGGTCCTGACCCGACGGCGTCAGGTACACAAGCGTGAACCGCACCGCGTCGGCTCCGTACGCGTCCATCACTGCGAGCGGATCGGGGGTATTGCCGAGCGACTTCGACATCTTGCGCCCCTCGGCGTCGCGCACGATGCTCGTGAACAGCACGTGCGGGAACGGCACCTCGCCGCGAAACTCGATTCCCGCCATGATCATGCGCGCGACCCAGAAGAAGATGATGTCGCTGCCCGTGACCATGAGGCTGTTGGGGTAGAAGCGCTTGAGGTCCTCGGTCTCCTCGGGCCAGCCCAGCGTCGCGAACGGCCAAAGCCACGACGAGAACCACGTGTCGAGCACGTCCTCGTCCTGTACCCAGCCGTCGCCCTCGGGCCGGTCGAGGGACACGATCATCTCCTGGCCCCGGTACCACACGGGGATCCGGTGCCCCCACCAAAGCTGGCGCGAGATGCACCAGTCCCGAATGTTCTCGAGCCAGTTGAGGTACACCTTCTTCCAGCGCGAGGGGAAGAACTTCACCCGGCCCTTCTTCGCCGCCTCGATCGCAGGCGCGGCGAGCGGAGCCATCTTCACGAACCACTGCAGCGACAGATACGGCTCGATCACCGTGCCGCAGCGCGAACAATGGCCGACGGCATGGTGGTGCGTCTCGACCTTGTCGAGGTAACCGGCGTCCGCGAGCGCCTGCACGATGCGCTCGCGCGCGTCGAACCGGTCGAGGCCGCGGAAGTCGCCGGCGTTGTCGTTCATCACCCCGCGCCCGTCCATCACGACGAGCGACGGCAGGTGATGGCGCTGGCCGATTTGAAAGTCGTTCGGGTCGTGCGCCGGAGTCACCTTGACCGCGCCGGTGCCGAATTTCGGATCGACCGAGTCGTCGAGCACGATCGGAATCTCGCGGCGCATCAAAGGCAACACCGCGGTCTTGCCCCGGAAGTGGGCGAAGCGTCGGTCCTTCGGGTGGATCGCCACCGCGGTGTCGCCCAGCATCGTCTCGGGCCGCGTCGTCGCCACGGTCACGAACTTCTCGGTGCCCTTGATCGGATAGCGCACGAACCACAGCCTGCCCTCGGTCTCGACGCGGTCGACCTCCTCGTCGGACAGCGCGGTCATGCAGCGCGGGCACCAGTTCACGATGTAGTTGCCGCGGTAGATCAGCCCCTTTTCGAACAGCCTCTGGAAGCACAGCAGAACCGCGCGCGAATAGCCGGGATCCAGCGTGAACCGCTCCCGGGACCAGTCGGGCGACGTCCCGATACGGCGCATTTGCTGCAGGATCAGGCCGCCGTACTCCCGCTTCCACGCCCACACCTCTTCGATGAACCCGTCGCGACCCAGCTCGTGGCGAGTCCGCCCTTCGTCGCGGAGCCTCTTCTCGACGACGTTCTGCGTGGCGATGCCTGCGTGGTCCATGCCCGGGAGATACAGCACCTCCCGCCCGTCCATGCGCTGCCAGCGAACGATCACGTCGCGGATCGACTCGCCGAGCAGGTGTCCGACGGTGAGGGATCCGGTCACGTTCGGCGGGGGAATCGTGATCGTGAACGGCGCGGATCGGCCGGGGTCCGCCGCTCGGGGCCGGAACACGCCGTGCTCCTCCCAGAACGCATACCAGCGCGACTCGACGCGGCTCGGATCGTAGGGCTGCTCGAGCGCCGCGGGATTCCCGGGACGCATGCAGGGTCCTCCGGGTGGTGGATGTAGGGGGTGGGACCCCCACGGAAGCAAGCGGGGGAGGCTAGCATAGGCGGCGAAAGCCGCTCAACCGCGAGCGTTGCGACACGCGAAGATGCCGTGCTGCGAACACGCTACGGACGCGGCGCCGCGAGGACGCAGCGCGTTCTCGCGCCAGGCGCGCGCGTCTCGCTCGGAGGAATCGTACCGACTCGGAGTCAGGGCCCGGGTCCCGTGCGGGGTGGCCCCGCGCTCGGCCGGCTGCTAGCATTCACCTCGATGCCGTGCCCGCGACAGGGAAGTGCGCGACAGGCCGTGCTGGGCGCAAGCTGCGTTTTGGCTCTTGCCGTCGGGCCACTCCTCGCGCATGCGACGCCCTACGACAACATCGACGTCTCCGACCCGATCCAGGACGAGCTGCGGCTCCTGGACCTCTACGATTCCGGCGCGCTCCAGGGTCGCATCCGGCTCCCCCACCTCAACACGCTTCCGCAGCAGTCGATCGAGCTCCAGGGCATCGGCGCGCCGCCTCCGCCGCTGGACCGCGTGCGCGAGATCTCGCTGGCGCGGATCGAACGCCTGCTCGGCCGCGATCGCTCGCCGCTGTTCGCCCCCCACCCGCGCTACAGCTCGACGCCGCGGCTGTACGAGTCCAGCAGCGAGCAGACGCTGTTCGAGGTGTCGGTCGGCGCCGAGGGCGTGGCGCAGAATACCGGCGGGGAATCCCACCTGGCTTCGGGATCGGGCGTCCACGGCCGTTTGGCGCTGGGCCTCGGCCGCCTCCTCGGATTCTCCCACTACATCGTCGGCCGCATCGACAACGCCCGGCGCTTCGGCGATTCGATCTTTCCCAATACCGACCTCATCGTGACCACCGACGAGAGCTTCATCTCCTACAGCGAGGAACGCGGGCAGTGGGGCATCCAGTTCGGCCTCAACCGCTGGCACTGGGGGCCCGGCCAGGAAGCGTCGCTGCTGCTGTCGCGCACCTCGCCGCCGCTCACGGGGATCTCGTTCCGAGCGCATCACGAGGCACTGCACGCCGACGGCATCGCCATCAACGCCACGTTGCGCGCGGCGTCGGGCGAACAGCTGGCGGCGCATCGCATCGAGTGGCAGCTGGCCGACGGGTTTCGGGCCGGCATCAGTGAAGCGGCGCGCTACAAGGCGCCGATCTGGCAACCGCTCTACCTGATCGGCTTCATTCCTTACGTGCTCGTGCAGCGGCTCGAGTCGCAGAGCGAGCCGGACTCCGACGCGGCCCTGCGGAACAACGTCGTCATGTCGGTCGACGCTTCCTGGCGCGTCGCCGAGGGGACGCGACTCTACGGCGAATTCCTGATCGACGACCTGCATGCGAAGAGCGCCCGGTTCCCGAACAAGTTCGGCTACCAGATCGGCTGGGAGGGCGCCGGACTACTCGTCGGCCAACGCGTGACCTGGGGCGGGGAATGGACCCGCCTCAGCCGGTTCGTCTACACGTCGTTCTTCGGGCGTGACTACGTCCTGGAGGGAAAGCCGATCGGATTCCCCACCGGTCCGGACGCGAGACGGATCCGGTTGCGCGCCGGATGGGACCCCAGTGCGGATTGGACGCTGTTCGCGGTGGCGACGCACAACGACAAGGGCGAGAACAACCTCGACGAGCCGTTCATACCAGGATCACCGCGCGTTCAATCCTCGCACTTCGAGGGGGTCGTCGAGACGACGCGCGACCTCGAGTCGGGGGTGCGCTATTGGCCCGCGAGCGGCGTATACGTGAGCGTCTCGGGCGGCTACCGCTGGATCGACGACGACGAACACGTCACGGGCAAGAAGTCCCGGTCGCCGCTGGCGACCCTGGAGCTGAGGATCAGCCGCTGACGCAGGCGCGGTGCCACTCGATCGTGCGCCGCAGCCCGTCGGCGAACGTCACCGTCGGAGTCCAGCCCAGGGTTTCGCGCGCCCGTGAAGCGTCGAGATAGATGCGCTGGACTTCTCCCGGTCGCGGCGGCTCGTAGATCGGCTCGATCCGCGTGCCCAGCAGGTCGTTGATCGTCCGCACGATGTCGTTCACGGACGTGCCCACCCCGGTGCCAAGGTTGAGCACCAGACCGGATCCTCGTTCCAGCGCGATCCGGTTCGCGGCGACGACGTCTCCCACGTACAGGTAGTCGCGCACCTGGTCCCCCGAGCCGAAGATCCGCGGACGCTGACCGTCGAGCATCAGCCCGATGAAGATCGCGTTGACGCCGGCTTCGCCGTGCGGATTCTGCCTCGGGCCGTAGATGTTCGGGTAGCGGAGCACCGTGTAGTCCAAGCCGTGGAGCAATTTCCATAGGTAGAGGTAATGCTCGACGGTGTGTTTGCTCACGCCGTAGGGTGACTCGGGGTTGACCGGATGATCCTCGGTCGCGGGCAGGAACCGGCCCTCCCCGTACAGCGCGCCCCCGGTCGAGGAGTAGATCACCTTGCGCACGCCCTGGCGCGTGCAGCTCTGGAGCAGGGTCAGCGATCCCAGCACGTTGGTGCGCGCGTCGTGGATCGGATCGGTCACCGAGTGGCGCACGTCGATTTGCGCCGCGTGATGGCATACCACCTCGGGCTTGAACCCGGCGACGCAGCGCTCCACGTCACCGGCGCTCGTGAGGTCGCCGACGAACAAGGTGGCGCGCGGGTCCACGAATTCACGCCGCCCCGAGGACAGGTTGTCGAACACCGCCAGCTCGTGGCCCTCGGACAGGTAGCCGTCAACCACGTTCGAGCCGATGAACCCCGCACCGCCCGTCACCAGGATCCGCACGCCGACCTCCAGACGAGGGATGACTCCGTTCCGGCGTGACGTTACCGGCGCGCCCACCGAGCCGCAAGCGCGAGACCGTGGTGTGATCGCGAGCGTCGGCGCGATCGCCCGTCACGACGCGTGGTCAGGCGGCCTCCCGAGCGCGGCCGTCGTCGCGTTCACGCCGGGTCGCCAGTCGCGTCGCGAGCGCCGGAGGGACGTGCTCCGCCGCCAGCGCTTCACCCCGAGCGCACGCCTCACGCACCCACGGTTCGTGCGTGAGCGCGGCCTCGAGCGCTTCTCCCGGAGCCCTCAGCGGCGGCATCGCGTGGGCTCCGAGCCAAGTCTCGAGGGCTCGAGCGCCGGCGGCCTCGGGGTCGACGATGACCGGCGCGCCCGCCGCCAGCGATCGCAGCACCAATCCCGCCGACAGCGGGCACGACGCCGGCAGCAATACCGCGGCCGCGGTGGCGAGCCACGTGTGCTCGGCGTCACGCGGCGCCGGTCCGGCGCAGTGCACGCGCCAGCCCACGCCCAGCGCTT
>JACXTT010008860.1_pt1 | contig 13867 bp, 12 predicted proteins | sample 9270951 | NCBI WGS metagenome assembly JACXTT01 (sample SAMN15532306, study PRJNA645909) | rock metagenome | isolation source: weathered quartz diorite | place: Puerto Rico | collected 2017-06-21 | reverse complement strand
TCGGAGAGGAAGCAGCAGACCGCAAGCCGCTGTTTTGTATTGAAGCGGGTCAGCCTGGCGAACAGGCGGGTGAAATGGGGCCGCACCGGCGGATGACCAGGAGCGAGTCTTCGCGAACGGTGCTGTAACGCTTCTGCCATGACGCTCTCCAATCGGATTGGTGGAGCAGGTTTGACCTCAGCAGTACGAGATGGTTCAGCCGCCACCCACAGCTAACGATGAAAGCGCCTTTTTTTTCGCCTCTTGACTTCGCCTAGCCGGCAGACGAGGATGTTAAAGTTATCAACATTAATAAAATTTCAGGATACTTCATGACCAGCCGCCGCACCGTTCTCATCACAGGATTATCGCTTGCCTTCGTCAGCCTGTTCGGCGGCTTCCCGGCGCTGGCCGCCGAGGCGGACGCCGCCGCGGCCGCGCGCATCAGCGTGACGGTGGAAGGCAGCGGCAGCGACGTGGTCTTGATTCCCGGCCTGAATTCCTCACCGCGCGTGTGGAAGGAAATGATGGCGGCCGTGCCCGGCCACCGCTATCACCTGGTCAAGGTCAGCGGCTTTGCCGGTACGGCGCCGGGCGCGAATGTGGAGGGCTTGGTGGCGGCGCCGGTGGCGGAAGAAATCGCGAAATATATCGACGCGAACATCGTCGGCAAAAAACTGAGCAAGCCGGCCGTGATCGGCCACTCGATGGGCGGCACCATCGGCCTGATGCTGGCCGCCCGCCATCCGGAAGCCGTCGACAAGCTGATGGTGGTCGACATGGTGCCTTTCCTGGGTGCGCTGTTCGGCCCTGCAGGCACCACCGCGGCGTCGATCACGCCGATGGCCGATGGCATCCTGGCCGGCATGCGCACCGCCGAACCGGAGGCGCGCCGCACCCGCGCCATCGGCACCATCAATTCGATGGTCAACACGGAAGCGATGCGCGCCGGCGCCATCGAGGATTCGCTCACTTCCACGCCGGATGTGTCGGCGCGCGCCTATCACGAACTGGTGGTGACCGATCTGCGCCCGGAGTTGCCGAAGATCGCCGCACCCTTGACGGTGCTGTATATCGCGCCTAAAGGCTTCATGACGCCGGAAAAAGCCGATGCGGCCTATGCCGCGGCGTACGCGTCCGTCAAAGGCGCGCGCTTGAAACGCATCGACGACAGCGCGCACTTCATCATGTGGGATCAGCCGAAGGTGTTCCAAGCCGAGGTGCGCGAGTTTCTGGCCAAGTGATGTCATGAGCGATCAAGATAAACGGTTTGCGCCGGTTGCAGCGCGCCGACTCGCTCTCGCATGCCTGTCGGGCGCCTTGCTGTCTGTATCCTTGAGCGCCGCCGGCGGCGATGTTATCAAGCCGCCCGTCGACCAGGCGGCCTCCTTGTTCGGCGCCTTCCACATCATGTGCAATCTGAAGCCGCCCAACTTCGAGTCGCTGACGGCGTATGCTGCTGCATTGCGCCTGCTGCCGCTGGAAGAGGCGACCGAAGTGGAGCCTGATGGCGCGACCCTGACCCGCAAAGCCTGGATCGGCTCGTTGACGACAGGGCCCTTCGCGCTGCGCGTCGAAAAGATGAGTGGGGCGAAAGGCGTGCTGACCAGTTGCGCCATCGAAGGACAGGTGCCCGACACCGAGCTGTTTCGCGCCATGGTCGTCACCAGGATGCAATTGCGCGGTACGCCCGAGCACGAATTGCGGGACGGCACCAATATCTATTTTTGGGAAAATTACGGGGACACCGGCATGAATGTCGCCGTGCGCGACATGGACCGTCCTTCCGGGCGCTTTGCACAGATCAAGCTGTTGCAGATGGTGCCAGCGCGCCCGAACTGAAGCCGGGCGGGCGCGCCGCATCGTCGCACGGCCGTAAAAAAAACCGCGCCATCTGTCGACGGCGCGGTTTTGATTTTGAAAGCTGCGGCTTAATTCGACAGCAGGATCTGCGTGATCACACCGGTGGCGATGGCCGCCAGCACGTAGTCGTTACCGGCTTGAACCCAATGCTGGCCGCGCGGTGGCGCCGACAGGCGGCGCGCGCGCCAGTCGCTGACGACGTAGCGGTTGTCGCGGTATTCGCTGCTCAGGCGCTGGCCGCGGCGCAGGTCATGACGGGGGCCGCCGCCGCGGTAATCGTCGTGGCGGAAGTTGCGGGCGTCGTAGTAGCGGTTGTTGTTGTTGTTGTTGTTGTTGTTGTTGTTGTCCTGGCGGCGGTCGTCGCCGCGCTGGCCTTCATGGCGGCCGTTGTCGTGCTGCTGGGCGTAGTTGCCACGGTCGCCGTGGTCGTTGCGGTCGCCGTTGTTGTCGCGGTCACCGCGCTGGGCCATCGCGCTGCCGCTGGCGGCCATGGTCAAGGCGATCAGTGCTGAAGCGATCAAAGTGGTTTTCATGGTGTTTCTCCTTGTGGAACGGTTGGACTGCGCTGACGAAGCCATTAGACCCTGCATGCGGGCGGCCAGGTGAGCCAGCCTGGTAAGGAACGCTACAAAACGTTTCAGCACGTATTTACGCTTTTGCCGAATTTGGTTTTGCGTTGTTGATGGATCGACTATGGAGAATTCGGCGGGGCGCGTCGGTTCGCTGGCGCGCATAGTGCCGCGTCCGGCGGGTGGCGGCTCAGGCCAGGTGGGGAAACGAGTCCGCGCCCGCGGCGCGCCTGGCGATGTTGGCCTGCTTGGCGCGGTACATGGCGACATCGGCATGTTCGAGCAGCAGGGCGGCGGTGACGCCGTCGTAGGGATACAGGGCGTGGCCGATGCTGGGACCGATCAGCAGATCGTGGCCGCCGGCGGCGATCGGGCGCTCGAACAGCTGCTCGATCTTGGCGGCGATCAGGGCGACGTCGGCGAGCTTGTCGACCCCTTCGAGCAGCACCACGAATTCGTCGCCGCCGATGCGGCCGACCGTGTCGACATCGCGCACGCCCTGTTGCAGACGGCGCGCCACTTCGCACAGCAGGCGGTCGCCGGCGGCGTGGCCGTGGCGGTCGTTGACCTCTTTAAAATTGTCGAGGTCGAGATACAGCAGGGCGAAGCCGCCACCATTGCGCACCGCGCGCGCCAGCGCCGCGTCGAGGCGGTCGAGGAACAGCTGGCGGTTCGGCAACCCGGTCAGGCCGTCGTGGCGCGCCATGTGCTGCAGCTGCTCCTGCATGCGCACCCGTTCGATGGCGGTGCCGACCTGGTCGGCGACAAAGTGCAAAAGCTCTTTTTCATTCTGGCTGTACTGGCGCGGTCCCGGCAGGCACTTGACGATGATGGCGCCGATGGTCTCGTCCTCGCCCTTCTTGCGCGATTTGAGGGGCACGCCCAGCCAGCAGGGCGAGGAGCGGCGCGCATCGGCATGCAGGCACGGGGGCAGCGCGGCAAGGCGCTCCTGCTCGGGACCGGGCGTGAGCAGCAAGGCGCTGCCGGATTTGATGACGTGGCCGCACAGGGTATCGGTGGCGGCCATGCTCGATTCGCCGGCGGCGCCGTGTTCGTCGATGTGATACGGCAGCAGGATCAGATCGTCGTGGCTGTCGTACAGGGCGATCGCAAAGCCGGGCGCCGGCAGCAGCTCGTCGACGATCAGGTGCAGCTGGGGGAATAGCGCGGGCAGGCTGCTGGCCGCGTTGGCGGCCTCGGAAATCGCGTACATGGCCGCGCGCAGGGCGTCGGCCCTTTTGCGCTCGGTGACATCGCGCGCCACCGCCACCCGCAGCTGGTCGGCCTCCGACCAGCGCGCCGACCACATGATGTCGACGTAGCGGCCGTCTTTGCGCACGTAGCGGTTTTCGAAATGGGGACTTGCGGTCCCTTGCACGATTTCATCGACGCGCGCGAGGGTGCGCGCGCGGTCTTCCGGCGCGACAAGGTCGATCATGCGCATGCCGACCAGTTCCTGCGGCGTATAGCCGAGTATCCGCTCGGCCGCCGCGCTGACGAACACAAAACGTCCCTCCACATCGACCGCGCAGACGGCGTCGAGCAGCAGGTCGAAAAACGTTTCGTAGGGCGGTAAGGAAGGCGGCTTCATGCAATATGAGTGTAGTCGAATTCGCCTGGGCCGCAATGTCCGCGGGGAAATTATTTGACGATTGGTTAAATGATAACTCGAAGCGCAGGAGGGACAGGCTCTCGAGCCTGTCCCTGGTGGACGTCGTCAAGCGGGGGACAGGCTCAAGAGCCTGTCCCCGGTTCTGCATCAGCCGGTGTTGCGCAGACCGGCCGCCACACCGTTGATCGACAAGTGGATGCCCCGGTGTACCCGGTTGTCCATTTCCAGGGGGCCGCCCGCCAGCGCCCGGTGCCGCTCGATCAGCTCGACCTGCAAGTGATTGAGCGGGTCGAGATAGGCAAAACGGTTCTGGATCGAGCGCGCCAGCAGGGGATTGCCGGCCAGGCGTTTGTCGAAGCCGGTGATGCTTTCCAGGCAGTCGATGGTGGCCGCATGTTCGGCCGAGATGCGGCTGAAGATGCGCTGGCGCAGTTCGGCATCCTGCACCAGGCCGGCGTAGCGCGATGCGATCGGCAGGTCGGTCTTGGCCAGCACCATGTCCATGTTCGACAGCAGGGTGGCGAAGAACGGCCATTCCTTGTACATCGCTTGCAGGGTGACGATGCGCTCGTCGCGGCCATTGTCACTCTGGCCATCGGCGATCCATGCGCCGATGGCCGAGCCGAAACCGTACCAGCCCGGCAGCAGCAGGCGGCACTGGCCCCACGAGAAGCCCCAGGGGATCGCCCGCAGGTCTTCGATGCGGCGCGTCGATTTGCGCGAAGCGGGGCGCGACCCGAGATTGAGTTCGGCGATTTCGGCAATCGGCGTAGCGGCGAAAAAGTAATCCGTGAAACCGGGAGTGTCATAGACCAGATTGCGGTAAGCGCGGTAGGCCCGCTCGGACAGTTCGGCCATCACCTCCTCGAACTGCGCCAGCTTGCCGCTGAGCGCTTCGCCCTTGCTGGCCTGGCCCAGGCTTGCCTCGAGCGTCGCCGCCACCAGCAGCTCGAGATTGCGCCTGCCGATTTCCGCGTTGGAGAATTTCGAGGCGATGATCTCGCCCTGCTCCGTCAGGCGGATCTGGCCGTTGACGGTGCCCGGCGGCTGCGCCAGGATCGCTTCGTAACTCGGTCCGCCGCCGCGGCCGACGGTGCCGCCGCGGCCGTGGAACAGGCGCAGTTTGACTTTCGCGTCGGCGAAAATTTTGACGAGGTCGATCTCGGCCTTGTACAACTCCCAGTTGGAGGTCAAAAAGCCGCCGTCCTTGTTCGAATCCGAATAACCCAGCATGACTTCCTGCAGCTGGCCCTGGCGCGCGATCAGCGCCGCCACCTGCGGCAGCGCCATCCAGTCGCGCATGATGGCGGCCGCGCGCTGCAGGTCGGGAATGGTTTCGAACAGGGGAATCACCATCGCGTCGAGGGCGTTGTCGGCGATGCGCAACATGCCGGTTTCCTTTTGCAGCAGCAGCACTTCCAGCAAATCCGACACCGTCTCGGTGTGCGAAATGATGTAATTGCGGATCGCCCGCACGCCGTAGCGCTGGCGGATTTCCCGCGCCGCTTGCAGCACGCCCAGCTCGCTCTGCGTCTCTTCCGAATACACCGACCATGGCGACACCAGCATGCGCGGCTGCGCCAGCTCTTTCAACAGCAGGGCGACCTTGGCTTGCTCATCGAGTTTGGCGTAGTCGCTCTCGGCGCCGGCGGCGGCAAACAGCTCGGCCAGCACGCGCTCGTGCACGTCCGAAGTCTGGCGCATGTCCAGCGAGGCCAGGTGAAAACCGAAGATGGCGGCGGCGCGCTGCAAATGCGACAGGCGCGGGTGCGCAAGGCTGGCGCCGTGGTGTTTTTCCAGCGAGTCGTACAGCACCTGCAGGTCGGCGGAAAATTCGCCGGCTTCCCCGTACGGCTCGGCGTGGCCGACTTCCTTGCGCAGGATGTTGGTGGCGCCCAGCCGGCGCGCGGTGGACGCCAGCTTGGCGTAGATGTTGATCAGGGCGCGGCGGTAAGGTTCGTCGCTGCGGTGCGGCGACTGGTCGGGAGAAGCGTCGGCCAGCGCTTGCAGCTCCGGGCTGACGCTGACCATCAAGGTCGAAATCGACAGTTCGGCGCCCAGCGCATGCACTTCGTCGAGATAGAAGTCGAGGATGGTGGTGGCGTGCTTGACCAGCGCTTCCTGCATGGTCGAGCCGTTGACGTTGGGGTTGCCATCGCGGTCGCCGCCGATCCAGCTGCCCATCTGGATGTAAGACGCCGAAAACGGCGCGGCGGCGTGTTCGCCGAAGTGCTCGGCCAGTTCGTCTTCGATGTCGTCGTACAGGCCGGGCAGTTCGCGCAGAAAGGTGATGCGGTAGTAGGACAGGGCATTGTCGATTTCATCGGCCACCGTCAGCTTCGAATAACGCAGCATGCGGGTCTGCCACAGGGTGGCGATGCGCGACTGCAGCAGGGAGAGGTTGGCCTTGGCCTCTTTCGGCGTCAGCGGCTGGTCGCGTTCGGCCAACAGGCGGGCGATGTCGTGTTCGGCATCGAGAATACTTTTACGCTGCACTTCGGTCGGGTGGGCGGTCAGCACCGGCACGATCAGCGCTTCCTCGAAAAAATCCTTGACGGTGGCGGCGTCGACGCCGGCCGCCTTGAGTTTGCCCAGCGCGAAGCCGACGCTGCCCGCTTGCGGCTTCGACCCCGCCAGCAGGTGGGCGCGGCGGCGGCGGATGTGGTGCTGGTCTTCGGCGATATTGGCCAGGTGCGAAAAATAGGAAAACGCCCGCACCACCGAGATGGTCTGTTCGCGCGAGAGTTTTTTCAGCAGGGTGCGCAGTTCGACGTCGGCCTCGGCATCGTCCTCGCGGCGAAAGCGGACGGCGGTCTGGCGGATGGTTTCGACGACATTGAAAACTTCCTCTCCCTCCTGGTCGCGCAGCACGTCGCCGAGCAGGCGGCCGAGCAGGCGGATGTCTTCCTTGAGGGGGGCGTCCTTGTCGAGGACAGTGGGGTCAGGTACAGCAGCAGCGGAATTGAGCATGTCTACCATTATTTAAATTGTGAATGCAGGGGGCTTGTGGCCTCGGTCTGCACGAGGGGCGCATGATAAAATTTGTAATCCCATACATGGCCCGGTAACCGCATTCAAGCCCGGGTAGGCCAACACAGTGAAAGAATCCGTTTTGAACGCAAGCATATTGAACGCCCCCCCGGCGAGCCTGATCATCGCTTCCCGTGAGAGCCGCCTCGCCATGTGGCAGGCCGAACATGTTCGCGCTCGATTGACTTTATTATATCCAAACTGCCAGATCACCATTTTGGGCATGACCACGCGCGGCGACCAGATCCTCGACCGCACCCTGTCCAAGGTGGGCGGCAAGGGATTGTTCGTCAAGGAACTCGAGGTGGCGATGGCGGAAAAGCGCGCCGACCTGGCCGTCCATTCGCTCAAGGATGTGCCGATGGACCTGCCGGAAGGCTTCGAGCTGGCCGCCGTGCTGGAACGGGAAGATCCGCGCGATGCCTTCGTCTCCAACGATTACGCCAGCCTGGACCAACTGCCGGCCGGCGCCGTGGTCGGCACCTCCAGCCTGCGCCGCCAGTCGCTGATCGCCGCGCGCTATCCGCAATTGATCGTCAAACCGCTGCGCGGCAATCTCGATACGCGCATGGCCAAACTCGATCGCGGCGAATATGCCGCCATCATCCTGGCCGCCGCCGGCCTGATACGCCTGGGCGTCCCCCAACGCATCCGCGCCTTGCTCGATCCCGAACACAGCCTGCCGGCGGCGGGGCAGGGCGCCATGGCCATCGAGATCCTCGCCGGGCGCGAGGATATCGACCTGCGCGCCGTGCTGGCGCCCTTGAACCATACGGCCACGTTCAACGCGGTGACGGCCGAACGCAAGGTCTCCAAGGTGTTCGGCGGCAGCTGCCAGATCCCGCTGGCGGCGTTCGCCACCATCGAGGGCGAGACCATGCGCCTGCGTGCGATGGTCGCCACGCCGGACGGCAGCCGCGTCGCCCACGCCGAAGTGAGCGGCCCGGCCGACGCTCCCGAGCTGCTGGGCCAGCGGGTTGCCGACCTGCTGCAGGCGCAGGATGCGCACGGCATCCTGGCTGCCTGCAAGGCGCAGGCCGACGCCGCCGATGCGTGAGCAAGCCCGCGCTGTCGTCGTCACCCGCCCGCGCGCGCAAGCCGGCCCGCTACTCGATGCCGTCAAGGCGCTGGGCCGCGAAGCGGTAGCGCTGCCGCTGCTGGAGATCGAGCCGCTGGCCGATCCCGCTGAATTGAAAGGCGTGCTGGCGCGGCTGGAACAGTACGCGCTGGTGGCCTTCGTTTCGCCGAACGCCATCGATGCCGCGTTTGCCTACATCGACGGCTGGCCTGCCGGCGTCGCGATCGCGGTACTGGGCGAGGGAAGCCGTGCCTGCCTGGCGGCGCATGGCGTCGACGACAGCACCGCCACCATCGTCAGTCCGCTCGACGCGGCCCGCAGCGATTCCGAACACCTGATGGCGGCCATCGATGCGGGCACGCTGGCCGGCCGAAAAGTCTTGATCGTGCGTGGCGAATCGGGCCGCGAACTGATCGCCGACGGCATGCGCGCCGCCGGCGCCGAGGTCACCACGGTGGCCGCTTACCGGCGCCGCGTGCCGGACCTGACGCCAGCCCTGGCGGCGCAGCTGTCGCAGCTGATCGAGCATCGCTGCGACTGGATCGTCACCAGCTCGGAAGCGCTGCGCGGCCTGTTCGCCCTGCTCGAGCGGCTGGGCGGCGCCAATGCTGTGGCAAAAATGCAACAGCAGCACTTGATCGTGCCGCACGCCCGCATCGCCGAAACGGCGGCAAGTCTGGGCGTACCCGTGGGCGCAGGCCACCTTACACTGTCGGGATCAGGCGACGCCAGCCTGCTTGCCGCGTTACAATCACGAGCATGAACGAACTGCCACCATCCACCGAAACTCCCGCATCTGCCGTCCCCGCCGCCGCGCCTGTCCACGCCACCTTCGGGGACGTGCTGCAGCTGCCCCTGGTGAAAGTGACCATCGTGCTGTTGCTGCTGCTCGCCGCGCTGGCCTGGTCCACTCACAGCCGCTTCGGCCGCCTGCGCGCCGAAATGGCCAAGAGCCTGCAACGCAGTGAAGCGAGCGACAACGAGACGCTGGCCCTGGCGCGCCAGGTGCAGGAGCAGAGCAAGGAACTGCAAGTGAAAGTGGCGGCGCTGGAAAGCCGCCAGAGCGAGGCGCAAAGCCAGCAGCTGGCCCTCGAGCAGCTGTACCAGGATTTGTCGAAGAACCGCGACGAGTGGGCGCTGGCCGAAATCGAGCAGGTGCTGTCGACCGCCAGCCAGCAACTGCAACTGGCCGGCAACGTGCAGGGCGCGCTGATCGCCCTCGCCAACGCCGACCGCTCGCTGTCGCGCACCGACAAGCCGCAATTCATCACCATCCGCCGGGCGATTGCCCGCGATACCGACAAGCTCAAAGCGCTGCCGGGCGTCGACGTCGCCGGACTGGCGGTGCGCATCGATAACGTCATCACCCTGATCGACAGCTTGCCGATGCTGTCGGACTCGAAGCCGGTGGCGCCTTACGACCTGGCCAAGGCGGCGCCGCGGCCTGCCAAAACGGCGCCTGCCGCCGGCGTGCTGAACGCGCCCGATCCGATCACCACGCGCCTGGGCCAGGTCTGGACCAGCTGGACCGGCGAGATGTGGGACGAGATCCGCCAGCTGATCCGCGTGCGCCGCGTCGACACGCCCGAAGCGCTGATGCTGTCGCCGCGCGAAGCATATTTTACGCGCGAGAATCTGAAACTGCGGCTGCTGAACGCCCGCCTGGCCCTGTTGTCGCGCAACGAGGCGGCCTTCAGGAGCGACCTGGAAACCGTGCAGGAAGCATTGACCAAGTATTTCGACACGCGCGCGCGCACCACCCAGGCCGCCCAGTCGGCGCTGCGCCAACTGCAGGGGAATAACCTGGCGATCGACATGCCGACCCTGGCCGAGAGCCTGAACGCCGTGCGCACCTACAAAGCGAAGCCTTAAGCCATGCGCCTCTTACTCTGGTTGGTCGCATTGATGGCGCTGGCAATCGGCATCGCCGTCACCGCCCGTTTCAATCCCGGCAACGTGGTGCTGTTCTATCCGCCGCACCGCATCGATTTGTCGCTCAATTTCGTCATCTTGCTCGAGCTGCTGCTGTTCGCGGTGGTGTACGCGCTGCTGCGCGCCCTGAATGCCACGGTCAGCATGCCGGCACGGGTGGCCGCTTACCGCCTGCGCAAGCGTGAACGCGACAGCAACAAGGGCTTGCGCGACGCCTTGAAAGCGCTGTTCGAAGGGCGCTTCGGCCACGCCGAAAAAGCCGCCGCGCGCGCCGCCGAGCTGCCGGAAAACGCCGGTCTCGCCGCCCTGATCGGCGCCCGCGCCGCCCACCGCATGCGCGAACCGGCACGCCGCGACGGCTGGCTGGCCAGGGTCAACGGCGACCAGGCCTTGAAGACGGCGCGGCTGATGACGGTCACCGAGTTGATGGTGGACGATCACAAGCCGGAAGCGGCGCTGGAAGCGGTGGCCGAATTGAACACCAGCGGCATCCGCCACATCTACGCCCTGCAATGGTCGATGCGCGCCCACCAGCAGGCCAAGAACTGGCCGGAAGTATTGCGATTGGTGCGCTCGCTCGACAAGCACAAGGCCCTGCATCCCGCCTTGTCGAGCCGCTTGCGCGAGCTGGCCTACGACGCCCTGCTGTGCGACAGCTCGCACGATGCCGAATCGATACTGCGGGTATGGGCCACCGTGCCGACTGCGGACCGCATCAAGCCGTATATCGCCGCCCGCGCGGCCCACGCCCTCAACGAGCGGGGCCTGTTCGACGAGGCGCGCGCCACCGTGGAAGAAGCCTTGGCCGCCGAGTGGGACGACCGCGTGGTGCGCGCCTACCGCGACGCCGCCGCGCCGGCCGGCACGCCGGCCCTGCTGGCGCAAATCGAAAAATGCGAGCAGTGGCTGCGCCAGCGTCCCAACGACGCCGAACTGGCCCTGACCCTGAGCGCGCTGTGCCTGAAGCAGAAACTGTGGGGCAAGGCCCAGCGTTACCTGGAGCAGGCGCTGTCGGATGCGACCGAACCAGCCATGGTGCGCGAGTGCCATCTCAAACTGGCGCAGATGCACGAGGCGCTGGGGCAGGAAGAGCAGGCCGCGGCGCACTACCGTCAGTGCGCTCTATCGGACCTCCTGTAAAAGCACAGCAAACTCTGCTAACAGCCGCCATCCGCTATAATCACGCCGCTAATTAAATCATCCGCCTTCAAGGAACAGCCATGAGCCTCAACAAAGTATCTTCCGGCCGCGACGTGCCGAACGACTTCAACGTCATCATCGAAATCCCGATGAACGCCGATCCGATCAAGTACGAAGTGGACAAGGAATCGGGCGCGATCTTCGTCGACCGCTTCATGAGCACCGCCATGCACTACCCGTGCAACTACGGCTACGTGCCGAACACCCTGTCTGACGACGGCGACCCGTGCGACGTGCTGGTGATCACCCCGTTCCCCCTGTTCCCCGGCGTGGTCGTGCGCTGCCGCGCCATCGGCGTGCTGAAGATGACCGACGAAGCCGGCGGTGACGCCAAGGTGCTGGCCGTCCCGGTCGACAAGATCCTGCCGATCTACAGCCACTGGCAAAAGCCGGAAGACATCAACGACCTGCGCCTGCAGCAGATCCAGCACTTCTTCGAGCACTATAAAGATCTCGAAAAAGGCAAGTGGGTGAAAATTGAAGGCTGGGAAGGTCCCGAAGCCGCGAAAGAAGAGATTCTGAATGGCGTCAAAGCCTTCGAAGAACAAGCGAAATAAGCTGACGCTTCAAAAAAAAGAGCCGGGTTGAACCCGGCTCTTTTTATTTGCGGCGCGGCTTTTACCAGCCTACATCCTTTAAAAGTGAATACGTCAAGTCGACAGGCGCGGTGACTGCGTGGCTCAAATCCGCACTGATCGACGGCTCCATCAACTGATTGCGCTTGGCGTCCGTCGAAAAGTGCGACACCGTCGATCCCGGCGAATACTCGCTGGGCGTGTACATGCGGATCCGTCCCGCGCTGTCGGTGCCGGCCAGGTGGCTGGCGTCGACGCCCAGGCTGGCGCTGACGCCCGAGCTGTCGGGCTTGCGCTTGGCCAGGGCCGCTTTCAGCAAGGCGCCCGATTGCTGTGACACCCGTACGGCGGGGATGGTGATGGTGGGGTTGGCGCCACCCAGGTCGCTCACTTCGCCGGGCGCGTTGTCCGCCACCACTATGGCGATGGCGCCGGCGGCCTGCAGGTTTTTCGCCTTGTCGACAAAGGCGCAAGTGCCGCGGTCGACCAGGGCGACGCTTCCGCGCACCGACAGTTGATTGGGCGCGTCGAGCGGCGCGCAGGCAAGACCGGTGCCGTCCGGCTGGTCGACCACCATCATCAGTTCTCCCATCACCGCTTTGCTGGACAAGGGCGGGCCGAAGCCGGCGTCGCCCACCAGCATGGCGCCCGCCGCCGCACCGGCATTCGGACCGGCGATCATCAGTTGCGACATGGGAGAGAGGGCACCCGCGACCGCGCCGGTGACGGTGGCGCCGTTCCACGACAGGCCGGCGCCGCTGACCGCCGAAGCACTGCGTTCGGCGTCCGTCATTTGCGCCCAGGTTTTGCTGGAGCGGTTGTCGATCAGGTAGTGGTCCCACACCGAGGGCAGGTCGTTGGCGCGTTTGCCGGTCTGGTCGTTGGTGAAGGTCTGAAACCCCAGGCCGTGCGCCATTTCGTGCAGCAGCACCGTCACCAGGTCGATGCGGGTGCCGGCCTGGCCGTCGATGCCCAGATAAAAACCGTCCTTCGGCATGCAGTCGTCGAACAATCCCAGGCGCGAATTGAAGCGGGCGACGATGTGCGGCTGGTCGGGCGCGGTCTGGTCGATGCCCGCCAGCTTGCTGGCCAGCGCCGCCGGATACCAGGTGCCGGCGCGCGGCGCGTTGGGGAAGTCGGTGTAGATGTCGTTGGCGCCGGCCGAGCCCAGGGTGGCGGTGGTGGCGGTACAGGTCAGCGGCACGAAGGAGGCGGCGACGCGGATCGGCACCGCGCTGTCCAGGGTCGCGCCCCACACGGAAGCGGCGTACTGAAAGGCGATCAGGCGCTGCTGGCCCAGAGTGGTGCCGCTATTGCCGCCGATCGGGGCGGCGGGAGTGGGATCGTTGAAGCCGACGCCGGGATCGTTGCGGTTGATGATGGTGATGGTGGCGGCCTGGGAGACACCGGCGATGGCCAGCGATAGTGCCACGAGCAGTTTAGCGGTCCGCATGAGCAGCCTCCCTCCGGTCGGCGTGCTCGTCGCCTTCCACGCAGCGCATGGTCAGGCGGCCCTCCGCATCGCGGGCGATGGTGGCGTGCACCAGCGCCGCTTCGCCCAGGTGCAGTTCGCGGCGGCCGTCGCTGCGCAGTTTGACGGGACCCGCCGCCGGCCGCAGCGCCAGCGAAGGGGTGCCGAGGGCGCGCAGTTCGGCGGGGGTGGCGGCGCGCAGCTGGCCGGTTTGCGGGTCGCGCGCGGCGACCATCGGGTGGGCAAGGTCCGCTTGTGCGCTGGCAAAAACAGGCGCGGCGAGGACCAGTAAATACAGACGTTTCATGGGGCATCCTTTCGATCGGTACGGGGCTTACCCGAACGACCTTAGACGCCGCAGAAAACGCGATATTGATCTATTTCAACGCAGCAACGCTTACTTGCCGAGCTTTCTGCGCAGCTTGCCGACGATACCGGTCGGAAAAAAGTAACTCGACAGCCCGAACAGCACTCCCAGCCACAGCAACCAACGATCCCGGTGCACCGCCCACCCCACCCACGCACCCCCCGCCCGCCCGGCCCCCCGCCGGGCCCCCC
>JACXTT010008859.1_pt1 | contig 13869 bp, 14 predicted proteins | sample 9270951 | NCBI WGS metagenome assembly JACXTT01 (sample SAMN15532306, study PRJNA645909) | rock metagenome | isolation source: weathered quartz diorite | place: Puerto Rico | collected 2017-06-21 | reverse complement strand
CGCAGGATCGCTGGCCGTTCGCCAACTTATCCGCCCCGCACCCGCTTCGAGATCCCACTCTTCCAAGCGCACGGAGACCTCCGTCTCCTCTTGACTTTTACTTATCATGGATGTCCCCGTATTTTCGTCCCTGTATTTTCCCGCGACACCCACACATCGCAAAGTGCGCGATGTGTGGGGCACCCTCGATTACCTGGGGCACCCGGCCGGGTATATACTTCCGCGAATGGAAACGAACAAAAGCAAACTAAGCCCAACCTTAGTGGGGATCGCCGGTGAGTACTTTGTCGCTGGAGAGCTCTCACGTCGAGGGCTCATTGCGGCCGTCACATTGAGGAATACGAGGGGCATCGACATACTAGTGTCGCGGCCAGGGGGAAAGACGTCTGCAACTATCCAGGTAAAGACATCGCTAAGTCGCACTGCCTCGTGGCTGCTTAACAAGAGCGACGAGGTACCAAAGGGGCCAAACCACTACTATGTTTTCGTTGTCTTGAATGGACGCGATGGTCAACCGGAGTACCACGTGGTGAAGGGCGATGTGGTCGCCAACCGCTGTAGGACAGAACATCAGGACTGGCTCAAAGAAAAGAAGCGGGATGGGGCGGAACGGAAAGACACGGACATGCGTGTTTTTCAGCCAAGGCCCGGCGAGGACTTCAGAGACCGCTGGGATGACATCGAGGTCTGAACCTTGGACACCCGCCGGGAAACTTCAAGTTTCCACAAGCAACTCCGCTGACGAGTACTCTGGCCGGTTGTCCAAAAGACATTATCGTATCCCGGCGAGTGCCTTGCCGCACGCAGTACCCACACATTCGCAACGAACGCGAATGTGTGGGCACCCTTCGGTATCTTGAGCACCCGGCACCTTTCTGTATCTGAGGCACCCGGCTTGTTCACTTGGACTTTGGCTCTGGCACTCCGAAGTGAATTGCCGAAACCAGATCACGCTTAAGGAAAAACGCGTGTTTCTCATCGCCCGGCTTTAAGACGTAGTACCCATCGTTGGTTTCTTCCATGAGCTGCAGTTCGGCGGTGTCCGAGTTAGTAAGCGGAATCTTTGCTGAAGAGAAATACATCGTGACTGGGACGGGAACCCCACCCCCAAAGTACGAGCTTATGTTTTTGTAAATCAGTGTGCTGTACAAGAGCAAAACGGTCGCGAAGATGGGAAGTTGCCTCTCCCATTCGATGGAACGCCACTCATCAGGCTTCTTTATTACATGCAGTAAATACAAACTCAATAGCCCCATTCCAAAGAACCACAGACCAGCGCCGAACATCCTACGATCATCAAACATAAGTGCAAATATGAATGTGCCAATTGCGTGCAAGAATGACAGTAGGACAAAAGTTCCAGGCCACTTGTCGAAGCGCTTTTTCATCAGAAATCCAAGCAACAAAAATGTGCTCGCACAGAACAGGAACCCGGTAAAGCCCCAAACCTTGAAACCGTAACTAGCACCATAAAACGTCCCAGCGACATATCGACCTAAGCCGTAGGCCGGGAAAAAAGATCCCGCAACTAGCGCTGCGCTCAGGGCATCTCGATTCGTGGGATCGCAGGCGATACCAATTCCGGTTTGTATCTTGAGTCCGAAAAGCCCCTGAGTCCGAAATGCAAATATTGCCGGTGCTCCAACCATAAGCAAAAAAACGAGCCCAGTAGAAAAAATCTTAGTCTTCAAAGGGTCAAATTGCGGGATGCTGAACTGTGCGTGATGTATTGCAATGATGAGGAAACCGAGAGCATAGACCAAGCCGAAGAACAGGGCCCCAAACTTTGCTGCGAGTTCCAAACGGGACGCCATTCCCATCGATTTGGGAGACGGTTCCGGAGCGGCAGCAGTCCCAAGGCTTGACATCTGACTTACTCGGACTCACGCTCAGACTATCATGCGGTGGCGGCGAATACAAAGCGAAGCTGGGCTGATTCGATAACCGTGTCGGCTCCCAGCCGCAGAGTACACTTGGGTTGCTCAAAACAACCAAGGCTCGGAGGAAAGGAGCCGAGCACATGAAGATTGTAGGGTGTGATTTACTTACGCGCTACCAGCAGATTGCGATGCTGGACGAAGATACGGGCGAACTGGGCCTCCCGACCATGCTGTTGCGACCTCACCGCAGGCGCTAAAGCGCAGGTCAAAATAAACAACTTAGCGGCCCGACTGAAGTCGGGCCCTTCCCACGACCTTCTCGAAATCGAGTCTTCCCAGCGGTAAACCGCTGCGCCACCCCAAAGCTCGGACCTCGAGGCTTGACCAGAGCCATCGAAATGCAGATCCCGCGCTCGTCCCTTCGGCGGCCCGAGATCTCGGCCACCCGTCCGCGTAAGAATTACATTTCACGCTGCTCTTCGGTGGCACAAAGCCTTTTGTTTTCAATCATGCTCCATTTTGGCAAGCGTTTTGCTTTGAATACTCGCGTCAATTCTCAGAGATGACAGCGGAGAGTTCCGCCGGGCCCCGTTTGTTCCCAGGTTGTCAGTAGTTCAAGCAGTTCGTTGGAGCCAGCGTCCATTCATCACCTTTTCGATGAGGAGGGGCTCACCCGATACACAGTCTGCGAAGAGTTTGCGCCGCCGTCATATCTTGCGTTGCTGCGTCATATGCAACTCGCAGAGGAGGGACCAGTGAACCGAAGCGAAATTTCTGACACTCAACGAAATTTGGATGCCGGTCTCGTCACGAGGGCTCAGCAGGGAGATGAAGAAGCCTTTGAAGCCTTGTTCAACGCTCACAAGTCCAAGGTGTATTCGCTGTGTTTGCGGATGACCACAAATGTAGCCGAGGCTGAAGATCTGACTCAGGAGGCGTTCCTACAAGTTTTTCGCAAGCTATCGAGCTTCCGGAGCGACGCCGCGTTTTCCACCTGGCTCTATCGTCTGACGGTAAACACGGTACTCATGCATTTCCGGAGGCGGAGACTGGCCGAGGTTTCGCTCGACCAGTCCAGCGTAACGGATCGGGGAGCGGGAAGGAAAGAATACAGTCTCGTGGATTCCCAGCTTTCAACATCGGTGGAGAGAATCGCGCTTGGACGCGCCCTGCACAAACTTCCCCAGGGCTACCGGAAAATTTTTGTATTGCATGAAATCAAGGGATACGAGCATCGCGAGATCGCGCAGCGGTTGCGATGTTCGGTTGGAAACTCCAAGTCTCAACTGCACAAAGCAAAAGCGAAGATGCGGGAACTGTTCGGCTTCTCGTCCGCATCACGAACCGCCTCAGCACAACCGCAGAGCTAGACTGATGTTATCTGGGGCACGGGGACCGGTGGCTCGTATCTAAACAAAGGGTGGGACACTTCTCCGAGCATCGCAGACACTCGGGGCCCTTCCAGTGGTCTAGACCTTTTCTTATTCATTCACAAGTACTGAGTGGGAGCGGTCGCAAGCCGACATCCGACCGCCAGCGGGTTAAGAAGCCTTCGCTGCCGGCTGCGCTGCTGCCACTTCTCGCAGAGAACGCGAGCAATGGGCAGCCAGTTTGTCTTTCTCCGGCATCGTGTCAGCTAGGAAACACCTTCCGCGGAGAAGTGGGCCGGGCGCCTGGGTTTGTCCCTACGGGACTGGCGTTCGTGGGGTGAGCCTACCCAGGGCTTACGCCCTGGGCTAAGCTATTTCGCCCCTCTGGGGCTCGGTGCGCCGGGTGTTATCCTGCTGCGGTTATGGAAGCTAAGGGGTTGACTCCGATATTGAACGTGTCCGACATGGCGAGCACGTTCGCGTGGTTTGAGAAGTGGGGATGGAAGAAATTGTGGGACTGGGGAACGCCTCCGACGTTTGGGGCGGTGGGATCAGGTGAGGAAACTTGCATCTTTCTTTGTCAGGGGGCGCAGGGAGTGCGCGGCCGGGGCGCGAACACGACCACGTTTCAGCAGGACGGAGACGAAGAGGGCGACAAGGGAGTGTGGATGTCGGTGTGGGTGGACGATGTGGACGAGATGCACAAGGACTGCGTGGCGGCCGGGCTGGAGGTGACATTTCCGCCCACCGATATGCCGTGGAACGTCCGCGAGATGCATCTTCGCCATCCGGATGGCCACGTGTTCCGCGTCAGCCGGGGATTCGAGCCTAAAGGGTAGAAGCCCAAGACTGAGGATTGTGTGGGTTGGCTTCAAGCTTGAGCCGCGTTCTCCCTGGCCAGTTGTCAAATTCCTGTCAATTTCGGGCTAAATTCGCGTCGGATCGCGCTGTCAGGTACTCCTTTGAGAGTATGATTTCCTACAATATGAGGGTGGCAGAAAACAAATCTTTGACTTCTGGGACGGAGACGGTCGAAGTGCCGTCCGCCAGCACGGAACGTATCCTGGTTATCGAGGACGACCGCGCGGTCCAGAAAGCCCTGCGACGGCTGTTCGAGGGCGAAGGGTTCCAGGTGGACGTCGCCGGAAACGGCACCGAAGGCCTGGACTTGTTTCGAGTGTCGGTGCCGTCGGTGGTGGTGCTGGATCTGCGGCTGCCCGGGATGCTGGGCCAGGATGTGTGTCGCGAGATCAGCGCGGCGGCGCCGTCTCTGCCCATCATCATTCTCAGCGCTCGCACGGACGTGATGGACAAAGTGCTGTTGCTGGAGCTGGGCGCACATGATTATGTAACCAAACCTTTCAGTCCTCGGGAACTGCTGGCGCGCGTTCGCACCGCAATGCGGCGCTCGACCCGGACTCCAATCACGGACACCTTTTCGTTCGGAGAGGTGAAAATCGACTTCACAAAAATGGAGTTGAGCCGCAATGGCGTTCTCGTCCAGTTGACCGCGCAGGAATTCAAAGTGCTCAAGTTCATGATCCAGAACGCGGAACGCGTGCTGTCCCGAGAGGAATTGCTGAATCATGTGTGGGGTTACAAGAATTATCCGAGCACGCGCACCGTGGATAACCACATCCTGAAGCTTCGCCAGAAGCTGGAACGGGATCCTGCCAACCCTGTGCACTTCCGGACGGTGCACAGCGCCGGTTACAAGTTCGTGCCCTGACGATGTTGCGCCGCATCGTTACGAGAAGGAGGACCATGGGTGGACTTCGGTTGCGGACCAAGTTCCTGCTCTCCATGGTGGTGGTTTCCGCGGCTCTGACCTTTACCACCCTCTTCGTGGTTCGGCGCACGGTGCAACAGCAGGTGCGGCTGGAAATCCTACGCGATCTGCAGAACTCGGTTTCCGCCTTTCACAATTTTCAAAAACAGCGTGAGGTGACGCTGGAGCGCTCAGCGGCTCTGCTAGCCGACTTGCCCAACGTCCGCGCTCTGATGACGACCCGCGACGCGGCGACGATCCAGGACGCGTCCCACGATCTATGGAATCTGGCGGGGAGCGATCTCTTGGTACTCGCCGATCCCTCCGGGAAAGTGATGGCTCTCCAGGCGAGTCCACCTGAGGTCACCGTTCGTCAGGCGCAGGAGTTCCTCCCCACGATTGTTTCGCGGGCGGAGACGCGCCATTGGTGGTATGTCGAAGGACATCTCTACGAAGTGTTCCTCCAGGATATTTACTTTGGCCCGGCCAGCGGGCAACAACTGTTGGGATATCTGGCGTTGGGCTACGAGATTGACGACCGCGTTGCCCGGGAACTGAGTCAGGTAGCGGCCAGCGAGGTCGCGTTCCGCTTTGAGGATGCGATCGTCAGGAGCACGCTGAAACCGTCGCAAGAACAAGAGCTATTGCGGGCGGCTCAGAAGACGGCGGGAGACGCGGCGGAGCCGGATCAGATCCGGTTGGGCGAGGAGAGATTTCTGGCGACCAGCGTGGATTTGTCTTCTCCGACCACGCCGGGATTGCGGTTGTGGGTCTTAAAGTCGTTTGATCAGGCGACAGCGTTTTTGAGCAGCTTGAATGAGTTGCTGCTGGGACTGGGACTGGCGGCAGTGCTGGCGGGAAGTCTGTTGGTATTTCTGATTTCGCACACGTTTACCCGGCCGTTGAGCACGCTGGTCGCGGGCGTGCGTGCACTGGGGCAAGGGGACTACGCATATCCCCTGGAGGCGAAGGGCGGCGATGAAGTCGCCGAGGTGACTGGGGCCTTCGATCGAATGCGAACGAGTCTGCAATCCACCCAGCGCGAGCTGCTGGACTCGGAGCGGCTGGCCACTATCGGGCGCATGGCCAGCTCGATCTCGCACGATCTGCGGCACTCGCTGGCGGCGGTAATGGCGAACGCGGAATTCTTGTGTGAGGCCAATCTCAGCGCGGGGCAGCGCGAAGATCTGTACGCGGAAATTCGAATCGCCGTAAAACAGATGACCGATCTGATCGAGTCCCTACTGGAGTTCTCCCGGACACGGGAAGCGCTGCATCCTTCTTATGGCGATGTGCGCGAGGCGGTGGATTCGGCGATCAAAGCGCTGAAGACGCATCCGGAATTTCAGCGCGTCCGGGTTGGGGTCTCGTGGGAAGGGGCGACCGAGGGCTGGTTCGACTTCAAAAAGCTGGAGCGTGCCCTGCTCAACCTGCTGCTGAACGCGTGCGAGGTGGTGCCGGCGGAGAGTGGGCAGATTGAGGTCGCTCTGCGGCGTAATGGCCAGAGTCTGGAGATCCGGATTCAGGACAATGGGCCGGGCATCGCGGAAGCCGTGCGCGACAAGCTGTTCGAGCCGTTTGTGAGTTATGGCAAAGAAAATGGGACGGGTATGGGATTGACGGTCGTGCAGAAGATCGTGCAGGACCACGGCGGCGAAGTCGTGGTGGAGCAGACCTCAGCAGAAGGCACGACGTTCCGGATGAATGTACCGCTGAATCCGTCGCCGAAGAATGTTTTGGCGGCGAAGAACGCGACGTAGTCGGCAAATGTGGTTAAAGTGAGACTCCCTGGGGACAGCCGTGTGGCAGGAGGCGACATGAGTACGAGGCATGCGTACGATGTTTTGCGATCCGCGATGCTGGCGGGTTTTCTTCTCTGGACAGGTACGAGTGGAGCGCAAGAGACGGCGAACGGAGCCGAGGCGTCTTCCGCGGCCGCGCTCAGCGACTCGGTTCGCGAACTGCAGCAGCAGATTAAAGAGCTGCAGGCGGCGGTGACTGAGATCCGTTCCGAGTCGCAACGATACCGTACTGAGACTGCGGAATTGCGGAAGGAACTGGAGGCGGTGCGCTCCGCCTCAGGGACGCAGAGTCCAACTGGGGAAGAGGTTGCCGCCGGAACCGGCACATACGCTACTGCCGCCGCGCCGCGAACCGAAAGCCAGGAGACGCGGCAGTCGCAGCATGCCGCCAGCTTGGACGAAGAGTATCAACTGCTGAGCGGCAAGGTGGATGAACAGTACCAGACCAAAATAGAGAGTGCGTCCAAGTACCGCGTGCGGTTGTCGGGAATTGTGCTGCTCAATCTGTTCAGCAATGCGGGATCGGTGGACAACATTGACAATCCCTCGGTCGTCTGGCCACCGGGTCTAACAAAAGGAAGCTTCGGCGGAACTTTGCGGCAATCGGAAGTTGGGCTGGAGGTGTTCGGTCCGCAGGTAGCGGGAGCGCGCACTAAAGCGGACTTGCAGTTGGACTTGGGAGGCGGGTTTCCGCAGGCACCGAATGGAGTGAACTTCGGCCTTGTGCGGTTGCGGACGGGCACGATGCGTCTTGACTGGTCTCATACCTCGCTGGTGGCCGGACAGGATGGACTGTTTTTCGCGCCGGCATCACCGACTTCTTTTGCTTCGCTGGCAGTGCCCTCGCTTTCCTACGCTGGCAATCTTTGGGGCTGGGTTCCTCAGGTGCGAGTCGAGCACAGGTTTTCTCTTGGGGAAGAATCAAACCTGCTGATCCAAGGTGGAATCCTTGATCCACAGAGTGGGGAATTTCCGTTGTTTAACACCTATCGTCAGCCGCAGGCCGGGGAGGGTTCGCGCCAGCCCGGGTACGCTACGCGGGTGGCATGGTCACGCAACGTTTTCGGGCAGCCCCTGCGAGTCGCGGTCGGCGGTTATTACAGCCGGCAAGATTACGGGTTCAATCGGATCGTGGATGCGTGGGCTGGCATGACGGATTGGGTGCTGCCGCTCGGGAGGCAGCTCTCGCTCAGCGGGACGTTCTACCGTGGGAAAGGACTGGGCGGCCTGGGTGGCGGCATCGGACGCAGCGTGCTGTTCAGCGGCGATCCGGGATCGTTGTACACGCAGGTGCGCGGGCTGAATTCCGCGGGGGGCTGGGCGCAATTGAAATACAGGCCGGCGAACAAGCTTGAGTTCAATAGCGCTTTCGGAGAAGATGCTCCCTACCTGGCGGACTTACGGGCATTCCCCAACTCACAGGCATATGGGGATCCGACTCTGACCAAGAATCAGGGAGGCCTGGTGAACGTGATCTACCGGCCGCGTTCGGATTTGCTGTTTTCCGCCGAATACCGGCATCTGAAGACATACACGATTGACAAAGGGGTCTACAACGTCGATCACGTCAATCTGATGATGGGCGTGCTGTTCTGAGACCTGAATGAAAGCGGAGCCATGACGCATCGGCGAACCTGGATCGCTGTCGTGATGCTTTTCGTCTGCCTCGCCGCGTTGCAGGCGCAGGTCGCGACCGTGCGGGGGCACGTGGAGATTATCGGTGCCGCCAGGAAAGGATCTGCGTCTCTTCCCAATACCGTTATCTGGCTGACGCCACTGCCTGGAACCGTGCTCGATTCGGCACCGGCCGCGTCTACAGCGCCGGCAGTTCGCCTGGTACAGAAAAACAAGAGTTTTGAACCTCATATTCTGGTTGTCCCGGCCGGTTCGTCCGTGGAGTTCCCAAACCGGGATCCCTTCTTTCACAATGTTTTCTCCCTGTTCGAAGGCAAGCGATTCGATCTCGGGTTGTACGAAGCGGGTAGTTCGCGGACGTTGCACTTCGACCGGCCGGGCATCAGCTACATCTTCTGCAACATTCATCCGGAAATGAGTGCGGTGGTGATCACGCTTGCGACGCCCTTCTACGCCATTGCCAACGCCAAGGGGCAATTCAGTCTGGCGGGCGTTCCGTATGGACGGTATCTATTGCATATCTGGAGTGAAGGCGCGGGGCCGGAGGGCCCGCAACCGGCAGGTCGCGAGATCACGATTGCGGAGACTCCGACTTCGCTGGGAGCGATCCGCGTTCCAACCATGAACGGACAAAGCCTCGCCCACAAGAACAAATACGGCCGCGATTACGACGCCGTCTCCCCCGACAATCCCGTCTATCATCAGCAGTAGTGCCAAACGTCCATCATGAGAATCGAAAAGATACTGAAACGGTACCGCATTGAAGAAGGGAAACACTTTCGACTCAAAGATCACGATCCGGGCGACACGCACGGACTGAAATCGGAGGTCAAACCCGTAGCACACGACCTCCTGACCCGCGGAGTGGACGAGTTGAGTCTCCTGCAGGACATGCTGGCAGCGCAGGACCGGTGGGCATTGCTGCTCGTCCTTCAGGGAATAGACGCCGCCGGCAAGGATGGAACGATCAAGCATGTGATGTCGGGGGTAAATCCGCAGGGAGTCCAGGTTTCGTCTTTCAAAGCGCCATCCGCTGAAGAACAGGACCACGAGTTTCTTTGGCGAGCGATGAAGCGTGTCCCCGAGCGCGGCGACATCGGCATTTTCAACCGCTCATACTACGAAGAAGTCCTGGTAGTGCGGGTGCATCGGGAGCTGCTCGAGAGGGAGAAACTTCCCCAGGGGATGGTGACGAAGCATATCTGGCAACAACGTTTCGAAGATATCAATGCCTGGGAGCGCTATTTGACGCGCAATGGCGTCGCCATCTGCAAGTTCTTCCTTCACCTCTCCAAGAAAGAACAGAAACGGCGCTTCCTGGAGCGGTTGGAACATGCTGACAAGAACTGGAAATTCTCGACTGCGGATGTCCGAGAACGCCAGTATTGGGACCACTATCATGATGCGTACGAGGACATGATCCGTCACACTGCGAGCAAGCACGCACCTTGGTATGTTGTACCCGCCGACAACAAGTGGTTCACACGGCTGGTCGTAGCAGCCGCGATCGTCGATGCGCTCAAAGGATTGAAGCTCACGTATCCAAAGGTAGATCGCGAGCAGAAAGCGGCACTGGAGGCGGCTCGGAAACAGCTCCTCGCAGAGTAGGAGCGGAGATCGCAGAGCACGCAGATTTGCGGAATTCTTCTCCCCAAGTTACCTCTGCGATCTCTGCGTCCTCTGCGGTAAATTACTTTTCTACTTCGTCAGGACCACCGGCAGCGGTTGGTCGTAAGGCTGGATGGTGACTGCTACAGACTTGCGCCGGTCAAAGGCCTCTTTCGTGACTGGAAAGCTCACGATGATTGTGCCTTTCTGTTCGACTCCTGTACCAAGCTTCGTTTCGGGTGACAGCGGCGGCTGGGAATTTTCCTTCAAAACAGGGAACGCCTGGAAATAGCGGTCGAAGTCCACCGCAGACGCGGCCTCATCGTCGAAGGTGTTGCCATCCGCGCTGGTCAGACGCGCCTTGAGCGTGTGGATCCAGAGCGGCTTGTCTCCACTGTTGTGCAAGGTCAACGTGAGCGCTACCATCGTCTGGTTCTGGTGGGGAATCTCGATCGCAGTGACGAAATCGAGGGAGCCTGCCGCCTGCGGCGTTGGCCGGTAGGTGTAGGCCAGGACGGCCAAGATCAGCGCGACGGCGGCGATGCAGATCAGGACAATGCCCGCGGGGGGCAGAGTCCGACGGGCGGTGCCGAATTCTTCCCCGATCTGAAAGTCGCTCGGGGATTTAGGCGGAGACCCGGGCGGCGGGGTGGGAGTAACAGAACTGTTGGACATACTCTGCGCCTAATTGTACTCGCAGAGAAGTAGCGAGTTGGGCGTAGGTTCCGCCGTCTACCGGGGTTTTCTTGTGGATTCGCAAAGCGCCGCTCGGGGCCAGTGACTTTGGTTACCTTGCCTAGGGTGACGGTTGCTGCCACGATGCAGGAGATTTCCTTTGGAGGTAATCGGCGGTGAAACGCAAAAACTTTATTGCCGCATTGGTATGCGCCCTTCTAGCCACCAGCCTTCTGGGCTGCGGAGGCTCCAACAAATTACAGTCCATCACGCTTACGATTGGCGGTGGGGGCGGCCTGTTCAACCTGAAAGGTATCGGTGGAACGCTCCAGCTGGTGGCGACGGGCGAGTACAGCAGCACGAATACCAAGGACCTTACCAACGTGGTCGCGTACAGCGTGGTGCCGGACGGTAATGACTCGAACGGCTTTCCCTTACCTGCTCCGCCAATGACCGTCACCATGAGCCCGACCGGCTTGATGACGGCGGTGGATCCCGCCGATTGCACCTGGATCAATTTGCAGCCGGACCCTACGAAGTCCCCGGCTTGGGCGCTCACCGGTTCCTACAAAGTTACGGCAACTTTTCAGGGTGTGACTTCGCAGCCCGTTTTTGTAGGCGTGGCATCGGCAGCGGGCCCGCCGCCGACTGGAGCCTGCGGTCCGTAGTAGTGTTCGACGGCCGAGATGCTTTGAATCCTCGGGGACGGCAGCTTGGCTGCCGTCCCCGTCTCCGTTGTTGACAACGCCCTCTCTAGTTTGAGCCCTGCGCCCTCAGCCTTTATAATCGATGTTTTCGCCCCCAAGTGGGTTTTTCCTGTCCCATGAAGCCGACAGGCACCTCTTACACTCTGATGAAAGTGCGCCCCGGAGTCGTAGTCTCTGGCCAGTCCGACATCGGCTGCCAGCGTGAGAACAACGAAGACTCCTTTGGCTATTGGGAGCCGGAGGGAGACGACCAGTTCTCACGCAAGGGGCGTCTGGCCATCGTGGCCGACGGTATGGGCGGTTACGAAGGTGGCCAGGAAGCGAGCCATCTCGCGGTCGAGACCGTGATCTCATCCTACCGCGACGGGAACGGCAATGATCCGCAAGAGATCCTGATCGCAGCTCTGCAGGCGGCCCACGAGCGCGTCCGAGAGCACGGATTTGCGCATCCGCGACTCCGGGGGATGGGGACGACCTGCACGGCGATCGCCGTGGTCGGGCGCTCACTGCACTACGCGCACGTCGGCGACACGCGGCTGTATCTAGTCCGAGACGGTCAGATCACACAGATTACGCGGGACCATTCCTACGTCGGGCGTCTGGTCGAATCCGGAGCGATCAGCCGGGAAGAAGCCGAAAAGCATCCTCAACGCAACATTCTGACCGCGGCACTGGGAACGAGCGCCGATCTCATCATGGACGCACCCGGGCATCCGGAACCTCTCCACACCGAAGACGTGCTCGTGGTATGCAGCGATGGCCTGTGGGGACAGGTGCACGATTCGGAAATCCTCGAAGCTGTCCAGCACAAGAGCCCTGAAGCCGCCGGCCGCGAGCTGATTGAACTGGCCCGGGAACGGGGCGGACCGGATAACATTACCCTCCAGATCCTGCGCTTCGGCTGAGCCGTTTCCCTCCGTAAGGCCCCGCACTTTTTGCTAAGGACCTCCGTGGCGGAAAGTGCAAAACTCTTCACAAGTCCAAGTCTGACGCGGGTTCTGGCGTCCGTAACTTGCTGAAATCAGGGGGCCGTCCCATCGCAGCCAGAATCCCGTTTTGGCATGGCGCTTGCAATTGCCTATAATGCCTATTAGACCGATAGGGATTATTGCAGAGGCCGAATATGAAGATTTCTCAAAAAGGGCTATATGCGTTGCAGGCGCTGATGATGCTGACCCGCCGCTATAGCCAGGGGGCGATCCGCATTCGCGATATCGCCTATGAGGAGAACCTGCCGGAAAAGTTCCTGGAGTTAATCCTTCTGGAACTGAAGAACGCACGCATCGTGGAGAGTGTGCGTGGCGCCAAGGGCGGATACGCGTTACGGCGCCCGCCCATGGAGATCCGGCTCAGCGAAATTATCCGGTTGGTGGACGGACCGCTCGCTCCGTTTGGCGATGCCGACCAATTGCGCACTTTAATCGACCGCGATGCTGACCACCGCGCTCTTTATCAGGTGTTTCTGGATGTTCGGGATGCGGCGGCGAAGATTCTCGAAAATACTACGCTGGCTGATCTGATGAACAAGCAGCCGTCTGGCTCGGGGCGGCGCGGCCGCAAGAAGAAAAAGAACGAAACCAGCGTCCTGCCGATGATGGTGCACGCCGGCGGGAAAGAGGGCCATGACTAAGAGGTGTTTTCTTACTGCATTGTTCCTGTTATTGGCGGGAGTGGTTGCCTCGGCGCAAACCATCATCCACGTAGGCGCTTTTCCCAACATCACGCACCCTCAGGCCATGATCGGAAAGGCCAACAAGTGGTTCGAAAGGGCAATGGGGCCCAAGGTAACGATCGACTGGAAGAGTTTTAACGCCGGTCCATCGGCGATTGAAGCGTTGTTTGCGGGGGCGATTGACATGACGTATATCGGCCCGAATCCAGCGATCTCCGGATATGTTCGTTCCAACGGTGAAGCGCTGCGGATCGTGGCCGGCGCGACCAGCGGCGGAGCGGCTCTGGTGGTCCGCAACGATTCCGGGATTCAAAAGGCGGAAGATTTCCACGGCAAGAAAGTCGCGTCGCCACAGATGGGCAACACGCAGGACGTTGCGCTGCGCGCCTGGCTTCTTGCGCACGGGATGAAGTCCGCTGAAAAGGGCGGGGATGTGCAGGTGATTCCGCTGGCGAACCCGGACCAGCTGACCCTTTTCTTAAAGAAGGAACTTGACGCTGCCTGGGCTCCGGAGCCTTGGGCAACGCGCCTGATCAAGGAAGGGAACGGTCGCTTGTTCCTGGACGAACGTACTCTCTGGCCCAACGGACAATTCATTACTGCACACTTAATCGTCCGCACGCAGTTCTTGAAAGAGCATCCCGATCTAGTGAAGAACTGGATTCGGGCGCACGTCGAACTGACGGATTGGATCAACGGCCATCTACCGGAAGCGAAGACGCTGCTCAACCGGCAGATTCAGAAAGAAACCG